>Ga0207123_1015_pt1 | contig 45651 bp, 40 predicted proteins | sample Alteio_BWMinHeat_39_FD_153503 | JGI IMG/M metagenome (GOLD analysis project Ga0207123, IMG submission 153503) | Enriched cells from forest soil in Barre Woods Harvard Forest LTER site, Petersham, Massachusetts, United States -... | ecosystem: Environmental > Terrestrial > Soil > Temperate forest >... | reverse complement strand
AGCGAATGTTGCGGTTGAGTATGAAAATTAGTATATATAGAGTTTTTAAACAATTTTTTTGGAAAAAAGACAGATTTGGTGTTTTTTATAAATCATAAGATATTTAAAATAAGGCGTTTGCACAACATAATTAAGATTATCAGACGTCTTTAGCTTAAATAACCTTTCTCATTATATTTATTTTGGTCCGACATAATCCATTAAATTTTGGACCAGCTTCATAAGTTTATCAAGGGCTTTGTTGTTGACATGTAAAAGCTGCTCTAACAGGATCATTTCCATCTATTCTTTAATAAAAACTTCCACACATGGGAAATATTAAAGTGCTACTTTCTAAGCTCTCGTTATTATAGAAACACCCCCACACACGTGAGGAATATAAAACCATGAGGTCGTTACGAGCCATGTTGTAAGAAACACCCCCACACATGTGGGGAATATTGTTGGCTAACTGTAAATTCTATCTGGTAAATAGAAACACCCCCACACATGTGGGGAATATGGGAACACTTCCACTATCGCTATTTCTTCGTGAGAAACACCCCCACACATGTGGGGAATATACTTGTTCGATTACCGATAAGTCATGTTCTTTAGAAACACCCCCACACATGTGGGGAATATCTGGTGTGTTAGCTGTCATTTTATTTTCCTCTGGAAACACCCCCACACATGTGGGGAATATACTTAAGAAATTATTTAATCTGTTAACATTCTTTTTTCTATAACTAATTGTAATCCAGAAAGTTCAATTAGATCGCGAGAGTGATTTCCTATACTCTGAATGACATATCCGGGTATTTTTGAAGTGCTTCTGAATATGATAAGGCCACTACTAGGTGGGCAGTATTTGTATAAATATTCTACGACTTTATTTGCGACTGAATCTTTAATGCCTGAGACGAAAATATTTGCACGAGGTTCTACAAACCAAAGTTTCATACGTCCTCGTACAGCTGGAGGTAGATCATTAGCTATTACGATTAGCATGATAATCCATTAAGAATTTCATCAATGTCTTTTGCTATTTTAGATAATAGATTTTCGTCGATGATCCTTTTACGAAAATTTGAGATAACTATGTGTTTGTTGTAACAACCCGCCATTTCTAGGGTTAAAGAAAAAGCTAAATCAATACAATGATATTCTTTGTATAAATCAGCTAAATCATAAACTAAAGGCATTGGACTTCCTGAATGGATAAAACCCATATGCGGGGTATACCCCATACTATTAATCGCTGAGCATAAAACGCCATACAAAGCAGCATTAGCAGAGGACATAATTTGATTGGTAATATCACTTAATTCAAACTTTCCTGGTTCAAATGAGCGCCCTTTCCAACCGACGTTATAGAATTCTGCTTTATTCTCATAAAGCTGACGTATTCGATATCCTTCCATTCCCATCATTTCACGGAGACTTTTACCTTCAAGAATTGCATTTGGGAATCGACGAGCAAATAAATTTCGAGCTATTTCAAGGGATTTTTTTTTATCATGAGAAAGTTGCATTTGTTTACGATAATTAGTTGAATCAGCAGTAGGTGTCTGCCCGTGTGCATAGAACAAAAGGCTATCTTCCCCAACCCAACATATACTACAATTAGACGCACTCATAACTTTAATAGCTTCATGTGTTACACTTGTTCCTGGACCCAGCAGAAGACAGTTCAATGTAGCGATGGGCAGATGCACAATGTTCCCATCACTATCGATCCATTGCACGCTACTATCATCAATCTCTAATCTACCTCGTTCTAAATATATAAATGGATACTTGTCTTTTACCTGAGGTATCGTATCTCTAGTAATCTTAATAAATACTCGATTAGAAATATCTAGGTTATTAGCTGAATACATATTCATGGATATACTATTGTTACACGGCGATCTCTATATTTTTTGTGCACTCCAAATTGAATGGGAACATCATTTAAAACCATAACATCGCCGTTATGGTCTCCTTCCATCACCTTAAATTGATATTTTAAAGCCTTTTGCTCGGCAATGTCCATGGCCATTGAATAGGCTTGAGAGTCACTTGAAAATAATCCCCTATAAATGAAGTCAGTGGGTGCGCAATTTTTGCGACCTAAATATAGATCCCAAATGGGATTTTGCAAAGCTTCAGACAAATCTGTGGATATTTTTACAGGTACTTCTACAATAACTGCAAAGGCCATATCCTGTAAATAATAACGATAGGTCATTTTCGCACCGCCACCAACTGATTTCTTTCCATCACTTGTTTTAGGTATGAGCAGACTCTCCCAAGGGTTTTTCTCATTATAGGCACTACCAACCATATGGAAATCACATAACATGGGCTCACATTCTCTTTTTTGCCTTGTATAGGACAAAACTGTTTGAGAAAGGGTAGAGAATGTAGATAAAAGCTCTAGTTGTTCTCCCGCAGCCCCTAATGCACAGCAAATTAAACCCAAAATTCCTGATTTAGTAGGGAAATTAAGTGTGTCCCGTCTATTAAATTTAGAATCATATCCCCATGATTGTAGAGGAGCTTCCAGCCACATTAATAAGTATGTAGTCATCAGACCGCCTTTTCTTTAATATAGCCCTCTATGGCAGTTACCAGATCGTCTATATTAAAATCATATCCATCTTTACCAAGAGTATATTCTGCTTCCTTTTTAAATAAAGAACCTGCCATTTTTTCTTTTTTCTCTAAATAAGAAGTGAGACCATCAATGCTTGGTTGCAAAAAACCACCATCATTTATTTTAATAGCTGTTTCAAATGGTACTTGCAGCCGCTGGCCTTGACGAATAAAAATTTTAGCAAATTCCCAAAATGATGCCCCAGATTGAGTAGTTTGACGGGCATTTGGTATTGCAAGAAACAATGATTTAATAAAAATTGTTACAATTTTCTCAAAATTGTGACCTAAAAGAGTGTTCCATAATTGGCCGAGATCTAAGCTAATATAACGATAATAGGTAGCTGAATTAAATTCTAAGCTACCTAAATGTGCAGCGCCAGATTCTTTTGATAGATCATCTACTGCTGTAAAAAATTCCACTTCATTATAAACTTTATGTGTAGAGATTGCATGAGAAAATGAAGCTGCAGCTTCCACATTCATTGATGCAGCTTTAGCTACCATTCTACCAAACAAAGCAATATCTGCTGCATCAATAGGACGAGAATCTGAATCTAAAATCTTTATTAGAGATTTTAAGTTTTTATCCTTATCCCCTAAAATTACTGCTTCAGGATTAAAGTTGGCTTCTTTAAATTTTTGAGAAAGAAGGTTAACTTCTTTGGGACTGAAAAAAAGCAAAGTGTCATTATCCCCAGAGTCAGAATCAATTTCTTCTATTTCATCAATTTCAGATGGCTTTGTTTTACTAGGTTTTTTAGGATTCTTGTTCCCTTTATCTTTAATAAAAATCTGAGAAATTTTGACCCCACATGCTATAGCTTGCTCCTCAGTTGCACCATCATTTAAACAGGCATTTTTTATAAGTTCGTCAATCAGTTTAGTTCGATCACCACAAATTGCTCCTAACTTCCTCATCTCTAAACGTACTTGTCTTTTCCAACACTGTGAACTAACACGAGCACGGGGGACTCCACCAACGATTGCGGTTTTTGGTGATCCAACATCATCTCTGTTTAAACAAGTAACTGGAAATGATTGTAAAATGTGAAATTCAATTCGTGTATTTTTAAAAGGATTTTCTTTCATATATTTATTTCTCTATTATTATGATTTATTAGTGGAACGATTTGCAACAAGCCAAATCCAAATGACTTGCCTCGACCAATTCCATGTTGAAAATTTTGTATAAATTTATTTCGATCAGTTACTATGAGTTCTCCAATTAAAGTAGCGCTACCATGAGTCACATGATGACCTTTTTTTTCAAACGATTTAACACCTATGCTTTGAATCTGTAGTTTTTCGCTTAACACTTCAAAGCCCCATGAGGTAGGTGCTTTGCTGATGAACCACTCTTTGACAGCCTCTGAACCACGAATGGGGACTATTTTTCCTGAAGCGGTGTCTCTCTTAGTTGGATTCAATGTAATCTCAAAACCATAATGTTCATGCTGCAAAAATGATTCTGAAAGAACTGTAGATTTAATTTTTCCACATTTGGGCTCATTGAGTGGACGATTTGACAGAATGAGAATTTGCCTATGATCCCAATCTCCTCCTTTATCTACATATAAAAATCCACTTGATATACTTTCCAGTTTTTGTTGATCACTTCGGATGTCATCAAACAAGCTGTAAACTATTCTATGTAAAGAATAGGCATCTTGAATTCGCAATGCATTTATATCGTCTCGATTCAAATATAATAAACTTACAATCATCATTTTTCATCTTCCTCTATTGAACAGCCATAAAAGTCTTGTGCCCAACGGGATTTAACTGATTGATTATCCCTATGAAAATTCAAGAGCTCACGCAAAAGACCTATGAAGTTTATAGCTACAGTTGTCTTGGCATTGATCAAGCAAAAAAGTGGACGTAAGATCCTACAAGCCTCCTCTAAACTATCACAAGCAAGTAGACGACGCAGCTTTGCTTTAGCCTGATCGCTCTGATTGCCATCAATATAGCATTTTGCAATAGCACGGCCAATACCAACAGTGCCATTATTTTGAGGCTCTGATTTAGCAATCGCTGCTGCAATCGTAGCATAGGGCAAACGAATATATGATTTACTAAGGTCTATGTTAAAACTGGCTAAGTATTCCCAACTCTGATGCTCTGTCGATGGGTTATCCGCCCTACGAAATGCTGCAAGACAAGCATTGTCTTTTTTTATACGTTTAATAATAGCTTGTACAAAATAATTGCATATTTCGGTTTTCGCTGATTGATTCTGATTCATATAAAACCTTAGTTTATTCAATAAAATATTTTTTTAAATTTGGACGATTGTTTGACCACGAATCTAATTGACGGGCTGTATTTTTATGGCAAAATTGGTCATACACTTTGTTAATACAAGAAATAAAAACTCTTTTACGCATAGCCTTTGCTTCTTCAGGACTTTTACAAGCGATAAGAAGATTTCTGGAATGACGTTCACATAATTGCCAGAATAAATTACAAGACGCCTTGGCAGTTTTCGTTCCTTCCACTTTTAAATTTTTGAAATATTTAACCACTGATGAGTATAAAATTTTTGACAACTCATCCAATATTTCCATTTCTAATTTTAGTTGTTCGTACCAAGATTTTCCTAGGTGTTCTACAGGTAATAGAATTGTTGAATCCACAAAGTCATCCATCCCTGATACATATTGTTCTCCAGCATTACTACTAATTTTAAGTCCACCGGACCATATTCCAAGTCGGTCTACCGAAATTTTCCTGGCCCTACCTAAACACAATTGTATTTGGTAGCAATCGCGGCGATCTTTAGTAGTAGATTGAGTCATAAAGCTTAACTGCGCCGTGAGATGCCTCCATGGACGTTTTTCTGGATCTACCCAAAGAGCCTTTGATTTTTCACCTGAAAAATTAGATGTAATGCTTGGATCAACACCTCCTTCTTTATGATTGGGATATCTAATTCCTTCAGAATAGTGCAGGCTTTTTTCAGTAAGCAGACAAAACCTCGATAGAGGAACCAGCCTCCCCATTAGGCTATTTATTAGCGAAATGGCAGTAGGACATTCCTCACCTTCAGGCATTTTTTCCCAAGGCGCGATGCCTAATCCTTCTGAATAAAACGTTAATTTTTCTTCTAAACACGCTTTTGTAACCAAATTTGAAAAAATAGTTTTTAACAAAGAATCACTTAATATAAAACTATGCATTAATCCAAACGTCCCAAGGAATGAACCAGGGCTGCCACTAGCTTCTTTGCCTTTCATATTTTGTTTGCCTTGATAACCTTCAGATAAGACAACCGTATTATCCGTTTTTTTTCCACCTAATGCACATCCCATCAAAGACAATACAAGCAATGTTTTTTCTGCATCACATAAAGATTTTTCTACTTGCATTTCATTTAAAACAGTCGTGTTTCCTGTGGCGACTTCTGGCAAGACAGCCCCAAATGTTTTAGTTTTAGCGCATGCAATCTGAGGCATCTGCAAAAATGGTTTTTCTCCATAAAGCCAAAATAGATCGTACATTCTTTCTAAATAGGCTAAGCATTTTTCAGATAATCCATTAACACCTAATTCTTCCCAATCATTGTCATCTAAGGGTGTGCAAGCCGATTGGGCAATAGCAAGCAAGAGTTTCATGAGCGCAATTTTTTCAATTGGATTACCACCTAGTGCGTTATAATCAAAATGACTAAATAATTGTCTTAGACTGACACAGCCTACATCAACAATTGGTATCCAGGGCTCGTCTATCAAATTGAATCGATTTATTTTATTCATTTTTCTTATCTCTCTTCCTGGCTTGATAACCAAGTGTCGAATTGTAGGTGAGTTCATAATCTTCAGAAAAAACCCCTAATTCATCGCTGTCCCGTACTTCTGCTACGCGCAACAAACTTTCACTAAAGTCTTTGTTTCCAAGATATAAATAATCTTCGAGCCAAAATAAATCTTGTCGAGGTTGTTCTTTGGGAGCTAAGTAGTCAACAACCTTTACAGTATTGCTCTGTAAAATAATCGCTAATTTTCTCCATTCATGCTTTTTCAATATCTTACTATTTTTAGGAAGGTGTAGTTGTTTTCCATCTAAAAGAATTAGATCAGCACCTTTTTTATGAAGGTGGCAGGAACGAATTAATAATACTTCAACTGAATCTTGTTCACTGTAACGGGTGCTAGCTTGATTTTCTGAAAGAGTCGTTCCCCCCCGTGAAATGCCTACCAATGCAAATCGTTGCAGTTTTTCTTTGTATTTATTCAGTTCATTTTTAAAGCCTAGCATCTTTCCTGTTTCTGCCCGTTCCTCATAAGTCTCTTCAATTAATGAACGAATACAACTAGGCAGTGAAATTGAGTGAACTTGTGACCACACTTCTAAACTGCGATATAGGACATAAGGGCTGTAAACCAGAGCTGTTTTGCCAAAGTCATGTTCTGGTTTTTTTTTCGTATCATTTAAAGTTGGTGCCAATATCCATGCCTCTCGGATAGCGCTACCTGCTCGCGCAGTTTCCTTGTGTCGCCATAATCGTCCCAAGCGCTGCAATAGCATGTCTGTAGGACACATCCGAGTAATTATGAAATCTGCATCTATATCTATAGACTGCTCTACAACTTGGGTTCCCACTAAAATATACCCCTTAGAACCTCTAGTGTTTTTGCTATCTTTTCCAAATAATGAAATCCAAAATAATTCAAGATTTTCTCTATCTTGTTTTAAAAATCGTGAATGTAATAACCCACAAGAAACATTAAGACCATTAGATCTTGATGCTAGTAACTTATATGTAGACTGAGCTTCATTCACTGTATTTTCTATCCAAAGTACATACTGTCCACTCTCTGCTTTGGATAAGGCTTCTTGTATAGCTTGTTCATCTACTTGACATAATTTTAAGGCAACTTCCTCGTTTTCCGAGATATTGACTGGAATTTCACGTAGGTTTTCATTCATTGGCAAAGCAGAAATAAGAGGATAATCATTAGACAGTTGATCAGTTCCAAAAGAAGATTGTTTTATGAACAGCTCACGTCGTCTTTGTTTTGTCAAAGTTGCACTTAAAATAATAACAGTACAATGAAGTGCAGCAAGAGCTTCTACAAGTGTATTTAAAATGGTACCTGTGTAAGCATCGTAACTATGAACTTCATCGAGTATAACAACCTTGCCAGCTAGACCAAAAGTACGGACGAATCCATGCTTTACATTCATTACAGCCATTAAGGCTTGATCAACTGTCCCAACCCCAAATGGAGCCAAAATACCCCGTTTACTAGATTGAAACCAAGATCCTCCTGGTTGTCCCTCTTCTCCAATTTCTGTGTTTTGTAGCCATGCATTACTGTGTAGGAGAAATGCATTTCTATGACAGCAGTCTGTCTCCAATATTTTTTCTAAAAACAAATTCATTCGTTCGTGAATTTTATTCGATGTTAGTTGTGTTGGGAGGGCAAAATATATTCCAGTTGCTTTACCGGTACTCATCAATTTGTAAGCTGAGTAAAAAGCAGCTTCTGTTTTTCCGATACCCATAGGTGCTTCTAAAATATAAATACCTGGGGTGATACAGCTCTGAATTAATTGGTCTTGACTAATACGATGTTCAAATCCAAAGATTTCATAAAAATTCAAATGTTTTCTCAATTTAGGTTTTATAAATCCAGCTGCATCTATTGCAGACTCAATACTCTTACTCCATTCTTGAGTAGGGTTGTCAAATTGAGACCCTGAACCTATCCAGTCAGCAACTGTGGTTAAGCCTGCTAATATGCGGGCGTGTAAAGGGTCACAAACTTTTGGCCAGTCGCATTTTAATATTTTTTTCAACTCTACAAGGAGTTCCTCTCGACGTCTTTGCCAAGGTTTGTCTCCAAAAACTTCATCAGTTGCGTAATACTGAGATACATTTGGAGAATAACCATGATGTTGTCCTAAAATCTCCGGAATATAATTCCCGGCACTACAAAATTTTACTGATAGCTGGCTGACACCTGCGTGACCTCCCCAATTTCTTTCTATATCAGGGTTAATGTTTTTCAGTTCAGGAAATGGATTTTTGGAATAATCATTAATATTGCGATATATTTTTTCTTGGAATGTCGGGCTAACTTTACCTATGTCATGTGCTGCGGCAATTAATTCGGATCCTGAAGGAAATAGGAATTTCAGCCAGTCAGGATGACGTTGGATTAAAGAATGAGCTATTTCTCCAACAATCCGACAGTGCTCTAGAACTGTTCTACCTGCACATTTTATATTATTTTCTGATGTGTACGTTTTAGCTAAACACTGTGTTAACTGTAATGCTGTATACTCACGCTTTTCCATCGATTTACTATTTATTACATAGTTAAAAGAACACAATTTTAGTTTATTATTAAAAAAGTATTTCATGTTTCAAAAACGAATTGAATCCGTTCACCATATCTTCATCTCATTTTTATTCCCGTAGAAAAAAATTACATAAACAACTCAATGGAAATAATATAAAGCGAAGTATCCTATAATTGAGTCTTTGCAGCAATAAAAATGAATTCTTTTACAGTTTATTGTTAGGAACTTAGGTTAAAAAGTCTTTTAAAAATACCAATAGTGGGAGATGAGGCTGGAGACAAGCTAATTTATTAAAGAGTTGCAAAAAAAGATAGGCGGTAAGGATTCGTGTAAAATACAAACATATGTCTAAAATAAGATTTTCTATATGAACCTTTAATGGGCCTGGTACTTACCCGAGATTGATTTCGTAATATCCAAAACGATTTCTATGCCATGTTCGATAAGGGCTAAGCCTTGCTATCGATGTATGCTTTTGAATAACGGTCATGGAATGTCCGTCAGATAAGTTATAAAGACTGACAATATAGAAATCCTGCTTTATCACAATAAAGTAAACATATTTTGGATTTCTGAAGTCGGCTAAAGCGATCTTGATTAACGAAAGACAAAAGATGTATAATGTATAATTCTTGGATAATTATGTTCTAAAGACAGCGTTACAAATGACCTCTACCAATGTTAGCTCATCACTTACAGGAAACTGCTATGGCTCTCTACGGACTTTTCATAGGTATAGATTGCTTTGCCGATCCAAAGATTCGCGAACTTACTGGCTGTCGCCGTGATGCCCTTGCATTGTCGTCTCTATTTTCTGACACCTTACCAGCGTTTCAAGCTACAGTGCTGATAGATAAACAGGCTACTAATGATGCCGTGCGCATGGCTTTAAGAATGATATTAGGTACTGCTGGCAAAGAAGATACAGTCATCATTTCATTTTCAAGTCATGGAACCAAAGATCATCGTCTAGTAACTTATGATAGTGATATGTCTCGTTTGTCTGCGACTACTATTGACATGAGCGAGTTGGCGGCAATATTCAAAACAACACAAGCCAAAGTATCTCTTTTCATTCTGGACTGTTGTTTCAGTGGAGGTGCGCCTGCGAGAATCTTAGAGGATAGCCCTGTGCTCAGATCTGAAACAATTCCTTTGAATTCCATTGCGGGGATAGGGCGCATTTTAATAGCGGCATCTGGCACTAATGAACCAGCTCTAGAACATGCGAGACACGGACTATTAACATTTGCTTTAATCGAGGCTTTTCAGGCATCGTCAGCGACGATTAGCCTGCCGACAGTCATGGATCAGGTGATGCAACGAGTGAGGGCCGAAGCCGCTCGAAAGGGGCACGTTCAAACTCCTGTTCTTTTCGGATATGTCGAAGGTGGACTTTTTCTTCCATCTCTTAAACGTGGCCATAAATTTTTCACTTTTTTTCCAGAAGCTAAAGGTACACATGTTTCGCAGAACATTAGCGATCTTTCGGTGTTTGGCCTTCCGAGTGCGGTTATCAATGCTTGGAAAGAGCTTTTCCCGACTGGATTGAATCTTCTACAACTGTCTGCCGTGAATGAGAGCCGTGTAATGGATGGAGAATCGCTCTTGGTGGTTGCCCCTACTAGTAGTGGCAAGACTTTTGTCGGCGAGCTTGCTGCGGCGAAGGCCATCACTGATAAACGGAAGGCGGTCTTCCTCTTTCCGTACAAAGCACTTGTTAATGAAAAGTTTGACCAGTTTAAGCATTTGTATGGTGCGAAACTCGGCATGCGAGTCGTTCGTTGTACGGGCGATCACTCGGACCAGGCCTGGTCTTTTCTTAAGGGGAAGTATGACCTCGCAGTTTTAACATACGAGATGTTCCTCAATATGACAATAGCTAATCCGGCAACTCTCAATGTTATCGGGCTGGTCGTCATAGACGAATTGCAGTTCCTATCCGACAAAAAGCGTGGAATCGTTGTTGAATTATTATTGACTAACCTGTTGGCGGCTCGCAAACGTGGCATAACTCCGCAGTTAATTGGCTTGTCTGCTGTTATCGGACAGCTTAACAGTGTGGACGAATGGCTAGAATGCAAGACGCTCGTGCAACAAGAACGTCCAGTTCCTCTTATCGAAGGCGTTATTGATCGTTCAGGGGTTTTCCAATATGTAGACCTTAAGGGTTTTGAGCAAAGCGAACAGTTCATTCCATCTTGTATAATCATACAACGAAAGCAGGAATCAGAAAAACAGGATATCATTGTACCGCTCGTCCGCTCTCTGCTAAGCAAAAGTGCCGAACAACGTATTATCATTTTTAGGAATCGGAAAGGAAGTGCTCAAGGGGCGGCTGAATACCTCGCAAACGAATTAAAACTGCCTCCAGCACTAGAGGCTATCGCAACCCTCCCGACGAACGATCCCTCAACCAGTCTCCCAATTCTTCGGAAGTGTTTGGAAAATGGAACAGCCTTCCACACTACTGACCTAGGCTATGAAGAACGCAATGCCGTGGAACAAGAGTTTCGTAAACGGGATGGCTCTGTAAAAGTCTTGGTTGCTACTGCGACCGTTGCGGCTGGGGTCAACACGCCTGCGTCTACTGTCATTATTTCAGAGCACGAGTTTCTTGGAGAAGAGAAACAACCCTACACCGTCGCTGAATACAAGAACATGGCTGGCCGTGCTGGCCGCTATGGTTATAACGATCAAGGTCTTTCAATTCTTTTAGCCGACACCGTAATGGAGCGTCAGCAACTATTCAGAAAGTATGTGAGAGGTATTCCAGAACCCATTTGCTCGTCATTCGACCTCTCACAAACGGAGACGTGGCTCTTGCGTCTGCTTGCACAAGTGAGCCGTGTCCAAAAGTCTGAGGTCATTAAACTCCTTGCTTCGACGTTTGGCGGGTTTGTTGCCAATCGTGCTGACTCCGGGTGGTTACTGCGAACGACTCAGAGCCTTGCGGCTCTTCTTTCACAGATGATTGAGTTAGATCTTGTCGAGGAAGAAGACGGATTTCTTAACCTTACTCTTTTGGGTCGGGCGTGTGGGAACTCCTCTCTTGCTTTCCGTTCAGCAATTCAGCTCGTCCGAATGATTCGTACCCATGGACCAGGACTTACAGGCTACCAATTAATAGCTCTTTTACAGGTACTTCCTGAATTGGATGCTATTTATACTCCCCAAATGAAAAAGGGACATGGGGAAAGTCGATGGGTCCAGGATGTTTTAAGGCATTTCGGGCGGCCGACCGCTCTGTTGCTACAACAGCAGAGCGAGAATAATTTTGCTTATATCGCTCGGTGCAAGCGTGTGATGGTACTGAGATCGTGGGTACAAGGCGTTCCAATGGAACAGATTGAGAAAGACGCTACGAAAAACCCGTACAATAGTATTGGGGCAGGGAACGTGCGAGGGTTCGCAGACACAACGCGTTTTCATCTTCGTTCCGCGTCTTACATTGTTACTGCACTTCTTATCGAGAATGGGCCTACCGAGCAGGAAGTCGAGTCGATCCTTAAGCAGCTAGAATTCGGACTTCCTGAGGATGTGCATGATCTTCTTTCCCTTCCCTTATCCTTAAGTCGAGGCGAATACTTATTTTTGAGGCGACATGGAGTTTGCACTGCCTCCAGTCTGTGTTCACTAACTCCTGAACGATTGTCTGAGTTGTTAGGTCATCAGCGTGCTAAAGAGTTCTCTAATCATAGGTAGACTGCTCAAATTACCTCTGTTGGATCAATTCCGCTGAGGAGCATGGTGAACAAAAAATGATAAAAAAAATAGGATAAAAAATGAAACGTTTCTTTCTTTTATTTGCAATACAGACTGGATTGTTGCACGCTCAACCAGACGAACAAAATGGAACCAATGAGGCTTTTCTTATCTACGGTCAAAAAAGTTTTGCAGAATGCGCATTATTAATGGCAGGAAATATTTCTGTAGATGAAATGTCAGAATTTGTGAATTCCGTTTGTTACACCTGCTTTCATGCGCATAAAAATGACTTCGAACAAGATCTTCGTGCTGATTTAGGAAGGCCAAACAATGGGTCGGCCCCAGGTGTAATCACCGCTAGGAATATCAAAAAATTTGCAGATGCTGTAATTGACGACTTAGCCGTAGTTGCGCGCAATTTTCAAGGAGAAGACAGAGAGCTATTTTGGACGACAGTCGCTAAAGACGTAACAAAATCAATGACTAGTTTGTGCACTGGTCGAAAAGATGAACATGGAATTGAAAAACACATTAATAGAAGAATTAATCTAAAAAAAATGCTCGGATAGGTTTATTGAATGGTCTGAATCCATTGCCAGAGCCGAGTTCATATTAAGACTATTACGTGAACTTTTAGATCCAGAACGTGCTATATTATCCGAATTCTGAGCTACTCCCTATATGCCCTCCATGTAAGGGGCGAATTTCAGGGTATGCTTCGAGGTGTGTTGGTACCATAGAGGTCTAGCCTGCATTTTCGAGGTGTCCTTTTACCCGGAAACTTTTACTTCTCGAAAAAGCAGACTAGACCACTATGGTTTACCAACACCCCCGAAGCATACCCTGAAATTCGTCGTTATTTAGATGGAATATATAAAATAGGATATTCGAGGAATAAGACATGGAGAATAGACATCTGCCAATTTTTGATTTTAGTTAGGACGAATGGCACAAAGGAGGCTAATTCCTTTGTGCTATTCATAGGACAGATTAATCAGTATAAGGTTGATCTAAGTTTACTGGTATTTCAGATTTGTAACGAATCGCTCCTTCCAAGATTTCGCCATTCTGGTTTTGTACTTTAAAGTTAAGACTCAGAGTCTTAATCTTATATGATTTCTTCGATCTAGAGAATTCTTGTACTTTAAATTCTCCTTTAGGTCGAGAAAATCCTCCACTTGGAGATAGGATATCTATACCAGCGACATCGACGCTATTAAATGGATAACGTTCTGCGTTAGGATAGTGTTTTTTCTTAAAATGTTTTCCCAATGGAGCAGAGAAGTCTAAAACCCATTGTCCTTTATCACCGGCATCCACAACTAGTTCAAAGCCATCTTCACCATATGGAAGAGTTTTAAAAGCAAATGTTCCTTCCTTGTCGCTAAGTAAAGTTGTTTGGGTTTCTTCATCTGTATTTAAATTATATTTTTTGAGATAGAGAACGGTTTCCATTATCGCTGAATTTTGCGATAGATTTGCAAATCTGGCTTCAGGTGCTATCGAAGAGTTGTATCGAATGCTTCCAAACAAAGGTGTGCCATTTTTTTCACAGCGTTGAATAAAAGTTGCTGCGAAAGATTCTATACTTCCATCGGGATTGTATTCGAGTTCTAGGATTTCGAATTCACTAAACGAAGTATTGCATCCTCTTCCCGATCCGCTAAATGTAAAGCCGGGTTGAGTTGGTTCTTGGAAAGGATATCTTCGTGCATTTTTATAGATACCGGTTTGCATAGGTTCATTATTTGCTGATATAAATGATATGCGCCACCAATTTGAGGATTCTAAGCCATTAAAGGTTAAAGTAACGCCTTGATTTTGATTCAAACATTCTATGGAAAAAGAACCTTCTTCTCCTTGGCGATAAATATTTGATTCGCCCTGTCCGATGTAGTCTCCAGGAGAACTTACCAAATACAAGGCTGTTACTGCATTGTTATTCGCTTGTTCGGCATTGACAAAAGTTATAGAAAGGAAGGATAAAACAAAAAATTTAAATAAATTAGATAACATTTCGATCTCCTTTTAGATCATTCATAAGTAAAATGAGGTGTGTAAATTTACAGGAACTCTTAATTAATAGAGCACAACAATGTTGTGCTCTAAAGTGACGACAAAATAATCTTTAGAAGAAATATTTAATTCCTGCTGCAATGGTATTGTCCGTTTGATTGCCTTGACTACGGAAATACCGATATTGAAGATCAAGATCTATATTCTCGCATATTGAATAGACTACACCGCCAAGTAGATCCCAAGCAAAGCCGTTTTGATGCCCGTGAACTTTTACTGGTATGCCTTCTATATGCTTAACATATATGCTTTGCAGGGCATATCCAGCTCCTGCGCCAATGTAGGGATTAATACACTCAGTTAACTGTAATTCGTACAAAAGATGGCCCAAGAAGGATATGGTTTCAAGGTGACCATGAACATTGAACTTTTCTCTAATCGTATTACTAGATATTAGCTTAACCCCTTCTTCGGAATTGATAATATATTCCTCTCTTATAAGCGGAATCTTAATCTGATTTAAGTTGTTTCTACGATAGCCTATCTCTCCTTCAACGCGGAGTCCATTGCTGAACTTATACCCGAGTGATCCAGAAACAAGATAACCAGTATCAAAATCGATCTTCACATCCTTATCTGAGGAATCTAAGAAATTAGCACCAGCCGTTCCATCAACATAAAATCCTTCGTTCGCATGAACAATCACTGAAGTTGTTATTAAAGCCGCGATAATAAATAGATATTTTACCATGTTAAATCCTTATGTTATTATTTGTTAAATATTGAAAATGTATAAGTTACTAATTTTAGTGCCTAACTATAGGTAGTTTGATTTTGGTAACTATCTGTTCTTCAGCTAATTTGACATAGGCTGTATTCACAGGGAGTTCCATAATTTGAGTTGCTGAAACAACAGGTCTATTTTTATTTTGCATAGAAAGTGTAACCCCATCGCGAGTCTCGTGAGCTCCATATGAGATGCCTTCTTGAATTTCCATGACTTCCCTTTCTCCAAATGCGCGAGAAATCCGCTCAGCAATTTCAGGATCAGCTTCTCTAAAGATTATCTTTGTTGCAGTGTTTCCTATTATTGTTTTAGTGACATCACGACCGTAAATAGATTCGAGCTGGGCTGGACTTTGCAATGTTATAATGCCGCATCCGCCATACTTGCGGCCTTCTGTCAGTAACATTTCAAGATCCTTCACTCGCTGTAAAGTAGGAAGCTCATCCATCGAAAACCAGATGCGACGCTTAAGATCTACAGGCAGTGATAGCAATCCTCTCACAGCGGATGAAATCCATGCTGTCATTAGTGGCCTTAACAAGGCTCTTTGAGAAGGAGTACATTGCAAAAACAACCATGAGCCGTCTTCTTTATTAAGCCAGTTGCGTATTGAAAATGGGTTTTCTGTGTCTTTGATAGTTTCTAAGCAGTCTAGAAAAGTGCTGGCGACGGATCGTATAGAACTTGCTGTTTTTTCTGAGGATAAGTCCATATGCGCAGCGGCTTTAGTTCCTACTAATAACTTGCATAAATTTGACAGTGGTTCATACTGAATCCAGCGTATGATATCGGAAGTTTTTTTAGTGTCTGAGAACTTTTTTAACAAACTAATAAAAACAGATCTTGATGCCACTCGCCAGTAGTTCTCGCTATCGGTATTACTTGATGGCATAAAGGCTTCTGCAAGCTCTGCATAATCGAAGTTGCTACAACCCTCTGCCCATGGATTCCATTCCACACTTCTCGGGTCTAAAGGATTTAAGAGAACATCTATACCGGGTCTATAATATCGATCAACAAAAACCTCTGTTGTATCTACGATGATGACTTTTTGATTTAACTTGCGAACTTGTCCTAGTATGTGATGCAAACAATTTGTCTTACCACTCCCTGTACCTCCACTTATCAAAAGGTGTTGGGTTTCGGAATTCTTTATCAAGGGGATCGAACCAATTTTAATGGGAGACTGTTTCCCGTTTATTCTTAAACGCCAATTCAATCGAGTAGGCGATACAATTTTTGCTCCAGTTAAATGCATTTTTTCTTTTGCCAGCCGGCCTCTATAAATGAAGTAACCTAAAATACAACCAAAAGTGCATCCTGTAAATTGGAGCGCTATAATAGTGTTACCATAGGCATCGAGGATTAACTTTTGCACTATAGGAGTCATCAACTGATTTACATACTCTAGACGCAAATGGGGATTATAATGTAATTGTTGGTTAATTACTTGATTTAGGAAATCACGATTAATTTCCATATCCGATACCACTCCTTGCAGTATCCAAGCTTTTGCAAAATACCACATAGCAAGATATGCCATAAGAGGAGTACTCAGCATAAGGCCAATAAAAACAAGTAACCCTATAAAAAGAGATCCGAAGATCGCTGTTTTGAAAACCTGCCTTAACATCCTTAAACGATGGGAGGTTATTTGACCGCCTTCTGTTAATGTATGAGTCATTATTTTAGCCTTTATGGATTGGAGTAACTATCAAACCAAGATAAAGACGAGTTTTCATGAGAACTAATGATATGTTCCCTAAAGTTGTCCTTAATGCTCGATGAGTTATTTTTTATTCGTGAATTTAGGCTATTTAATAATGATTCTTGCTGACCTCTATCAAACTCTCCTTTTAGATTTTGTTGAGTATTATCAATCTGTTGATGTTGTTCAGAGATCTTATGGGCGTTTAATGTCTGCATTGAATCATATTGACTCGCTAGCCCCTCCCCTCGTTCGGATAACTGTCCAAATGATAATCCTTGATCGTTCGCTCTTTCTCTTGCCTCTGTTTGTAATTGAGACCACCCACCTTCAAGATCAGGAAGATCAGACAGCGAGGAAGATGGTGGTGAAAAATTGTTTAAAGAACCCAAATCGGATTGACATTTTTCTGAAATAAAACTGTCTCGAAGACAATTAAGTTCATCTTGTCGGGTTTTATCAAATAAGGTTCCAAGAGAATTGCGTTCATGAAGCCAATTACTAAATTCAGTATTCAAATTCGTGTTAACCGTGCTACTGTTACTTTGAACATAGTTCAGGTTGTCTGAGATCTGATTCATGGAATTATATGAATTACTTACTTGCTCCTGCGCAGATTGTAATCTTTCAATCGAACTTGCATAATTTTCAACATATCGTTTGCCCTCATCAGTCATCTCATTTGTTGCTTCGGATTGAGTACAATTTAGAACATTTTGATAATGTTCTTGGAAATCTTTGGAATTAAGAATATTTTCAGCTGACTGTCTGGCTTCTTCGCTGCTGACCATGCTATTTTCGTTGTGGCCTGCACGAGCGTGAATACCAATTGGCCAATCAAGACCTAAGCTTGCAAAATACTCAAGGCTCTCCCTTCCACTTAGGCCATGTTGACTACCCCAACTCTCAGCCATATTTGCAACGTAATTAGCGCTCTCTTGCAGTCCTTGAGTTTCACTAGAACTGTAACCGTTTGTAAAACTTTCTGAGCTTGACACATGTTGAACCATGTCAGCTATACTACGCTCTGCAAGCCCCCTTGTTTCTGTATATAGATTACTTTTTGATTCTACTTGCGTTTCAGCAACCTGCAAAGAATTTTGAAGGCTTTGACTATAAGCTTCAGCTGTCGAAATGCTTGTATTGAGATTTGAAGGGTCTTGATTTACCGTAAGATGATCTTGCCCATATTTAATTTGATGGGTTCCATGATTGTCAGTAAAATAGCCAGCCGAAAGAGAAGGCGCTGTATTTTGTTGAAATGCTGTTTGGTTATTGTAGGAGATTTGACCAAGACTAGTATTAGCATATGAATAGTTCCCTGAACTTAATTCCGCCCCTGCTGTACTGGTTGCTGATTGGAGTGGTGATAAAAGGGAAGACCCCAAATGAGCCATTGATTGAAGATTTTGCAGAATATAAAATGATAAAACAGGTACAGAAAGTGAAAGGTATCCAGCAATAGCAGCCGTGTCATGGGCTAAATCTTGCAGTCCAACGCTTGTAAAGAGGCTGTATCCATCTGTTATCCCTCCTAATACGCTAGATGCATATTTTTGGGCGCATAACATAGTAATATAATTCAAAATACCGTAAAGAGGCGGCCAAAGCTGAATCCAAATATTTAGAAAAATCCAACTGCCAATAAATCGAATTCCCCCAGGTAATAAAGATAGAGGAAGTATAATTGCACAAGAGGCATAAATTAATGCTTCGAAGACCATTCTCATTGTTACTAGAGTGCTTCCTGCCATTGCTCCTGCTGTTTGGTAGATGCTTCGCTGATTATCTTTTGCTCTTTCTACAGCAAACCTTTGCATGGCATCCTCAACGGAATTTACTGCTATAATATTTTTAGTTATGCCTTTTAGATCAGTTGTCGATAACTGGTTTGCTATCTTATTTTCGTTTTGCGTTTGGAATGTCATCAAAGTTTGATATGCTATTGGAATATTTTTTAGAACTTCGTGTTTTGTATAGTATTCAACATCGCGATCAAACATGACCCCCATTTTTTCAACAGCTTCTAAGCAGGAGAAAAATTCGGTTGTATTACTATTAGGATCAACGTAGGGAATCATCCTAACTTTGCTGGTATTTTCTTTTAAAAATTGCAGCAAATTAGAGGTGTTTTTTAGCTTATCAATGGTATATCGGCCTAAGGCAATGTCATAAATGATACATTGTTGAGTAAAATGATGCAGATTTTGTGCGACGGTACCGTTGTTAAGCTTCAATCTTGAAAAATCTAATGCCGTATCCGCTCCAAAAAGCATCCCTGTCTTAGAATATTTTGCATCATTTGGGGTATGCATGACGTCTTCAATGGCTTGAGTCATTTGATAACCCCAAAAGCTGGATAAACCAGCAATTTTGGCAAAAAGAAATGGAACATGATCCACTACGATTGCTTTATCCTCGAGCTTATCTATAATATGTACTCTTGTTTGAGGTACCATTAGAAAGCTCGGGATAGCTATAAGAGGAAGAAAGTATTTAGTTAAAAAAGCATCAGCATAGGACTGAAAAAAACAACGAGATATTCCCCAAGAACAACCAATCATCGCTGAAATCGCACACATAGGATGAACTAAACTATCATTATGGTCATTTCCATAGAAGAGCATTGAAACAGCATTAAATACCATCCTCAAAAGATCTCCCCCTCCATACGTAATCACTTCTACATCAGGCGTTGACATTCTTAATATAATCCCGGCTTTTGTTAATTTGAAATCTTGGGTTTACTTTTTTTAAGTTAAAATTGAACATTTGAAAATCGCTTTCCCCAAGTAGTTCTTAATAGATTCCACTGTTCATTTTTTTCGCTATCTCCTGCTAAACGATTGGAATAGGAAAATCCGATAAGCCAATCATCTAACATAATCCATTGTTCAAGTGTTTTAACTTGGGTATTCTTTTTAAGTAGGTCGCCTGTCCCCTTTTCAATTTTTTCGACTTCGAGAAGAGATGAATTATTTGTATTGCTTATGACATTAATGGAATATTGATACGCTCTTTTAGACAAAAGACCTTTGGAGTAGGTGATAATGAATTCTGAAATGGTTAGCTTGGTATTACTTTTTTTCTCATAGCTAATTGTTAAAATCTCTTGTCGATTATTCGCAGACCAAGAGACTTCGCCATATGACCCATTCTTTTCGATAGAATCATTTTTTTGTGTCCACTCCGACTGCTCATTTTTAGGGATTGTTTCAGAAAAAAGATGAGCAATGTTATCCTTTAGGGCTTTTCGTTGAAGCCGATTTTCTTTGTCTGATTTTGATTCTAGCCAAGAAGCAATCGCATCTGGATTATCCTCGTCAGATGTGACATTTCCATTTCCTCCAAAAGTCGTTTGATAGCCTCCACTTCCAGATCCTATTGAGTATCGTTTACCTTCTAAAGTTTGCGCTTCTTGCATTTGAAATAGGCAGGCTGTCAAACATATAAAGAGCAAGTTAGTTTTCATTTAATTCACCATAATTTCTGAGTTAATTTGCTTTTCTAGTAGCTGGATTTTTTGAATCAATCTCATTTCTAAATCGATAGCCTTTTGAGCATGCGATTCATATCTTTGAACTACTTTTTGAACACGATCTAAATCACTAAGATAATAGTCGATTCTTGTTGAATACATGCTGGTTCCTCGAAGCTTCACACACCCTCTTCTCACTGTATCCAGAGCTTCGTTGATTATCTGAGCTAAAACATCCCATGAAACGATATTCGCGATATTATCTAGTTCCAGTGCGCAAGAACTTCCTCGATGATAAGCACTTAATACATTAACTATTTTGAACAGGGGTAATCTGCTAGTTGATAAAAGCCCTTTTTCAGATTGATCAAGAGGGATGTCGCTAACTATTTTCATTTGCATGTTGTTAAGTGAATCACGGATTTTGACAAACCATGAGTCTGCGCTCGAAATTTCCTTTTCAACCTCTTTAATTGTTAAGCATTGATTGTCTCCACAGGTATATTTTGTGATTTTCCCTCCCTCCAAAAGCTTTGTTAGAAAATCACTATCTTCAGCTTTTGAAAAGTAAGTTAGGGCTTCGACGTTTTCATCAATTACGATGACAGTCCCGACCAAAGTCATATACATTTCTGCGAGTTCTTTATTGGCGGGATCCTTGAAAAATGGCTGTGCCATAAGGGCTTCCCATGCAATGTTGTATTCAACATCAAGGGGAAAGTTTTCTTTCATTTTCTTTTTGGCTTCATGTGTATCTTTTTCACTTGAGCATTTATGACGCGCTTCAATTTGATCTCTAAACAAGCCGGTAGTACCTACAGTGCTGCAAACATGCTGACTTGCCATCTCATTGGCAGGCCATACTGAACCGACTAACTGAGCAGCAGTCTCACAGCTATTAATTCCAATGCCATTCATTGTATTAGCCCAGCTTTGCAACTGGCGCATCGTATTCGCTATTGTAGGAGACACTGTTTCAAGCCCTAGCATAAATGCAAATCCGGCGGCATTAGATGATATGCTTTGTAATGTTTTCACAAGCTCTTCTCCACTTACAAACGAAAGACCTCCTGTATAAATATCGATACCACCACAACCTGCTTGAATTTTTGGTGTTTGTATATTGACAAAGTTGATCGACTTTACCGGTGAACGCATGACCATCCCACCACCGCCAGAATAATAACCCGCTGCTTGGCTTTTATAGAGAAGATCTCCGTGACTGACATTAACTTGGGAATTCGTCATCTTGAACAAACGTTCAGGAACAGAAACATCACTTCCACAAAAAACATTGTTAAACGCTAATATAAAACTAATCCAAAAACATTTGTGCATAGCTAGATCCTATTCTTCTCTAAATTGCATTAGAATGTTCTCTTCGATTTGGCTAACTGTAGCCATCCCATAGGCTATAGGTTTTGCCTTTAACGTCTGCGGATTAACTATGAAAAGAGAAGGGAAAAAGTTAACATTCATATCATTAGCGATGGTCCTATCGAGTAGGGATTGAGGAAAGTCTTTTAGGATTAGTCCATCTACTGAAACTGCTTTTATGGCCCATTTATAACTTGATGCAAAATCTTTCAGTATCGTAACAAATGCCTGAGAAAAGGCATTTCCACCTTCGTAAAAAAAAAGCAGTATTGTTTTTTGAGAAAGATCTAAGATGAAAGCTTTTCGCATCGCTGTTTCCATCTTTTTTCTAACTTGCACGCCATACTGCGTAGTAGGGTGTAAAGACGCTAATTCTGGATGGTCTAATACCGTTAATTGCCAAAGTGATGAAAAATCAGCTGCTTGATTTGTCCATTTCTTCTGTAGTGTAATGTACTCCAATATGTTTTTTTGATTTGGCTCCAACATAGCTAATGCCAGAGCATTTTCTAATTCCAGCTTTGCTTCAGCCAATATAGCTACGGGATCTTTAACAAGTTCCTGTTCACATTGAATCTCTTCTTTTTGAGCCCTGTCATGATACCATGCCCACCCTTCTGCATGTCTATTTTGCCATGGGGTAACCAACTCTTCTCCTTGAATAGAAAAGGATAATAAACTGGGGATCAGATGCATTACAAATTTCCAACTTTTCATGTTTTACTAAGCCGTTGCTTTAAGCGTTCTTCTATTCGTTTGATTTTTTCTTCGCTTTTTTTAATCGTAGGCATATTAAAAGCTTCTTTTAAGTCCAATTTTGAAAAATCAAGCCGTTTAATTTCATCTTGGGTAAGTCCGCGGCAATCAGGATGATCAGCATCTCCCCAACTTATATTAAGCTGCTTCCGAGCTTCTTCTTGAAAGACCTTTGATAACTTCGAAGGGAATATACAAAACGCGTGCTCAGTTCTGCTCTCCCATAACCCAAGAAATTTTTCTTTCTTCTTTCCTACATAATGGCTTAAACCCTTTTTCCGGCTCTCAGTTAAAGCTAGCTCATCAGCAGTGCATTTACTAAATTTTACTTTTGTCGCAAGACCATCCATCGAGGAACAGCAATCATACATAACGTTTTCCAAAATGCTTTTACTGCATTGCTGATCATTCCCAGAAAAGAGGCTTACTTTTCTTATGTCGAGCACATTTGCATTTTGAAGTTCTTTTTTTATCTCATCAAAAACGACAAGTTTCGTCATAACGTCAGATAATTGATTGTTAGGGTCATATTTCGTTTCCCACAGGTTCCCATCAGTACCATAAATAGCCGGGATGTCTTTTCCTCCAACATGCTGTCTCTTAGAAGAGCATTTAAAATATTTTTCCCAAGCCTCGCATTGACTATTAACTTCTTTTATACATTTTTCTGATGTCAATACGCAAATCTTTTCTCTGAGAAAATGACAATTATTTTGATGTCTATTCTCACATTTCAATTCATGACTTTTAGTCCAATAGGGTCTTGAAATCTCAATCCCCTCGATATTTCTAGTTTCAGGCTCCCCAGTTTCCGTTGAAATTAAAGTGCAATCAAGACTTCGTAAAAGTTCCGGATTATCCAAATTCCATGTGTCTATTTCTTCCCATTTATCGGAGGAGGTTTCGATCTCTTTATCATGATAGGAATCACAGGTATGAGCATCATCATTGTGAGCCCAAAAACTGTCCACTATATCACGATGACCGACACCTTGTTTATCAATCGTGACTGAATAATATTTCACTGTAGGATCGTTCTTTAATTTGCTCTTTGTTTTTGATTTGTCTCTCCCAGGATCATCACTTTTTTTCCTGAGATGGTGACCATTGCAAACCCTAACTATTTTTCGTTCGGTCTGTCCTTTTATTACTTGGACTGACAACGTATGCTGAAGAATGACAGATGAAAACCCTTTCTCGAAGATGCATTTTTCATTTGTTTCTTCACTTCCCTCACTTACTGAAAAATCTTTGTCTAATTGAGACACAGCAGTTTCGGCATTCTCTAATATTGCAGTAATTGCCGGATCTAGATCAGCTTTGTGCACGTCTTGTGTTTTGTGATATGGCGCGCTCAAGATCTCATTCCGAGCAGACTCGGAATCAAATTGCTTCCCTTGCAATTCTTTAGGCGTAATCAATTCAATTTCTCTAGCGGAGAGCTCAATGGACTCTATGGATTTGCCCAGCATTTTGCCCTCTTTAAGATATTTATCGATGTTCTCACCTGCTATACTTAGCAACGGAACCGCTAATAAGATAAAGCTGTAGTACGTACTGCGTCTAAACAACATTGTTTTTTTATCCAAAGTAAATATACGAAATCATCCTCTCCACCAACGGGATAGGTTTTGCCGATCCCCCATAATTGTTCGCTTTTTCCTAGAGCATGGCATTTTCCAGTAGTTTGTGGAAGCGGTCTTACTATCTGCGTTTTATATAAACTTTTCTTAATCATAGGCATGATCCGAGGTTCACAGAAATCAGTTTCTTCATACCCCTTTACTATCCCCATTCGATGCAACTTGGCTAAGCAACGATAAACCAGCAATGAGCTGGCTTGCAACATTCCCGTATGATGAGCCACGTGTCCGACAAATGGATATAGAGACCCTAGACAGCCCGCACACCAGAACATTTTATCAGCAGGCTTATTGAGAGAGGATTGAGTACAATCTGCAATGCAGCTCAATTGCGCTAGCTGACTTGAAAAAAGAAAGGCTTCTGGATTGAATATATTTTGAAGACTATCATCGCACCATAAAGGATCGAATTCGGACATGTAGGCTACATCGAAATCAGCTTTTTCGATGCACTGAAAATCCGTGAGGATTCCCAGTAGACTCAATATGGGATAAACATAGTAATGAACATGGTGGAAGCTCGTTCTTGCGGTTGTCTCATCAATAAAACTAACATTTCCACTGTTTTTGATTTTACTCGTGCTTAAATTAATTCCTCCAAGACCAACTAACTTATAAGCGTGCCTTGTTACATCCACCATTCTGGCTGGCTCCCAAAATGTGATGGGTACACCTATCTTAGGCGGTGTGCCTGCACATATGCATATGGGAGTGCTATAATTAGAAAAGTCTTGAGTATTGGGAGTTATATTTATCCCACTCAATGTAATCGGGAAAATACATTCCCAGCATATGTCTGTGATCGGATTAATCATGTCTCCATAAAGATTGGAGGAAAAGGCGAACAATAGCCAAAGATATTTCACAGCAGTTTCCTCATTCTTTCAGCACTTTCAGTGCCAAATTTTTCTAATGCATAGGAGACGGAGACATTTCCGCTCAGCATTGAAACTTTTTCATCTTCGAGATTGACGAAACAAGGAACGGATTTCACTCCATACTTAGAAAACATACGGGGCTCTATTTGAACAGTTGAAATCATACCTTTCGCACGCAATTCATGCACTTTACTTGCCAGCAATTGAAAGCTGTTTTCAGGAAGACCTCGCAACATTAATATTCCGCCAATCTTTGCAGCTTCTTTCGAAAGACTGATCAAGGTTTCTTCTGGCATGCTAAAACTAACGAATATGTAGAGAGAGGATTGTAAATCCTCTTTTGGAGATACATTTAATGTGCATTTGCCATCACTTGGAATGCTTTTATTACTGGAAATAGAGGCAGATTTTAAGGACGATAACTCTCTTTTAAGCTCTTCCTTTTTATCTTCAGTTTGACCTGAAACGATTTGATTAGTTTTCTCTTCAGCCACGCGCATACCTAGATCAAAAAAATCTATAGAGCCTATCAAAGCAATAGAGGGTAAGATAATAAAACTTAAAAGCATGGAACCTCCTCTATTATAAGTTTCTTGTTTTTTTGACTCACAATTGCCGGTAAAGCGCGAACGCCCAGTTTTTTGGATAAATAGCCGTCTTGATCAAAATACACCTCTCTCCCCTCTCTTTCTTCAAGCTCGATAGGCTTTCCTTGAAGCAAAATCCACAAACCATCTTTTGTCTTCGCCCACTTGATTTGAGAGGGATCATTTGCATCAAACAAAAGTAAAGATCTACCGAGTCCTGTCCTATCCAAGGGATTAATCTTTGTTCCTTTAGGGATTATGATAGTTTCATCAGCATCTTTGATATCTTCCTGAACAACTATTGTTGGGTCATATTCAAAAATTCTCGGCTTTATGGCCTTTGGTAATTTTATCCCTTTTGGGTTATGGATCGATTCTAACCATGCATTTTCAATTACCATTTTCTTCTCTTCATCGTATTGAGCATTTGAGAGCCTGTTTTGCAAAACTTGGATCAAATCTTCCTCTTGGATAGGAAAAGTTGTCCCATATGTCCCCAGATCTTTTGCGTTGACGAATGGCGAAGCAAATAAGAAAAGCATCAAAAGATAGGGCATAGCTTCTCCTCCATATCCTCTTGAGGAACTAGTCCAAAAACAGCATAACGTGAATCAAAACTTTCGAGATGAGAGCCCATAAGAAAATAATAGCCTTCAGGAATAATTTGGTCTTTGATTGGGTCAAAACCGTATAAAATCTCTCCGCTTTCTATTCCGTTCACCGAGACCTTGCAATTTTCTACAGCAATAATATCGCCCGGTGCGCCTACAATTACTTTTGCAAAAGTGACAGAACTTTCAGGCTTTTTAAAAGAGACAATTTGACCTATTTGAGGATTTGTAGAAGGGAAAGAAAAATACAACTTATGCGGAAGACTTGGACTAAGGTTTAGCCTTAAGCCATACCCATTCAGAAAAGCAAAGGCAAAAGTGCCTAAAACAGTGATAAGCAATATATAAGCCATTCTCATATTTCTAATCTTGTTGTTTGCATAGTGAGCATTTTGAAACCCGTTTTATTTGTCCAGCTGTACATCTGTCCATCCAGTTATATTTATATCTTTTCATTCTCTATTAATTTTTCGATAGCTTGTGAAACGCTATATCCTTTTTCAGTTAATTCTTTGATACGTGTATAATCATCTGGTTGCGTGCTGTATAATAAGTTGGAAAATGGATCCAAACGTAACCTCTCAATAGAATAATTCCCGTTTGCATCACAAATGACAACTTCGCTATAATTCCCCTGACTCATAACAACACTTTCAATGGCTTGAAGAAGTCCAGGGTTGCGTTGTAATTTCCCGCTTTCTGCAAGCGGTTGTACTGACCCCTTCTTTTGAGATAGAAAACACATCCAATCAGAATTTTCAAAAGCGGCTTTCGCTCCGGGTGTTGAAAAGAAATCTTCCACTCTTTGAGTTCCAACCACAAGAGAGCCTCGATATTTTCGAAGTCGCCTTGCGAGCGTTTCAATAAACTCTCCTGTCTGCGGGGCTCTTAAAAGATCCCATGCTTCGTCGATACAAATATAAAATGGTGTTTTACGGTCCCCTAAAAAGGCTTGGTTGGCAATAGTCATGATAAACATCTGTAAAATAACAGCCTGTAAATCCTTTTTGCCTTTTAGCTCTTCAAGTTCAATAACTACTAACTGAGACTTAAAGTTAACGTTGTTCTCCCCTTCGAAGTATTTGGCGTACACTCCGTTTTTTGTATATGGAGTGAGCATAATCCCCAGCTTTTTAGCTTTGTCGTCATCCATTGCTCTTAAAGACTCTGAGATATCCGTAATAGTGGATTTTGTGCCCTTCTTTTCCCATACGTCTTGCAATGCCAACTCAATCAGAGATCCTTCGTGCTTTTCCTCATTTCCCGTAGAAGCCATGCACGCAATCACAGATTTGAGTACACTAAAGGCTGTTTCTTTATCCTCTTGATCGTCTATTTTGATTTTTGAAAAAGGATTCAAACAGATATGAGATTCTTTTGAGAATTCAATTTCCTGTCCTCCGACCAAATCACATAATTTTTTATAGCTTCTTCCCACATCAAGGACATATACTTTTGCACCCATTCGGAGGCCGTGTAATAACATGTCCTGCATAAAGACAGACTTACCAGCTCCGCTGCGACCAGCTACAATACAGTTATAATTACCAGACTTGTTATCAAAGGGATTCCAATTCATTAATTGGCCTCTTCTTCCAACAAACAACATTCCGGGAGTATTTGTTCCAGACCATTCTCCCTGTATTGGGAGGAACAAAGGGCATTCAGTCGTTAGAGTCGTTTTTAAAACACTCATTTTCTTTAAATCCTGAGCCATTTCTCCCCATGCCGTCGGAATAATAGAGATTAAATGCGGCAAATGCATGTATCGATTTTCAGTCAGAGTAAATTGATAAGCCTTAAAAAGATTACGCATACTTTGCTCGGATTCAGCATTCTTCTCTTTGTGCGTCCAATAACCGCAACTAAATTGCGTCCAAACAAATTTGGCTCCTTTAGCAACCTCTCTTCGAACATTGTCACATTCCTTCATTTCGGCAGCTAATTCAGGAATCATTCTCAATAGATAACTTGATTTCCCTTGATTCTCTGTCATTCGAGAACGTAGATTAAATCCCTTTTCTGCTTGAGATTGGTTAGGAAAATGAATCCCGTAGTGCAAAAAAAACGGGAAGTTAAGTCTGTAATTTTCTCTTGAAGGATCGCCTATTAAATTTTGCATTGCCAAAGGCGACCAGTTTGAAGGCAGATCCGAGGCATAAAAACTTTTGAATACAACATCATCATCAAAGTATAATCCATCTTTTTCCACTCGGGTTTCACCACCAAGCATAATCTGAGAGGATAAATCATCTAACACATTATGCTTTCGTCTTACGAATTCGCTCGATAGCTTTAAGTTTAATAAGCCCCCAGCAGTTTCTATAAAAGTCTGAGACCCGATCCCTTTACATTTTGTAAAAGGTTCAAATAAAGTGATCATCTTTTGTCGTAAATCAACTAATAGCTTCGCTTCTTCATGGTAATCGTTTTGATAAGGCAGACTATATGAGATAAACAATCTGAATGTTCTAGCCGAAAAAATTCCTTCAGCAAAATACTTTTGTCTGTGAAACGCTACTTCATTAAAAATTCCTTCATTAGTGCCCTTACTCCACCAATCCAGAAATGGCTGGATTCTATGATCCGCCAAAAGCAAAAATTGAAGCGATGCATTTTCATGAAAAAAATCTTCAAATATGCTGTTTAGCAATTTTTGATGATGCTCGTCTCCTCCAATAACAGGTATAGCTTCTATTACGAAACCAAGACTATGCTGATTGATGAATAAACCCTGTTCCGTATTAAAGCTTTCAAAAGGGAGGATTTTAGCAAGATTGTCAGCTGTCATTATGTCCTGAAGGCGACCGTATTCAGGATTAATCGAACTATCCTCTCCAAAGGTTTTAGCAATTTTATTTCCCATATTGCTAAGAAAATTCACGGCTGTTCGCATAAGTCCTCGTTGAAATAAATATAAACGGGTTGCTCTTCTTTTGAGGCGATCCAAATGCGTCTTTGAAATCTTGCTGTTGGTTGGGATGTAGCCGTACATTTACATATCGGATCCCTTTGGATATCGACAAGTTTTGGCACACATCCTAAAAAAGTATCAGGTCCGGTAGGTGTTTCGATAATCATCTCTTCTAATGTTGAGACTGGTGTACATGGAATCCCTTTTCCCGGTTCACTGTCGAATTCCTTTTTATACATGCAGCATGAAGTCATCATGCAACTTACAGTTATGGCAAATACTAAATTGCGCATATCACTCCTCTACTAACGATTTGATGAAATTATAATCAGGTAAATCCTTGGCATATAACCTGCCATTTACTTCAACAGTTGGAACTGCTAAAATTCTCTCTTTCTTTATAAAGTTATAGATTTCTTCGAATATCGGATGACTTTTGAGAAAATCTTGATCGTTCAATTCTGGAATTGGCTTCCCAAATACTTTCATGGCTGTAATCATCAGCATGGATAACAACTCACTGTCACCGGGAGTTGCTTCTTCAAAGACAGCTTCAAGGAACAACCGTTTTTCGCTTTCATCGAGCTTCTCTAAGCAAATCATTGCTTGCAATGTTGGTAGGTCGTGAGGAACAGGGTGAAACCGGAAACTTATCACTCCGGTATTGATGTATTCGCTAAGAATCTTGCCGAAATCTTTCTTGAATAATGTTATGCAATGAGGACAAAGGAACGAAAAATATTCAATAACTTGTACTCTGGCATTTACGACTCCGTAATTGATGCAATATTTTAACGGGAGTGTTTCCGGTTGTTCATTTTCTAAGTTCAAGTTAGCAGATGAAGTCGGGGAATTAAATTTTGGTTCTTCTCTTGAATATGTAATAAACCCAAATAAGATCATCAAAGCAACCAGAGCAAGGGAGATTTTTATGTTCCGCATTTTCCCTCCATTTTCCCGCTATTTCGCACTTTTTCATGGGTATATAAATCGCCCAAATCAGCACTATCAGAAAAAGTAATATCAACTATTCGTCCAGGAGTTATTTGAATAACTGGTCTAAGTTGTTCGGCGCGTTTGATAAAATAATCGGTCAAAACGTCCAAAGCATTTGTAGCGCCGCCAGATCCTCCAGCAATACCCAACTGACCTGCCGTTTGCCCCCAATGAATATCAGGGGCCTCACCTCCCCAAGGTCCAGCCGGATACAAGCGTGATGTCGCTGCGGCTTCAAAAAAATTACTCACTCCCGATAAAAAGCCACTATAAAGTGCGTTCTCAACAAGTTGGCAACTTTTATCTACAACAGTACCTCTTAAGCCATATTTGCCATCTTCACCTGAAATATAGCCAGCAACTTGCGTTTCGATGTAATATCCATCAGGTTTTATCTGAGTTAACTTCTCAAGACGAAAATAAACTCGTTCACTTGATAAATCTCCATAAACACTCGCTGTAATAATTCCACTTTTTAAACGAGCTTTTACATTATGTGGGAGGTTTCCATCAGCAATGACTCTTAGCTTAACTGGAAGAGGGTCCGTACTTCCACGGACTCCGCAAGGCATATCCACGCTTGATAACAATATAGCTTTTACGGTGGTCCCGGCTGGTATTGCCCTATCTACGTGATGAAGATTTGTAAGTTCATTGCATGATACAGTTGTTAAAGGCACAATCATTTCTTGCTGAGAAATCGACTCCTGTACATTGACAAATGGTTCAAAATTAGCATGTTGATTGTTACTTACTACCTGTTTTAATTCATTTTTAAGGGATTCTTTGAGCTCATTCGGTCTATTTTGATTTTTTGTAAGCTCTTCCCGTAGATGTTCAATCTCTTTTTTTAGGTCTGATATGTCGTTTTGAGTAATATTATCACGATTAGCTTCTTCTTTAATATTTCCAACAACCAATTCTTGAATATAGTCCACCTTACTTTGAACCATTTCATTTTCGGTCCGAATTTGATTAACCCAAATCTCTTTCGGGTCTATGCTATCAAAAGGAAGTTCCGCATTACTTACATATTTTTTATTGTTTTGGCTTTGATTTGCATAATGGGATGAAATGACAGTATAAACACCAATCAAGAAAACACAGCCTACAATACAAAAACCTATAACTCTTAACGTTTTTTGCTTTTTTAGACTATCTTCGTTCACTTTATCCTCCCCTATTTATTCCGCTTTGATTGGAATCTAAACTACCCTTGCCTCATGACTACCGCAGACATCCAATTAGAACCAAGGCGCACTCATTTGCTTTTAACTGGTATCTATCCATAAAAACCCAGTCCCCATCTAGAATATTAACTTTACATTCAGTCACCTGTTTGGTGTCATTCGATGGATTTTGAAGTCGATATACAAAAACAATTTGGCTCTCATTAACAAATCGACTCACTCTTTGCATCTTCAATCCTCCACAAATAGGTACAGGTTGGCCAGATTCATCATAAGAACAATATCCTTCTGGAACATTGCCCTTAATAATACTCTCAACAAGATCTGTGATTGATGAACTATCTAAACTTGATGCAAAGCTACAACTATCAATTTGTTCAGGGAAATCCCCTTCGAATACAGGTTGTAAAAGCACAATTTCTGAGGGTATATCACAGAAGCATAACTCCAAATCCTGCACGAGGCCAGATACTGAAACCACTGAAAGTGTTGTTTCCGGACAGTTTGGCCGCGCTGATTGAATAAAAATCTGACCTGTAACTTCTTCAACATCAACAGTGATGTTGTTATTCCTGAAAAAAGCCTTCTTAATTCTATCCCCAACCATGCCGATTCGATTGTGATTTCTAGAAGATAGATTTACTTTGATGACTTCAGTTGTATTCATCGTGATATACTGCGCTGCCATTATTTGACTGCAACCGCCTAAAATCAAACTTACCATCACAACAAATCGGATCATTTTTTCTCCTCCCCTCTTTCAATCGAATTCAAAAGCACCCTTCCTGCAAAATTGATAAATCCTAAACGATAACTTTCTCTGTCAGTAGCAAGTACTTGATCACCTAATAGTAAGGTCCTATCTCCTTCTAGAATCACAGTTTGTTTTGAAGGATCCACAACCACTTTGGTTCGAAAAAAACACATAAGAGGCATTGTCTTTCTTTAACTTGCTATGTTCTACTGCTAATTTTGCTCTTAAAATTGGAGCAAAAGCAGGAGATGTATGTCTCAACAAGATTGTTAGTTGCATGTCTGATGAAGCTGGAGATCTTGTCAAAAGCAAATCTCCCACAAAACTTCCTATTTGCTCCAAGTAGGTTGGAGATACGGTATCGCCCTCCACCCAAAATTCCTTTTCTACATTCGCAGGAACAATTATCACCCGTTCGGTTTTTCTAAAAAGACATAGGCTAAGAGAAAAAACGATGATCAAGAGGATAAAAGCAATCGAAAGAAAAATATTACGCTGAACGGTAAGCGACTTTAGAGTATTTTCTCTGATTGCTTCTATCATCGACGGAATCTCCTAATGTGGGATGGTACTTTTAGTGTGCCCAACCCAAATGTCCAATAACTCCAGGCTTTAAAATTAACCTGGCCATTTTGTTTTCTTATTCTTCTATAGAGCCATACATTAGCAAATGCTCCGATCATCAGCAAAATGCTGCCAAATAATATTCCAAATGAAAATGGAATAAGCAGCACTAATGCATCATCAATACGCCAAAAAACCAGTCTTGGCATGTTGTCTAAGGTCTTTTTAACTTCCATATTACATTCTCGGTAACAGTGCACTAAAAAGGGTGTCAATGAAGCTGGGAGCAATAGTCATTAAAATACCCACTCCTCCGAAAACAACTAACTGGCGATAAGAATTGGTCATCCAAACGGAAATGATTGCATAAGCTAATGCAAGCATGCCGATAATTTTTGTAATGGGACCAAAAACAAGAGCTTTAATTTCATCTGTCTTGTCGTCCACGGTTTTGTTGAATGTTTGCCAAACTTGTGCGTGATTCGCACTGGAACTTACCGCAATGCTAGCAAAACATTGCATTGGTAATAAACCTGCACAAGCTAAAGTAAATGCGATTAAAATATGTCTCATACTACACTCTCTATGTAAAAATTTGGTCTATTCGAATTATTTATCATTCAACCGATTTCATGTCAAATGAGAAAATATTTTCTACTCGGACATTAAAATAATTTTTTTATTTGCTTTTTGATTTCAGATCTCTTATAGTATCTATCCAAAATTCTGAAAAACGGCTTTAAAAGGCTATTTCAATGAGATTTATGATGTTACTATCAATTCGATTCAGGTTTAAATCACGTTCAGAAAAAGCTTTCAACGAATATATTTTTTTGTTATAAGCTCAGTTTTTAAGAGGAATACAGTGAACATTCTAGAGAAAAGAAAAATCCAGTACAGCATATCGGTTTCTCAGGCATTCCAAAAGAGGTTAAATCAACATCTTTTTGTTATAAAGAAGCTCTTACGACCCGGATGTACCAAAGAGGCTTGGTTAACTGAAGCAGTTAAAGAAAAGCTAAAGAGAGATAAGCCTAACATAGTTGTGGAAGGTGAAAAAAGAGTTAACCTTCGTCTAAATCTTATCACAAACCAAAACTTAGAAGAACGTATCACAAAGATTAGGCCTTTTCATTATAGTTATTCAAAGAAAAAATTAATCCTTGAAGCTATCCACGAAAAGTTAGAAGAGGATGGAGAGCCTATTAGGGAACAATTTTCTAAATACCAATGTTCTTTATCAGCATCTAAAGAAGGAGGATAGTTTGGAAAATGAATCAAACCTAAGTTCTCTCGATAAAACGATTCTATATACGATCCGGATCCCTGCATTGTTACAAAAGAAAATCGATAGTCATCTACAAATTCTAAAAGTTTTAAAACACCCTGAAAAAAATCAACATAAATGGCTTCTAAATGCCATTCACAAGAAGCTCTTGAAAGAAGTTAACTCTCAAGAAATTTCCAAAAGCACAAATTTGAACGTAAAGCTAGACGATGATTTAGCGGATCAAGTTGATAAAAGAATTTCACAAATAAACAGGGTTTACCCTTCATACTCAAAAAAACAATGGCTTCTAGAAGCTATTGAGGAAAAATTAGAATCCGAAAACGATATGGTCCAAAATAAGCTTGCCCAATTCAGAAAATAACTTCAGGCTATCGTAATTTCACAAAAAAAAATAAGGAAGACGGAATGAATATATATATTCAAGCCATAATCATAACTGGTGGTTTTTTTATAGCTAATATAATTAGCAAACAAAAACATATAGTTTGGAACTATATTGGCATCTTTTTTTTTGTTCTTGGAATATTATTTCTTAGTTCTTCAAAAGCTGAGGCTGCACCTTTCAAACCTAATGCGTCTATTGAAATAGAGACTTTCAATCATGCATTTTTTGGTAAAAATGCGGCGTTAACGCGGGAAAATAAACAATACTACACTGATAAAATTGAATTTCACAAATCTAATGGAGAGCGAACATTTAAGGATGCCAAAAATAAATGCTGGTATCTTCCAGGTCTTACAGATAGACAAAATGCTCGCTATTGTTTTACAAGTGCTGGTGCTTCGCTTTACCCCGGCACACCTCAATCAAAACTTGTTAAAGTTATTATCACTACATTGATTCAATATGGTGTAGATTGTATCTCTGAATGGGAATATATCGACAATAAATTATATTGGGCGCAATACCATTTCGAAATGATGGAATTTTACGAAGAGGTTATAGTAAAAGGATAATGCTAGGCAATAAACCAAAAAACATTTTTTAGGTGGCTGTGCTACTCAGGTCAATTAAATTCAAAGAAACTTTTTTGTGTATCAATCGCATCTTGTTTAATTCATCTATAGCCATTTCATATCCATTTTCAGCCGCCAACTTAGATAACTCTAGCGAGCGCCACTCATCTGCCACTACCCCACAACCATCTTTCATGGTATCCAAAGTACTCTAATTAGACAAATCCTTATACTGCCTCAGAGCCTCTTTCGCGATTTCACTGCCATTTTCAGCTGCCTGGCCTAGATAATTTAGACCTAGAGTTTCAGATTGTTCTATGCCATTATTTAGTAGATAGAGTAATCCAAGGCTACACATCGCATCAGCATCGCCTTTATCTACAACTTGTTTATACACGACTGTAGCTTGTACAAAATCTTGCCTTCTATATACCAATTTGCAAGACTACATATTGCATCAGTATCGCCACGATCAGCAGCCTGCGTATAGAGCTCAACGGCTTGAACATAATCTTGGTTTACACCAATACCTTATGCATAACAATAGACTTATAATTGCATCTAAAAAAAGGTATCCAAATGAAACGAGAACAGTATTTTATAAAGGCTATAATAAAAGCTAACGGCATTGAAAATGAACAAATTCTTAACACTTGCAAATAGCGAGTCTAAGAAGCTTTTTTGTATGACAATCCCCTCTTATTCAATTCATTTATAGCCAATATGTAGCCCTTTTCAGCCGCTAGCTTGAATAGCTCTACAGCTTGAACTTCATCTTTAGCAATGCCTCGGCCATATGCATAACAAATCGCGAGATTGTACATTGCTTTGACATGTCCTTTATCAGCAGCTTGTTTATACAAAGCAACAGCCGTAACATAATCTTTAGCAACCCCTATGCCATCTTCATAGCAAATAGCAAGATTGTACATCGCCTTGACATATCCTTTATTAACAGCTTGTTTATACAAAGCAACAGCCTGTACTTCATCTTTAAATATTCCTCTACCAAATTCATGGCAAAGCGCTAAATTAAATATAGATTCGACAACGCCTTTATTAGCTGCTTGTTTATATAGAGCAACTGCCTGAGCTTCATCTTTGGCAACTCCTATGCCATCTTCATAGCAAAGCGCCAAATTAAATATAGCTTTGACATCTCCTTTATTAGCTGCTTGTTTATACAGAGCAACTGCCTGAACTTCATCTTTAGCAACTCCTATGCCATCTTCATAGCAAACAGCAAGTTCATTCAGTGCTTCCACACTACCTTTATCAGCTGCTTGCTTGTACAGAGCAAAAGCTTGTACATAATCTTTTTCTACACCTACTCCCTCAAAATAACAATTTGCCAGCTTATACATTGAATATATAGATCCATTATCGGCATCTTTCATAGTATTCAGAGTACTCTGATTAGATAAATCCTTATATTGCCTCAGTGCCTCTTTCGCGATTTCACTGCCATTTTCAGCTGCCTGGCCTAGATAACTTAATCCTAAAGTTTCAGATTGTGCTATGCCATTATTGAGTAGATAGACTAATCCAAGGCTACACATCGCATCCACATCGCCTTTATCTACTGCTTTTTTATACAGAATAGTAGCTTGTACAAAATCTTGAACGACACCAAGACCTTTTATGTAATAATTTGCAAGAATACATATTGCATCAGTATCGCCTCGATCAGCTGCTTGCGTATATAGCTCAACGGCTTGAACATAATCTTGAATTACACCACGACCATGAGCATAACAATATGCAAGGCTTATTATTGAATTTAAATGACCTTTAACAGCGGCTTTCGTATACAAAAAAGCAGCTTGCTCGTCGTTTTTAATTACACCACGACCACTTGCATAACATTCTGCAAGTAGCCATAATGAGCTGATATCGCCTTTATCAACTGCTTGTTTATAAAGAATAGCTGCTTGTGCATCATCTTTAGGAACACCCCGACCTTCTTCATAACGACCGGCGAGAAAGTAAAGCGCATCAGTATCGCCCTTAATTGCCGCCTGTTTATAGAGCTCTACAGCTTGAACATCATCTTTGGAAACTCCAATTCCATCTTCGTAGCAAATTGCAAGCCTAAAGATTGCCTGGGCGTGACCTTTACCAGCAGCTTGTTGGTATAAACTAAAAGCCACTTTATCATTCTGCTGAACACCATTCCCTTTTTTATAACATCTTCCAAGGTTATACAATGCATCAGTATTACCCATTTGAGCTGCTTGCTTAAATAGTTCAGCCGCTTTAACGTGATCTTGGGAAACACCTTGACCTTCTTCATAGCAGATTCCAAGCCTGTACATAGCCTGTACATGGCCATTATTAGCTGCTTGTATATAAAGTTTGACGGCCATTTCATCGTTTTGTGAAACACCGCGACCAACCTTATAATGTAGTGCCAAATGATACATTGCATCGGCATTCCCTAGATCCGATGCTTGTTTATACAATGCAACAGCTTGAACCTCATCTTGTAATACACCAAACCCATTTACATAACAATTTGCTAAACCAGTCATAGCTAAAACACAATTATTTTTTATTGATTGTCGGAAAAAATCAACAGCTCGTTCATATGATTTCGTAACACCAAATCCTTCTCTATACAACATAGCAAGCATAAATGCAGCATCTCCATCAACTCGATCAAATAGAAAAAATATTGCTTTGGACTTTGCTTGTGCTTCATCCCACGATATTCTTTTATTAGTGAGTTGAGCAAACTGTTGTACTTGTCTGATAAGTGAAATGGCCTCTTCATCATTTTGAGGAACACCACGTCCTTCTGCATAGCAAATTGCTAGCCTTAACATCGCCCCCCTAATAATCTCATTTAAATTTTGCTCGTCATCTTCTGAATTTATATCATCATCAATAACAGCAAAAGTTTTCATTATATTGTTCGTCGTTTTCCCCATTGCATTTTTGCTTTCAGCAACTTGGCGAAATAGCAGAGCTGCTTTTATGTCGTCTTTAGGTACGCCATATCCTTGCCAATAGCAAGTTGCAAGATTATATTTAGCGGAAATATTGTCATCCTTTGCCACTTGTTGAAAAAGGACCGCAGCTTGAAAATCATCCTTTGAAACGCCTATTCCTTTTAAATAGCAATAGGCTAAACGTTCTATTGCACCTGCATGACCCATTTCAACAGCTTGTTTTAATAGTGATACGCCTTTTCTGATATCTTGCTCAATTACAACTCCTTCTAGATAGCAACAGGCCAAAGCAAAGATAGCGGATGAATTACCATACTCAGCTGCTTGCTTATATAAACTTACAGCTTTGACATGATCTTGAGGGATACCTATACCTTTTGCATAACACATAGCCTCGATATATTTAGGATCATCATCGTCTTTTTGAGAATATTGTCTGGAAAATTGAAATTTATTTAGAAAGTTTTTATAATTCTTTTTAGGTTTCATATAACCCCTTCAATAGATTTCATGTCATTAAACTGTGTCTAAATTTTCAAACTAAAAACGAATGCTTCTCAGCTTTGTTATTGTTTCGCAGATTAAGTGACATCTCGAGGATGAGAGGCACTTATTCCAGGGGTACTGTTTGTGCCTAAAGCCTGAACTATTCTGACGATAGTTTGGACTAGAGCACGTTCGACCTTTTCACCAGTCTCTTTTGAACTTCTTGGAGTGAGGTTAAGAATTTTAATAGACGAGTCTATAATCTTTAGTTTCGGTGCAAATTGGGCTATATCCGCTAACAATTCACGAACACTGGGGTTCTTTAAGGCTTGAATTAGTTCATCAGCATCTATCTCGTCAGATTTTATTGTGTTTTTCAAATTGTCTTCTGTTTTGTATTCTTTTTCAATCCGCTCTTCTTTTATTTCATGTTGCTCTTTGTCACGCTCTGCTCTTTTCTCTTCCTTGACTCTGGCTCTGTGAGCTTCTCGAACGATTGTAAAAATGATCAGTTTTACAGCTTCATTTTTAATTCCGGATTTTTCTAAAATGCTATTGATTTGAGAATTACTGAGGTCGCGTTTATGATGAGTATCTACCGGTTTTTCTTTCTGATTATGAACATGTGTTTTTTCTGAGCCCTCTTCTATCGGAGATTTCCTATCATTACGAGTAAGAGCATTAAAATTTTGAAAGGCAGCCTTTAACGTTTCATGGAATATATTCAGTAAGCTTGGATGAAGAATATTTTCTCGACTAATTTTTTTCTCTATAATTCCATCTTTTGTCTTTAATTTAATTGTTTCAGGAATAAGCTTGGAATCGCCTATTGCGATCATTTCCCCATTATGATGTATATACATAGGACCGATTTGGCTTCTTTCATGAAATTCTTTGTCCCCTAATTCTTTTGCAGATACAATTTCGCCATCTTTATTGGCAGCAAAGATTTTTTCTTTATCGAATCCTTTTGAAAAGAACTCCTTCATTTTGTTGATAATATTTGATTGGGTTTTTTGTGTTGTGGGGTGAAAAACCTTAAGCTGATCTTCCATCATAGAAAGGCAATTATCACGGAACCGTGCATGGTTTCCTTCTTGGGACATTCGTTCAAGGTCATCATCGTCCTGCAGTAATTGCACATTTTCGCCTTGAGGTGTTGAAGCTATAAATCGTTCATATTCAAGAGCATCTGTACTGTGGCTTTCCGATGTATCTAAAACAGTATTCTCCTTTTCCCCGATAACTTCCATTGTCTCATTTTTGTCAATTTGCACCTCTTTTTGCTCGGCTTGATCTCCGTGCTTTGTGGCTTGAGCTACTTCTTTTGTTGTTTGAGCTACTTCTTTTGTTGTTTGAGCTACTGCAATATTGGCGTTTTCATTTTTCGATAGGATCTCCATTCTTCCTATTATTTTATTTATATCTTCTTCGCTTAAATTATCGCCACCCAGCCTTTCAGTTAGTTGATTAAAAGTTAGTTGATCAATAGGTGCATTGTCAATTTCTAAAGGATGATTGCCATTGATGCGCCGAGCTGTCTCTTCGCCTACACGATTAAATTCTACTACTTTTGGATCTAGCTCATGTAAGGACTGCTTATTTTGAAAAAGTTCACCTATTTCTACTTGTCGTTCATTACGTTCTTGTGGATTCAATGGTTTTACTAGATGAGAGCCAACAGGAGCTGAAGGTGCTCTATCTAAAGAAGGTAGATTTTCTTTAGCTGCTAACGCCTCAGCATTAGTTCTGCCTATTAAAGTTCCTTCTGTAGGTTCTAGCTTCCCCAGTATTTTTTTTGGTTCAATAGCGACGGGTGCAACGGATTGTGTAACAGAAGGCAACTCATTAGTAATTTTAGATATGCTCATAAAATATACTCCTCAATCAATAACATCATAATGTTTATTATATAATAATAAAAAAAATATGTATAATTAAATTTTAGTTTTTTTTATTTTTTAGTTTTCTATAGATATAAGAAGCGAAACTAATTCAAAAACCTCGAAAATTCTTGACATAAAAAGTTATTACCTGTATTATCATGTATAAGATTTAATTTAATATTAAGGAGTTATCCATGTCCATCTTTAGATCCATCTTTGGTTGTTGTTCTACAGATACCGTTATGGAACCTGCAGCAGTAAGCCAAATGGGGCAATCGCATTCAACATCACCAACACAATCCCAATCTAGTCAGGATAAGAAAGCTACTGCGGTTTATGCTCAACAAAGAAATGAGGCTGCGCCAACCCCTAAAAGAGTGGATGTAGCGGCTAAATTTAATCAATCAGGTCAAGCTCTTCACAAGGCTGTTGTTAGTTTAATGGAAAGTACTCAGCATTTAGATAATCTAAATCGAAAAGATGCCGAATTGCAGGCTAGAATAGCTGCTTCAGATAATCAAATTGCTAGTGCAGATAAACAAATTGCTAGTGCAGATAAACAAATTGCTGCTGCTTTAGCTAACAAGGCCAAGATTGCACAGCTTCAACAATTAGCAGTTGCAAAACTTGCTGCATTAAAAGTTAAAACCAGCTCCTAAGAAACTTTCCATTGTATATTGAAAGGGATTAAGTCCTGCGATTCTTGCAAATCTGCTAGACTTAATTTAAGATTATAAAATTTTAATTGATGAGGAGTACCTTGCTTAGTTGTTGTTCCAGCACAGTTATCGAACCTATAACCGTACGCGAAGAGGGACATTCATATTCAACGCCACCAACACAATCCCAATCTAGCCAGGATAAGAAAGCTACTGCAGTTTATGCTCACCAAAGAAAAGAGGAAGCGCCAGCCCCTAAAAGAGTGGATGTAGCTGCTAAATTTAATCAATCAGGTCAATCTCTTCACAAGGCTGTTGTTAGTTTAATGGAAAGTACCCAGCATTTAGATGATTTAAATCGAAAAGATGCCGAATTGCAAGCTAAAATTGCTGCTTCAGATAATCAAATTGCTGCTTCTTTAGCAAACAAGGCCAAGATTGCGCAGCTTCAACAGTTAGCAGTTGCAAAACTTGCTGCATTAAAAGCTAAAACCAGCTCTTAAGAAACTTTCCATTGTATATTGAAAGGGATTAAGTCCTGCGATTCTTGCAAATTCTATAGACTTAATTTAAGATTATAAAATTTTAATTGACGAGGAGTACCTTGCTTAGTTGTTGTTTTTCCAGCACAGTTATCGAACCTATAACAGTACGCGAAGTGGGACATTCATATTCAACGCCATCAACACAATCCCAATCTAGTCAGGATAAGAAAGCTACTGCAGTTTATACTCAACAAAGAAAAGAGGCAGTGCCAGCACCTAAAAGAGTGGATGTAGCTGCTAAATTTAATCAATCTGGTCAAGCTCTTCACAAGTCTGTTGTTAGTTTAATGGAAAGTACCCAGGATTTAGCTGATCTAAATCGAAAAGATGCCGAATTGCAGGCAAGAATTGCTGCGGCAGAAGCCGACAAAGCAAAGCTTGCCAAGCTCCAACAACTAATGGCATCACGGCTTTCATCAAAAGCTAAAGCCAGCACCTAAGTAACGTTACTTCGTAGAATGTAGATGTAGCTTTTAGTTTAGCGATTTTTACGCATGCTCCTTTAGCATGCGTCTTAATTTTCATGAAAGAATACTCCCATTATATCAGTGAAGTTTCTTTATTCAGATTTTTGGCATCCAATTTCTAGCTTTAGTTTTTTTCATAGAGACAAATAGGCGATCAGGCCAACTTGTTTTTCAAAATAGCCTAATACTATGGATCCAATTTTATGCGTTCATTAGAAATGAATTTCTTGACGAATTTGTTTATACAAATCTGCTTGAAGCTTAAAAAGCGAAGAGTATTCGCTTTGAGTATCCAGCAGAGTCTGATGTGAACCTGTTTCTATCAGCCTTCCTTTTTTAAAAACAAAAATCCGATCAGCCATTTTGGCAGAGCCCAGACGATGAGTAATAAGAAGAGTAGTTTTGCCTTGTGCTGCATCTGCAAATTTTTTAAATACTTCCAACTCACTCTCCGGATCCAATGATGCTGTCGGCTCATCTAAAATTAATAGACTAGCATCTCGAAGAAAGGCGCGAGACATTGCTAATTTTTGCCACTCACCTCCTGAAAGAGATGTGCCTCCAAACTCTTTACCTAAAAGAGCATTTAAACCTTGTGGCAACTGTTTCAAAATTGGAGAAAAACCTCCTTTTTTTGCAGCCTTTGAAATTCGTTCTTCAGTAGCGTTAATATCGCTTAAAGCTATATTTTCACCTGTGGTGAAATGATAACGACCGAAATCTTGAAAAACACCGCTAACAGCACTACGCCAAGCGGCTATATCTATGGTTTTTAAGTCATTTCCATCAACAGTAATTGTACCCTCAGATGGATCATAAAAGCGTAATAGGAGTTTTACTATTGTAGACTTACCAGCCCCATTTTGACCCACAATCGCTATTTTTTCTCCTTTGCAGATTTTAAAACTCACTTTAAAAAGAGCTTCACGTCCATCAGGATAAGAAAAAGAAACTTCATTAAAGCAAATTTCGTGATTGAATTCTGGGGTAATACTAGAAGAATTTTCAGGAATACAATCAACAGACGATAAAAGAAAAGTGCGCAGTTTTGAGAAAAAAAGAATAATAGGGGTTGTCATTCCGAGATAAGAGATACAACCAGTCAATTGAGATTGTGTCATTACCAATGCTTGAATTACAATAACTAACCCACTTATCTCCAATATTTTATCTTTAGTTTGCACCAATATTATACATACAATAGCAATATAGCTTATGACTGTCAAAGAAGATAGAAAAACTGAAGTAACAGACTTCTTCCATCTATCCTTAGAGAGGGCATGATGCATAGAATGTGCAATGTCTTTATATCGCTGTGTTAAAAAATTTCCGAAGCCGAAAAGGCGCACTTCTTTTGCAACATTCTCATCTAATGTCAATGAAGCTATCCATGCCAGTTTTCGAGATTCAGGGCTTCGAAAGAGCATCTGATCCCATGATTCCTTTTCAAACCAAAGCGTCGACAAGGCATGTGGTAAACTTGCTAGAAGCATAACAATTGGAATCCACCATTCAAGGGTACTTAAAACAAACAGAACAGATATGAGACCAACCCCCTCTTTCATAAGATCAGTAAGCACATAAACAAGGTTTAAGGGGCGTCTTGAAGATTCATTTTTTAAGAACTGTATTTCATCATACAGCTTTGGATTCTCAAAAGAATTTAAGCCTTGAATTGTGTTTGCTTTTTCCATTAATAAAAGATTACAAAAGCTAAGCATTTTTTCATTGAGATGAAGACGGACAATAGCAACAACAGGGCTTAATACAATATCACCTAACAGCAATCCTCCCCAAAGCGAAACAAATAAAAGAGGAAAGGTTAAAGATGAATTCACCCATTGAATTATACCTTGGATAGCATAAAGAGATGCCGCAGGAATCAGCCCCTGAAATATTACGAAAAGCAAAAGAATGCCTGTTTCAAAAGGAGCTGCATTGAAAAGTTGCTTTAGGGCCCATAGTAAAGTTTTTGACGAGGATAATAGAATTTTCATACCGGTATCATATCCGATTCGTCAATAAATAATGGAACTAAATGTCTAGAGAGTATTTCGCAATCAAATTGCATTTTTTCCTCTGAACGCAGTAATAATTGTTTTTTCAAACTGGTAATACCTGTTTCAGTAAAGGTATTTGGGTATTTATTTCCGTCAGCATCATAGAGATTTCTTTCACCAGGTAGGTGGTAAAAATAAGGGATATTTAACAACAAAAGATCATCAACTTCATACTGACTGTAAGGGTGTATTCCTAGCTTTTCAAACAAAATGGATTCAGCTTCTTTTCGCGATGAGAGTTGTTCGGGGAGTTGGATTTTTCGTATTAGATAGGCATAAGAAATGGTTTCTCGAAGTATTACACGTGACTTGACTTTACTCAAAGCCTTCCACCAATCTTCATCATTCAGAATGTCTTGTATTTTTTCAGTGATTTTTCTGTAGGCAAAGCAATAACCTTCAATAATAAAATGAACGTATTCATAAGAAGGACAAGGTTTTTTGTTTAACCATGGACAATGATGATGGGAGGATGGATTGATTCCCTGATATCGCACCTGTATTTCATCTGTATGATCATGAATTGCATGAGTCTGCAAATATTCAAACTTAACCCCATCTGGTGCTTGAAATGCGGAATTAAGAAAGCGATCATCTTCAGGATTATTTATTTTTTGAACTAAAAGGGTTGTGAGAATATTCTTTTCATTGATGATAGACTGCTCATAATTTTGAAATAAGGTTTCACCATCAAGTAGAATAGGAAAAGCTCCATCTGCAATCAAATTTTCACAATGCCCATCTGTGTAATTAAGACTATCTGCTACGGCTAGAAGAACCCCCGCTCTTCGATAAAAATTTTCAATTTCCTGCACGTTAAGGCATTCATTTTTTTCTATAAATTTAATCCAGCCATATTCCTTAAATGAAAGGACATTCAATTCTTTTAAATCAAAAGGCTCCGTTAGCTCTAATTTTCTTAAAAAAAGAGAAAATAGTAAATCAGGGCGTAGGTCAACAGGTTTGTAGATTACCTTCAAACCATTTGAGAAGACAAAGAGGAGTGTTTGCTGAGAACAGTGCCGATCCGCTCCATTAAGCGGTATAATTTGTCGAATTCGTATGGCAGCATGTAGCTGCAACCATTTTTTTAATTCGGTTTCATTTTCTTTAAATCTTTTTATACTGATTAAAAGAGCGTCAAATATTCTTCTAACGAGTCCATCAGATAACTCCATCAGAAAAGGATATTTGTCTAAAATAGCCTGTGCAAACTTTGTGTATTTCTCCCCATCTACAAAGAAACTCTCGTAGCGCGCTGAAGGTGAATTTCCAAATAAATCTCCTTTTTGCTTGGCATTATCGATCTCAAAAGCAATTGTTGGCAAAAATAATTGGTCTAATTCCTTTGCAAGGATTTCAGAAAACTCTTTCAATATTTCAGATAAAGGGCCTGAAAAAATCGAGAAATCACTTACAGCGATTTCAATTTTTTCCATTTCTTTTTC
>Ga0207123_1014_pt1 | contig 45959 bp, 39 predicted proteins | sample Alteio_BWMinHeat_39_FD_153503 | JGI IMG/M metagenome (GOLD analysis project Ga0207123, IMG submission 153503) | Enriched cells from forest soil in Barre Woods Harvard Forest LTER site, Petersham, Massachusetts, United States -... | ecosystem: Environmental > Terrestrial > Soil > Temperate forest >... | reverse complement strand
TATAGGAGTTTATCCATGTCACAATCAGATTCAGAAAGAAAAAAAGCTTTAGAGCAAGCTGTCGGCCAGATTAAAAAGCAATTTGGCGAAGGCGCTGTCATGTCCCTCGGCAAATATTCCGCAAGCCATGAAGTTAGCGTCATCAAAACCGGCGCCCTCACTCTAGACATTGCCCTCGGCATCGGTGGCTTGCCTCGTGGTCGTATCGTTGAGATTTTTGGTCCGGAATCTTCCGGTAAATCTACACTGGCATTGCATGTCGTTGCCAATGCCCAGAAAAATGGTGGAGTCGCTGTTTACATCGACGCTGAACACGCTCTGGATCCTGGTTATGCTGCTAAGATCGGCGTTAATATCGATGACTTGCTCATCTCACAACCAGATAACGGCGAAGAAGCACTTAATATCGCGGAAATGCTGGCGCGTTCAAATGCCGTGGATGTCATTGTTATTGACTCCGTTGCAGCCCTAGTACCAAAATCAGAATTGGAAGGCGAAATCGGGGATACCTTCGTTGGATTGCAAGCGCGCTTGATGTCACAGGCATTACGTAAATTAACTGCCACCCTAGCTAAAAGCAATACATGCGCTATTTTCATCAACCAAATCCGTGAAAAAATCGGCGTCATGTATGGCAGCCCAGAAACGACAACTGGTGGCCGTGCGTTGAAGTTTTATTCTTCTATTCGACTAGATATTCGTCGTATCGCTGGTATCAAAGGCAGCGGAGAATCTTCCGATGTTGGCAACAGAGTCAAAGTCAAAGTTGTAAAAAATAAAATGGCCCCTCCGTTCCATATCGCTGAATTTGACATCCTATTCAACGAAGGCATTTCACGTACTGGTTCTGTAATCGATCTAGCTTCAGAGATGAATATAATCGATAAAAAAGGTGCCTGGTTCAGCTACAAAGGACAACGTCTTGGTCAGGGTCGTGAAGTATGCCGTGAAGAATTGAGAAAGAACGTTAAACTTCTCGAAGAAATTGAAGCCTTGGTCATGCAGCAATGCAAAGAAAAAGGACCTAAAATTGTGCCTAAACCAGCCAATGATGATGCAGAATCTCTAACTGAAGCGCTCGCTGAAGTTTAAGCCTATAGGTCTCCCATCCCGTGGGAGACCTTTTACCCATAATTTCCTTAAAGCTACGCAAAGCGTTTGAAATGCGCTGCCATCACTGCGCTTTTCGAAAAGACATAGTAAGCTTCTTGTGCTAAACCTCGAAGAGGTTGTTAGTGTAAAGCCCATGATGTAGCGCCGGAGGTGCAAATCATGGGTTAAATCATTTAAAAAAATAAGCCTCGAAGAGGCGGCTAGTGTCTCTCCCTGGATGTAGCACCGAAGGTGAAATCCGGGAAAACTCGTTTACAAAACAGTTTAACACAAATAAAGTGTATCCGTTTTGTATTAAAATATATTTTATTTCGACTTCCCCCGGACTTGCACCTTCGGTGCTATATCCGGGGAGAGACACTAGCCGCCTCTTCGAGGCTGACCTTATTATTTGACTTAACCCACGATTTGCACCTTCAGCGCTACATCATGGGCTTTATACTAGTTACCTCTTCGAGGCTTAGCACAAGATATTTATGAACTCTTAGCTTGATGTGTATGTCATTTCATGGGTGCATAATTTATTTAGTTTACCCTGGCCTAATAGCCCTCACCCACTTCGTGGGCGTTTTAAAACGGTATTTTTAAGGAGGTTTTTTTGTTCTTGTATAGAAGACTCAGAAGGCGCTTGAACAAGTAAACTCATCAAAGACCCATTCCATTCTTTATTTAATTTGCTTTTCAAGGCAATTTGCTAAGTTCATAAGATCTTCAGATTGAATATCGAGAACATTCAGCATTTTAACATATCCCTGCAATTCTTCATGGAACATTTGAAGAGCCGCTTCGACCCCAAAAACACCGGCTAAATTGACTTTTCGACCATTCTTCGCATCTTGCTCAACATCATCAAGATCATCCGCGATTTGAAAGGCCATGCCAAAATGGGATGCACATTGCTTTACTTGAACCAACTTCTCAGGATCACCGCCACCAAAAAGCCATCCAAAAACAAACGAAACCTCAAACAAGGACACTGTTTTTTTATGAATAGCCTCTCTAAGAGTTAGCAAAGATAGATCTGGTGGAAAAATATCGAGAAATTGTCCGCCAGTTGTCCCCAGAACGCCAGTGTTTGCCGCCGCATTTTCAAGTGCCAAAATCCCCAAAAGATTGCAATCGACATTGGTAATCGCTTTTGGTCCTTGCTTAATGGTATATACACAAGATGGTATGCAGCTATTACCGGCCGCAATCAAGGCATAGCTGGCTAAAAGAGCTACAGCCTCGCCAAAAACTTTATGGACCGCTGGTTTCGATCGACGTTCATCATCATCATCCATACAAGGTAAATCGTCGGCAATAAGAGAAGCAGTATGAATATACTCAGCCCCAAGAGCTGCGAAAGAAACGTCAGCGTCGCGACCTAAAGCATCGGCGACCATATAGACTATCGAAGGTCGAATGCGCCGACCACCGTTAAGTAAGGCGTATTCACAAGCATCGCGCAACTTACCCTGTTCCCCGAATTGAGAAAGATTCTTTTTAACAACGCCTTCAAATTTTTGTTGATAGGGTTTTAAGAGAGTAGAAATCGAATTTGATAGGCTTTTAGAGGATATTTCAGGGCGATGAGTTGTCATTACTTGCTCCTTTCTTGCAATTAGTATAGACGAGCAGCTCGAAAGAAAAAAGGAAAAAGAAACAATTTATACCGGTCGTGATTCAAAATTTGGCATTTTTAGACAAATTTTGAACCGCGACCGGTATAGCCTTGTTTCCAATATTAAGGCTTTCGCGGTTGAATTAATATAGCTGATTGGTCTTTAACTATTGAATTTGAAGGAATAAATCCCCCAACATTAAGTGTTGGATAGCACCATACACTCTTTCCGAAAAACGTTCCTGGATTAGTTACGGTATTGCATCCTGTTTGTGAATCATCTCCAATGATTAATCCTAGTTTATGCATTTCAGTATCAATGGATTCTTCACCGTGAATCTGAACTAAAATGTTTTTTTTGTTCATTTTTAAATTAGCACAAATTGTCCCGGCGCCAAGATTAACGCGATTACCTAAAATAGTATCTCCTACATAGGCAAAATGAGGTGCTTGAGCACCATCAAATAAAATCGCATTTTTTATTTCAGAGTCATGCCCAACAACACATTTATTACCTGTCAAAAGATGCCCGCGAATATAAGCTCCATGCCGCACAGTACAATTTTGACCAATATAACAAGGGCCTTTAATATACGCACCCGGTTCAATAATTGAGCCTTTTCCAATAGAAATTAAATGAGAATCAATAAGGTGTACACCGGCTGGTATTTTAACCTCTATTTTTCCTAAAGGCAAAGAAAGAAGATATTTGTCTAAAGATTTTAAAGCGTTCCACACATAAGCTTTTGGATCGAATAATATTTGATGCTGAAAGTTTATTAGATCAAAAAAATATTCAGGGAATAATTCTTTCATTTATTTATGGCCTTTTTTTTACATTTTTGCGAATTATGCACAAGATCCCCAAAGTCTAATATATATAAGATAAGTATGTATATATTTTCTCTTCTTCTTCAGGTATTGTGGGTTTGTTTATAAGTGCTCCTATTACACACCGTTTTTTCGTTGTCGACAACTTGTTTAGCTGTTGTTTGCAAGTGATGGTTTATAAACATTTACTCTTTATGCACAATTTCGTCGACAATGAAATGTGCTGTTTTTTGTAGGTTATGAACATGGATTTAAATTGTCCTCATTTTAAAATTTGCTCAGGTTGCAGTCGAGATAAGGCTCTTGAAGATTTAACTTCTTATAAGCAAGCACGACAATTTTTTGCTGATCGAAATTTTTTTTCTTTTCAATTGCATCTGGGCTCACCGAAAGGATGGCGCACGCGAGCAAAATTAGCTGTGCGGGGTGATTCAAAACATCCTAAACTGGGCCTATTTGAAAAAGGGTCTCATCATATTGTTGATATTCCTCAATGTCAAGTACATCATCCTTCTATAAACCAAGCTGCAAATTTATTGCGGGATTGGATGCAAACTTTTGAGATTCACCCTTATGATGAATTATCTGGAGCTGGGTTTTTGCGTTATGTGCAGTTGGCTGTTGAAAGAGAGTCTGGCCGTGTGCAGTTGGTCTTGGTTATTAATGAAAAAGAAGACAATTGGCTGAAAAACATAAAAAATATTGAAGCTATTAAAGTTTTATGGGAAAAACATCCGACTTTATGGCACTCTGTTTGGATTAATTTTAACCCTAAACGAGATAATATTATTTTTAGTCCTCGCTGGCACAAATTATTTGGTGAAGAGGGGCTTTGGGAGACTGTGGGGAAGCGAGAGGTTTGTTTTCACCCGGGTAGCTTTGCTCAAGCGAATTTAGAAATGTTAGAACAATTGGTCGAACGAATCCGTCAAAACATTCTTCCTGATGCAGCTGCTGTCGAATTTTATGCTGGGGTGGGTGTTATTGGCATTGTTCTTGTCGATCTTTGTCGAAGCATCTGTTGTGTGGAAATTGCCCCAAAGGCTGAGATGTGCTTCGATATGGCTGTTAGTCGATTACCAGAGAATCTCGCTGGTCGTCTTTCATTTAAACGAGCCACAGCGGCTAGTCAAGTTGATTTATTAAAGCATTCCGATGTTGTAATTGTGGATCCCCCTCGCAAGGGATTAGAAAAAGGGGTTCTTGAGGCGTTGTGTCAACCCAATCAACTAAAACAATTGATTTATGTAAGTTGCGGATGGGAGAGTTTTCAGGATGATTGTCAAAAGTTAATGGCAGCGGGATGGTTGATAAGCTATGCTGAGGCATTTTTATTTTTTCCAGGAAGCGAGCACATTGAAATTTTAGCTATTTTTAAAAAGTAAAAATTCATGTATAGTGTGAAAAATTTGAGGTTCCTTATGTTTAAAAAGCTTTATCAAAAAACTCTTGTGTCTGTCGTTTTTAGTTTAATGACTTGGGTCCAAATTCATGCTGTAAACCATCGCGATTGCCGAGATCCTTGTCCCCCTCGTGCATGGGGTAGTGCTGAATACTTATATTGGCAACTGAAGGACTCACCAGCAACAGTTCCTTTAGTGGTTTCTGGTCCGGTTGTTGCTAGTGGTTCTCCTGTACTTGGAAAGCCTGGTACAAAAGTTGTGTTAGGAGGAAAAGTTCATGATAATGATTTTCGTTCAGGTGGACGTTTGGCTCTTGGTTATTGGTTTGATAATCGACAACTTTTAGGCGGGGAGATTAATTATTTCTTTTTGGGTGGTAGGACCAAAACCGAGAGTGTTAGCTCTTCAGGGCAAAAAGGAACTAGATTTTTAACTTTACCTTATATCAATGCAGTAACAGATGTTGAAAGTTCCACTCCAATAGCTTTACCGGGTTTGTTTGCCGGAACGGCTGTTTTAAAAGTGTCTAACAATATGCAGGGTGCAGAAGCCAACTGTGTGATAAAGTTTGATACAAATTGTTATGATTTAAATGTATTAACAGGTTTTCGTTATTTATATTTTAAGGAAGTTTTAAAGTTTGAAACAAATAGTCCTTTTGTAGTACCACCGATAGATATTTTTAATACCACAGATCGCTTTCTAGCTCAAAATAACTTTTACGGCGGTCAAATGGGATTTGATGGAAAATATTATTGGAAACAGGTTTTTATAAGAGCATTAGGGAAAGTTGCTGTTGGAGCTATGATTGAAAACGTTTCAATTCAGGGAAATTTAGTCACTAATGATTTTGATGGATTAGGGGCTCCTGAAACGATTCCTGCTGGGTATTTTGCGATGTCGACAAATAAAGGAAATCACAAACGTACAAGATTTGCATGCGTTCCTGAGTTTGGTATAAGCCTTGGCTACCAGATATTTGAAACTCTATCGATGCAGGTGGGTTATACGGGCTTGTGGGTGAGTGAGGTTGTTTGGGCAAGCAATCAAATCGATCGCAAAATCAATCCTTCGCAAGCTCCGGCTATCTCAGGAAATGATTCGACAACTGTCATAGGAAAAAAACGACCCAAAGCTTTGTTCAAGACAGAATGTCTTTGGGCGCAAGGTTTAACGGTAGGTTTGGATTTCATTTATTAAAATAAACCAAATTTGCAGTGCGGTGACTTGTCACCGCTTTGTTTACGACCATTTTAAGTGCAATCGTAAAATAGTCATGACTATTATACGATATATACCGGTCGTGGTTCAAAATTTGGCATTTCTAGCTGCGCGAAAATCCCCGCGGATCAAAGATCGCAAATGGGTCAATATTAGTAATATGAACCCATTTGCGATCTTTGATCCCCGGGGTTTTGGCGCGCTAGAAATGCCAATTTTTGAATCACGACCGGTATATGCGCTTTTGGTCAGAAAATTCATAAAAATATGTTTTATGTTATTGATTGAAAAGATATAACAACGACAAATAAACAATTGATGACTGCACGGGATTTCCGGAAAATTTTCAAAAATGAAGCCAAAATATAAACTTGCTGTTTTTATTCTTCTCTCGCTTGGACTATTAACTTGGATAGTCATGTCCCTCATCCTCTTCTTCCAACGCAGCAACATCGCTATGCTAAATCCTAAAGGAATCATCGCTTTGCAGGAACGCGACTTCATGATTACAGCCACGTGGCTGATGCTGATTGTTGTGATCCCTGTTTTTCTGCTGATGATTTTCGTCTCCTGGCGATATAGAGCGGGTAATAAGAAAGCCACCTATCGTCCGGATTGGGATTACAATCATTGGTTTGAGTGCATTTGGTGGGGATTTCCTTTTTCTATCGTTATTTTTCTTTCTATCATTGCCTGGCAAAGCAGCCATGAACTGGATCCCTATAAACCCATAGAATCAGATGTCAAGCCATTGAAGATACAGGTCGTTGCACTTCAATGGAAATGGCTCTTCATCTATCCTGAGCAAAATATAGCTACGGTCAATTTTTTTCAATTCCCTGAGCAGACGCCTATTAATTTTGAAATCACGGCAGATGCCCCAATGAATTCGTTTTGGATCCCACAACTTAGCGGTCAAATTTATGCCATGCCCGGAATGAGTACAAAGTTACACCTTATCGCTAATGCTATTGGTAGTTATCGAGGCTCCTCAGCCAATCTTAGTGGCGATGGGTTTGCCGGAATGACATTTGTCGCCAAGGCCAGCAGTGAAGCCGATTTTCAAAAATGGGTGGATTCGATAAAAGATGCATCAACCTCCCTTGATTTAATTGAATACCATCAATTGGCCAAACCAAGCGAATATAATCCTGTTGCACTCTTTTCGTTGAAGGACAAGGATCTTTATGAGCAAATTGTCATGAAATATATGATGCCAAACTCCAGGAAGTGATATGTCAACAAGTGCGTTGTTTGGAAATTTGACCAGTGATGCCTTTAAGCATGGGCCTATTGAAGCTTCTGCCGGAATAGGCATCATCGTCAGCGGCGTCATCATCATGGGTCTGCTATTTTATTTTCATGGCTGGAAATATCTTTGGAATGAATGGCTAACATCTCTCGATCATAAAAAAATCGGGATGATGTATATAATATTAGCTACTCTGATGCTTTTTAAGGGACTTGTCGACGCAGGCATGATGCGTGCCCAGCAGGTTCTTTCTGTTGATGGTTCTTCTGGATTTTTAACAGCCTCTCACTTTCAGCAGGTATTTTCTGCACATGGCACGACCATGATTTTCTTTGTCGCCATGGGGGTTGTTTTTGGATTACTGAACTTAATTGTGCCCTTACAGATAGGTGCACGCGATGTCGCTTTTCCATTTTTAAATAATCTTAGTTTTTGGTTGTTTGCTGCCGGTGCCATCCTGGTCAATATTTCATTAATTATCGGAAAATTTTCAGCGACAGGTTGGTTGGCATATACGCCGCTTTCAGGTTTGGAATATAACCCCCATGAAGGAGTTGATTACTGGATATGGAGTGTGCAGATTTCAGGGTTAGGGAGCCTGCTGTCGGGTATTAATTTCTTAGTAACGATATTGAAGATGCGCTGTCCGGGCATGACCCTCATGAAAATGCCACTATTTACATGGAGCGCTTTAAACAGCATGGTGCTGGTCATTTTTGCCTTTCCTATTTTAACAGCAACGTTGGCTATGCTGTCTTTGGATCGGCTCCTCGGCATGCACTTTTTTACGGCGGATTTTGGCGGAAACCCCATGATGTATATTAACCTAATTTGGGCTTGGGGTCATCCGGAAGTCTATATCCTTATTTTGCCCGCTTTTGGCGTTTATTCTGAAGTTGTCGCAACTTTTTCACAAAAAAGATTGTTTGGATATACCTCAATGGTATTCGCCCTTGCTTCAATTACCGTATTGTCTTTTCTCGTTTGGCTGCACCATTTCTTCACGATGGGTGCAGGGCCCGAAGTTAATGCCTTTTTCGGTATTATGACGATGCTTATTGCTATTCCTACAGGCGTAAAAGTTTTTAATTGGTTATTCACGATGTGCCGTGGACGTGTGCATTTTGAGCGTCCGATGCTATGGTTTTTAGGTTTTATCGCCATTTTCACCACCGGTGGCATGACTGGTGTTTTGATGTCAGTCCCCGCTGTGGACTTTCAGGTGCATAATAGCTTGTTTCTTATCGCCCATTTTCATTCAATGGTTATTGGAGGGGTGTTGTTTGGACTATTCAGTGCATTGGCTTATTGGAGTCCTAAATATATAGGCTTCAAGCTCAATGAGAAGCTTGGCAGAATTGCTTTTTGGTGCTGGATTGTCGGGTTCTTCGTCGCTTTTATGCCTTTATATATTCTTGGCATGATGGGAGCGACAAGGCGATTAAATCATTATGATTCCTCAACCGGATGGCATCCATTATTTATTATCGCAGCCATTGGAGTAGCATTTATTGTCTTTGGTGGCATTTTACAAGTCTTTCAAGTCATCATAGGGGTGTCCAGGCGTAAATTTAATAGGGTTTCAGGCGATCCCTGGAATGGAAGAACATTGGAATGGTCGACTTCATCACCACCGCCGTTTTATAATTTTGCAATCATTCCCGAGGTTAACGAGCGGGACTCATTTTGGGTTCAAAAACAAGAAAGAAAGACAAAACAGCAAGAAAGTCCATCCATTAATAAGCCCCGTTATACAGATATCCATATGCCAAAAAACACACTGATGGGTGTGGTGATGGCTAGTTTTATCTTTGTCCTAACCTTTGCTTTAATCTGGCATATTTTCTGGCTGGCTTTCGCAACATTGCTTTGTGTTATAATTTGCATGATTATTCACCTGACTGATGATGAGATTTATTATTATGTAACAGCTGCAGAAGTAGAAGAAATCGAAAAGAAAATTGCAATGAAGGGCAAACTCACATGACAGCTCCCACTACAATTCAGCATGTAGAGCATGCTGAAGTTGAACAAGAAATTTTCTCAAAGACCATCTTTGGTTTTTGGATCTATCTAATGACAGACTGTGTTTTGTTTGCGACTTTTTTTGCAACCTATGCGGTCTTGCATAATAATACAGCTGGCGGTCCGGCTGCGCATGATATCTTTAGTTTATCATTTGCCCTGACTGAGACAATGATCCTTTTAACCAGTAGTTTTACGTGCGGATTGGCCATGCTGGCTGTTCATCGCAATGAGAAAGGCAAAGCCATGCTGGCCTTTGTCATCACCTTTTTCCTTGGAATAGCCTTTTTGGGCATGGAATTCCATGAATTTTCTTATTTAGTACAAGAAGGTTATAGCTGGCAGCGAAGCGCCTTTCTATCCGCATTCTTTACATTGGTTGGCTGCCACGGCTTGCACATCACCTGTGGTTTGTTATGGATGTTAGTAATGATGGGGCAAGTGATGATGCACGGCTTTAAGTTTTCTACAATTAGAAGACTGACTTGCTTAAGTATGTTTTGGCATTTTTTAGATGTAATCTGGATCTTTATCTTTACGATCGTTTACCTATTTGGAGTGATCATTTGAAAAACGAACCGCATGTGATAGTCACAAATGATGGACATGGAAGCTTTAAGTCATATGTACTAGGCTTCGCTTTGTCCATAGCATTGACAATAGCCTCATATCTGCTAGTGGTTGAAGATATGCTCACCGGACGAGTATTGGTTTCGGCAATAGTCGGATTATGTTTGACGCAAGTTTTAGTCCAGTTAGTGCTATTTCTTCATCTGGGTCAAGAGGCAAAACCTTCGTTGAATTTACTTGTATTTCTTTTCATGGTACTGGTGGTGCTTATATTAGTATTCGGCTCATTATGGATCATGTATAACCTGGATTATCGAATGATGCCAACGATGCAAGATTCTGGTTAATCAGAAGGTTCTTGTAATTATCTCGTAGGGGTAGATAAGAATAGTTCATAAAGATTAAAACAGGAAAGATTTAATTACCCACGAAGTGGGTGAGGGCAATTAGCCCAGGGTAAGCGTTAGCGCAACCCTGGGTATTCTGAATTAAAAGATGCACCCCTGAAAGGGGTGCGGGCAAATATTTAGGAATTAATTTAATATCATTTCTCAAAAATGATTGGGTTTTTAGATGGCCCGTACCCCTTTCAGGGGTACATCGCTTAATTCAGATGACCCAGGGTTGCGCTAACGCTTACCCTGGGCTAATTGCCCTCACCCACTTCGTGGGTAAAATAGATATGCAATGACCACAAAAGGTTTTAAGATGATGAAAACATATTATATGCTGACCAAACCCGGAATTATTATGGGTAACGTTGTGACCACGGCAGGAGGTTTTGCATTGGCATCGAAGGGGCATATCAATTACTGGTTATTTTTAGCGACGATGGTCGGGTTATCATTTATCATAGCATCTGCAGGGGTCTTTAATAATTATATCGACCGTGCTATGGATGCCAAAATGAGCCGCACAAAGAACAGGGCTATTGTCACGGGGGTGATTTCAGGGATTAATGCAATTTTATTTGGAATCGTTTTAGGAATGGTTGGTGTAGTAGTGCTGGCTGTATATACTAATCTACTAACAGTCTTTGTTGCTTTGGCAGGCTTCTTTGTGTATTTGGTTCTATACGCTTTTTTCAAATATCGTTCATTTTACGGAACAATCGTAGGAAGTCTTGCAGGGGCTGTTCCTCCTGTCGTGGGTTATTGCGCTGTGAGTAATAGTTTGGATGCGGGTGCTCTTATTATATTTATGATACTTGTTCTTTGGCAAATGCCTCATTTCTTTTCGATTGCCATCTATCGTTATGACGACTATGCAGCGGCATCAATACCTGTTTTACCTGTTGCAAAAGGGATGTATATAACTAAAATCCATATGGTTCTTTATATAATAGCCTTTATCCTGACGGCACTCTTGCTGACAGTAACAGGTTACACGGGCTATGCATTTTCTGCTGTTGCAATTTTGTTAGGCATTGCCTGGTTGGGATTATGTCTGAAGGGCTTTAGTGTCGATAATGACGCACGTTGGGCCCGAAAAATGTTTGCCTTGTCGTTAGTGGTCATCATGGGGCTATGCATCGCAATCCCTTTTGACGTAATAAGTTAAATTTGGAGTGCGGTGACTTGTCACCGCTTTTTGTAAGCGCAATGTTACCTTGAAAAAGCGGTGACAAGTCCTTGCAGCTGGACACCTTTTTTTCATGCATATTTAATAACCGCGAAGCGGTGGAAGCATGTAGCCCCACGCGTAAGCGTGGGGTTTATTACGAAAAACGCGTAGCCGTGAAACGGCGACAGGATGCAAAGAGGTTCTGTCGCCGTTTCACGGCTGAAATTTGCTAAATTACTTACCCCACGCTTACGCATGGGGCTACATGCTTCCACCGCTTCGCGGTTATTACATATGCAGAAAAAGATGTGTCCAACTGCAAGGACAAGTCACCGCACTCCAAATTGCTCCTGTCTTTATAATAATTTCTTTAAGTTGACGCCATTGCGTGAACATTTACTTTGAATCAAGCTTTTCTCACTTTTATTTAAAAAATCTTATGAATAATCTTATGCATTTGACAATGTGTGCCACATGTGATACAATTAAAACTACAAGGAAGGTTTCTCATGAGTGCAAAATCGCATAGAATCAATGTGACTTTAGATACAGAAGATCTGGAAATCATTCAGATTCTCTCTAATAAACAAAAATTAAGTATGTCAGCAGTAATAAAAAAAATGGTTCATGATTGGCTTGAAGATTATGAAGATATGCTTTTGATCAAGAAAATTGAAGAAAGAGAAAAAGAAAAGAACCCCTTGATTTCCCATGAAGAATATTGGGATCTCGAAAAGTGATATACAAAATTTTATACGATCTCGGATCTAAAAAGAAAGACTTTGATAAAATTCCACCGGCTATTCGAGAAATTATAAGAAAAGCCATCGAGAAAAAATTAACCGTTGATCCATTAAATTTTGGAAAACCTTTAAGATATAGCTTGAAAGGATACAGAAGGCTTCGAGTAGCTGATTATCGCGTGATTTATAAGGTTGAAGAAGATAAGGTGCTAGTAATCATAGTGGATATCGATCATCGCAAAGATATTTATGGGGTTGATTAGCCATACCGACTGCCATCAGGAAATGGACGACCAAAAAGGTTTACAACCATCTGATAGGACTGCTTTTGTAAATTAGTGCAAAGTTCACTATACTCTGCCTGAACATGGTCGAGTTGATGCTTTCCGTTTAACCATCCATTCAATAAATACTTTAATCCGATCAACCCTAACAATCCAAAGTTTGCCCCCGAAGCGGTTATAAAGTGGGGTTTAAGTACAGCATCCCCCCCATTAATTCGTAGTTGAGAGAAGGTCTTTTTATCTTGTGGGGCGTTGCTCTGTAAAATGACTTCATTTGAATGTGATAAGTCGATTGCGACTTTAAAATAATCTCGGGTTTTCGCCAAAATGAGATCTTCAGCAAGTAAATCGATTTTATCCTCAAGAGCCTTTTTATCTTCAAATTCCTCTTTGGACAGCTCCATATTGCAGTAGATGGGTTCTTCGGTATCAAAAGAGCAAAATGGACGTACAGCCCTTGAAAGTTGTTTTCTCGGTGCTTCGTTGGCTGGTTGGGTTGGTCGCTGAAAAAAAGCACCGACTCCATACATATTTTCAATATGCTTTTGTGTAAACCCCAGCATTTCATTGATTTTTCCACCGGTGGCATTATAAATGATATCGGCCTGAGGGAACATCTCAACCATGGCGTTATTAAAGAGTAATGAATAGCGTTGATCAGCGTCTATCTTGACAGAAGTGCATTTCATACCAAATGAGAATTTTATGCTTTCGGAATCAACTTGTTGAATTTGCGAAAAAACTTCTCTTAATAGCTTTTGAACCTTTTGCACCGGAAGGCTCATTGTGGTTGGCACATAATCATTGGTATGCGGCCCAATGTATTTAGAGCGAGCTTTACCCATCAGAGAAGTCGTGTTGAATAGGTGAAAAAGACGGGCTATTTCAACATCACCTTTATGACTTGCGGGTTCTGGAATTTTACCATCATCAAGAGAAAGACCGAACGCTTTTAATGCTTTTTCTTTGGATATGAATGCACTCAATAACCAAAAACTCTGTCTGACGAGTCCGAACGGTTGAGGCCTTTCTGCAAACCCGCGGTTTTGATTATCGTTACGGTCCGTGTGTTCCTCGTATTGTTCAAAGCAATGAACTTTAAAACCCAAAGTATAGAATGTTAAAGCAGCTGTTAAGCCGATAGGTCCAGCTCCTACAACATCGATTTGAAGTTGTTTTCCAAATCGTAGTTTCATGCTATCGCAATTCTTTGTATGCATTTCCATAAGTTCATCAAAGGGTATCCCATTTCCTCCTCCTGAAGAGAGCGCCTCGAAGTTAAGGATCAAGCCCAGCCACTTATTATAAAAGTTGTCGAAAGATGCCTTTGTATGTGCAAAAGGCATCACCTTCTCACGCACCCAGTCAATTCGTTTTAAAACATATTGTCGGTCTTCTAGGTTGGTTCCTGGCAGATGGACACCAGGGGTCCCTTGTCGATCATCTAAATAAAGTTCAAAAGTACGTCGTAAAATATCCTGTGATTGAGGTCCTAATGGTGTAAAGACTACTTCAGGAGGTAATAACTGCTCAGGTCGTCTCGGAAGGGGCTGGCTTAATGAATTTGGAATATTTACAGATAGTAAGTTTGAGAGTCTTGTTTCATTTTGTTTTAAGATATGTTTAAAGGCTAAGGCAGAGATACAAAGAACGGTTCCGTATAGTCCCAAGGTGATGACAATGCTAGCGCTGGTTAAAGCGCAGGTGGTGATAGCTATCGCCATAAATGCTAAAGCGGTTAATGCAATTTTCTTGATTGCTTCTTTTTGAGATGTTTGAAGTGGAGGTAAAACAGCTCGTAAATACCAGTTATGATAATTTGATGTTTGTTGTATGTTAATATTCATTGTCATCGGTTTTTTATGATTAGTTTAATGTGTTGTGTAATATAATTCAATATTAACATCTATTTATTATATACCGGTCGTGATTCAAAAGTTGGCATTTCTAGCGCGCCAAAACCCCGGGGATCAAAGATCGCAAATGGGTTCATATTACTAATATTGACCCATTTGCGATCTTTGATCCGCGGGGATTTTCGCGCAGCTAGAAATGCCAAATTTTGAACCACGACCGGTATAGGTAAACAAAGCAATATAAAATTTAATTTTCGGAGAAAGCACAATTAGTCCCTAGGGTATAGTTCCTGCAAGACTTCTACACGGGCTTTATCATGAGCTTTTGCGATTTTAGCTGGCTTGAAGGCTTTAAACGCTTTCCACAGGCCACTACCATTCCATTCACAATTGTTGCTATATAGAGCTTGGTATAGCTCATCAAGAGCCTCTTGTAACTTTATAGAAAGATGTTTTTTGAGGGTCATGATGTTTAATGGCTTCACTTGAGGAAGGATAATTCCGGCCCAGGCGCGGATACATTCTTCAGCTTTTTTTGCGTTATTAGCTTTACAGGCGATCTTTAAGTGATATTTTATTTGTTTAGTTGAATTTGGCTTTGCGAATTTAAAGGAGATTTTATTATACAAAAAACGAATGAATCCGATTAGTAAGATGCCGTTCACTCCTATTAAACACCATACCCAAACTGGCAACGATTGGGATTCCGGGTTCTTTTGTTCGATGTGGGCAGAGCTTACATCATAATGTGGTTGTTCACTGCTTTTGGTGTTCATGGCTACAGTTTCGGGTTGTACTTGAATGGTTCTGGCTGGAAGCTGTGTTTGGCGCATTTGGTCGGCTTCTACATCCCACCATTTGATAGCAATTTCTGGTAGTGTTATAGCTCCTGCTTTGGTGGCTATCAACGCTATCTTTATTTGTTTTGTTCCTAAAACGCTATCTGAAGTGTATTGAGATGAAACTACAGGTTTGTCCAAATAGTGCTTCATATCAGCTGGAAAATTGAGTGCAATGTCTGGAATTTGATTGCCGAGGCATCCATCGGCTGTAATCTTAAGTGTCCAGGTGATAGGTTCACCCAAAAGCATTTGTTTTGTGTCTGCAGACCATTCTTCTGTCAATTTTAAATCTTTAGCCGCGATCCAATTGTTTCTCTGAAATGGAGCTGGGATGGGCTTTATTTCGATTTTGTGCTGTTCAGATAAAACTCTCTTGAATTGTGTTTGGACATCAAAGAAGGAATTTTTGCCTGTTATGACCTTCCCTTCAAAGGCAACTGGAGAAAAAATAAGTTCTCCTGCATGTTGGGGGTAGACGGCATATTTGCGTTCGATGACCATGTATCTCTTGCCGCTTTTGTTATAATACTCATATTCACGTTCATTCCCCAATTGTTCAATGAGGGTATCTGGATCATTTGTTTTAGGTTCAGAGAGAGAGGCCTGGGCTATATTGACAGATGAATATAGTTTAATTGTGTAGATTAACATTGCTTGTTCATAAGCAGATTCTACTGGATAGATTTCTGTCTTTAAATAGAGTAAGTCATCTTTTTTAGCAGCGGATGATTGCGTGACTTCTATGGTCTGCGGCATTGATTTGTATTGCCCAAATTGAATCGCGGGGATTGTCAAAGCCCCTTCGTGTTTGGCTATCAAGACTAGTTTCCAGCGGATTTGTTGAGTAACGATACCGTTTATGAACGATGTACTATGCTCTTGGCTATTGGATATGACGTCAAAATCAGCTTGCAAAGGCGAGAAATCTGGTTGTTCTTGTATGCTTTGATGAGTAGAGAATATTAATGAAAAGGATTCAGTGATGCTTACAGATTTTTGGCTTAGATTTATTGTTATGTCGTCGGCAAATGAGGGTGATATTGTGCAAAGCAGCATTAAAATTAGATTCAAAAGAGTCTTTTTCATAGCTTAATTGCCATTTCCAGGTTGTTTTTGTTGTTGATATTGTTGAAGAAATTTGCGCCGCAGCAATCCGCAAGGATCATCCTTGATGCGTTGCAGCCAAATATCGTCAACCTCTCTCTGTGGATTAGTTTGAGAGGTTTCTTCTTCCTGAGTTAATTGATTGTTTTGCGGCTGTTTTTCATTAGCTTGTATTTCCTTATCAATTTTATCTTTATGCTGATCTTTTAATTCATGCTTTTGTTGTTCATCCATGGTTTCAGAGACTTTTTGATCATCGGCTTGATCTTTTGGATCCGAGTTTTTTTCTTGATTTTGTTCCTGCTTTTGATCTTTAGCATCATCTTGACCCGGCTCTTTTGAATCATCCTGATCTTTATCTTGATCCTCTCCCTGATCCTTATCTTGACCCTGGTCTTGATCTTTTTGCTGATCTTTATTTTGTTCCGTTTTTTTGTCTTTTTGATCCTTTTGATTTTTTTGATCGCTATTTTCTTTCTGCTGCTCTTGCTGTTGTTTTAGTGCATCTTTGACAACCTGTTTATTGTATAAGGCATCTTCATGAGTAGGCTGCATCTCCAGGGCTTTGTCATAGGTTTCGATAGCCCCTTTAAAGTCGCCTAGCTTAGCTTTGGCATTTCCAGAATTAAAATAGCCGTCAGCTGTCTGCTGTTCCTTATAAAGTTGAGCTGCTGTTTCATATTCACCCAATTTATAATTGGCAGCAGCCTGCCAATCCGGATTTTGAAACTTTTCCTTGGCTTGTTGATATTCTTCTTGATGAAATAATTGTTCCGCCTGTTGATCCGGGGTTTTCCATAGATTATCGGAAGAAAAAGCTGGCAGCATTTGAGGTAGTATCAAAACAATGATCGTCAATAACCCTCGACGAAAGATTAACGCGGCAAAGGGAAGGGCGGCCAATACAAGCAGATACCCTTGGTCGTGCCATTTGTTTTGTTTTAATTCAGTTGTCTCACGATTGGCATCATCAAGCCCTGCGGAAAGTTCTTTCGTTAATGCCTTGATATCGCTGTCATCTGAACTGAGCGTCATATAAATGCCATTAGTCGATCGTGCAAGCTGGTTTAAATTATTTTTGGCAAGCACTGTCGTAACCACAGTGCCTTTTTTATCCTTTAAAAGGCCTCCATCTTGATGTGGAATAGGCGTAGCAGATTCTGTGCCTATTCCTAAAACGGATACTTTTACCTTTTCCTGGGCTGCCATTTCTATTGATTTTTCCAGATCTTTTTTAGATAGCTCCGAGGTGATAAGTAATACAGAGCCATTCGAAACACCCGCTTGCGTAAGTAATTCCGCTGCTTTAACAATGGCTAGATTAACTCGATGCCCAGTTGATGGCATGATCTTTGTTTCCAAGGCCGGTAATAGAGCCTTGATGGTGGTAATATCATCTGTTAAAGGGGTCACAATAAAAGGGTCTCCTGAAAAGACAATCAAGGCAGTTTGTCCTTCTTGTCGCATATTCAAAATGTCGCTGATTTTATATATTGCTCGTTGCAGTCGAGAGGGCTTGATATCTTCGGCATTCATCGAAGGCGACAGATCCAGGACAATGACAAGGCCTGATTGCGATTTGACGAGAGGCTGTGAAATTTTTTGCCATGTCGGTCCTGCCATGGCGGTGATTAACAATAATAAAGTAGTAAAAATAAGGAAATATGAAAGGCTGTTGCGTTTGCTTTTACTTTCAAGGATATATGGCATGAGATCTTTATCGCAGATTTTATGCCAAATGTTAACGTGGCGTTTGCTGCGAATGAGCAAATAAACGAAGATTACAAGCGGAATGATCAGTAGAAAAAAATAGGGGCGTATAAAGTGAAAATCATTCATATCAGTCATCTAATTAACGATTTATAGCAGATCAAGATTCCGGAGCACATGAGGGCAATTAACAATGGCCAATAATACATTTCATCTGTAGGGCGATAGTGTTGTTTTGTTTGCTCGATGGCTTCTATCTGGTCAATCTCACGGTAAATTTTAGCCAATTCTTTGGTGTTATAGGCGCGGAAGAATTTACCCCCTGTTTTTTCAGCGACGAGTTTCAAGGCTTTTTCATCAATATTTGCCGATGGATTTACTTTTTTCGGACCAAACATTGTTTGTACTATCATGTCCTTGGCGCCTATGGCGATCGTGTATATTTTTAATTTTTCATGGGATGCTATTTCAGCGGCTCTTTCGGGCGTCAACTCTCCTGCATTGTTGATGCCGTCGGTGAGGAGGATTAAGACACGGCTGGATTGTGGACCATCACGCATTTGCTTAACGGCAAGTCCAATTGCGTCACCAATTGCAGTTTCATTTCCGGCCAAACCGATTTCGGATTCCATTAAAAGCTGTTTGACTGTCGCTGTATCAAATGTCAGGGGTGTTTGCAGATAGGCATTCGTTCCAAATAGGATCAAACCAAGTCGATCGCCTTTGCGTCTGTCGATAAAATCTCCGGCAATCATTTTTAATATCGATAGGCGATCTAAATAGTGCCCTTTAACTTCAAAGTCCTTTAATTGCATACTTCCTGATAGATCCACAGCTAACATTAAATCACGGCCATTTTGAGGAATTTCTATCAGATCACCAACCCATTGTGGACGTGCAACAGAAGTGAGCAATGCTAGCCAGATTAGAAATGCCAACGTCAGCTTGAATTTAGGAATTGCTAAAGCAGATTGGTGCTGGAAGCTATTGAAATCATTTAACTCAGGTACTTTTAATGCCGCATTTTCATTAAACTTACTTGCAGGCAGGTAACGATAAAGCAGCCAAGGTAAGGGTAATAGTAAAAATACATACGGCCATGCAAATTCCATCATAAGCGGTTCACCGCTTTCCGGCATAACTGGAGCAATTGTACCGCATCTTCGTTTCCAACTTGAGCCTGATAAGGTCCTGTGAGTAAAATTCTACCAATCCCTTCACTGAATTCCGGCTTCGCCACGTGGCTCTTTGAGAGCAGATCCAATGATTTGAGCCAAGCTGGTCCTGTTAAGCCTGCATCCTGAGGATTTCGACTGATGGTCACCCGACGCAATAACACTGATATTTCTGACAGGCATGTATTAGCATCAGCCGATTCGTTAAAAGAGGTTTCAATTAAATTCAGTGTCTTTATGGCTTGCTTTTTTATTGTTTGCCGTAAGAAACGTCGAATGATAAAGACGGCAACACAAATCGAGATTAAAAGAATGGCAAGTGCCATCCACCAGCCTATTGCAAGCGGCCACCATGAAATGGGGTCGGGCAGATGAATATCCCTTAACGGAAGCTCGCTGGCATTATTCACTCTATGATCTCTTGTTAAAACGTTTGGTTAACACTTCAAAACAATCGTCTTCTGTGCTGCATTCTATAAAATGAATATGTCGTTGATTACCTAAGGAGGCAATCCTTTCTCTTCGTTCGATAAACTGTTGCTGGTATTTCTCTAGGCTTTTTTTTGCATATGTATTCAGCTGCACTTCATTTTTACCGTCCGTTACAGGGAAATATCCGTTTTTCGGCAAAGCCTTTTCTATAGGGTCGTAAATGAAACACAGGCATAGATCGCTATGCATCGATATCTGAAGCAATAAATTATAGGCAGAGGAAGAAAGATGGCGAAAGTCACTGATGATAAATACTAAACTTCCCGGTGTTGCTATTTGCCTGAGGTTTGCTATTGCAAGATCCATCATAGAACCTTTTGCAGTTCCATTCGAATCATTTTTTTTGGTTAGGAAATCGGATCGCTCGGCCAAGGCATTTAAAAATGGTAATATTCCTTTCTTACCTAGGGTTGGTCGACTTTCAAAAAGATCCACATCATCAAAGATCATTCCACCTAATCGATCACCTGCCTGTTCGGCACTCCACGCTACATATCCCATCATTAAAGCTGCCTGAACTGATTTAAAGCTGCCCTTTGTAGCAAAGAACATGGATGATTGCATATCGACAGAAAGTAATACTCGCCTTTCCTTTTCAACAGTAAATAACTTGGTGTGGGTCTTTCCGGTACGTGCCGTCACCCGCCAATCTATATTGCGAATGTCATCTCCGGTTTGATACCGACGACTCTCGGCGAACTCCATCCCTCTCGCCAAAAGACGCGACATGCGCTGTCCAGAATGAGGGTTGGTTCGACGCAATGCGGCCAGGGATAGTTGACGTGCGCTTGCAGAAAGTTGCAATAGCTCGGAAAGAGCGACAGAAACGCGTTGATTTCCGGTGCGAGATCGTATCAGTGGCTTCGTCATCATTTTAAGGGACTGGTACTCTTGCAATTAGTTCATCAATAAAACGATCGGAAGTGACTCCGTTAGCTTCTGCCTGGAAGGACAAAATGATTCGATGTCTTAGCACATCGTGAGCGAGGGCTTGCACGTGATCCGGACCTACAAAGTCTTTTCCTTGTAAAAACGCCAATGCTTTTGCGGTGCGTGCGAGGCTGATTCCGGCGCGTGGACTTGCCCCGAATTGGACCCAATCGGCTATGTCAGCGCCATATTTAGCTGGATTTCGCGTTGCGAGCACTAGCTGAATGATGTATTCCTGGATGTTTTTTGACATATAAATATCGAGTGCAGCATCTCGAGCCCTAAAAAGATCTTCTTGAGTTAGTTTGCGAGATAAAACAGGTTGGTCTGCCGGTTTGGCTCGAGCTTCATTCAGTACTAGATTTAGAATTTCAATTTCTTTGTCAGGCTTTGGGTAGCGGACGTTTATTTTTAATAAAAAACGGTCTAATTGGGCTTCTGGAAGTGGGTAAGTGCCTTCTTGTTCGATGGGATTTTGCGTGGCCATGACCAAGAATAGTTTTGGTAGCTGATAGGTCGTTTTACCAACAGTGATTTGTCTTTCTGCCATAGCTTCTAACAAAGCTGACTGTACTTTGGCAGGGGCTCTGTTGATTTCGTCGGCTAAGATCAGATTGTGGAATAGGGGTCCTTTTTGGAATTCAAAACACCCTGTTTCGATGCGGTAGATTTCCGTACCTGTTAGATCTGCAGGAAGTAGGTCAGGAGTAAACTGTAAACGATGAAAGGAACTTTCAATTCCTGAACACAGGACTTTAATTGCCCGTGTTTTTGCAAGTCCTGGAGCCCCTTCAACGAGAAGGTGACCATCTGCCAGCATTGCAATAATTAAACTTTCTACTAGCTCTTCTTGACCAATGACCATTTTATTTAAATAAGCCATGAGTTCTTGGATGGGCACTAATAGTTTGTTATTTGCGGTCGTTTTAGTTTGTTGTAATTCGTTTATTTGACAGCTCATCATAATCTCACCTAAATACATGTTGCTTTACAAGGCGCTTATTGTACAAAAAACCAGGTCTTTTTTCAAGCCAAAGAAAATTTTATGTACATGTACAACTTTATCAGCAATTTATATTTTAAAATTTGATGTTTTTTGTTGAGTTCAGTTTGCAATTTGAGTTTTTTCATCAAAAAGTTGGTCTAAAAAAGTACATGTTCACGCATTGGCGTAAGCTAAAACAAATTTGTATATATATTCACTAATATCGCCCGCACCCCGCTTCGGGGGTGCAATTGATGTGTAAGAATACCCAGGGTTGCGCTTCGCTTACCCTGGGCTAATTGCCCTTACCCACTTCGTGGGTAAATAATAATTTGCACGATAGTTTTAGAAATATAGATTGTCAATGAGCTTATTAAATCGCCCACGAAGTGGGTGAGGGCAATTAGCCCAGGGTAAGCGAAGCGCAACCCTGGGTAACCTTGCACATTAATTGCACCCCCGAAGCGGGGTGCGGGCGTTACATGTGCCTAAAAAAAAGGCTGACAAGTCACCGCACTCCAAATTTGACGGTGCTAGTATCGAAGTGTCATGTCACAAGCGAATAGAAGCATTCCCTTTTTTTTGCCGAGGTCGAATGCAGGATTGGTCCAATTGCGATAATATCCAATTTCCGGACGGATCTGCAATATTTCTGTAATATTGTACGATAGGCCAATTGCATTGCTGGTATACGTTCCAGGAAAGCCGGAACGCTCTCCATCGACATCTCTCCAATATTCATTGCGGACTGTAATGAAACTCTTTTTGGAGAGTTCGAACATGGTATAATTGACCACTCCAAAAGTTAGGGTTGTGCCAGGAATATCAGCTCCGATTCCGCCTCCACCGCCAAAGGATCTAACCGGACCAATACTAACCGTTCCGCCAACGACAGAATCGCGCTGCCACATGAAATAGGCTTCGGTTTTGGTATTGCACACATGGTTGAATTTGTGTTGCCAGGTGCCTACAATGTAATTGAAATTATCGTGTCCCGCTGGCTGTCCAAAGTAACTAAATCGACGAAATTTGGCAGCATTAATGGCATTAAGGACAAGATAGACAGAGTCATTATTGTCTGAGGCTACCCATCGAACGCCGAACATTCCAGTTGGAGTTGCTCCAGGATACCATGGAGCCATGTCCGTACCGGCATGCAGCGCAGCTTGAATTGTCCAGTTTTTATTAAGCATAATAGTAAACAGGATACCTGTCTGTGTATAAGTGTCAAATGTGAAAAGGATAGAATGGGAGCCCATATAGTTATCCGGAGCAAACTGTGTTTCGATATCAGGACAAGCGATCCAGCGTCCGACGCGTACAATCATGCCTTGAGATACGTTAGGAAAATAAAGCTCGAGATATTGTTCAGTAAAATCGTAGCCGTAAAGTTTGTTGTAATGGAGTAGTTGCTGGCTGGTCCAGCCTCCAGAATTCATATAGCGGTAGTCGAGGCCATACAAATAGGTGGACCGAAAGCCCCAGTCTATATGATCTGTTTGCACCGAATCTAATTGCCGTTCTAAACGAAAAACGAACTGGTCTAATGCCAATGTATTGGGAACGAGCCAATAAGAAAATGGGGAATTTGAATGTTTACAGTTACTAACGTTTCCTGAGACGTTGAACCAGCCATAAGCTTTGATTCTGGATCTTTTTAGAGCTTCTCCAAAGCAGGTGTCTTTATAAGTTTCATAGAAAGAGTTCATCAAGGGATAAATAGTGTCGTCAGGAGGGACTCCAACTAAAGGAGAGCCTTGATATTCGCCTGAAGGGAATGGGGGAGAGTCGAAAGGTGGAGGTAAAGCCCTTCTTTTGGGAGTAGTATCGTCACTGGCTTGATTGTTTTCGCAATCTTGAGGGTAATCCTGAGCCGGTTCACAAGGTTCTTGAGCGTAATATTGATTGTCTTGATCGTAGTAATAATCATCGGAATGGATATGGCAAAACATACACGACAATGTGAATGTTAAAACTAACCAAAATTTGCTATTCATTAAAGACTCTCCAAAATAAAAAAATACTGTTGGATAATGCTTAATTAAAAATTTATTTGATTTCAATTGAAATCGTTTCGGAATAAATTGCTTTAAATTTGGAGTGCGGTGACTTGTCACCGCTCTATAGTTCATTGCAAAACCTCGAAGAGGTAATTTGTGTAAAGCCCATGATGTAGCGCCGAAGGTGAAAATCCGGGGAAGTCTTATGAAAAACATCATTTTAAAGCATGAAGTGTACGTTATTCTTATCATAAACTACTTTCCATGCGAGTTTCCCCGGATTTTCACCTTCGGCGCTACATCCGGGGAGAGACACAAGTCGCATCTTCGAAGCTAAAATATTTATCGTGATTTTTCCCACGATTTGCACCTTCGGCGCTGCATCATGGGCTTTACACTAGACACCTCTTCGAGGTTTAGGAAAGATAAGATAGTAATAAAAAACTAAAGTTTTGATTAATATAAAGTATGTAATTAATTGATTTGTTTAGCCTGTTCTTGTTATCCTCTTTAATCAAAAATAGGATCCTTTCTATGACAACATTATCACCTTCCATGCGATCTGTTGACTTTGCTTCAAATCACCCTCTATTTTCACAGCTTGCTCTTAGTATTGAAAATGGGAATTCTCTGACTGTGAATAAATCAGGACAAATTCAGCTTCATAATACTTTGTTAAGCAAATTAAATCTTGTTTGGCAAACTATTGTAGACCCTTCTTTTGTTAGCAGAAGCGATAGAACCATTGTTACAATGCTTTCTACAGCTGTCATATTGCGTCAGGAGCATTCTATTCAACAAAACCATGACAATTTAATTTTAGAGCTGGCCAAACGTTATTTAAAAACGATTCCAACAACAGCAAGAGCACCTCATCATTGTGCTTTAAGGCGGCATCTCACAGCTGCCCGTTTAGGTATTAAATCTGAAATTTTGCAAACCAACCCAGATTTTCAACAATTTGCTGAAAGAAGTCATATTCATCGTTATTTGTCTAAATTTAATCATCAGCTTAAGATAAATTCAGCTTCACACGAGATAAAAATTCTATATCAAAATTGTTTAACATCCTGGAAAACCGTCGCCTCACAAATCAAGTATGAAGACAACAAGTGGACCGGTCATTATTCCCAACATGGAATACAAATGGAGAGTTTGTACGAATGGACGCAGTTGAACGGATACATGACGGGTAATCCTGAAGAGTGGGACAATAAATATATTTTTGAATATGTGGTCTGGGAAGACGATAAGCCTTCTTTAACCGATAAGCCTAAATCTACTGAAATAAAGGCTGGCATGACCGGAAGCCATACTTATATTCGCTTGAGGACTCCTGATAAGACAGATAATATCATTTCGGTTGGTATCTATCGTCCAGAAAAGCGCGACATGAATCAAAGTCTTTATAAGCCCCTGAGGATACGAAAAGCTCGCTTGATGAAGCCTGATGAAAGTGAATTTTGGGGAGGTCGATTAACAAGCTTTCCTTTCGCAATAACAAAAAAAATCTTCGAAAAAATTAAACATAAAATTGAGAGCGATCAAGCAGCCAACAACCTCACATATCAACTCACGCAACAAAATTGCAATGAATACACCCGTATGCTTGCTCGCCTGGCAGGAATTGATATACCATCTTTTTTGCCGATTACAAAATTAATAGGAAATGTTCCTGAAATCATTTCAAATAATACTCCTACTTTTGTTAGTAATTGTGTCGCCGTCGCTACTGCAGTATCTTTTAATGCATTCAGTAGTCTATCCTTCTTAGGGGCTCAGTATGTTGATAAAGATGCACAATGTTCAGGCACTTGTGCCAAGCCAATAATTCAGTCAGTTTGGGATGTTTTTGATGTTTCTAAAGCTCAATTTTCCCATCCATGTATTCTAGGAAAGGCCCTGAAAAAAATTGAAGCCTGGCGAGCAAATCAAATTACTTCTCTTGAAATGCAGTTGACTGCATTGAAAGAGCAACGTAAGAGTCATCCTAAGCTGGCTTTAACAAAGCAGATAGATAAAACCAAAGCCAAGATTTTAAAAATTAAATATGCCATTCCAAAAGAGTTTAAACTATGTCAGAAGAAAATGTTATAATTACAGACCGATTAGTCCTTCGTCAATGGGTTCAGGAAGATTTGGAACCTTTTGCCAAATTAAATGCCGATCCTTTAGTGAGAGAATTTTTTCCTAATATTTTGACGCGAGAACAGAGTGATCGATATGTGGAAGAAATTGCCGATGAAATTGAACAACTGGGATATGGAGTATGGGCCGTATCCGCCCCTGGTGTGGCAGATTTCATTGGTTTTATCGGACTTAGTCCTGTAGATTTTAATGCCCATTTTACGCCAGCGGTTGAAATTGGTTGGAGATTGGCGCGCGAATTTTGGGGAAAGGGGTATGCGACAGAAGGAGCAAATGCAGTTCTGCAATATGGTTTTGAGACTCTCGGACTAGATGAAATTGTTTCCTTTACTGCAGAAGGCAATCTGCGTTCAAGAAAAGTGATGGAAAAAATAGGCATGCATAGAACACCTGAAGACGATTTTGATCACCCAAATGTAGCTGTCGGCCATAAATTACGACGGCATGTCTTGTACAGAATTCAACCCTGAAATAGGTGGGCTGACGGGTAGGATGTAAAGCCGCTTTACATCAAAAAGTTAGGGGCTGTATAGAACAAATGCAGTTATGCATGAACGGACCCAATCATTTCTAATATCATTGCAGAGATTTCTGTTCATTTGCTAAGGTGATACACTAACTTACTCGGGGTATTATGTCATCATCTTCATCTGCATCTCCATCTAGATACGGTTTTTTACATTATCAATCTCTAAATATGCAACCAACAGACGATGATCGCGTAAAACCTGGATCTACGCAATTAGAGATGTGTACAATGGATCTAAAACGGTTGAGTACAATTCAACTTCCATCTGTACATGAGAATCTTGTTCGTAAATTTATTTTGGCCCTTCCAGCAAGAGCTGATAAATCACTTTCTCTGGATGTGTTGACCGTATTTCACAAAGTATTATATGTGACCAAGTGGAAAGATGAAAAGCTTGGCTCTTGCTTAAGAGCGTCGTATGTTAGTTTGTTTAAGAATGGGCAGCTTTCACTTAAGTTTCATCAGAAGGCGCTTCATCATTGTGCGGACAACTTTAAAAAACAAAAAATCGATGCGGCTTTGCCGTGGATAGCCAATCACCCAGAAATGAGCGTAGATGAACAGCGGGAACTTTGGTGCCTTCTTAGGAAAGAGGGATTATCTTATATTCCTTCGCTGTATTTGTTTTCGACGATTCCCTATGCCACGCCTGTCATAAAGATGCTTGCAACTCAATTTATTTTGGAGAGATCGACTCTTGGAGATTCAGAGGCGCGCAGGCTTGCGATTCAAGGCTTTTCTGCTTCTCCATTGAGCTCTGAATTACCTTTACAGATCAAGATTTTGAATCAAGCTATCCTTGATGATATGGAAAAAGATGATATTCGGTCTAGCGCTGCTTCAAAAATTTGCCAGTGGCTCAATGCAATTGACCGTCCTGCTCAGCTTCTTCCAAATGTTCTACTTGTCATTAATGCCGCTGCAAAATTGATTGCCACAGGTCCACTATCCGTTCAAAAGATGATTCAAGCTCCGTTATTTAGCCGTCTTTGGACTGATTATACTTTGAATAGGGCGGATCTTATAGAACTTTATAAAAAGCTTCTTTTAGATAAAGATTTCCCTCTTGAGCGTAAAGAGTATTTAGCTTCTTGTATTCCTTTAATGGGAAATCAAAATATCGATGCCTATGGGCAGCCATGTATACTTTTTAGAGGGATAAACTCTCGTTCTTCTGTGAATCCACCTATTGAATTGCATTATTTTATAAATCAACAGTTAGCAAACCCATCGAATTCTCAAGATCTTAAAAAGGTATTGGTCAAGCATCTCGTTTTTTCCACAGTAGAAGGATCCTTGTTTTCAGATCGCCATTTGCGCGAAGGGTTAGATATTATTAGTGGAGATCCTGTCTTAGTTAAGGCTTCTCAAGATGCATCTGAGGTAAATCTTATATCGCGAGAGCGGAAATGGGCTTACCACGGGTATAGTAAAACAGTGGAAAATCCAAAGAAAACAGAAGTCCTTAAAGAGAAGCTGCAGACCCCAGCGGCAACCCTTCCGCAAGTCCCGCAAGGGCAGTGGATAAATGGCGCCTACGTAGACCCTTCAGGTGATGTGGCAATACCATGGCTAAACAGCCGCCTGAACGATTTAGCAGATGATGAAGATGAGAAATACTCAGCCCCAACCGACTCACAGCCACTGAAAGCCCAAAGCAGCAATGGCGCTTCCACAAGTTCTTTTGGTAAACTAGTACACTGAATTGTAATTCCCTCCACGTAAAAACAGCGTTAAAGCCCCGGGATTGAACGATCGTAAGTCACCTTGTATTCATTAATACTAGATGACTTACGAACATTCAAGCTATGTTGCTGGACTTTCCCTGGAAAAGTCCAGCAGCATAGCTTTAATTCTCTATTCATTAGCAAATCTAATAGCCATTCTTATTTCTTATAACTTTGTAAAAAACAGCTTATTGTTTAATCTAGCGCTTGTTAATAACAGTTGGTTTGTTAAATATTGTTTGTTTTAAATTTTAGGTTTTTTTACTAAAGGTTGTATTCATGTCTTTTTATGATTGTGTTGTAGTAGGTGCTGGTCCTGCTGGTTTGGCATATGCGTCATCGTTAAAAGAACAAAAATCTGTTTTGATAGTAGATTCAGGTAAACCCATTGGAGAAAGAAGTCAAAATAACGCAGAAGAATGTGTTAATGGCGCGGGTGGGGCTGGATTATTTTCAGATGGAAAATTTTCATTTTATCCATCAGGAACCAAAATTTGGGAACAAACCGAAACCGATTTGAAAATAGCCTATATGATGTTAGAACGCGATCTTGCGCCGTTTAAAAGTATACCGTCTTTTCCTACATTCGACAAAACGAATAAACTAAAAAAAGATATAGGTAATTGGGTTTTGAAACCTTATCCATCAATTTATCTAAGTTTCGAAGAAAGAATAGGTTTAATAAATAATTTGGTAAAACGGTGTCTAAACATTCGTTATCAAACTGAATTTTTACTATATAGTAAAGTTGATGGTGGCTATCGAGTTGAAATAAAAAATCTAAAATCAGGTATTTCTGAAACCCTTCTTTCAAAAAAAGTGGTGTGTGCCGGAGGGAGATTTATGCCACGATTTTTAGATTGTCCCAAGCAATTTCGTCGTTATGAATTTGGTTTCAGAGTTGAAACGCCCGCTGTTATAGCCAAGAAAAAGGATAAGCTCATTGACCCTAAGTATATTTTGGATTTCAGGGATCAAGGCGTTGAATGTCGCACTTTTTGTTGGTGCGAGAATGGTGAGGTTGTTTCCACGCGTTTTAAGGATATTCAAACATATTCAGGTCGTGCCGATTGTAATCCAACGGGTAAGAACAATTTTGGATTTAATTTCCGTATTAAGGATTCCACGCTTATTGCGGACTCTGTTTTTAAACAGGTAATGCATTCAAAATTTTACAAAGAAAAAATCAAAGATATTTCAAAGATCTTAGATAAATTTCCAGATTCTTTAAAGAAAATCATTGAGTGCGGCATCGCACAACTAATACAGCGTTTTCCGGAATTAAATAGCGATGAAGTGTATGTGCTAGGTCCAACTATTGAAGGCGTTGGGGAGTACCCGGCGATAGATAGTGAATTTCGTTTAAAAGGGCATTCCGATATCCATGTGATCGGTGATTGTAGCGGGAATTATCGTGGTATTGTTGCAAGCATGCTTTCGGGATATATTTTGGCTAGCAGGCACAATGTGAAATAATAGAAAAAACAATAAAGGAGTCCATTATGCCCAAGTTAGTGCCATCAACAAAAGTTTTAAATAGAATTGCAAATGATGAAGCGTATAAGTCTTCATACCCAGCAATGAAAGGTAATGGACATCCTGCCACACAGGAATTACATGTTTTTTTAGCTGAGATTGATCCTTCTCAGAAAAGGGTTAAACAATACTATAAGGCGGTAAAAGACTGGAATGAACAACACTCAGAACTTACTGACAAAATGAAAGCATGTTATTTGGCTCTTATATTTCGAGATTCAAAAGGAAATGAAAAGACAGTTAAAGTCATGCAATCCGCCCGTTATTTCCGCTGTGATAACACGGACGAAGTTGTAAAAGAAGCTCATAAAGATGCCGATTATTTTGTAAAAAGAGGGTTTAGTGTCATAAGGGAAAAGATTGAAGCAATGGCCTATGGAATAGAGGGCATTCCTCAAACAGATGCAGAAACACAATCCTATCAAACAAAGTATTTTGAGTTCCATATTAAGATTGGTCGTAACGATGCTAAAGATAAGCGACAACTCGATAAAAAAGAAATCAAAGCACTTAAAAGCATTTCAAGTCAATTTACCTCTCAATTTAAAAAACCTGTCCCGCTTTCATATAACTGCAATCAGGATGGTGTTTCAGGCGATGGTTTAGGACATCAAAGATTTTTAAATGTGCGCTTTCGTAATCAAGGCATAACGTCAATTAAGCCTAAATTAGAGACAATTAATAAAGCTATCTCAGATATAGGTTTGAGAGTCATTAAGACGATTTCAGAATATGTCTGGTACGATAGTTATACTGCTTTAGATCATGGTTGGATTGATTATTCGCCAGAAGAGTTAGAAGATCTTCTAAATTCAAATAAGTAATAGAGACAAAAGGAATAATTGATGAATTCTATCATTAAATATAGTTTTAAATTGCTTATATTCATCGTGCTGTTGAGTGACTTTGTCCACTCAGAAGCGGAAATAGAGCAGCTCCCTCAAATTGTGGCTTTTTTGGGATCTAAGAGAGTAGGAAAAGATACTTCTGCGGATTTTTTAGTGCGCATGAAAGGATATAAAAAATATTCCTTAGCTGATCCAATGAAGAAAGCGCTGAAACTGTTATTCCACTTTTCCGATGATCAACTATGGGGTGATGATAAGGAAGCTATAGATCCATATTGGCAAGTTTCTCCACGAGAGATGATGCAATTTATAGGCATCGACGTACTTGCCGAAGAGCTACCAAATCGATTTCCCCCTATTAAAAGTAATGGAAAGAACTTTCATATTCGTCATTTTGATTTATATGTTAAGCAACATCCAACCGAGCTCTTAGTAATTTCTGATTTACGCATGCAGGAGGATGTCTTTGCCCTAAAAGAAATGGGGGCCGTGATCATTAAATTGATTCGTCCAGGAACCAACAATAACGATACTCATATCTCTGAACAAGGCGTTGCAGGCATTGTTAGCTATGATTATGAAGTTATAAATGGCGGCACCATTGATCAATTAGAACAAAAAATAGAAGAAATCCTGCTTCAAGAAAGTCTTAAAAGAAATCTAACTGGTTATACGGATTTTCCAACTGGACTTAGTATCTGTATTGATGAAGTCATAGCATCACAATTATTTAAGGTGGCAGTAGCTAATGCACGCCAATATGATTCTAAATGGGTGGAAGATAAGCTAAACCTTATTCTAGCTGGTGAATTTCAATCTTTAAGTCCCGAAGAAATAAAACGACTAAAAAAAGAACGCATCTTACTTTCTATGTTACGCAATGCTTGCAAAATGCTCTGTAAAACTCATGAACCCCCACATGAACTCGCAAGGTATGAAGAGTGTTTAGGAGATCTCAATGATGCCTTGGCCAACAATTTATCAGAGCATATTTTGTCTTTTGCTAGAAAATTTCAAGCGAAATTATCCTTAAATGTGATTGATATGGCTGTTGAACAATTTGAACCCACTTCCAGAGAGTCTTTTGATAAATTGGTTTATCATTTATTAGAGCATTTAAGTACATCAGTGCAGCAAGCAACGTTACCAATAGCAGAATTTCATGAAATCCGTTGGACTCTAAAATATTTTTTGAATCTTTTTCGTATTTATGAACAAGTGGAGAGTAATTCATTGAACAAATTAGCTCTTGAAATTCTTGAGAGAAATAATCAAGTAATGGGTGTGATTCATGATCAAGCAGTAGCTGCTGATATGAAAGGAAAAATCAAATACCAAGACAGTATTGTGGAAGTGCCACTTAGCGTTCAAAAAACTGTTTTTGAGCTTAGTTCAGCATTAAAGAAAGTAAAATAAATCAGACCCAAAGATGTCATACCAAATTTTGAACAAATTTCGATACAAAACATAAAGGAAAATTAGATGATATAAATAATTAAAAACAGTTTAAATAGTTATCAACCAATGAATATAACTGATGAGCTAACCCCTCTTAAATCTGCAATAAACAAACGGTTGCAAGCTTTACAGCAAAGGGTATTTTATTTTATGTTTGGCAACCGTGAATTCAAACCTATTTTAGCCCATGCTTTTTGCTCACGCATCGTTCGAATTCAAGGAAATAATCCTGTAAAACGGGCAGATTTTGCAAGAATGTTCCCATCATATTGTTATAAAGTTATATTTCCTCAAAGTGCGTCGTTTAAAGAAATTATATCGTCAGATCCTATCGATATTATTGTGCACAAAGCTTGCCAAGCTACTTTAGAAACATTTGCTGAAGATACAAGTTTGGATGTAGAAGGCGCCTTAGATATGGGCGCTTATATCAAACATAGTTGGCATAGGCTCTCTGAATACACCAACAAAAAAGCAAGTTGGTCTGTACTTATGGCACAACGGGTTAATAACGATGTTTATGTTTATAAGGGTGAAATTAGTGGAACTATTGTCTCTCCAAGAGGTATAGGGCAAGGGTTTATGCCTTATTTTCAACCCTATGGTTCAAATAAAACACTTGCTGAAGACCCTTCAAACGATACTTTTAGTGCTAGAGCAAGGGCCGTCGAAGCATTCTGCAAAAGCAAACCATTTAAAGTAAGAGAGCCCATTTTGTCATGGGAAGGAAAATATCAAAAAGATTAAAAATAAAAGCTTGGTGTGAAGTAATGCCTATAGGCTTTACACTATAGTTTATAGGTTTCTCAGTTCACAGAATCTCTTCGAGGCCGAGAAAAAAATTGCCTTAAATTTGGAGTGCGGTGACTTGTCACCGTTTTTTCTACAACACATATGCCTACAGTGGTTTTTAGGCAATGCCACAATAAGTCTATTTTCGAAATAGCGGTGACAAGTCCTTGCAGTTGGACACATCTTTTTCTGCAGATGTAATAACCGCGAAGCGGTGGAAGCATGTAGCCCCATGCGTTGGCGTGGGGTAGATAATTTAATAAATTCCAGCCGTGAAACGGCGGCAGAACCTCCTTGGCTCCTGTCGCCGTTTCACGGCTACGCGTTTTTCGTAATAAACCCCACGCTCACGCGTGGGGCTACATGCTTCCACCGCTTCGCGGTTATTACATATGCAGAAAAAGATGTATCCAACTGCAAGGACAAGTCACGGCACTCCACATTTAAGGCAATTTTTTCTCGGCCTCTATGGGGTAAACAGTCGGCTGCCTTTGACCCGGGATTTTGGCGCGCTAGAAATGCCAATTATGAATTACGACCGGGATAATAAAGGGCTTTAGCTTAGCATTAGATTAATGAACATTTTAGCATTACGTGAAAGCTTTTTTTTCTGGGATGAAATAGCTATGATGCTATAGGTGATTGAAAGCTTTGGCATAGATACCGGAATCAAATGATATCTTTGTGCCACATAATCAGGAAGCATTCCCATTCCTAATCCTTCTTCGATCATGCTAGCAATTACTTCCCAGCTTAATACTTCAATAAGAGGAGGAATTTTCTTCCCTTCTTTTTTAAGATAGTTAAGAAGTAAATTATCTTCACGCCTATCCTCGCTGATAATTAAACGATCCAGCACCGCTTTGGTACTCTTTTTAGCTTTATAAAGTCTGTGTTGCCCTTGCAAAATTGGCTGTGTGTGGAACATTGGAAGATCTTCTTCTTTGGCTAAAACAATCCCAAATTCAACCTCACCCTTTAAAACCCATTCTCTAACGATACCGGAATGACCTAAACGCAAAATTGGTTCAACAGCAGGATGTTGTTGTAATAGTTTTTTATAATAACTTGGAAGCTGAGAAAGAGCAAAGCTGTGACTAGTAGCGAAGGTTAGCCTACCTCTATAGGTATCTGCCCGCTCATTAAAAAGATCTTCTATATCTGAAAATTCAGAGAAAATATTTTCGCATTTTTCAAGCAGAAGTTCCCCTTCGCTGGTTAATTCAAAGCGATTTTTGCTGCTCGAAAGAAGAGGTTTTCCCAGTTCAATTTCCAATTTATGGATTCCCTGGCTAATAGCCGATTGTGTCACAAAGTTGTCTTCTGCAGCCTTTGTCATGTTTTTATGCTTTCCGGCGCTATAAAAATAGCGTAGAAAATTAATGCTTGGAAAATATCTCACGGACCACCTGCTTTGAGAACCTTTAAAAAAATGATGTTAAGAACCATTTCATTTTACCGCAAATGCTTTATTTTTTTATTAGCAATCCTAATAGACGCTATTACCTAAGATTTGTTCATTTTAAAACAAATGTTTGTTAAAATCGAAGCTGTTAATCAATAAAATAGAGGGGTTAATGAAAAGTTTTGCAGATAAAATGGTTATATTTTTTTTCCTGTCTATAATAGCTTGTATGCAAATTGCAGCGGACAATACAATTTACTTAAAACAGGCCTTGGAACACCTTGAACAGGAACAAAAGGAAGCCACAAACATTCATCGTAAAACATTTCTATTGCATGAGAGCTATCAATGGTTTTTATTACTATTAAAATTCGATTTAACAGAAAGTGAATTTCATCAACTGATGCATCAAGCTCAGCCTATTATGCAATCTGTAATCGATTGTGGATATGAAATGGCGCAATTCCTTTATCCTAACTATCCTTTTAAAACTATTGACGTTACTTATGAAGGCAGTCCTATAAAAGCGTTTCTTAATTTGAAAAGTGATCATTATCAAGAAGAACTCGAAAGCTACACTAAAAATGGAATCTTTCATCGGCGTCAGCTTACGAATGAGGCATTAGATACCCTAAAACCTAATGTTACTTATGGTTATGTGCTCACATTAAACGGAGAAATGTTTTTTAGTGAGCTTCAGGACTTTGATTGGATTGAAGAAATGAATACTAAAATGATCATAGCGCCAAACCATCCTATATTAGCAAGAGGACAGCCTGTTATTGCGGCTGGTGAGCTATGCATATTAAATAACGATAAGCACCAAATTTATTTTGTGAGTTCTACTTCCGGACATTATTGTGCTGATTTTACTACTGTTACTCATGTGGTAAAAAAATTAGTTGAATGTGGAGTTTCTGAAGATCTAATTGTAGCATCTCATTTTATGATTCCAAATGTGGCTTGGAAATTTGTCTTTAAAGAAGCAAAAAAAGATAAACACTAGAAACGGCAGTTGAACGGGGAAGAGCGAGCAACTAATGGGTATTTGTAATATTTAAGCTCGCCTGGAGTAATATCCTTATCCCCAATTCGTACATCAATTGCATTGTCTAAAATGGACAGGCGCAGGTGCATGGCTTTGCGTAAAATATCACATGAGAGGGGGAGTTCACGAGCTTCTGCTTCTAATTTATCTCTATGAGCCATTATATTATTAAAATCAATTTCATCACGTGCCATCGAACGATTACGTTCTTTCTCGGCTGTTTCTCTATCAGAACAAACTCTGTACTTTACGCTAGAAATATATTTTTCAAAGTTTTCATTTGTAAAAAAATCGTTTCGCATACTTAAAATAATGCCTGTTGGCTTAGCATAGAGGCTCCAATATTTATTAAAAAAACTACGGAATTTTTCTGGTTCCCCTTGCTCAAGCTGAGCTTCATATTGTGTTAGCCAAGATTCTAGCATTTGTTTAGCTTTATCATAGTCTCTTGATTCGATTAAAAAAGGATGTTTTTGACCATAAGGTTTAAATTTTTGGATGAAAGATTGAAACCATTCGGGAGATCCAATGGCATAACTTATGGCTGTTAAAGGCCTCGCTGTTACAAAGACAGCCCCTTGTTTTTGATTAGGGTCATTTTTATCAGCTACAAATTGACCTTCATACCAGCCAAACATACTTTCCCCTTCTAATATGCGTGCAGCGATTTTGTCGATTTCGGCAATGTCTTTTTCAAAAGCATGATTTTTGCGTTGAAGTCCCTCTTTTTTAATTTGCTTAACGCTATGTAAATTTGTACCGTGGTAATACATATCGATGCGGTCCATAAAAGCAAATGCAAGTTCACTTGCATCCTCAATATTGTCATCGGAAAATTTTTTGCCCTTAATTGTTTCTAAGATGGAGATACCAAGGGAGATCTCTAGATCGGCAAGAGCATTTAGAGTTTCTTCACTGAGTGAGGTAAAACCTTTCGATACTTGGGTGTTTTGCAAAATTTCTGTAAAATTTAATTGTTGGAGCGTTTGATAGACCATGGGTTCATCTTTCGACTCTTTAATTAATGAAAGAAGGCGGTAACACAGTCCCAAAACAAAAGTGTATTCCGTTTCATTTTTGCATTTGGCTGAAATGCTTTTGAAAAGATCGCTTTGAAAAAAATAATTCTTTTCAATCCCACTGTCTTTCTTTTTTTGTAACCTAACACCTGAAAGGTCGAGAGAGTTGCTACTAGATTCTGAAGGTGTAGGCATAGATGTAGCATGTAGTTTGGAAAAAGCATTTTTTTCGACTAATGAGGCTATTCGACCGATAATAGGGATTAAATCAATAGCTCCTGCAAGAGCATGATATACTCGACCTCGAACACTTGTTTTTGGATTTAGAGCTTCAGAAAAATGTCGTCCGGCATACCAGCAGGATGAAACCCATGAAGCTGCACTTTGTTTAGGAGTTAGATCAAAGTTAATATGTGACATATGTTTATTTCAGTTGTTTAAATAAATTTTGAATGATTTTCGGTATAAAATTTTGTTTTTAATTAATTATAGCAATTGAGTGTTAAGATTGTATAAATTATAACTAAAATATTAAATTTTGCGAAATTGACCGTTTTCGTATATGCCGTGCCGCACGTCCTGTGCCTTTTTTAATGATAAACTCAGCTTGTACGTGAGAAGCTAATGGCCTTCCTGCAGTCGACCTCCGCTTGGGCTCAATGTCATCAATTTGAATAAATTTATATATGTATTCACGAATAACGCCCACACCTCTCTTCGAGACAATTGCAAAAGTCCTTACCTATTACATCTAAGCGTTAATTACTTTAGCAACAACACTCCATAAGCTACGCGGAGCTTATGGAGTGTTGTTGCTAATGTAATTTTTATTTCCCTTGATTTTCCAACTTCACTCTACAGATAAGCTTACATTTAATTTTAAACTCAAATTCAGTGATAACCTCCAGCAATCAGTGAACTTGAGTTAAAGTTTAAAAAATTAGAATTATTTTTTTTACAGTTGTTTTGAAAAGGTAATATTAATTTATTAAATCTTAATATTAATTTGTTATACTCTGTTTTTCTGTAAATAAAAATTAACAGGGGTTTAGAATGTCAAGTTTACCAGTAATCGGCACGAATTCAACTATTTATCCAAGGCTGTCAGACAGTCCTGTATTTGGTGTAGAAGAAAATGCGATGTACGCAGCTGTTCCAAGGAGCGATGAGAAATCTATAAAAAATAGGTTGTCTAAATTATTCACAAAGGAAAATGCGATTGTAGCAACAAAAATTCTTGTTGTAGCTATTGCAATTGCTGGATTGATCGCGGCCAGTGTCTTTACCTTTGGCTTGGCTGGTGTAGCGGCAGGACTAGTGGCAAAAGGGGCTCTTATAGGAGTAAGTATTGGACTTTCACTTAGTGTTCCTGCAGTTGCAGTAGTCGCTTATAAAACTGATATGCACCGTTATACAGGTAATGATTGTAAAGACACCTTAAAGTTTGCGGGAGGCTCTCTCTTGGCTGCAGCAACAATCACAGGTGTCTCTGCTGGAATAGGAGCTAGTGTAGGTGCATTTGCAGGTTTTAATGATGTACAAAAAGCAGCAGCGATCGCAATAGTTCTAGTTGTAGGTTTTTTCTTTGGGGCCATGATTTTAGGGCGGCCACAGCAAAGAGGGTTAGACTAGTTAATTTAAAAACTACCTGGGTAACCTTACACATCAATGGCACCCCTGAACGAGACAATTGCGGAAGTCTAAGCGTTAATTACATTAGCAAAGACACCCCATAAGCTACGCGGAGCGTTTGGAGTGCGCAGCCCCTGCTGCGCTTTTCTAAAAGAGATAGCAAGTCGAAGTCGTTGATACATTAATTCATGCTTCCGAGAATTCTACTCAATAAGCCTTCCAGGAAAAGCGCAGCAGGGGCTGCGCACTCCAAACGCTCCGCGTAGCTTATGGAGTGTTTTTGCTAATGTAATTAACGCTAAGATATAATATGTAAGGACTTCTGCAATTGTCTCGAAGAGGGGTGCGGGCGATATTCGTGAATATGTGTATGTATTTCTTTAATTTGACGCCATTGCGTGAACATTTACTATAAGGTTAAGCAATATCCACGATGTCTTAATTATTTGATTTGTCTGAGGAAATATAGGATTAATCTATGTTGATCGTTCTCTTGGCCCCATCGATTGAGACAAAACCACCATTGGGAATAATCAATTGAGGGTCGGTGTGCCCAAAATTCATATTGAATACAACCGGGATATTTGAGCTATAGTCCCTCAAGGCGTTTTTAACGGCGTTTTGTTGATTTATGATGAATGCTTCCCTACCTTCAGGGGGTTGTTTACCAAGATATTGAGCTTTTGGATATGCCATCAAAATGGCTCTGAATCTTTGTAAAAGGCCAATTTCACCGAGAGCAGCAATAAAACTGTAGACAAATCCCTCTGAGGGCATTTCTTCTGATGTTTCGAGAAATAGAATAGTACCATCAAGCTGCTCAAAGTGGGGTAAATAACGTCGAACAGATAGATGCAAATCAAGGACTTCCAAACACCCACCCCACAAACGCCCTTGTATAATCTCATTTTGGTTGTTATGCCAGTGCCATCCATCCCCTTTGTACGTAGGACGTTTTTTGTCTAAATTCTGCTTATCAGCCCAATCTAAATCAGCATCACTCCATTCAGGTGCCGCGGAAACTTCTCCTATAGTGGGTGAAAAAAGAGCTTTTTGTATTGAATTCACCGTATATTCATGCATGCCACCACCCATGGCAAATTGACACATGACTGCACCGCCGTAATAAGAAATTATTCCCAAATTCCAAAGGAAAAGATGAAAGTTTGTATTATCGCTATAACCCATAAATATTTTTGGATTCGCTGAAATAATTTCCTTATCCAAAAAAGGAAGAATTCGAATTTGATCAATCCCTCCTATCGTGGCAAAAATAGCTTTGATCGATGGATCAGCAAACGCCGCATTAATATCATCAGCCCGAGCTTTTGGATTATTAGACAAAAATTCCGGACTTTTAAGCGCTGTTGGATATTCCACAGGTTCGAGGTTAAAGAGTTCTCTAATGCGATCCAGACCCTGCTGATAGACCCACGGAAACAGATGCGGCACCCCTGCTGAAGGGGATATGATGGCAATTTTATCTCCAGATTTTAATCTTGATGGTAGCTTAAAGGTCATTTTCGAATCCGTAAAGTCATGAATATTTATAGGAAGTTTAACATAAATTCACTATACTCCAAAAGATTGAATAAGAACAAAAAGATTAAAATCATCAGTTAAACATACGGAATAAGTTGGCTATACAATGAATAATAACAAACAGATCGCATTAGTTACAGGCGCCTCTTCAGGAATTGGTGAAGCTATTTCACGCGAGCTTGCTAAACGTGGTTGGTTGGTGATCGGGATTGCTCGGTCTTCTGATAAACTCGCTGCTATCAAGAATGATTTACAGGATGCCTTTATTCCTATAATTTGTGATGTTTCGAAAAAGGAAAATATAAAAGAGGCTTCACAACATATTTTTGATAGAAATCTTTGCCCATCTCTATTTTTCTTGAATGCTGGCATTGCTGGAGAGGCTGCTATCGAAAATCCTAATCGATTTGATATAAGTATTCATGAAAAAATTATGCAAGTTAACTACTTCGGTGTGTTGGCGTGGGTAGAATTTTGGGAAAAGACATGTCTAGCAAATGGTGGAGCAAATTTCATTGCTACAAGTTCTGTTAATGCAATATTCGCGCCACCGACAGGGAGCGCCTATAGTGCATCAAAAGCTGCAATAGCAAAAGCTTTCGAAGGGCTATCATTAACCTATTTTGGTACCAAACTCCGTTTTTCTGTGGTGTATCCTGGCCCTGTGGACACTGCTGGACTTAATGGGAAATTGCCATTTACCTGGAAACCTGAAAAAATGGGTAAATGTATGGTAAATTTCGCTTTGAGTAATAAATCTAGCTGCGAGCCTGTTCTGTTTTACAAAATCCTCTGCCGGTTGCTTAGAGCTTTGCCTGCAAAGTATACGATGAAATTCTTGGGTAAGTAACAATGAATAGACCCTGTGAACATTTACTTTTATGGAGCCTATAAAAGCGTGTTAATCATTTTTCTGTAAACTTTCTAATGCTACTTTAAATTCGTCTTGAGCGGATATTGTGAACCCTGTTTTCAGCATAGATAAGCCGAGTTGGAGATTTGTTTCATCTGTCGTTGATGTTAATAAAGCTGCGGCTATAACAAATAAGCGAATGGGCTTTGTTATAATAAACCGATTCCATTCGAATTGAGTTGGAGCACGTTCAAGATAATGTGTGAGAAAAGTCAATACTTGCGAATCGTTTAGATTTAGAAAAGTTGTGAAAGTGGCTAAATCAAAATAGGGATCACTCATCCCCCCATTCACCCAGTCTACAAGAATAAAGTGGTTATTTTCGATCATGATATTTGAAGGATGAAGATCTAGATGAGTAGGAACTAGCGGCATTGATTTTAACTCTAGGATTTTCTCCAATTCCTTCATCAAAATTATTATTTCAGCAAATTGTGGAGGATAGACAATGTTATTTTGTACTCCTTTCAATAAAAAATTATTGAAACGTTGAAATGGGGAACAGGCAAGTGGAAATTTTGCTGCTGAATGATGAAGTTTTTTCAGAAGTTTTACGAACTGAAGAAGGCTGTTAGGATTTTCAAAATCGGCTTGTTGTACAATTCTGCCAGGAATAAATTTCATAATTATTCCCTTTAATTGTGAATCAATAAAATAGATTTCGGGCCCAATCCCTATTTTGCCAGCTTCTGTCGCTAAAGTAATTTGATGCGTGCGTGTGAGTTGATCAGCGTTTGGTGGTAAAAGTCGTAAAACGTAGGCTCGCTCATTTAAATTAAAACGATAAAGTGTTGCTTGACTTTTGCCTCCTTTTAAAGGAATAAAAGTAAGATGATTCGGATTTATGTCAGTTAAAGAGTCTTGCTGCTTTAGAAAAGGAAGCACTATTTGAGATAGTTGTTCATTTTGTGCAATGTGAGCGCAAGAAGTCATGTTGTAGTATCCTTTAGCTTAATGTATCAGGTTTAGCAAAATCTCTAAGATGTTTTTTCAAAATAGGTTGCAATTTCAGTCGCTTACATTTTGTAGGCGGCTGAAGGAGTCATCAGCCACATATCCGCCACACGTCCCATAAAACACAAAGGGCATCCTCAATGAGGATGCCCTTAAGTGACTTAGAGAAAAGAATCTGAGTGAGAGGATTTGAACCTCCGACCCCTTGCCCCCCAGGCAAGTGCGCTAGCCAAGCTGCGCTACACCCAGATAGAAATTTAGAGTGAAGGAATGCCTTCGAATTGGAATTCAGCTTTTTTGAATTCTTTAACCGCTACACGAGCACACTCTTCAATGATTTTTTCGAGGTTGTCTTCAGCAATATTCACTTCAACTGCTGTGATATCTACCGTAATAGAAGCATTAAACGACGTGCCCCCTTTTATGCCTTTTACTTTGAAATTGGCAAAAATGCCATCCTTTTTTTTACTGATATTGATAAAACGAATGAGGTTGTTTTCGGCTATATTTTTCATGGTGGTTTAAAATCCTTATGGCGCTTGCAATATGTTGCAGACTATGGTGTGAATAGGGTCTATATTTCTTAGAATACGGTAGAGCATAAAGGGACTTCTGCATTCTCGTCAACCTCAATTTGTCCCTAAAAGAGAGACTTTCGTTATAAAGGGAGATCGTGTATCGTTATGCGCGTTATACGCCTAAATCCCCGGGTTTACCCCTCCGGGGCAATGTATAGGGTCGCTACTCCGTAGCTCAAGGTTTGGTTGGGTTTTTTCCACAGTTTGCCACTTTGGGGCTATACTGTGGGCTATGAATAGCGCCGCTTCTCCGAAGCTCAACACGGGCTTTTGCTCAGACGTTTTAAACTAAGGATCAATTTGGAGTGAGGTGACTTGTCACCGCTTTTTCCTGCAACAGACTTAAGCAGCTAAAGCGGTGACAAGTCACCTCACTCCAAATTGATCCTTAGCTTAAAACGAAAATTAAATGTGAGATTTTCATGACTTCTTTTGAACTCGAATCCTCCTGGGCTAAGGTGCTCGCAAATGAACTTCAACAGCCCTATATGCAGCAATTGGCAGCTTTTGTCGCAAAGGAACGATCCGAAAGTGTCCCTATCTTCCCTCCATCAGAATTAGTCTTCAATGCCTTTTATCAGACGCCTTATCACCAGGTAAAAGTGGTCATCATCGGACAAGATCCTTATCATGGACCAGGGCAAGCACACGGACTAAGTTTTAGTGTTCCACGTGGAATTACACTCCCGCCCTCTCTAAAAAACATTTTTAAAGAGCTGCGATCGGATCTAGGCATAGAAACACCCTCTCATGGGTGCTTGAGCAGTTGGGCAGAACAAGGCGTGATGTTGCTGAATGCTACTATGACAGTGCGACAGGGAGAACCGATGTCCCATCATGGAAAAGGATGGGAGAAATTTACCGATGCGGTGGTGAAGGCTCTTTATGCAAGGGAGGAACCTGTAGTGTTTGTATTGTGGGGGAAGTTGGCTCAAGAGAAGTTTCGCCATCTGGTGAATGTAGAAGAAAAAACGAAGCATTCGATTTTAATGGCAGCGCATCCATCCCCTTTTTCGGCTAGGTTGGGCTTTTTTGGGTGTCGCCATTTCTCCAAAATAAACGCCTTATTAAGTGAGAAAAACATCGATCCTATTGAATGGAAATTGTAATAAAATGAAGTTTTTGTAACAAAATCGTTTAATTTTGTTTATTATAATGATTTTTATTATTATAATTAAATACGAGGAGCGTTATTGCCACATGGTAGATGTGGATGCAACAATAACAACGTTGCGCTATGATAGTAGAAAAAGATTTGAGGCGCTTGTTACATCAGCTTATCAAAGAAGAAGTGGCTCACATTTCACTGGGTACTTCTGATATCGTAGTTCATGTGTTTGATCAAGACACAAAGATCTCACTTGCTGCCAATGTCTACATCGGCGGTAATTTCATTCCTAAAAGCGTCAGATACAGTCTTTCGCAGAAACCTCAGTTTATTGCGCAGCATTTGCACACTTCTTTTGCCGTCGACGAGGAAAATTATAGCATCTCGTTAAATTATCTCGGTGCTCTTGAGCATCTTAATAAACGGATGTTTGTCGATCTTCTCGAAGAGTTTAGTTGGCTAGCGGATGAATGGCGCTTATATCTAGATGAGCATGATAAAAATGATCTAATTCATGTTCGGATGCCTAAGCCATAAGTAGTGAATAAAATTTATACCATGTACTAACCCTTGTAATTAAATACTAATAAATTTATTTATAGGTGCATCTAGAGCTTTTTTCGGATTCATTGATGCCCATTTTTGATTATACCGGTCGTGATTTAAAAGTTGGCATTTCTAGCTGCGCGAAAATCCCCGGGGATCAAAGATCGCAAATGGGTTCATATTACTAATATTGACCCATTTGCGATCTTTGATCCGCGGGGTTTTTCGCGCAGCTAGAAATGCCAAATTTTGAACCACGACCGGTATACATGCAAATTTTTGTTTATGTTGGACTTTTAATAGGTTTGACCCCGCTTCTTGGGATCTACATGGCGAATGTCTTTAACGGCAAACATTCCTTTTTACATCCAATTTTAGGATGGTTGGAAACGTTGAGTTATCGCTTTGCAGGAGTAAATCAAAAAGAAGAGATGACGTGGCCGACATACGCCAAATGTTTATTTGTATTTAATTTGCTGGGTTTTCTTTTTTTATTTTTGCTGCTTTTAACACAGAGCTATCTTCCTCTAAATCCAGAACATCTACCCGCAACTTCTTGGTCGTTGGCATTTAATACTGCCATAAGTTTTACAACGAATTCAAGCTGGCAGTCTTATGCAGGGGAAACAACATTAAGTTATCTCACGCAGATGTTGGGAATTACCGTACAAAGCTTTTTAAGCGGCGCTACAGGCCTCGCTGTATTGCTGGCTTTGATTCGGGGTATCTCTCGAAAAACCTGTGAGACAATAGGGAACTTTTGGGTTGATATCGTAAGATCCATCGTTTATCTCTTTTTACCTCTTTCACTGATTTTTGCCGTTGTTTTTGTCAGTGAAGGGGTCATTCAAACTTTTGCCCCTTATGTTGAAATAACAACACTAGAAAAAAGATCTCAAAAAATCCCATTAGGTCCAGTCGCTTCACAGGAAGCGATCAAGCAGCTGAGTGGTGATGGAGGAGGTTTTTTTAATGCCAATAGCGCACATCCATTTGAAAATCCAACTTCATTGACGAACTATTTGGAAATGTTGGCTCTGTTACTCATTCCAGCTGCTTCCGTTTATGCTTTTGCCAGCTTAATTGGTTCAAAACAACACGGTTATATGATTTTTGGGGTGATGCTTTGCCTTTTTATTGGAGGACTTGCTGCGGCATTCTTTTCAGAGCAGGTTCATAATCCTTCCATTGGAGTTTATCCGGTTCTGGAAGGTCAAGAAACACGATTAGGAATGCCTAACAGCATTCTTGGTTCGTTTGCAGCAACAGCTTCCAGCGATGGTGCGGTCAATGCGATGGTTTCTAGTTTGACACCATTGGCTGGCGGGGTGCTGATGATTAATATGATGATAGGAGAGGTTGTTTTTGGAGGTATAGGCGTTGGATTGTGCAGTATGATTATTTTCGTGCTGCTAACAGCCTTTATGTGCGGATTGATGGTAGGGAGAACTCCTGAATATTTTGGTAAAAAGATTGAAAAACAGGAAATGCAATGGGTTATTTTGGCTATTTTGGTTCCCTCAGCGTTGGCATTGATTGGAGCAGGCGTTTCTTGTGTGCTTCCTATCGCTCTTTCGAGTTTAAGTAATCAAGGTCCGCATGGAATGTCAGAAATTTTATACGCTTTTGTTTCAAGTGCCGCGAATAATGGCAGCGCGTTTGCCGGATTAAATACCAACACCGACTATTATAATCTGTCATTAGGAGTAGTTATGTTGGTGGCAAGGGCTACAATCTTGCTTTCAAGTGTGGCATTAGCCGGTTTGTTTGCCAAAAAAGGGATTATTCTTCCTTCCTTGGGAACGCTTTCATCTCATACACCACTTTTCGCGGTATTGTTGATTGGGGTCATTATGATTGTGGGAGGGTTGACATTTTTCTCTGCATTATCGTTAGGTCCGATCGTAGAACATTTGCTTATGGTTCAAGGTCAGATATATTAAATATTGTCCTTGTAAAATAATGGCAAGCAAATTATTTAGTACGGTGTTTCTATATGTTCAACATAGGATTTGCAAATATGCATGCAGAATTTTTATGGGCAGGAATCTTATGTCTGCTACTTTTATTTTATTTAGTGTATACGCTGGTCTATCCAGAGAAGTTTTAGGGGCTGGTAATGTCGTTTTTTGATTATATTCAAATAATAGTTTTTTTTGGACTCCTGATTTGCCTGACGCCGATTCTTGGAAGCTACATGGCAAATGTATTTACCGGTAAGTCAACTTTTTTACATCCTGTCTTGGGCTGGCTTGAGAAATTTAGTTATCGTGTAGGTGGAGTCAATCAAGAAGAAGAAATGACTTGGCTCACATATGGCAAGTGTGTTCTTTTGTTGAATCTACTTGGATTTATCGCGGTTTTTGTGCTCCAACTAACGCAGGCGAATCTTCCTTTAAATCCGGAGCATTTGCCGGCAACTTCATGGCCATTGGCCTTTAATACCGCGATAAGTTTTGTAACGAATACAAACT
>Ga0207123_1013_pt1 | contig 47698 bp, 31 predicted proteins | sample Alteio_BWMinHeat_39_FD_153503 | JGI IMG/M metagenome (GOLD analysis project Ga0207123, IMG submission 153503) | Enriched cells from forest soil in Barre Woods Harvard Forest LTER site, Petersham, Massachusetts, United States -... | ecosystem: Environmental > Terrestrial > Soil > Temperate forest >... | reverse complement strand
TCGTCTGTATGTTGTTCACCTGGCCAGAGTCAAGGCAGCGGCCAAGATGGAGCCTCGTCTTAGCCACAATCACCGTTGATTGTGGCCAATGCGTTTGATTTTTCGGCTAACTCAGCAAGGCAATCTTCAAGGCGTGCCTGATCGGTTGGGCCGACCTCGATGAACTCAATTCCGATTCCGTCATTTGTTTGGCTAACAATTCGAGCCGTTGCTGAGACATGAAATCCCGAATTAATAATCTTCAGCGTGACCTTAGCGCCCGCTCGGAAGGTCCTGTCGGTTTTGACAAAACACCCGAACTGACTCAGCGTCCTCACCCGAGCCACTAGCATTCGTCCAGACTCAACTTCGGTCAGTTCTACGGCACCGCCAAAATAGTAACGATGTGCCCGGCGCGGGCTCGCAAATAAAGTTGGCTCCGTTTCCGGTATCCCTTCGTTAGGGAATAAGCGCCTCAAGGCTCGGATCAATTCGGTTCCGGCATCGGATTTGGCGACGAACCCATCTGCCCCCAGGACTCTAATCGCAGACAAAGCCTCAGGAGAGCATTCGTGAACGCTCAAGAAGAGGATTTTTGTAGCTGGCAATAACTGGCGTATCTCGAAAGCGGCTTGAATGCCGTTCATCTTAGGCATGTTAATATCGAGAAGGACGAGGTCAGGCTGCAACTCTTTAACTCTCTCAATGGCCTCTTTTCCGTCTTCGGCTTCACCGCAAACGTCCAGAGAGTAAACGTCGAGGAGGTTACGGATGGTCTTCCGAACGACCGGATAATCATCTACAAGCAAGATTCGCGCTGGCATAAGTCCTCCGCACGATCTGAAGATCATCTACGGTGCTGGCATTCAAGGGCAGGGTGCGGGGACTTTCTCGAAGCCCTTGAGGCTGATCATCCGCTCTGGAGGCTATCTCTGCCATAGGCGTCATGCCGTATGATGAATGCGCTACAAGCCGCCAACGGTCCTCGCTGTTTGGCCGCCCGTGTGCCCAGAGGTGACTAGTACTTTTCGCCGAAGAGGATTCAAAGAGGAGAACTAACTTTCAATCAGTTCTTTGGGAGTGCAATCTCCCAAGAATAACGAGAATGGGATTCCGGCCCAACGGTCGTCGAAACTGACTCCAAAGTTCGTCGCTGGTTCTCGCGGAATGAGTTGATGCATTCTCTGATAAGTAGTAGTGAGGCTGGGGGTCGAGGGCGCTTCATACCATGGCCCGCGCGTCAATTGAGTATAAGAGACGGCTGACTGCGGGGACCAATGCTTTTCCAGCTTCCGATTTCGGAATGAAGGCACCATCACCGAACAAGCGGGTGAGCATCGCGGCTTCCTGCGGCGTGTAATGGCTACTAATTAAAAGGATTTTGGGAGTAGGCGTGAGTTGACGGATTTCGTAGGCCGCTTGCATACCGTTCATTTCCGGCATGACAATATCTAGCACGACTACATCCGGGTGAATCTTACGAATTCGGTCGAGAGCTACCTTACCGTTTTCAGCTTCGTAAATTTTCCAGTGGGGTTGTTGCGCAAGAAGTGAACGCAAGGTGTGCCGCACCAATTTTTGATCGTCCACGATAAGAATAGTCGCCGATATCACTCCGTCGCCTCGGGGCAAGGCGAGGTCGATGGGCGCGACCGCGTGTTGCCCGAGAATAAAGTAATATCCTCGCTATGTCTGTACAATCGGAGAACGCCTTATGGCGTCGCAGCGGATCGCCTGATGTCGATACTTCATTCAGGGTATGAAATGGGCTACAGCTTCGGGTGTTTCACCGATTGGTTCCGCCGTCTTGGCGACTCCCCCAAACGGCTTTGAACTCTTTGAGCCGGAGTTGTTTTCCTGTCACAAGCAGTGTAGCGTGAACAAGTTCCCCGCCTGTCTCTGTTAACATTAACTTTCAGGGTCAACGGCAGCCTCTTCACTTCGCCGTGGTTCTTCCGTTGCAAGCATATCGTTTGCTGACGGCACCTCATCGTCAGAAGGAGACCGGCTAGTGTGTCCAGTGAGCGTGTTGATAGCAGATGACCACGAGATTGTGCGACGAGGACTCCGTGCGTTGATTCATGAGCAGAGCATCCACGAGTCCGACCTATTGATTCACAAACTCCTGGGTGCGGGGGCGCGCGGATATATTCTCATTGAGACAATCAGGTCGGCGAGGAGTGCATCATCCAAACTGTGTGCGGCGCCGAATCCCTAGCCGAATCCCTCACACCCTTCAGCAATTTCCGATAACGGGCCGTCCGGCTGAATCTGCCAAACGTGGTGAGAAGCAGTATTGCTGTCGCCTTCTCCGAACCGCGCAGAACTCGCGAAATTCACTGGGAGTTTTCTCTCCCTCCAGATAGACACGCACGGAGTACAGGGCGGCTCAGGCTATGTGCCGTTCCGAAGGTAGTGGGTTCGGGCGACCAGATTAGGTTTGGCGCGTTTGGGTTTGCAGCCGTAATTGAACCCGTACTCACGGTCTCTATCCCCAATTGTTGTCCGACGCACGCGACCGTGATAGCAAAAGCTAACAGGTTCGGCTACCCGGTAAGGGCTATATAGGGTATTCAGCCTAGTGATTCTCAATAGAATACCGGAATATCACAATTGCCGCTACCCGCCCTTTTGCAGCGAGCGCCGGGACCAAGAGATCTGCCGGGTTATCTCAGAAAGGGTCGCCCCAGCTGCGTCGGCAGCCGGAAATAGGCGTGCCCTCTTTTTACTGTCCTCAAGATTTGCAAAGGAGAGAGGCTCACCATGCGCGAAAAAGTACTAAAACCTTCGGCAAAGATTCATGCTGTTATTTTCGTCCTTCTGCAATTTCTTGCGCTGTACCAGTTATCGTCTGCTCTGGCTTACGGCGCCCCACAAGAACAGCAGCGAGAGGCCTTGGGTTCGCTGACCACGGTGGGCGAAGTTCATGTGAATGACGCCGTGGCGCCTTCCTCCGCGCCAATTTTTGCCGGCGACGTCTTGCGCAGCGCCGGAACGGGCACCGCAACGTTTACCTGGAGTGAAGAGGGCTCTCTCCAAATCTATCCCAACACCGAAATTGTATTTACCGGCGAACCTCAATACGCCGCTGAGCTGAAGTTTGGCAGGGTGGTGATGAACTCTTTCCACGGGGCGAAAGGCATCAATCTGCGCGCCGGCGATTCCGTGGTGCTGGCGGTAGCCGAGGGCGAGCAGTCCGTATCCAGTGTCGAGGCGCCTTCTGACGGATCGTTTCTCGTAACCTGTGAAGCCGGCAGCGTGGGCGTGATTCCTCTGCAAGGGGGAAGCGGCATTTTTATCCAGGCGGCTCAATCTGTGCGCATTTCGGCGCAAGGCAAATTGTCCGCCATGGGCCCCCAGGCCGCGCCCTCCGCTGGGCCGATTTCCAACGAGCCCGTGCACGATGTGCGGCCGCCAAGAAGCTATAGGCGCTGGATTCTTATCGCTCTCGGAACCGCCGGAGCGGGAGCCGTGGCCGGCATCTTGAGCTCGAGGCGCCCCGGGACTCCTTCCAATAGTCCATCGGCTTCGCCCAGTCCTACATCTTCTTCTTCGGCTTCTTCCACTACTCCTACTAGCAGCAATCCACCTAGCAGTAATCCACCTAGCAGTAATCCACCTAGCAGCAATCCACCCAGCAACAATCCACCTAGTAATCCAGCCCCGCCCCTGCCGATTCCTCCGCCATTGCCGCTGCCTCCTCCTCTAACAATTCATCTCGCGGTTCGTTTCTGAGAGGAAGGGATTGCAAGGTCGCAATTATGCCATCCTATGCAAAGTCCGTTTCGACGGACTCTCCAGTCGAGAGAAGGTCCTACGGGCGTCGTAGGATCGACGCTCTCACATATATAGATTTAGGTGCGAATAATGGCGCCGTCCTCGTCAATCTGAGTGAAGGGGGTGTCGGTTTTCAAAGTGTCGCGCCGCTGGAGTCGGGCCAGACAGTGATGTTGAAATTCAAGTTGCCCGGGGAAAAAAAACATCTCGAGAGTCGTGCCGAAGTAGCCTGGTCGAACGAGTCCGGGAAGAGGGGCGGATTGCGATTTGTCAAATTAAGTGCGGATGCGCGAGCCCAGATTCGTGCTTTGGCAGACGACGAATCGGCAGCTGAAGCTGCGCGCGAAATTCATCGGGCCGAGACAAGCGGCGATTCCATACCCACGGAAAAAAGAAGCTCGCCGGAAGGCTCTCAACCGGGTCCAATGGGGGAAATCAGGGGACCGAGATCAACACCACGTGCTAATACTCCGCCCGAAGCTCCCACCCACGTTGCGAGGGCTAGGGCTGCGCTTCCTGTCCGCTCAGAAATACACGACACGGCCCGGGCTGTCGACACTGTACATTGGGTTTGGCGAGAGCCATACCTTGCTGCCCTTCGGGATCAGAACCCGTTTAGCTTGCGTGAGCGCCTGCTGACCGCCGAGAAAGCAATCCTCTTCCGCATGGAAGTCCTTCGCGGTGCGCCAGACGACCTGCCCGAACTGCAGGCGCTGCGCGAGGCACTCAATTCCTTGTATGCTCGGGAGCCGAACAAAAGCCCTGGACAGCCGAGGATAGTGGAAGACCAGGGAGAGTACGAATGGGGGCAGCGAAATTGGACGAAGCTTGCCGCTGTCGTCGCTGTCGCAGTGATTGTTTCATTGGCTACTGGCTGGATTCTAGGGAGCAAGAACTCCGGGAATGAGATTCAGAGTATCGGAACGACCACCGAGTCAAAGGAAAGCATCACCAAGTCGGATAACGAGTTTGCAAGTGTCCGCGATGTCCATATCCTGGATACACCGCCTCAAGAATTGGGCACACCGCCCAAAGACAACGGAGCCAGCACCCCGCTCAAGAACACGCCTAGCCACCCAAGCGATGCCCATCCCCTCAACGACGCCAAGGATCTGCAGGCGCAACCAGAGGATGGCGAAGGCCTCATTAACACTGCGAGTGGCAAAGATCATGCCACCCCTTCCGTCAACGGACAAATACGAGAGACTGCCGGCCGTTCTCTCCGGAGCACGACTGGGGGCCGTCCTAGCTGGCCGGCTGAGGAACCGCCGTCTCGACCCTTCCGAAGCCTGCCTGCTGAGCCTAAACGCAGCGACACTACTTCCCACCAGTCTTTGGATCAAGCACTGGAAGTTCGGGCCGAACCTCAAGCCAGTCCTCTGCCATCAATAGGGAATCAGGCAAAAACGACAGAAGTGCAGGGGATACCACCAGCAGCCCAACAACCGATTTCACAAGGTTCTGTGACTGTCAACTTCAGCACCTATCCTTCATTGCGGATACCACCCGAACTTAGATCTCAAGCCGTGGGAGCGAAACTGCAAATCGGACAAGTTGTCTCTCGGATTGATCCAATCTACCCAGAAGACGCAGAGCGGCAACGCATCGAAGGCACTGTTAATCTCCGCGCCATTATCGGCACAGATGGCTCGGTTCGCGACATTCAGGGAGTAAGTGGCCCACCCGCGCTGGTGCCCGCAGTTCTAAGCGCCGTTCGGCAATGGCGTTATCAGCCAACACTGCTAGCTGGCCAGCCGGTCGAGACTGCCCAAGACGTCACTATTGTGTTCCGGCTTTCGAGGAACGCAGCTAGCGCAAATTGACGTCGGTTGTTGTGCTTAGGCCTAACGGGAACCGGAATCGCACTAGCATTGGCGAGGTTATATCTGTAAAGGCTAATTGTGTGCGTCCTTGGATTGGCGGTGCTGACGTGCTCATCGTGCAGCAGCAACAATAGTTCGGCAAACCCGTCGAACAATAGTTCCGGCGGAGGGGGAAGCACGGGTGCCATTGCCGTTACCCCATCCGGTCCATCGGCAGTTGCAGCGGGATCATCGACAACGTTCACGGCGAATGTTGTGAACACGAGCAATACAGCGGTCACATGGCAGGTCAACGGGACGGTTGGCCGCGATGCCACTGTGGGCACAATATCAACGGGAGGCTCGTATACGGCTCCGAATCTTCCACCTGCGGGCGGCAGCGTCACCATTACGGCGGTCTCGCAAGCCGATTCCACGAAATCAGGCTCTATAAACCTCACGATTCAGTTCTCCGATGCGAGCGTTCAAGGGGTTTACGCATTCAGCTTCAGTGGCAATACGGGCACCGCAGCAGGCTCGTTCCAGGCTAGTGGCAGCGGAACGATTACAAACGGTGTCGAAGACTACAACAGTTCGACTGGCACCTTTTCCGCGCTCTTTTTCACCGGCAGCTACAGCGTAGGGACGGACGGTCGTGGCTCTGCAACGTTCAACAGTTTCCTCGGAACCAAAACCTGGCGCTTTGTCATCCTTACGTCGGGACAGGTACGGCTGATCGGGTTCGACAGGGGCGATGCGATCAGTGGCACCGCTTTGCCACAAGCCTCGAACTCGTTGAGCCTGAGTGCGCTAGCGGGCAACTGGTCTTTTTTCCTATCAGGTTCGAGGGGCGGCACCACGATTGTTCATGCCGGGCGTTTCTCGCTCGACTCATCAGGGAACATAACGGCGGGAGAGGAAGATCAAAATGCTGGTGGCGCCGTTAGCTCTGCTGCAACCTTCACGGGAACTGCATCGAGTGTGTCCGCCAACGGACGTGGTGCCGCTACTTTCATTGCGGGCGGCTACGGCTTGACATCGGCAGGAGTCGTTCTTGGCGGCGGACTCGACAGTGTCGGCAGGATAACGGCAAACGCTGGCAGCTTGAGCACGGGAGTCGAGGATATAAACCAAGCTGGCGCTCCAGTCTCGGGCATCGCCTTGTCCGGCACATATTTAATCGCTTCAAGCGGACGTGGGACAGCTCAGATGACCGGGAGCGGCTCAACATCAAATGTGGTGCTCTACACGATAAGCTCGTCTTTAGCTGAATACCTTCAAATCGACAAATCGACCCTTCGGAAGTAATCGTAGGCTTCGTCGCTCAGCCGTTCTGATTTGCGATTCCGATGCCAAAATGGTGGATCATCCGTGGGCCAGTACCAGACTTGCCTTTTCTTCGTCCGTCAGCATTGCGCAGCTCGGTCGAGTTGCGCTACGCCTGAACCAACGCCCGAGAAATACTTTAGGATTTAAGACTCCTGCGAGTAGACTTCGGCCAAGTGTTGCGTCGACCGTCTGAGCCGGCAACCGTTTGTGGGAAGTCCAGCTAATAGAGTGGTCCGCCGCCGAGATTCTCACTTTTTCGGGACGTTGACGAACAGCCCGGCTCAGCACCGATAACATAAAAAGTGGCGCTTTGAGCCGAACTCGCATAACGCCGTAATTGTAGTTTATGAGTTCCGTGTCGAGGGGTTCTGTGACTTCGGCGAAACGTCTAGCCAAATGATTTTCTCTCCAACCCAACTTCGCCGGGATCACGGCTCCATCTTCATTCGGCAGCAAGGTTGCCTACATCCAAATTAGTCGCGAGCCCCAACGCATCTCCGTGCAAGTGCGAGATCGTGGCAAAGGCATTTCGCCTGCAAAACTAGCCGAAAAATTCAAACGCACATGGCCTTGATCAACTCGCGGACACGGCGCCACTCTACGCAGCAATTTCATATAGCTTCGCAGTGTACTTGGCGACACGACTGAATACTTTCTGGCCAGAAGCTGCCCGTTTGTAAGTATCCAAAAACAAGCGAGCGCCGATACTTAAATTAAACGGCTGAATCAATGACGAAGTCGCCGATAGGCCCCGAGAAACACGGTCGAGCGTCGCCTGGAGCGCCTTGCATGACTCAAGACTTTACCTCAGGTCTCTCCCGTATTGTACAGACAAGCCCGTATGCGGACTATTAAACGCCCGCGTGCGGAGAAACTACCTGCCCCTCCGCGTCCGTGGCTGCCTCCGCATTCAGGGCAGAATGGCGAGAATACTGATTGCCGACGATAATCTGTATGCGCGGACGACCATTCGTTCGCTTCTCGATTGGCATTCGTTTGAAGTGTGCGGCGAGGCCAAAGACGGAAGGGAGGCTATCGAAAGAGTCCGCGAGTTAAAGCCCGACATCGTCCTTCTCGACATTAATATGCCTGAACTGGATGGCGTTAAAGCAGCCTACGAGATACGGCGAATCTCACCTCAAACAAAAATCGTGTTCTTGACCATCCACAACACTCTCGAAGCCGCGCGGATTACCCGAATGTGGTCGCACGGCTTCGTGCCCAAGTCCGACGCTGGGACTGAACTGATTCCCCTCCTGAATCGACTTCTTGGAAGGGGCGATGACAAACCCCGTCGTAGATCGCGCCGCGCTGCAACTTCATAGCCTTATGACGTCCCTTCTCGAAGTGCGGAACCTTGACGTTGCGTATCTTTTGCGCGCGAGTGTCGCTTCTTCCGCTATTGTGAATGTCAGTTTTGACGTTAAGGCCGGCGAAATCCTAGGGGTGCTCGGAGAATCGGGATCCGGAAAAAGCACTCTGGCCGCATCTATGCTAGGTCTCCTTCCGGCAAACGGGAAAATCCAGCGAGGCAGCATTTTATTCGAGGGGCGGGACCTTCTTCAGGCAGAACCTCGAGAACTTCAGAGCATTCGCGGCCGCCGCATCGCGCTGATCAACCAGGAGCCTTTGCTCGCGCTTCATCCGACGATGCGCGTCGGCGATCAAGTAGAAGAGGTCTTCGCCGCTCATCAATACGTGGATAAGAAAAGCCGGCGTGAAAGGGTACGGCAAGTTCTTGCAGGCCTGTTTCCTACAGAAACCGAAAGGATTTCATCCTCCTACCCCCATCAATTGAGTGGGGGCGAGCGGCAGCGCATTTTAATCGCGCAAGCGATTGCGTGTGGTCCGGCCCTTGTGATTGGGGATGAGCCTACCGCATCGCTCGACCCCACGACGCAGCGAGAGATTCTTTCGGTGTTTGAAGGTCTTAGGCGGGACTTCGGGGTCGCAATCGTCTTAATTACGCACAATCCATCGCTGCTGGCGGCTCTCGCTGATCGAGTTCTTGTCCTTTATGCCGGAAGAGTCGCAGAAATTGGCCCCACAGAGAGTGTGCTCTCCGATTCTCTGCACCCCTACACGCGATCCTTACTGCGTTGTTTGCCGTCCCCTCGTTGCGGGACCAATGCAGCCAATCGAAAGATAAAGCTGCCCTCGATCGCGGGAGACCTACACAGCCTCGGCTTGCTGTCTTTGGGATGCCGATTCGAGCCACGGTGCACGGACCGGTTCGAACCCTGTAGAACACGAGAGCCGGTGGAGGTATGGGCGACCGATGAACACGTGGTTTCGTGTTTCAAGTATGGCAGCTGAGCCGTGGCGCAAATGCAACCGCTTATCCAAGTTGAATCTCTCAGGAAACTTTATCGGAGTGGAAAGGGCCTGAACTCCGGGCATGTGGTGCCCGCTATCAACGAAGTCTCATTCTCGATCGCCCCGGGGATCACACTCGCGCTGGTTGGCGAATCGGGCTCGGGGAAGACCACCTTGGCGCTATGCCTGGCCTGTTTCGAGCGCCCAACTTCGGGAAGAATCTGGTTTGGAGGACGCGATATTGCAGCGCTCGAGGAGAAGCAACTGCGCGTAGTGCGTCCGCAAATCCAATTGGTTTTTCAAGACCCCGCAAGCTCGCTCAATCCGCGGTTGACGGCCCACGAAATAGTAACCGAGCCGCTGCTTCTGCAGCGGAACTGGCAGGAGCGTCAAATGCGCGAGCGGGGATTCGCGCTGCTCGAACGCGTGGGCCTCTCAAGGGAGGTGGCCACCTGCAGGGCTCGCGAGCTTAGCGGTGGACAGAGGCAAAGGCTGGTCATTGCGCGTGCGTTGTCGCTCGAGCCCAAACTCTTGATTCTGGATGAAGCGTTGTCGGCCCTCGATTGCTCCACGCAGGCGCAGATCGCCAATCTACTCGTAGAGTTGCAAACGTCGTCGGCGCTGACGTTCCTTTTTATCACGCACGATCTGGTGATGGCCGCGCACCTCGCCGATGAAATCGCGGTGATGAATCGTGGCCAAATTGTGGAACAAGGTGTTCCGGAAAAGCTCTTGGCCTCGCCTCAACACGAAGCCACACGCTCTCTAATCGCAGGTATGCCGAGAGCGATCGTCAGGCCGCACATGTCGGGAGCTTGCTAGATGCGTTTCTTGTTGCGCCGATTGGCACACGCGGCCTTCCTTTTGTTTGCAGTGTCGATTCTTACCTACCTCTTCGCCTCACTCGCGCCTGGGGACTACTTCGACGAGATGCGCTTGAATCCCCAGATCGCCCCACAAACAGTCGTCGCTCTTCGCGCGCAATATCGGCTTGATCGGCCGCTCCCGTTGCGTTATGTGAGATGGCTCGATTCAGTCGTGCATGGGGACCTCGGTTATTCATTTTCATATAACAGTTCTGTTGCGCCGCTTCTCTTGGTTCGGGCCAGGAATACCCTCGTTCTGACGCTAACAGCTGCACTGTTAGCTTGGGGTCTTGCCTTGCCCCTTGGAGTGCGAAGCGCCGAGCACGTCGGACGTCTCCCGGACGCCTTGGTCTCTTGGATGACGGCGGGGCTGCTTGTAGTTCCTGACGTTGTGTTGGCGCTCGGATTGCTTCTGTTCGCAGCGCGAAGCGGGTGGTTCCCGACAGGGGGTTTGGTCTCTATCGACTTTGACAGCCTTTCGTTAGGGAGAAAGTTGCTAGATTTGGTCCTGCACATAATGTTGCCGGTATCCGTCCTGGTTCTGACGGCTTTGCCAGTGCTCGTCAGGCATGTGCGATCCGCCATGGCTGGCGTGCTGGAGGCACCGTTTTTACAAACTGCTCGGGGGCACGGTATCCCCCGTCGCAGGCTTCTCTATCGATACGCATTGCCTGCGGCGGCGAATCCGTTGATCTCCTTATTTGGCTTCAGCGTTGGCACTCTGTTAAGCGGCTCGTTGCTCGTGGAAGTCGTGATGAGTTGGCCCGGTCTCGGTCCGCTTCTTGTCGAGGCAATCCTCTCGCGTGACTTGTACGTCGTAATCGGTGGAGTTCTTCTGTCCACGCTCTTTCTGGTAATCGGGAATCTCATCGCGGACCTGCTTCTTTATTGGGCCGACCCGAGGATACGCGTGGAGTAACCTGCAAAATGACCAAACGGCGCAAGCTTGTGAAATGGCTGGTCGTGCTGGGCGCCCTTCATGGCGTCGTTGCCTGCGCAGGTTTTCTTTCACCTTACGATCCGACCGAACAGGATCGCGAACGCCCCTATGCACCGCCCGTGAGGCTGCACTTCAGGGATACGCAGAGACGCTTCCATATCCGTCCGTTCCTCTACCCCCTCCGCGTGCGAGAAGGATCTTTCGCTCAGTTTGATGAAGACACTGCGCGTGTTACACCGGTGAGGTTTTTCGTTGATGGCTCAAGCTACAGATTGTTGGGCTTGGTACCGTGCCGCCTGCACCTGTTCGGGGCCTTTCCGGCCCGCATCTGCCTGTTGGGCACCGATGGCTATGGCCGTGATCAACTTTCGAGGATTCTCTATGGCGGACAGGTTTCCCTGGCGGCCGGTTTGCTCGGAGCCGGAATCACTCTGTTGTTCGGCCTGGGTATCGGTACTGCAGCGGGTTATTACGGCGGCTGGAGAGATGACGTCCTGATGCGCCTCGCCGAACTCTTCATGGCCTTGCCGTGGCTCTACCTGTTACTTGGTCTGCGCGCGTTCTTGCCTCTTTCCGTTAGGCCGACGCAAGCGTTTCTTCTGATCGTCATTGTCATTGGACTGGTCGGTTGGGCGCGTCCGGCGCGGCTGATTCGGAGTGTGGTGTTAAGTTTCAAGGAGCGCGACTTTGTTCGAGCGGCGCGTGGCTTCGGCGCTTCCGATGGATATATCTTGATAAGGCATATCCTGCCGGAAACGTCCAGCGTGCTGCTGACGCAGGCGGCGATTCTCGTTCCGCAATACATACTGGCGGAGATGGCTCTGTCCTTCCTCGGGCTCGGCGTACCTGAGCCTCTCGCAAGTTGGGGGAACCTCCTGGCCAATCTCCGCCAATACAGTGTGCTGATGTCCTATTGGTGGATGTACCTGCCCGCCGTAGCGATCGTGCCCTTTTTTATAGGCTACCTCGGTCTTGCGAGCGCCTTACAAGAATGGGCGGACCCCTCCAAGTGGGCTTAGGGAAAAAGGAGCATCAGATGCCAAACCACGAAGCGAGTTCACAACGCTGTTGGATGCTTTTGAGCATCTTTCTTGCCCTGGCGTCGATGGCCCCGATCATGGTTGCTGCTCCCCAATGGGGGGCTCCAAAAGAGGATTTGCTCGCACTTCCCGGCGAAGCTGGTCGTCCCGGCGGGCGCCTTGTGGTTTCCTTGCGGGCGGAGCCCAAAACCCTGAACCCGCTGCTCGCCACTGACGCTCCCTCGCGCGAAGTTATCGCCGCGATGCAGGCCGATCTTGTTCACATCAACCGCGCGACGCAGCTTACCGAGGCTGCGCTGGCGAAGTCCGTCAAGGTTTCGTCCGACGGCCTTCGATATACGGTGACGTTGCGCCAGGGGTTGCGCTTCTCCGATGGACAACCGTTAGACGCAGACGATGTTTTGTTCACCTTTCGTGTTTACCTCGATGAGAGCGTACACTCGCCGCAGCGCGACCTCCTCATCGTTGGTGGTAAGCCCATTACCGTCCGCAAGCTAGATGCACAGACCCTGGTCTTTGAGTTTGCCGAACCCTATGGTGTCGGAGACAGAGTATTCGACGGCCTGGCCATTCTGCCGCGGCACCTGCTTGAGAAGCCGTACCAAGAAGGGAAGATCGAACAGGTTGGCACGCTATCCACGCCGGTGAATCAGTGGGCCGGGCTCGGCCCATTTCGCCTGAAAGAGTACGTCCCGGGACAGCGATTAATTCTTGAACGTAATCCCTACTATTGGAAGACGGGCGCAGAAGGGACCCGCCTGCCGTATTTGAACGAGCTTGTCTTCCTCTTCGTACCCAGCGCCGATGCTCAAGTCCTGCGCTTCCAGTCGGGGGACACCGACGTAATTAGCGGGCTCGGTGCAGAGAATTTTATGGCGTTGTCTCGCCAATCAAAGAGTTACGCTCTGGCGGATGCTGGGCCCGGCCTCGAATATAATTTTTTATTCTTCAATTTGAACGACCTTAGCGGAAAAGCCACGCCCGAATTGGAAAGGAAGCAGAGGTGGTTCCGCGAGGTGAGGTTCCGGCAGGCGGTGTCGGCTGCGGTGGACCGCGAGGCGATCGTGCGCCTGGTTTATCAAGGGCGCGCCGCAGAGCTTTGGGGGCCGGTCACTCCTGGCAATCGGCGCTGGGTCGATGCGAAGATCGCGCATGCGCCGCGCTCACTTGATCAAGCACGTCAACTGCTGCGCGAGGCTGGCTTCAAGTTGACCGGCGACGCTAACGGCGATTCGGTGCTTCTCGACGCGGAAGGAAACCCGGTGGAGTTTTCGATCCTAACGAGTTCCTCCAACGCGGAACGTACGAAGATGTCGACATTGATTCAAGACGATTTGAAACAGTTGGGCATGCGGGTTCAAGTGGTGCCACTCGAATTTCGGTCCCTAATCGACCGCGTTATGCAAACAAAGGAATACGATGCCTGCGTGCTCGGGCTGGTGAGCTTCGATGCAGACCCGAACAGTGACATGAACGTTTGGCTCTCAAGCGGTGGCACGCACGTGTGGAATCCTTCGCAGGCCCATCCGGGTACGCCATGGGAAAGTGAGATCGACCGCCTCATGCAGGAGCAATTGGCTGTGACGAGCTACGAACAACGGAAGAGGCTCTATGACCGAGTGCAAGAGATTCTCGCGGAATTTCAACCCATGATTTTTCTAGCGAGCCCGGACATTCTGGTGGCAGCAAAGAATACCATTGGCAACTTCCATCCCTCCGTGCTGGAATCGTATGCGCTGTGGAATGTCGAGCAGCTTTATCTCCGTGACGGAGCGGGCCATAGTGGCCGGTAAGTTGGTCATCGCCAGATTGTCTATATTTTTTCAGCCCACAGAGTCCCCTTTTCTCATAGGCTAGTTCCAGGGCCACTACCCACAAAGGCGAGCTTCCGGCTCTGCGAGGTCGAGGGATATCGATGAAACACTTTACGATGGAAGAGGGTATCGATTTTGTGAACCAGGCGGTTCCCGCGAGCCAGAAGACGGCGTTGGAAAAGCACCTGAAGACCTGCCGGCGCTGTGCGAACGCGGTTTCCCTATGGCAGCGAGTACGGGCGGCGGCGGCCGCGGAAGCGAATTACCAGCCGCCGGAGGAAGTAATTCGAATCGTTAAGGCAGCGTTTGCTGGATTGAAATTGGCCCTACGCCATGAGCTTGCAAGCAGTTCGATCGAATTGGTATTCGACAGCCTGGTCCAGCCCTCCCTGGAAGGCTTCCGGTCGGCTGGCAGCGCAACCAGGCAAATGGTCTACCGCGCAGATCCTTTTCAGATTGATTTGCAGATCGAAGTCCAGCCAGGGGACAAGCGCGTCGTCGTCGCGGGACAACTGCTGAGTCCACGTGATCCCCAAATCGGGGGACAGAACGTCCGACTCATTCTTGCTAATCTCCATGGTGTTGTCGTCCCGTCAGTAACAAATCAATTTGGAGAATTCCGCGCGGAAATTGAAAACACCGGTGACCTGGCATTGGTGTTCTACGGAGTGGATCTTAAACCCGTCGTGATTCCCCTGTGGGATGCCCTCGGCCGCTCGCCTGAGGGGGAGTCGAAACAAACCAGGAGATGAGGAAATCCATGGCTTTCGGATGGAGACTTGCGACTACACGGCTCCTGCTTCGCATCCCCGTCTTGGCTGATTCCCGCAAACATCTCTTTTCGCCGCACTTTCGTTTGAAACATAGATAGGCCCGACAACTGCACGCCGGCGGCGCACCTTTAATTCACTTTGTCGGAGGGTAACCCTTCGATGCCAACGGATTGCGTAGCAGGAGCTCGCCTAGTTCACAGTCAGGCTTACAAGCGTGTTGTGGTTGAGATTGCCCGATGTCCCGGTGATCGTGAGCGTGTAAGTTCCTACGGGAGTACCCGGGGGCAGGACCGTTAGTGAGCTAGTTTGCCTAACTCCCGCATAAGAGGCTCCGACGGTAACTTTTGCAGGCGCGGTTACGATGCTGGTGTTTGCTGTAAAGGATGCACTGGTCTTTCCGAACGGAATGGTTATGGTGGCCGGCACGGTGACCACGGCCGGGTTGCTGCTGGAGAGGGAAACGAGGGCCCCGCCATTAGGGGCAGGGCGGCTCAGCGTCACAGCACCCGAAGAAGACAACCCGCCCACGACGGGGTTGGGATTGAAACTGAGAGAAGCGAGGGTCGGTCCTCCAGGCGGCGGCTGGGGAGTGACGGTCAGTGAAGCAGTCTGCGTCAAACCGGAGTTGGAAGCGGAGATCGTTACACTCGTCGAGTTGGATGTGGCATTGGTCGACACTGGAAACGCAGCCATCGTTAATCCGGCCGCGATGCTCACGCTGGGCGGGACGGTCGCCACAGAGGTATTGTTACTCGACAAAGAGAAAACGGCGCCGCCGCTGGGAGCGGGGGCACTCAGGATGATTTCGCCGGTCGAGGTGTTCCCGCCATTAACGCTGGTCGGGTTCAATGTGAGCGAGAACGAGATCGGAGAAGCTTGCGAGGAGGAGCCGTTGCCAGGAGCGGCGGCACCACCACCGCACGAATACGAATAGAGCAAAATTGCGAGGAGTGTGATTGCGGCGGAAAACCCGGGGCGCTGAAAAGGGGGCTGGCCGAACCGCCGAACCGTGAATTGCAACACCCACACTATATAAACAAACAGGTAGGCGAGCCCGACTGCTGCAAGGCGCGGTAGGGGACGAATCCGCAGCGGAATTGCGAGCGGCACAGTCGAGCGAGCCGTGGTTTTAACGACAACGGTCGCTGTCGCCGCGTTAGTGCCGTCGAGCGCAACGGGGTTGGGGGTGATCGCGCATGTCGACGCTGGAGGAAGACCACCGCAGCTCAGCGTTACGGGCTGATTAAATCCGAGGATAGGGGCCACAGTGATGGAGTAGGTGGCCGGTTGTCCTGCGTTGATTGTGGAAGCGCTGGGGCTGGCCGATAAGGTGAAGTCCTGGGGGGACAGAGCTGCTAGCCCTTGAACGAGATCCAAGCGGCCATTCCCCATGTCCGGGCCCACCGAAACTGCGTGAGCCACCGCGGCGGCGGCTTGAGACTCATTGGTGTTTGCTTGCTTGTTCAAGAGCAACCCTGCCCCGCCGGAAACGAAAGGAGCGCTGAAGGAAGTGCCCCATCCGGCTGCGTAGGTGCTGAAGGGGTAAGTCGTGACGATAGCCTCCCCGGGAGCAGCGACCCACACAATGGCATTGCCATAGTTGGAAAACGAAGACCGTGTATCTTCGTTTACTCCGGGCACGGATCCAGTGGACGCGACTCCCATAACCACATTTTGTAGCGCCGCGGGATAGACCATGCCAGAACCTGTGCCGGGGTCCGCCTTCTGACCATCGTTTCCCGCAGAGGCAGCGCAGATCAGCGAGGACTGGCTCGCATAATCCAGCGCCGAGGCAAGCTCGGAAGAGCTCGTCGGGAAGTCGAAACTCATATTTATGGCATTGGCTTTTATGGCATCGGAGTTGTTGCCCGCCGCGTAGTAGATCGCTTGTAGGATATTGGAAAGGAAGCCCGTGCCATCAGAACTGAAGGCCTTCAATGGCAGCAACTTCGCGGTTGGGGCGACCAGGTGGATGATACCCATCACCATCGTGCCATGGCCAAATGCTGCATACTTCGGGTTCGTGTCCAGGAAGGCCGCGGAGGACTGGTCCAGAAACGCTGCGCTGGACTGGTTAACCTGGGCCGCTTTGCAGGCTGGGGGCGAACACGCTGAAGGGGGGGAAGGAAAATCGGTTGGCGACAAATCATTTAATTCAGAAGCGCCCGGCTTGTTGTTGACAAAATCGTGGCCCGGTTGAAGGACTCCGGCGAGAGCCGGATGATTCGGATCGACGCCGGTATCAATGTCAGCGACGATTCCGCTGCCTAAAACGTTAAACTGGCTCTGCGCGGTTGAGACCCGGACGATTGAGGCCGCCGGCTGATTCGCGTAGCCGTACCAAACCGTCGAACCGTGGTAGCTTGTCGGCGAAGAGTCAGGAGCGGCGGACAAAGCTGTCACAAGGTTCGAGCCGCCTACCAGACTAATCACCTGGTCGATCTCAGCGTCGACAATTCCTGGTAACGGGCGTACGAGATTCAAGAGAATCGTCGGGTCGAGTGATGTCGTAACGAGAAAGAGTTGGTTGAATGGGTCGCCCAAACCGAGCACCGTGCAGGGCTGGAGGACGCAGATGGGCTGAAGAGCCTGTTGAAGACCCTGGGCCCCCAACCCCAAAGTCGTCCGAACGATGATTCGGTTTTGGGCCCTTGCGGGTACGGCTAGCGACAGAAGTACTGCCGCAATAAGCCCCAGTCGGCGGATCATGACCCCTTCAATCTGCCCTTCGCGTGATGTGATTCCGAGTCTACGAGCCCGGCCCTCGGGTGGGTGGGGGCGCCCAGAAAGGTCGTCGGAATTCCGTAATTTTCGGTACTATCCACCTATCCACTACCATGAACTACGTACATGACCAATCCGGTGAAGACCTTAGCCGCCGATAGCGAGGGGATCTAGTCTTGGAGGTGACCAGGAAACCATTGAACACGTGGGATGATGTACGCCTCGTGAAAGCGTGCCTGGCGGGCCGTGAAGAAGCCTGGTCGTGCCTTATTGAAAAGTACAAAGCTCTGATCTATTCGATTCCCGTAAAGTACGGCCTTTCCAAGGACGACGCGTCCGATGTCTTCCAAGCTACTTGCCTCGAGTTGCTCGCTCGGTTGCAAGATTTGCGGAAGCCACGCGCTTTACCGAAATGGTTAATGCAGGTCGCGCATCACGAATCCTACAGGTTGAAGCGTTCGCAGCAGAGGATGATAAGCCGCGATGCTGAGTTGGGATTGCCTGAACCAGAGACCCCCGCAATCGCAGAATCGATAGTGCAACTAACCCAACAAGAACAAATGTTACGTGAAGCGATGAGTTTGTTAACGCCTCAGTGCCGGCGACTCGTCGAATTGCTCTTTCTTGAGACACCGGCGCGGCCGTATGCAGAAGTTGCGAGGGAATTGGGCCTAGCGCGAGGCTCGATCGGGTTCACCCGCGAAAAATGTATCGAGCGCCTCCGCCGCCAGCTCAGCAAGGGCGGTTTCCACTAATGCCTGTTTCTGAAAGCAAGCGTTCACTGGACAAGCTTATTTCCGAGTTGGCGAAGATCGATACCGGCGTCGCTCGGCGAAAGTTCCTCGCCCGCCATCGGTTCCTGCTTCGCAGCGAAGTCGTGGGGCAGCTTGCCCCGATAGTCGTGGAAAAGGTTCGAATCGACATCCGGCAAGCACTTCATCTCGCTGAGGCTGCGGTCCTGATCGCCCGCCGTCTGCACAATAAGGTGGACTTAGCGCTTGCGCTTCGCGCGAAGGGTAACGCTCTCCACCTCTCGGGGAGCAATCGAGCCGCTGTGAAACACCATGAAAAGGCCTTGAAGCTCTACGAGTCCCTAGACTGTTGGAAGGAAGTTGCCCGCACACTAAGCACTTTGATTCAGCCCCTCAATCTTTTGGGTGAATATGACCGTGCCTTTGCGGCTTCGGAACGCGCTCGCGAAATATTTGTTCGGCTGGGGGAGACTGCTCGCATCGCGAGACTCGACAACAATGTGGCGAACATTTTTCATCGCCAGGATCGCTTTGAGGAAGCGATGGCCTATTACGAGCGCGCGTGTAAGGCCCTATCGGATCTTCAACTATGGGAAGACGTAGGGCTCGCGCTGCTCAATGTTGCCATGTGCTTGATCAACTTGAATGATTTTCGTAGGGCCTTGGATTGCTATCAGACAGCTCGCGACCTCTGCGTGCAACACAATATGCCATTACTCCGGGACCAGGCAGACTACAACATCGCCTATTTGTATTACCTTCGCGGCGAATACAGTCGTGCAATCGAGATGCTGTTTGCGGTACGGCGCTCGTGTGAAGTAACCGGGGATTCGTACCATCGCGCTCTTTGTCAATTGGATTTGTCCGAGATCTACCTCGAGCTGAACTTAAGCGAAGAAGCGAGGGAGGTGGCGCATCAGGGATACCTGCAGTTTGAGAAGCTCCGCATGCGCTACGAAGCCGCGAAGGCCCTGGCCAACGAAGCGATCGCATGCGGCCATCAAGCGGAAACGGAACCGGCGCTGGAGCGTTTCGCCCGAGCGCGGCGGATGTTCGCGCGTGAGAAGAATCTGGTTTGGCCCCGGCTCCTCGACTTTTATCAGGCACTGCTGCTCTTCCAGGAGGGCCGTTATCTTGAAGCGCGTCTACTTTGCACTGGCGCCGCTGAATTCTTCGATAATTCCGTGCTGGCTGGCAAAGCTGTCCTCTGCCGCCTTCTGCTCGCGCGCATCGCACTACAACTAGGCGACTTAATAGCTGCACAGCGGGAGATGAAGGCCGCTGCGATGAAAGTTTCCAATCTGCAGGCTCCGGTTCTCGTCTACCAGACTCAACTCCTTCTCGGACAAATTGCCAGAAGGCGCGGTGACCGAGCGGCCGCTTATACGGCATACCAACGAGCCCGCGAAGTGCTGGAAGGCTTGCGCACGCAGCTGTCGAGCGAGGAATTGAAAATCTCATTTGTAAAGAACCGCATGTTGGCTTACGAAGGCATTGTGGATTTATACCTCGATGCCGAGAACACGGAAATCTCTGCGAACGAAGTCTTCTCGTGCATAGAGGCGGCCAAATCACGCAGCATGATTGAAATGATGTTTCAAAGCGGGCAAAGCTTGGGTGTGCGTGACTTCGGTTCGAGCGCGCTCGCTCGAAAGACCAATGAATTGCGAGAGGAACTCAACTGGTACAACCACCGCATTGAACTCGAGCAAATTCGCCAGGAGGGGGTTGATCGTGAACGCCTCGAACGCTTGCAACGACAGGCGCGATCACGCGAGGCTGAATTGTTACGAATCTTGCGTGAGTTGCCGTCGCACGAACCCGAAGGCGCGATACTCGAGGCCGGCCATTTTTCAACCACGGAGTTGCGCGCTGTGCTCCCGCCCTCGGCCGCTCTGATTGAGTACTATTCGGCAGGCGATCGCTTGCTGGCCGCCGTGGTGACACGCGATGAGATGGAGGTTTTTCCTGTTGCGGTTGTGCCGCGGGTCATCGAGTTATTGCAGCTGCTCAGGTTTCAGTTGTCAAAATTTCGCCTCGGAGGGGCGTACCGAGAGCAATTCCAGCAACTCACGATGAGTGCGATGCTGAGCCATCTCGAACAACTCTACGCCGAGCTCATCGCGCCATTGCGGATTCCTCCGCGGATCAGGCATTTGATCTTCGTTCCCCACGGGTCGCTGCATTTTCTTCCCTTCCATGCCTTGCGTTACGGCGAAGAGTATCTGTGCGACCGATACACAGTATCCTACGCGCCCAGCGCGGCTCTCTTCGCGCTCTGTCAGCAGCGGCCTGTGACCAACAATCAGATTTCCTTGGTATTGGGGATTCCCGACCGCCGCGCACCGCAAATTCTGGGTGAAGTCCAATCCGTAGCGGCGTTACTGGGACATGCAGATCTCTTCATCGGTGAACACGCGACTGCGGAAGTCTTGAGGAGCCGTGGGGCTGAGTGCGCTCTCTTGCATATCGCTACTCACGGCATTTACCGGCACGATAATCCAATGTTCTCGGCCATCAAGCTGGGAGACAGCTATCTCAATCTGTACGATTTGTACCAGTTACGTTTGAGCGCGAAACTCGTGACCCTGAGCGGTTGCGCGACGGGAATGAACTTTGTCGCCGCAGGCGACGAACTACTTGGCCTTCAGCGCGGATTGTTTTGTGCCGGTGCGGCCTCCTTGTTGCTCTCCTTATGGGACGTCCACGACGACAGTACAGCACAGCTGATGACGGAGTTTTACAAAGGCTATGTTCGCTCCAATGATATGGTGGGGGCCTTGCGTACAGCCATGCAGCGACTGCGAACGCAACTACCACACCCGTACTTCTGGGCGCCCTTTGTCCTCGTCGGCAGAGTCGCAGAGGCCGAAAGTCTTACATAACTTTACTTGCACAAGCCCTATATTTTTCACGCTCCAACTTCCCCTTATCTGATGAGCGGTCCTCGGCCGAAAAAAAGCGAACGTAGATTCGAGGAGACGAGCAATGAAGCACTCTAAGGCAGAGCAGCGGACCGATTACCAACGACCGGCGGAAGCCCTGCAAATCGGGAAAACGGCCTTCGGCTCTTCGCATCCGGCGCTTGGGCAAAGGGAAACATACACCTTGGCCGAAGTTCTGTTCGATAGCTTCTTACAGCCAGTTGTCGAGGGGGTGCGTTCAACCGGCGCTGGTGCGAGACAGATCCTCTACCGTGCGGATACGTATCAGATTGATTTGCAGATCGAAGCAGGCTCGGGCCGAAATAAGCTCGTGATCATTGGTCAGGTTCATGATTCCAGGCAGCCGCAATCTTCTGGTCGGGATGTGTCTGTGGTGATCTCCGACCTGCACGGCGACGTGGTCCTTGCCACGACGGACCGGTTTGGCGTATTTCGGAAGGAGGTTCACGACAGCGGGGATTTGGAGCTATTCTTCCCCACGTTGACGGATAAAGTTCTCACGATCGCCCTGAGGGATCCGCTCCGGCGATTGCCGAAAGAGAAACGCCTTCGGGTCGTTCGCCGCTCCGGGGCTCGCCGCAAGGTCGAAAACAAAACCTAAGTTTGGCCGCTTTCAAAGAGACGCCTACATGGGAGGTGCGAATGCGCACGACAGAACCGGAACTCCGGAATGCCAAGCCGAGGCAGTCCGAGAAATTTCAGGAAGTCTCCTGGCAGCTCTTGCAGACACAAGACGATGAACGACGTCATATCGCGCGCGAATTGCACGACAGCGCCGGCCAAGTGCTCACTCTGCTTTCCATGAGTCTCACGGCTTTGTTGGAAAGCGTAAAGCAAAAGGCCCCGGATTTGATGGAGAGTGTGGTGCAGTCCGACCGTTTAGTCCAACAATTGACGCGGGAAATACGTACGACATCGTATTTGTTGCACCCGCCGCTATTGGATGAAGTCGGTCTGTCCGATTCTCTCTCCTGGTACATTGATGGCTTGCGACAACGCAGCGGGCTCAAGATTGACTTCAACATTTCCGCAGAGTTCGGACGGCTCCCCAGAGATATGGAGCTCGCTGTGTTTCGGCTGGTACAAGAATGCTTGACGAATATCCATCGTCATTCGGGCAGCAAGGTTGCCTACATCCAAATTAGCCGCGAGCCCCAACGCATCTCCGTGCAAGTGCGAGATCGTGGCAAAGGCATTTCGCCTGCAAAACTAGCCGAAATTCAAACGAAGGGTTCGGGAGTTGGAATTCGAGGAATGCGTGAACGTCTGCGCCAATTCCATGGTGAAATGACAATCGAGTCGAGCAGCAGCGGCACAACCATTCTCGGCACGATACCGCTCTTTGAAGAACTGCCGGCAATTGCGCAGCGTGTGAACCTAACCGAGCGTCGTGCAACTACCTGTTCGGGCGCGAAAGAGCGAGGTCGCGAAGAGATAATCCGTTCGCATTACAAAGTCCATTTCGGATTGAGTACCGAGGTCGAGGGAAAGTTGAACCCGGCATAGGTAACGGTCGATCCTGCTTCAGGGAGCAGGGCAGCCCGTCTCATCTAAGTCCTGTAACCTCTTGGTAGCCTCTGCGTCATTCTCTTTCGAAGCCACAAACAGCAGTACGCGCGCCTGTTCACAATTTACAGGGACACCGTCGCCCCGCAAGTAGAGGTCAGCAAGGGCCACTGCCGCCTTGGTATTTCCGGCTTCGAAGGAGGCCCAAAGTTGCGCTAGCGTGGCCAAGGTCTTTTTTGTGGGTCGTGGCTCCGGGAAGGATAGGTCCGCTAGCGGCGCCGGCTGACTTAAGGGGAGTGTCACTGGAGATCTCGGACGATTCCTCCCCAGAGCGGGTTCCACTCGGTTATCAGGGGAACGGTTCGATGACTTTGATGTTTGCGGTTCCGGCAGGATGGGTGGAGGGAAGGATGTTCCGGCCGTTTCTGAGGTGGATTTCCGCGCTCGTGACTCGGGTTGGGCGTCGGAGTTTCCCAAGGTCGTTTGCCCAGACGTGTTCTGTGAGGAGGTCCTGCGCTGTCGGATATTCGAATACTTAAAGGCGGGTATTGCAACCGCATAGGAAACTAGGATCCCAATCAGGAAGCCACGAATGAATTGCCATCGAGTCGCAGAGAGATGCCGCTCGAAAGGAACTAGTCGCGTCATACTGGACGATTCCGGAGTTGTGAGTGCGTGTCGATCGAACGTCACGGTGTTCGAATGACCTTTCCAATTGTCGGCGCAATCTTCAGCGGGCAGGAAGGATGAAGGATTGCCGAAACAGCAGGCCCACGGGCGGGGTTAGGCGGAACCGACAGCCGCCACATCCTACTCCAATTGCACGCCTCGTGCCGAAAAAAGTCCGCTCGCGGTCACCCCGGGAGTACTACCGGGGTACTATTGAGGCCCTGCAGACGACGCTGCTATTCTGAACGTCTACTACCCACCCTCAGACCCCTAGAAGTGTCTCTAAAGGTAACGAACCATGGACGCCGAAAAACTCCGCGTGGGGCGCGACAAACTTACACGTGTATTCCGATATTTGGAGGCGCTGAACCAGCACCGTAATCCGGCCAAACGGCAGATTCAGGAGCAACCCTGGAGTTTGTGGCTGCGCGAGCTTCCCGAGCACCCTTCCGTTCAACGAGGCGCCGCAAGGGCCAGTTTTCCGAAAGCGAAGGACGGAAACGGCCCCGGTGGGAGAGACGTGGGAGCGAGTTTCGTTCTGAAGGTGCAGCGCCCGCAATTGACGCGCGCGCCCGAACCTCCGGAGCAAATTGCTGCTTGGCTCGAAGAAGGGTGGGACGATCCCTGGCGTGCGCTTGCGGTCAAGGAGAATTCGGGAGAAGCGGAGGAGGGCGTGGAGCCGAGGATGGTGAAGTTCACCGAGGATCTCGGCAGGATGGCGAGCCTGGAACGTTGGCAGCTGCAGCGCAGCGAGTGGGTGAAAACGGAAAAGCCCGCTCGCGCTGCGATGAAGATCTTTGAATCTCTTTACGCGCTCTACGGTCGCATCGATCGGGAGGGAGAACGCGTGGAGTTGGTCCTTGGAGACGGCATCTTAAGCTGGCGGCGCGCAGACGGAGGCGTCCATCACCCGATCCTTTTGCAGCGCCTGCAATTGGAGTTCAACGCCTCGTTGCCCGAATTTACGCTTTCAGAAGCGGACCATCCCGTAGAGATCTATTCTGCGTTGTTTCAATCGATGAGCGATGTAGATGGGCGAGCGATCGGCCGATGCCGTGAGGAGTTGGAGGAAGGAGGCTTTCATCCTCTTATCAACGGTCCGACCTCCGCTTTTCTGAGGCGGCTAGTCGTGCAGTTGTCTCCCCGTGGAGAGTTTCTTGAGGACCACGCGCCGAACAGGGAAGAAAACGACCCGAGCATCGGACGGGACCCGGTGCTGTTCGTCCGCGCACGCAATTTGGGATTCGGCGCAGCGATCGAGGGCATTCTGGCGGACCTGCGCACGCGGGAAGATCTACCCTGGTCGCTCCTGAATATTGTTGGAGAAGAACCGCCGATTCCCGACGCGGGAGATGCGAGTGCATCTGTGACGCGCTCCAGCCAAGCGGACAGCGCAGTGCTGCTGAGCAAGCCGGCCAACCCGGAGCAAATCCGAATTGCCAAGCAGCTCGAGGAACATGGAGGCGTTTTGGTGCAAGGCCCTCCTGGGACTGGAAAGACGCATACCATCGGGAACCTCATCGGGCATTTGTTGGCGCAGGGCAAGAGCGTTCTCGTTACCAGCCACACCTCGAAAGCGCTGCGCATGGTGCGTCATCATATCGTTCCGGAGTTGCAGCCCCTGTGCGTCAGTGTGTTAGAGAGTGACCTGGACAGCCGCAAGCAGTTGGAGAGTGCCGTGGGGTCGATCGCGGAAAGGTTGTCGCGCGCCGACGCCCGTTCGCTCGAAATGGAGGCGAAGAAATTGGAGTCCCAACGCCTCGAGGTACTAGACAAACTCGACGAAGTCCGAAACCAGTTGATGGAAGCTCGCGCCGATGAGTATCGAGAGATTGTTATCGGTGGAAAATCCCGGGCGCCCGCAGAGGCGGCGCGGTATATCGTGAGGGAAAAGGAGGCGTACGGGTGGATCCCTGGTCCCGTCGCCGCGGTAGCCCCGTTGCCTCTTTTTCCAGCTGAACTTGGCGACCTCTATCGCACAAGTATTTCGATTTCTCGTGAGGACGAGACGGAACTTTTGGGTCATCTTCCAGAACTTCACGACCTTCCGAGTGCGGACGATTTTGAAGCGGGCGTGAACGAGCGTAGCCGACTCAGCATGGAGGACCTCGAGTTACGCTCCGACCTGTGGGAGTCCGGCGGCACACTGAACTCGCATGGAGAGATAGAAGGGCTGGCCGCGGCTCTGACCCAGGCCGTCGAGCCGCTCTCCGGTAGAGACAAGTGGAAACTGGCGGCGGTTTACGCCGGCAGGTATGGCGACGTTCATCGGCGCCCCTGGGACGAGCTCATCAGTCTGGTGCGGCTGCTGCATCGCGAGGCGGGTAACGCGCAGGAGTCGTTCGTCAAGCATGGCCCGGAGGCTTCCGACCAATGCGCGGTCAAAGACGGGGAGCGCATCGCCAGCGAAATCCTCGCACATCTGGAAGAGGGCGGCAAACTAGGCTCCTTTACCCTGTTCACGCACAAGTCCTGGAGCCAATTCCTGGAGCAAACGAAAGTAACCAATGAGCGCCCGCGCCTTCCCGAGCATTTCGATGCGCTGCGCGGATTCTTCCGGCTGAAGGGTCTTCGCCAAGAGCTCGGCGCGCGGTGGGATCGCCAAGTGGCAACGCTGGGCGCTCCGCACGCGAAGGAAATGGGCGAGGAAATCGAGAAAACGCTGATGCAGTATTGCGATTCCATCGAGGACTGCCTGAGCTGGCACGAGCGTACATGGCTTCCCCTGCAGCAGCGGGTCGAAGATATAGGCTTCCGCTGGGATAAATTCCTCGCCGAGCAACCGGCGGTAGTCGGCGGCGATGGCGAGTTGAAGCGGATCGGGAGGGCGGTGACGGATGCTCTGCTGCCCATCCTGGATTCCCGCTTCAAAAAACTCAAGCTGCTACAACTGGAGGAGGACTTCCGCAATCTCAAGAGCAGGCTCAAACTTGCCGCCCGCTCCGCGAAAACATCCAAAGTGATTGGCCAGTTTTTGGCTGGGGTGAACGACGAAAACTCCAATCGCTACCGCGACGGCTACGACCGCTTGCTGGAATTAAAGAGCAAACAAGCGGACCTTGATCTGCGCCGCAGCCTGCTGGCAAAGTTGGAGACTGCCGCTCCTGCCTGGGCGGGCGCGATTCGCAATCGCACGGGCGTGCATGGTCGGGGCGAGCCGCCGCGCGACGCGGCGTCCGCCTGGACGTGGCGCCAGCTTAATGATGAGCTCGATCGCCGGGCTAGCGTCTCGCTCGAAACGCTGCAAGTCAAATCCAAGAAACTGCACGAGCAGCTTCGCCGTGTGAGTGTCGAGCTCGTCGACAAACGTGCTTGGACCTCACAAGCCCGCCGAACCTCTGTGCGACAGCGGCAGGCGCTGGTCGGCTGGCTCGACACGATCCGCCGTATTGGGAAGGGTCATGGAGTCCGCGTCTCGCTTTTGCGCACGGAAGCGGCCAGGAAGATGACTGAGTGTCGCGGAGCCGTTCCCGTATGGGTCATGCCACTTTCGCGGGTGGTTGAAAACTTCGATCCCCGGACCACGCGCTTCGACGTAGTGATCATCGATGAAGCCAGCCAGAGCGACGTGATGGCGCTGGTCGCGCTTTACCTTGGCGGAACCGTTCTCGTTGTCGGCGACCACGAGCAAGTCAGCCCCTCGGCCGTTGGGCAGGATCTGGGCGTGATCCAGAACCTCATTTTCCAATACCTGCGCGGAATCCCGAACGCCGATCTCTACGACGGGCAAATCTCCATCTACGATCTCGCGCGCCAGTCGTTCGGCGGCACCACGTGCCTGGTCGAACACTTCCGGTGCGTCCCGGAGATCATTCAATTCAGCAACATGATTTCCTACGACGGCCGCATCAAGCCCTTGCGGGACGCAAGCCGCGTCCACCTGCGGCCGCACATGGTCGCGCATCGTGTTCTTGGGTCCAGTCGCGATGGCAAGGTCAATCGCCAGGAGGCCCTAACGATCGCCTCGCTGCTTACTGCTGCGATGGAGCAGCCCGAATACAAGAAGAATGGCGCGGGGCAGCCTCTGAGCTTCGGAGTGGTTTCTCTGGTTGGCGAAGAGCAAGCGGTCGAAATCGACAACTTGGTGCGCGCGCACGTATCCCCCGAGCGCTACGAACTCCACCGCGTACTCTGTGGGAACGCCGCGCAATTCCAGGGAGACGAGCGCGATGTGGTGTTCATCTCTCTTGTTGACACTGCGGAGCGCGGTGCTCTCTCTTTGCGCGATCAGGAACTCTTCAAACAGCGTTTTAATGTCGCCGCTAGCCGCGCTCGAGACCAGATGTGGATCGTTCATTCGCTCAGTCCACACAACGACCTGAAAGCAGACGACCTTCGGCGACAATTGATTGAGCATGCGGAGGATCCCACGCGCCTGATGCGCGCTTTGGAAGAGAAGGAAAAGCGCGGGCAATCGGACCTCGAACGAGAAGTCATGAAAGGCCTCACGGCGGCCGGGTATCGAGTCACGCCTCATTGGAAGATCGGAACTTTCCGGATCGATCTGGTCGTTGAAGGCGGCGGCAAGCGCTTGGCTATCGAATGCGACGGAGACCGCGATTACCCCCTCGAAAAACTTCCCGAAGACATGGATCGGCAATCCGTGCTTGAACGGATGGGTTGGATCTTCACCCGCATCCGCAGCTCGGAGTTTCTCCGGAACCCTGTTCGCGCCATGAAGCCTGTCTTCGAAAAACTGCAGATGCTGGAAATTCCGCCCGCTGGTAACGCCACCGACGCCGAGCCTGCGCAGCCGACTTCCCTTGAAGCGATCGACCGAGTCGTCCGTCGCTCCGAAGAGCTTCGTAGGAATTGGTCAAAGACGAATGGAGCGGGCGCTCATTCGTCCTCCCGGGCCTCGGCGGCTGTTGCAGTCTAGCTTAGGCACACACCGATAGTCTGCCGGCAAGGCAAGAATGGCGGACCATCCTTTACTCATCCACTTGTCGTTGGCCAAAATCCTGTCGGACCATTGAATCTGGGAAGTTGATACTTCCATTTCATTAAGTTTGGGTCGCTTCGGCGCAGGAGATCGAACCAACGGGCCCACTGGCGGCGGAGAACCTGCAGTGTGGGCAGAGGTCTTCCCCTGGGAACTCAACCTCAATGAACTACGCCACGCGTTCGTAGCGATGATGAAGGCCACCGAGCCTTGTCAGCGCGGACACACCACCGCGAGCGGCCGCGCGAACTCTTCTTCCCGGCGTTTCCTTCTGCAATCCCAGATGAGTCCGGTCTTCGTGAAAGTAGCGAACATATTCCGAGAGTAGGCGTTTCAAATGGGCCTCATTCATCGCGATCACGTGGTCGAGCAGGTCGCGGCGACAGCTTTCGACCCAACGCTCGGCAATTCCGTTTTGCCAGGGACTTTCGAAAGAAGTTCGCACCGGGATCAAGCCCATCGACCGGACCGCGATCGGAGTTTCAAATCCATACTTGCTGTCACGGTCGAAGATCAGGAATCTCTGACCGGCTTGATACGGGAACGCCTCGCAGCTGTTGGGTGATCCAAGCGCTGGTCGGCTGACGGGTGACGTTGATGTGCAGGATCCGCCGACGATCATGACCGATCACGAAGAAACAATAAAGCAAGCTAAAGGTCACCGTCGGAATCGTGAAAAAGTCCATCGCAGCAATGGCTTCGCGATGATTGCGGAGAAACGCGAGCCACCGTTTCGCGGGTTCCGGGTTTCTCGGCGCATGACGCATCCAGCGGGAGATGGTTCTCTCGGAAACATCGAATCCAAGCATCAAGAGCTCACCATGGATTCGTGGGGAGCCCCAGGTTGGGTTCTCGTCCACCATCCTGAAAATCAGATCACGAGCTTCTTTGGAAATTCGCTTCCGGCCCATCACTCCCCGAGCTTTGGAGATCGCACGCCAATAAAGGGCAAACCCCTCCCGGTGCCAACGGACCACAGTATCTGGAGTTACGACGGTCAGAGCTTGTTTCCAGCCTGACCAGACTCTTCGCGTTAGAACCCAAAAAAGTTTATCGACCACAGCAATCTGTGGTCGAGGATGCTTGGGCTTGAGCACGGCGAGTTGCTGCCGGAGAACCAGGTTTTCCAGTAACAGACTTGACCGGGACCGAAAAGCTCGGAGAATGCTGCCAAAGAGAAGTCGCCCGATGAGAAACATGCACGTTTGGTATCGCAGATCGGCTGTGAATCGCAACAGCGTATATAGTTGAAATCACAGGCGCACAGAACTATGGCGAAGGACAGCCACGACACGGTGCACTGGCACGCCTGCCTGTTGTATCAAATAAGTCACGACTGCTTTGGCGCGGTCGTCGCTTAGTTTTTCATTCATCTTAGCGTCGCCGCTTGCGTCGGCGTAACCTACGACCTCTACGATATATCCGGTAACCTGAACCGCTTGTTGCGCGGATTGTTTGAGTTGCTCTTGATCCTGCGGTGAAACTGTCGAGCTGCCGACCGGGAATTTAACAGTTGCCTGATGCTTCACGTCATAGTCACCTAACGCCATAAAACGGTTCGTAGCATCCTCAACGGCCTTTATGTTTTGGTCCGCCTGTTGTTTGTGGGCCGCAGCATTCTGTTCATACATTCCAATAAACTTCTTAATGGCTGCGATTTCTTGCGCATTCATGTGAATTTTCTCGTCGTTGGCCTCGATAGCCTTCATGTTGGCCGCGACTTGCTGTGCGGTGGGATGCAGACCAGCCTGGATCATTTCAGCAGTTTCGAGGTCGTCGCCGTCCACGGTAATCGTCTTGGCAACGATCCGGCCTTCGGCATCTAAACCCGGGTTTCGAAAAATACCTTTCCGCAGAAAGCAAGAGTGGGAAAATTCGACCGTCGGGAGTTCGCCTGATATCAGAGCCAAGGCGGTCGCTAGCCGGTAGTTTTGCCAGTGTGCTCTCTCTATCCCAATCTATATCGTGGAAGTGCCGCGAACGGAGCGCTATGGCGGATAACAATCGTCCATTTGTCGGATTCCAAGCTTGGGCGGTAAGTGGGGATACTCGAGTTACGCATGATTCGTCCGCGGGGCATTCAAGGAGAATACTTGTGACAGTCAAAATGCTACTCCTGTTATTTTTGGTGGGCACCTGTCTCGATCACCCCCGAACGCTTGCCCAGGCGACTTCCCCACCTCAATCCACAATCAATTCTGACGCGGGGATTGACCGAGACGTCCAGTTGCTGAGGCAAGACATTCGCTCCCAAGTAAAGCAACTCATCGCCGCAAACCTGAAACTCACCGATACAGAAGCCACTAAGTTTTGGCCAGTCTACGATCAATACACAGCAGATTTAGCGAAGATCAACGACCAGAGATACGCGCTGATCAAGGAATACTCCGATGACTGGGGCACCATGACCGACGACCAGGCGTCAGGCCTTGCTAGACGTTACCTCGCGCTCGACGAGCAGGTCGCACAACTGCGTACGAAATATCTTCCCGTCTTCAATCAAGCAGTGCCGGGTACAAGAGTAGCTACGTTCTTCCAGCTTGATCACCGCATCCAAGAAATGATCGACTTGCAACTGGCCTCACACTTGCCTCTCGTGCGAGAGCAGTAGTAGCCAGACAACAACATGGAGACCCGACCGACTTGCCGTCGATTCAAGTCGCTTGCACTATTTGTGCCCGTTGTTCTCGAACTCATCTTTGGGACATGCTGCGCCTCCAGTTGTTCTGGTTACTCCGTTCTGACGCATGAAGCGATTATCGATGCCGCATGGAAAGAGAACATCGTGCCGGCGCTCTCGAAGCGCTTCCCCAACGCGACGCCGGAGGAACTGCTCCAGGCCCACGCGTATGCCTACGGGGGCGCGATTATCCAGGACATGGGCTACTATCCTTTCGGCAACTCGTTCTTCAGTGATCTAACGCACTATGTCCGAAGTGGGGATTTTGTTCTCGCGTTGATTGAAGAATCCAGAGATTTGAACGAATACGCATTTGCGCTAGGTGCACTCGCACACTATGCTGCTGACGCCTCGGGTCATCCAATTGCGACCAATCGCGCAGTTGCGATGATGTATCCCAAACTGGCAAAGAAGTATGGACCGGTCGTTACATACGAGGAAAAGCCCTCTGCACACATGAAGGTAGAGTTTGGCTTCGACGTGGACCAGGTAGCCAAGGGAAACTACGCGCCAAAAGCCTACCACGACTTTATCGGTTTTGAGGTTTCCAAGCCGGTCCTGGAAAGAGCGTTCGCAAGAACATACTCAGTTGATATGTCGAGCGTCTTTTCTCGTGTGGATCTGGCGATTGGCAGCTATCGTCACGCTGTTTCAACCGTTATTCCACGCACGACCAAAGTAGCATGGCATCTCAAAAGACGTGAGATCCAGCACAGCGACCCCAGCGAGACCAAGACCAAATTCACCTACAATATTTCAAATTCTGGGTACCGCAAGGAGTGGGGTGACGTCTACGAAAAGCCGGGTTTCTTCGCACGCTTTAAGGCGTTCATCGTGCGTGCGGTGCCCAAAATCGGTCCGTTTAGCGCCCTCGCGTTTCATCCACCGCCACCGGCTGCGGAACAGATATACATGCAAAGTTTCAACGAAACCTTGGACCATTATCGAGTGCTACTGCTTGCACAAGAGGAGGGCAGACTCCAATTGCCCAACGACAACCTCGACACAGGAGGAATAACGGAGCCAGCCCACTATAGACTCACAGATGAAACCTACGCGAACTTGCTGGACAAGACGAGCGGCAAACCTATTTCAGACGCTTTGCGCCGTGACATTCTCGCCTATTACGCGGACCTCGCGAAGGGCTTCGCAACCAAGGAAGATCCGGAAGCTTGGAAAAAAGCACTCAGCGAATTGGATGGGTTGAAAGCCATGCCGACCGCTGGCGTACCAGAGCATTGATTTACGTTTCAGAAAACCGTCAGATGCTCCAACTATTGCAGACCAAAGGAACATGTTGACAGAACTGACGACAGCGGCTGTATCCATTCAGGAGCGACCATTCCCGCCGCTCGAATTGATCTGGACAGATGGAGGAAGACTCTTCCGCAACCTTGGAGGGGCGACTTTTTACGGGCTGGATCTACGATTACTCAAAGCCACATGCCGCTGGGTTGGCGTGACATCCACATCCTGAGAAACTGGCCGGTCTTATCGGAATGGGACTTTTCGTTGCCGGAGCCACATTTCGGGAAATCGGCTGCGTCGCAACTACAGTTGGCTGATCCGTACTCGGCGAAGCACGATTACGAGATTCATGACCCAGGACAAAGCGGCCAAAAGGCCAAGGACCACACCGCCGAGAACGAACAAGTGAAAAGAGCTCAGGCGTGTCGCAAGTCCCGGGAAGTGAAGTTCCGTTACGGAGTACGTCGCCGTGAAAATTGCCCAAGCGGTAATACCGCAGAGAAAACTTCTCCTAGGAGATTTCATGAACCGAGAGGTCGGTATCAGCGCCAAAACGATAAACGCGATGGCCAGCGATAGGTTGCGCTCAAATGCATACTGATCTAGATACGGCACACGGTTTGCCAACAGCAGCCAAGTCAGGCCTACCCCTGAAAAACAGACTCCGAGAAGAACCCCCAGGCTAAACGCCGGGTTTCGAAATGACTCACTATGGACTGGGAAAGCAGTCATTCGTTCGATCAGCATAAAAACATCTCGTATTCAAAGTACCTGTCAATTGCAATAGCCTAAGAAGCCGCATCTTCCTTGAGTGTAGTGCGTGGGCTCTCGGCGAGTCACAGCTTTACCCGGATTCCCCTGTTGACCCACTGTGAACTGTGACAGTTCAAGGTGCCTACAAACGCTCGTACCCTGTGCTGAGATACAAGTGAACTAGGGAACGCAAGGGTCGGACTCCCGCGCACCTGGTCACTTCAGTGGTGCTATTCGATGTGGCGTTTCCTAGCACTAGGCTGGTTATCGCGGTACTTGAAAACTACCTCATCCGCCAGGAATCGAAGACGAGATGGAAAGGCTTTTGGCGAAGTCCAGAGTGGAAGGAATAAAAAGCCACATGGTCCTGCCGCCGCCGGAATGAAATGACGCAGGCTGAACTGAAACAGCATATCAAGCACAGTCCGCAGGACGGAGTCCTCGTAATCCAGCCGAAAGCCGTAAAGAAACGGAAGAGGTGATCGTCGGTGGCGCGTTGGTGTCCTTGGCAAACTCCTGAGAAACGGTGTTGTCGGAGACTGGGAAATAGCGTTCCGGCCACGTTCCTAGAACAGGACTCTCGGGACTTGAGAATTATTCCCTGCTTAATCCGCTATAAGTTAGCCGTCAAAGGAGAGTCTGCGGCCCTATAGTTCTCCGATGAGGGCGGGCCGTGCTTGAGAACTCCTGCCGCTCTCTCCCGATACCGCCGACCAGAGCGCTCATGCCGAAAACGAAAAGAATGTTGCAGATGATGCTGCCCGAAAGAGATGCCTTGACGATGTCCGTGTGACCACTCGACAGCAGCGCGACGCCGATGATCAATTCGCTGGCGTTGCCCATCGTGGCGTTCACCAACGCTCCCACGCGGGTGCCTACATGCGTGGCGAGCTCTCCCGTTGATTCCCCGAGTGCTCCAGCGAGAGGAATGACCGCCACGGCAGCAAGTGAAAAGGTGAGCAAAGCACCGGATCGCGTAAGATACCGTGCTACTCATCGTTTATTTCCTCAGTCTCGTTTTCACCTTAAGCCGCCCCTCGTTTGCGGCAGCGCCGCAGCGGGGTCGGGTCGCAAGGTCTGTAATGTCATCGCTCATCTCCTTAGGGTTGGCTACCGTCTTGCTGGCTCTTGTCAACCAGATACTGGTCGACGAAATCGAACAGGCGAAGCGGATCCTTGGGTGGTCGGATCTGTTTATGGGCGTTATTGTGATCGCCATCATAGGTAATGCCGCCGAGCACGCCGTCGCTGTCATGATGGCGAGACACAACAGGATGGAGCTTGCCTTGGGTGTGACTGCCGGTTCGAGCGTACAAATAGCGTTGTTGATCGCGCCGCCGCTGGTGCTGATTTCCTGGGTGATTCACCAGCCGATGTCATTGGTATTTACGCCGTTGGAGATTGCGGGCGTCGCGCTGGCGGTTCTCATTGTCACCGTGATCGCTCTGGACGGACAGACAATCTGGTTTGAAGGTGCAGAACTCCTCGCGGTTTATGTGATCTTCGCCATCTCCGCTTATTTCATGCCTGGCGTCTCACCTTAGGCACTCAGAACAATCCTCAACGAGGGCAGCTTTCCGGAGAGATATATCGAAATGATCGCTCGCGTGGAGGGATGTCCCGCCCAAGGACGGTGAGCCAAGTCCCGACAAACGGGGTGGTCTCAAGGGGTCGATGCAATTTAAACAGTTGCCGGGCACCTGAGAAGTGTTCTGAAGGATTTCTCGTTCTTAGTAAAGGGCGGTCGCGCCAAAAGAAAAAATACGCCCGGTCAATTGGCCTAAATAGAAGCCGAAAGTGCTACTAACAGGCGAGTGATCCACATTGATCAGCTGGAGGTTCATCCGAATGTTCCTTGTGTTCCAAGGATAATAATTGCTTCCCACGAGAAATTCCTTGGAATCTCCATACTTGCCAAAGATATACGACGTACCCCCGTACAATTCGAGCCTCTTCGGCACGATCATGCCCGCGATCTGAACGTAGAACCCAGAATCTCGAATGGCACTCACTGGTAGCTTTCCGTCCGCAACAAATTTATCTAGTAACCTTCCGTAGCCCTCACCCTGGATCCAAAGACCGTGGTACTTCATCCCTGCGGATGCAGAAACAAGCTGATAACGCGTCCTTTCTACTGTCACACCGTTAGCGAGGGCTCCCGTATCGAACACGTTGAGGCTATCGCTAAGACGCAGGGTTGTGTTGCCTGCTGGTGTGCCGATTGCTCCTTGGCGATCTTCGGGGCTGTATGTGTAAGCCAGATTGAACCGTGTCGCAAGATTCTGATGATTCTCGTAGTCTCCAAAAGCACCGCGCGGGCCAAACTCGCCTGTCGTTGGCAACCACGTTAAGGCAGCGCCACCGGAGAGTTCTCGGTCGAGTTTGACCGCCGGTACATCCAAGTTGCTGTTGTTATTTCCGATCATCCACCTGTACTCAAGTTTTGGAAGCAGATTCCCTTTGGCGAACACGCCTTGCGAGAAGTAGGGCCGGAAGAATTCGTCCGCCATCACGCGGTCATAGGATTCCCAATATGGGTGAGAGCCTTGTAAGGACATTGTGCCGGGATAGGCATTCCATCCCCCGCCGAGCGTCATGTATTTGCCGAAGTCGTAATATAAGGCACCACCTACCGCGACCTGATTCGTATCCTGCACTGTCCACACGAACGTTGAATATAAAAACTTGGGAGAGAATAGCCATCCTTGGGAAAACAACATGACCCGATGGAACTGGAAGTCATTGCGAGGCATTACTGCGATTGGGCGGCCCAAGTGGTCGGTGGCCGACTGGTCGCCGGGGAACTGATTCAGATATCGTGCAACCATATAGCCGCTGAGATTCAGTTCCCCGTGTTCACCCTTGGCCACAGTAAATCCGCGGCCCGGGTTGAATTCACCAAAAATGGCGGGATTCCCTTCTGAGGCTTGCGGGTACTCCGTCTTATCATCGACTTCGTTCGATCCCTGGGGAGAGGATTGGCCGGTGTGGTCCGTCCTTTGCCCAGCAGTGGCTTGAGCCGACGGCGCTTCAGCAGCTTGCTCACGCACACTGGCAGTGGCACCCTGAGCCCCAGCAGCACGCAGAGCATTGATCTGTTCCATCAATTCCTGGTTCTGCTTTTCTAGTTGCTGGTTCTGCTTTTCTAGTTGCTGGTTCTGCTTCTCGATCTGTTGATTTTGTTTCTCCAGTTGCTGGTTCTGTTCAATCAGCTGATCGAGAGCTTGGGTGGTGTTCAGAGTGCTTTTCGGGCCCGCGGTAAGGTTAGCAGATTCTTGAGCAACGGCAATGGCGCCACTGGTGAGCGCGATAGCCAGCGCAAAGTTAATCCGAATCCATGCGTGGATCACCTTAAGTCCTCCGAACGCATGAAAGGAGCCACGCTGAATTTTTCGCTATGGTCGTTCCTGCTTTCACTTTGGTACGGGCTTCGCTAAGTCCGGCTAGCTTGTTTCGGACTGCGGCAACTTCGCCCACTAGCTCATGATTCGCTTTTTGCAACTGCTGGTTTTTGTCAGTCAGGTGATCGAGAGTCTGGACCTGGGTCACGGGGATGGAGGCCAACGGGTTGTTTCGGAGGGAGGCAATCTCGCCCATCAGATGCCGATTTCTTTCCAGCAACTCGTGATTTTTCTTCAGCTGCTGATCGAGAGTCTGGGCTAGTGTCGCGGTGTCCTTCGGGCCTGATCCGCGGCTGCCAAATTGAGCAATGGCAATAAGAGAGGCACTAGCTGTAAACGTGATGGTATAATTCGCAATCGACACAGGAATCAGTCCCCAACCACGCGCAGGATGAATTCCAATGTCAGAATTAACTACTGTTACTTTTGACAGTAAAATCCTTCTACTTACGCCTCCTGGGCATTGACTGTTCGAGACACTGCCTCTCGAAGCGCTCTTCCTGATTTCTTTGCTCGCCCAATTCCGTGGTAACTCCAACTGATTGTGCGCGATTGGGGCATCGGCTTCGATCCCGCTGTGGCAATTAAACGCCAAGGGCTGGGGCTTATGAGTATGAAGGAGCGGATGAAACTAAGTGATGGGGAACTTTCGATTGAATCTCAACCCCACCTTGGTACAACAATCCGCGCCCTCGTGCTTCCTAAGAATGGGTAAAGGATAAGTCGCGAGAAGTCCTTTTCTGGGGAACTGGCCCTGACCTGCCCCCAGGGTGTAGCGTTTTCCCCTCAGTGCGTATAACCCTGTCATTGATGGGGTTAGAACACAAAGGGAGCAATTCGGCTATACCTACCGATGGCGCTTGAGGCTGGTCCCGCTCGCGAATTTGATCAAAATGACAAGGAAGAGGTGTCTCACGAGGTCAGTGGGAAAACGGGTGGAACCTGACGCAGACTCGGTTGGAAGATCAATGGGGATTTGCCTTGATCGTGTAGCCGTGAGTCTTCTCCCATGACCGCACCTTAAGTCTGGCCTCGTCGAAGAGCCGCTTATAGTTCTCCAGCCGCAGTTTTTCGCTCGCTTCTTTGCTAAGCAAATGGAATAGCGGCGCGTACATCCTATAAATCCGTAAGTATTTCTCTTGATCGTGCGGTGCCACTTCGTCAGTACCGAACAAAAACCGGTCCGGGTAGCGATTGATCAAATTGGCAGCAACCTGGGTCGACTCAGACGTGGCGACAATATATTTGGCGACCTCAGTCCACGAAATATCAAAATATAGATTCGCGAACGCGGGATCTTTTAGCATGGATTCCAAGATAGCCGCATGGCCTTTGAGTGGACGAACTACTCGACCCACCCCCGTATGGGCCCAGATGATGATGGTTTTGGGATGACGCTTGATTAGAGATTGCATTTGAGAAAGATATATCGGTTGGGCAACTGGTTGATAACTGCCCGTGTCGGACTGATTTGGAGAAAAGGGTGTATCGATGTCATTGTGGATGATGACGACGAGTCCTACTTCGGCGGCAAAGTCCAGAATCCTGTCGAGGGCTGGGTTTAGAAGTGAAGCGGGCTCGCCTGCTACCTTTGCGGAAACAAATTCTTTGTGAACTGTGAATTCGCCTATTCCCGTAAAAACGCCCGGAAAAGTCTGCAACACGCGCCGAACGTGATCGACAGCATACATGTCAGCCGGATTGAATCCAGTAATCATGGGGTCGAATCGTGCCTGCTGATCTTTTGGAAGCGAAAGGTACGCCATGGCGACGAATGCATCAGTGAAAGAATAGTAGTAGAGCGGCGCATCGGTCTGCAGGTAATACGTTGGGGCAAAGTCGCCTGAATTCTCGTATGACCATTCTTGTTGTAATGGGATCCCGAAAAGTGCCACTCGTCCGACTTTTTTACCCATGATCTTGAGAAAATCATGGATATCCGTACCTTCTTGAATGTAGTTGGTTAAATGGAAGTGTGCGTCGTCGAGTTCGTAAGGAACCGTCTCCGAATGCACGGATCGAGATTGTGAGGAAATCCGAATCGACCCGACCAAGCAAAGCGCTCCGAGAAGGAGGACACAAGTAAACTTCCGCCTTAGGGACGAAGCTCGTTGCGTGTCCATAATCAAATCTCCCAGATTCGAATAAACTGCTCTGGCGAGCAGTACGAATAAGTTGGTCACAGTCAAAGGCTCAGCTGAGAGCTAGTCGCCAGTCAGTCTTACGTGGCCGGCACATTTCGTGCCGATTGCTTATTAGCCTGACAGGCCCTCCTGCGTGAATCGAACCTCTTCAGAACAGAGCGGTAGCTCCAATAGCGAGGCTCATTCCTCTCAATCCGCCGATATAGAAACCAAAAGTGCTGCTTACCGGTGAACGATACACGTTGACTACTTGAGCATGGAATCTGTAGTTCCGCGAGTCGAGGACACACCAAGTTCACGCCCCCAATAAACTCATGCGGGTGTTTGACGTCTTCCGGATCGAACTAGGGAAACACCATGAGGTCGAACCATAGTGCTCGACTTTCTTCGCTTCAGTACCTCAGTAGTACTTTGCGTGGCCGATTGCGCGGGGTCTTGCTGAGGAGTTGAAGACTGGGCGTGCGCAAAACTCAGCCAATTCGCCGCGACGAGGAATGTCACACCAAAGCGTGAAAGGCTCCGACGTATCATTTGCGAGCAGCTCTGCCCCGTTTTACGGTTTCTTTAGTTTGGGATACTTACTTCCACCCGACTGAGTTCGGCGAATAGAGGTTGTAGTTGAGCTTGTTGGCGACGTACTCAATCACTTTTTGCGCTTTCACACTGTTACCTGCTTCATCCAGCGGAGGCGCAAATACAGCGATAGCGCCCTTCCCGGGGACGACGGCCAAGATCCCGCCACCTACTCCGCTCTTCGCGGGAAGTCCCACATGCCAAGCCCAACCGCCAGAACCATCATAGAGACCGGCCACAGTCATCGTGCTAAGGAGATGAGGAATGTCTTCGGCCTTGATGACCTGTTGGCCCGTGGCGGGGTTAATCCCATTGTTCGCAAGAGTCGCACCCATGCGGGCAAGCTGAGTGGCATTCACGCCGACAGAACATTGCTTGGTGTAAACGTCTACTGACTCAAACGGATCCGCGTAAATCCGCTCATACTTGGCCAAGAGCATAGCTAGCGCCTTGTTGCCGGTATTGGTAGCGGCCTCCGATTTGTAGACATCTGTGAGAAGTGCCAATTTTTCGCCGGCGACGTTGCTATAGAAGCTGAGTATCTTGTTCCACTTTTGGTTGGCGGTCTTGCCGGAAACCAAGCTGGTGGTTGCAATGGCGCCTGCATTGACCAGTGGGTTACCAGTGTGAGTCGGCATGTCCACGACTGCATCAGGAGAGTTGAAGGCGCGTCCTGTCGGCTCAGAGCCAATCTTCTGGAAGACCTTGTCGGGCCCCAATTCGTCCATCGCGAGCGCGAGAGTAAAGACTTTAGAGATGGACTGGATGGAAAACAGTTGAGTTACGTCGCCCATTGCAAGTGATTGGTTGTCGGTCGTCACGATGGCAACGCCAAACAATTTCGGATCCACTTTAGCTAGTTCGGGGATGTAATCGGCGTTTTTGCCGCTCGTATCGTTCTTGAAGTTTGTATATGCTTCGTTCACAACCGTTTGTACTTGCTCTCGATTGGGTGCAACCGGACTTCGCTTTGTCTGGGCCAGCCCTGACATCGACAGACAAAACGTGCCGACGAGCGCAAATGTCATCAGAGCTTTTGCAGGTTTAGTTTTCATCAACATCTCTTTCTGCCTCCTATAAACACTTAGTCGAACTCATAGCTCCTGCTTTTCGCGCGGCTCACGATTAGCCTCCGATACGAGCATTGAAGCTGTACTTGAAGGAAAACTGAATTCTGTAGTCATTCGAATGAAAACCGTCTGAGAAATTCGTGCGGCGGGCCCATTGAAATTCGCCACCGGTCATAAAATCCTTCAAAGGCGACCAAAGCAGGTTGATCGTGGCATACTGACCCTTGTGAAAGGCGGCTGGAGTTTGGAGAATCGTATTGTTGATCAGCATTTGGGAATAACCCACTGATGTGGTCCATGCGTCACTCCAACTGTGATCGAGATACGCAACGAAGCTACTCATTGGCAGGGCTTTCCCCTTCACAGGCTTGAGTGGATTTCCGAAATTGGGCTCGGCGGCGACGTCCTCCGGCGCATCATTCATATAGTTCTCAACTCCGTCGCCGAACACATACTGCAACCGGAGAACATCCTTGTTGTTGCGAAATTTTAGGTTTGAACTTAGATCGACTCCCCACCCGACGATGCTCTGATCGAGATTGACGGTACCGGTGGCTGTATGATCCAGCTTGATGCTGCGAACAATCGCCGCACCTTGGACGAAGTCTACTCGCAGGAGTCTTAAATCCTAAAGTATTTCTCGGGCGTTGGTTCAGGCGTAGCGCAACTCGACCGAGCTGCGCAATGCTGACGGACGAAGAAAAGGCAAGTCTGGTACTGGCCCACGGATGATCCACCATTTTGGCATCGGAATCGCAAATCAGAACGGCTGAGCGACGAAGCCTACGATTACTTCCGAAGGGTCGATTTGTCGATTTGAAGGTATTCAGCTAAAGACGAGCTTATCGTGTAGAGCACCACATTTGATGTTGAGCCGCTCCCGGTCATCTGAGCTGTCCCACGTCCGCTTGAAGCGATTAAATATGTGCCGGACAAGGCGATGCCCGAGACTGGAGCGCCAGCTTGGTTTATATCCTCGACTCCCGTGCTCAAGCTGCCAGCGTTTGCCGTTATCCTGCCGACACTGTCGAGTCCGCCGCCAAGAACGACTCCTGCCGATGTCAAGCCGTAGCCGCCCGCAATGAAAGTAGCGGCACCACGTCCGTTGGCGGACACACTCGATGCAGTTCCCGTGAAGGTTGCAGCAGAGCTAACGGCGCCACCAGCATTTTGATCTTCCTCTCCCGCCGTTATGTTCCCTGATGAGTCGAGCGAGAAACGCCCGGCATGAACAATCGTGGTGCCGCCCCTCGAACCTGATAGGAAAAAAGACCAGTTGCCCGCTAGCGCACTCAGGCTCAACGAGTTCGAGGCTTGTGGCAAAGCGGTGCCACTGATCGCATCGCCCCTGTCGAACCCGATCAGCCGTACCTGTCCCGACGTAAGGATGACAAAGCGCCAGGTTTTGGTTCCGAGGAAACTGTTGAACGTTGCAGAGCCACGACCGTCCGTCCCTACGCTGTAGCTGCCGGTGAAAAAGAGCGCGGAAAAGGTGCCAGTCGAACTGTTGTAGTCTTCGACACCGTTTGTAATCGTTCCGCTGCCACTAGCCTGGAACGAGCCTGCTGCGGTGCCCGTATTGCCACTGAAGCTGAATGCGTAAACCCCTTGAACGCTCGCATCGGAGAACTGAATCGTGAGGTTTATAGAGCCTGATTTCGTGGAATCGGCTTGCGAGACCGCCGTAATGGTGACGCTGCCGCCCGCAGGTGGAAGATTCGGAGCCGTATACGAGCCTCCCGTTGATATTGTGCCCACAGTGGCATCGCGGCCAACCGTCCCGTTGACCTGCCATGTGACCGCTGTATTGCTCGTGTTCACAACATTCGCCGTGAACGTTGTCGATGATCCCGCTGCAACTGCCGATGGACCGGATGGGGTAACGGCAATGGCACCCGTGCTTCCCCCTCCGCCGGAACTATTGTTCGACGGGTTTGCCGAACTATTGTTGCTGCTGCACGATGAGCACGTCAGCACCGCCAATCCAAGGACGCACACAATTAGCCTTTACAGATATAACCTCGCCAATGCTAGTGCGATTCCGGTTCCCGTTAGGCCTAAGCACAACAACCGACGTCAATTTGCGCTAGCTGCGTTCCTCGAAAGCCGGAACACAATAGTGACGTCTTGGGCAGTCTCGACCGGCTGGCCAGCTAGCAGTGTTGGCTGATAACGCCATTGCCGAACGGCGCTTAGAACTGCGGGCACCAGCGCGGGTGGGCCACTTACTCCCTGAATGTCGCGAACCGAGCCATCTGTGCCGATAATGGCGCGGAGATTAACAGTGCCTTCGATGCGTTGCCGCTCTGCGTCTTCTGGGTAGATTGGATCAATCCGAGAGACAACTTGTCCGATTTGCAGTTTCGCTCCCACGGCTTGAGATCTAAGTTCGGGTGGTATCCGCAATGAAGGATAGGTGCTGAAGTTGACAGTCACAGAACCTTGTGAAATCGGTTGTTGGGCTGCTGGTGGTATCCCCTGCACTTCTGTCGTTTTTGCCTGATTCCCTATTGATGGCAGAGGACTGGCTTGAGGTTCGGCCCGAACTTCCAGTGCTTGATCCAAAGACTGGTGGGAAGTAGTGTCGCTGCGTTTAGGCTCAGCAGGCAGGCTTCGGAAGGGTCGAGACGGCGGTTCCTCAGCCGGCCAGCTAGGACGGCCCCCAGTCGTGCTCCGGAGAGAACGGCCGGCAGTCTCTCGTATTTGTCCGTTGACGGAAGGGGTGGCATGATCTTTGCCACTCGCAGTGTTAATGAGGCCTTCGCCATCCTCTGGTTGCGCCTGCAGATCCTTGGCGTCGTTGAGGGGATGGGCATCGCTTGGGTGGCTAGGCGTGTTCTTGAGCGGGGTGCTGGCTCCGTTGTCTTTGGGCGGTGTGCCCAATTCTTGAGGCGGTGTATCCAGGATATGGACATCGCGGACACTTGCAAACTCGTTATCCGACTTGGTGATGCTTTCCTTTGACTCGGTGGTCGTTCCGATACTCTGAATCTCATTCCCGGAGTTCTTGCTCCCTAGAATCCAGCCAGTAGCCAATGAAACAATCACTGCGACAGCGACGACAGCGGCAAGCTTCGTCCAATTTCGCTGCCCCCATTCGTACTCTCCCTGGTCTTCCACTATCCTCGGCTGTCCAGGGCTTTTGTTCGGCTCCCGAGCATACAAGGAATTGAGTGCCTCGCGCAGCGCCTGCAGTTCGGGCAGGTCGTCTGGCGCACCGCGAAGGACTTCCATGCGGAAGAGGATTGCTTTCTCGGCGGTCAGCAGGCGCTCACGCAAGCTAAACGGGTTCTGATCCCGAAGGGCAGCAAGGTATGGCTCTCGCCAAACCCAATGTACAGTGTCGACAGCCCGGGCCGTGTCGTGTATTTCTGAGCGGACAGGAAGCGCAGCCCTAGCCCTCGCAACGTGGGTGGGAGCTTCGGGCGGAGTATTAGCACGTGGTGTTGATCTCGGTCCCCTGATTTCCCCCATTGGACCCGGTTGAGAGCCTTCCGGCGAGCTTCTTTTTTCCGTGGGTATGGAATCGCCGCTTGTCTCGGCCCGATGAATTTCGCGCGCAGCTTCAGCTGCCGATTCGTCGTCTGCCAAAGCACGAATCTGGGCTCGCGCATCCGCACTTAATTTGACAAATCGCAATCCGCCCCTCTTCCCGGACTCGTTCGACCAGGCTACTTCGGCACGACTCTCGAGATGTTTTTTTTCCCCGGGCAACTTGAATTTCAACATCACTGTCTGGCCCGACTCCAGCGGCGCGACACTTTGAAAACCGACACCCCCTTCACTCAGATTGACGAGGACGGCGCCATTATTCGCACCTAAATCTATATATGTGAGAGCGTCGATCCTACGACGCCCGTAGGACCTTCTCTCGACTGGAGAGTCCGTCGAAACGGACTTTGCATAGGATGGCATAATTGCGACCTTGCAATCCCTTCCTCTCAGAAACGAACCGCGAGATGAATTGTTAGAGGAGGAGGCAGCGGCAATGGCGGAGGAATCGGCAGGGGCGGGGCTGGATTACTAGGTGGATTGTTGCTGGGTGGATTGCTGCTAGGTGGATTACTGCTAGGTGGATTACTGCTAGGTGGATTGCTGCTAGTAGGAGTAGTGGAAGAAGCCGAAGAAGAAGATGTAGGACTGGGCGAAGCCGATGGACTATTGGAAGGAGTCCCGGGGCGCCTCGAGCTCAAGATGCCGGCCACGGCTCCCGCTCCGGCGGTTCCGAGAGCGATAAGAATCCAGCGCCTATAGCTTCTTGGCGGCCGCACATCGTGCACGGGCTCGTTGGAAATCGGCCCAGCGGAGGGCGCGGCCTGGGGGCCCATGGCGGACAATTTGCCTTGCGCCGAAATGCGCACAGATTGAGCCGCCTGGATAAAAATGCCGCTTCCCCCTTGCAGAGGAATCACGCCCACGCTGCCGGCTTCACAGGTTACGAGAAACGATCCGTCAGAAGGCGCCTCGACACTGGATACGGACTGCTCGCCCTCGGCTACCGCCAGCACCACGGAATCGCCGGCGCGCAGATTGATGCCTTTCGCCCCGTGGAAAGAGTTCATCACCACCCTGCCAAACTTCAGCTCAGCGGCGTATTGAGGTTCGCCGGTAAATACAATTTCGGTGTTGGGATAGATTTGGAGAGAGCCCTCTTCACTCCAGGTAAACGTTGCGGTGCCCGTTCCGGCGCTGCGCAAGACGTCGCCGGCAAAAATTGGCGCGGAGGAAGGCGCCACGGCGTCATTCACATGAACTTCGCCCACCGTGGTCAGCGAACCCAAGGCCTCTCGCTGCTGTTCTTGTGGGGCGCCGTAAGCCAGAGCAGACGATAACTGGTACAGCGCAAGAAATTGCAGAAGGACGAAAATAACAGCATGAATCTTTGCCGAAGGTTTTAGTACTTTTTCGCGCATGGTGAGCCTCTCTCCTTTGCAAATCTTGAGGACAGTAAAAAGAGGGCACGCCTATTTCCGGCTGCCGACGCAGCTGGGGCGACCCTTTCTGAGATAACCCGGCAGATCTCTTGGTCCCGGCGCTCGCTGCAAAAGGGCGGGTAGCGGCAATTGTGATATTCCGGTATTCTATTGAGAATCACTAGGCTGAATACCCTATATAGCCCTTACCGGGTAGCCGAACCTGTTAGCTTTTGCTATCACGGTCGCGTGCGTCGGACAACAATTGGGGATAGAGACCGTGAGTACGGGTTCAATTACGGCTGCAAACCCAAACGCGCCAAACCTAATCTGGTCGCCCGAACCCACTACCTTCGGAACGGCACATAGCCTGAGCCGCCCTGTACTCCGTGCGTGTCTATCTGGAGGGAGAGAAAACTCCCAGTGAATTTCGCGAGTTCTGCGCGGTTCGGAGAAGGCGACAGCAATACTGCTTCTCACCACGTTTGGCAGATTCAGCCGGACGGCCCGTTATCGGAAATTGCTGAAGGGTGTGAGGGATTCGGCTAGGGATTCGGCGCCGCACACAGTTTGGATGATGCACTCCTCGCCGACCTGATTGTCTCAATGAGAATATATCCGCGCGCCCCCGCACCCAGGAGTTTGTGAATCAATAGGTCGGACTCGTGGATGCTCTGCTCATGAATCAACGCACGGAGTCCTCGTCGCACAATCTCGTGGTCATCTGCTATCAACACGCTCACTGGACACACTAGCCGGTCTCCTTCTGACGATGAGGTGCCGTCAGCAAACGATATGCTTGCAACGGAAGAACCACGGCGAAGTGAAGAGGCTGCCGTTGACCCTGAAAGTTAATGTTAACAGAGACAGGCGGGGAACTTGTTCACGCTACACTGCTTGTGACAGGAAAACAACTCCGGCTCAAAGAGTTCAAAGCCGTTTGGGGGAGTCGCCAAGACGGCGGAACCAATCGGTGAAACACCCGAAGCTGTAGCCCATTTCATACCCTGAATGAAGTATCGACATCAGGCGATCCGCTGCGACGCCATAAGGCGTTCTCCGATTGTACAGACATAGCGAGGATATTACTTTATTCTCGGGCAACACGCGGTCGCGCCCATCGACCTCGCCTTGCCCCGAGGCGACGGAGTGATATCGGCGACTATTCTTATCGTGGACGATCAAAAATTGGTGCGGCACACCTTGCGTTCACTTCTTGCGCAACAACCCCACTGGAAAATTTACGAAGCTGAAAACGGTAAGGTAGCTCTCGACCGAATTCGTAAGATTCACCCGGATGTAGTCGTGCTAGATATTGTCATGCCGGAAATGAACGGTATGCAAGCGGCCTACGAAATCCGTCAACTCACGCCTACTCCCAAAATCCTTTTAATTAGTAGCCATTACACGCCGCAGGAAGCCGCGATGCTCACCCGCTTGTTCGGTGATGGTGCCTTCATTCCGAAATCGGAAGCTGGAAAAGCATTGGTCCCCGCAGTCAGCCGTCTCTTATACTCAATTGACGCGCGGGCCATGGTATGAAGCGCCCTCGACCCCCAGCCTCACTACTACTTATCAGAGAATGCATCAACTCATTCCGCGAGAACCAGCGACGAACTTTGGAGTCAGTTTCGACGACCGTTGGGCCGGAATCCCATTCTCGTTATTCTTGGGAGATTGCACTCCCAAAGAACTGATTGAAAGTTAGTTCTCCTCTTTGAATCCTCTTCGGCGAAAAGTACTAGTCACCTCTGGGCACACGGGCGGCCAAACAGCGAGGACCGTTGGCGGCTTGTAGCGCATTCATCATACGGCATGACGCCTATGGCAGAGATAGCCTCCAGAGCGGATGATCAGCCTCAAGGGCTTCGAGAAAGTCCCCGCACCCTGCCCTTGAATGCCAGCACCGTAGATGATCTTCAGATCGTGCGGAGGACTTATGCCAGCGCGAATCTTGCTTGTAGATGATTATCCGGTCGTTCGGAAGACCATCCGTAACCTCCTCGACGTTTACTCTCTGGACGTTTGCGGTGAAGCCGAAGACGGAAAAGAGGCCATTGAGAGAGTTAAAGAGTTGCAGCCTGACCTCGTCCTTCTCGATATTAACATGCCTAAGATGAACGGCATTCAAGCCGCTTTCGAGATACGCCAGTTATTGCCAGCTACAAAAATCCTCTTCTTGAGCGTTCACGAATGCTCTCCTGAGGCTTTGTCTGCGATTAGAGTCCTGGGGGCAGATGGGTTCGTCGCCAAATCCGATGCCGGAACCGAATTGATCCGAGCCTTGAGGCGCTTATTCCCTAACGAAGGGATACCGGAAACGGAGCCAACTTTATTTGCGAGCCCGCGCCGGGCACATCGTTACTATTTTGGCGGTGCCGTAGAACTGACCGAAGTTGAGTCTGGACGAATGCTAGTGGCTCGGGTGAGGACGCTGAGTCAGTTCGGGTGTTTTGTCAAAACCGACAGGACCTTCCGAGCGGGCGCTAAGGTCACGCTGAAGATTATTAATTCGGGATTTCATGTCTCAGCAACGGCTCGAATTGTTAGCCAAACAAATGACGGAATCGGAATTGAGTTCATCGAGGTCGGCCCAACCGATCAGGCACGCCTTGAAGATTGCCTTGCTGAGTTAGCCGAAAAATCAAACGCATTGGCCACAATCAACGGTGATTGTGGCTAAGACGAGGCTCCATCTTGGCCGCTGCCTTGACTCTGGCCAGGTGAACAACATACAGACGA
>Ga0207123_1012_pt1 | contig 49665 bp, 39 predicted proteins | sample Alteio_BWMinHeat_39_FD_153503 | JGI IMG/M metagenome (GOLD analysis project Ga0207123, IMG submission 153503) | Enriched cells from forest soil in Barre Woods Harvard Forest LTER site, Petersham, Massachusetts, United States -... | ecosystem: Environmental > Terrestrial > Soil > Temperate forest >... | reverse complement strand
CCCTTGATGGTGGATTTTAAATTATGAGCTGTCAGCCACCATCCTAAAAAACGGATAGTGATAGGCATCATAGGGAACGAGATTAACGTGACGCTCAATGCGTTGCCAATGAAGGTAGCAAGCGAGGAGTTTAGGTTTGCTAGCATTGGAGAAAGAAACTTGAGTTCCAAGACTACGATAGGGAAAAGGACCAGCAGCACCAGCATGGTTTGCTTCCATACCGGAGGCAGTTCACCCGTTTTAGCGATAGAGGCAAACCATCCTGCGTAGGGAGAAATTACGCGATGTGATTCGAGGGCTGAAATCAACGATGAAGACTCTTGTAGAACCTGTTTTCGCTCAGGGGATTGCAACCAGCGATCTAAATTCTCCATGGTATCGAATTGAAGTAGCGTGATCCAATGTTTGTTGCTGCCTTCAGGAGCTTGGACGTAGACGCCGCGAAAACCTGGAAACTTTGCTTCAGCCTGGTGAATTTTAGCGCTCCATGCTCGATAGTCCTTTTCCATACCGGGACTGACTTCCGTCACAAGGACTTCAGTAATGCTTCCCGTGGCATTTAATTCATCGCTTTCAATTTCAACAATTTCTTTGTTGAGAACCAGAGGTTTCAATTTATCGCGAAGGGTTTTGTATTCATCAGATTTGAGCCAAGCGGAAGAGGTTGTTTCGTTTGTAAATCGTTGCGCTATTAACCAATTTTTTTGTTGGGCGTGAGGGGATGAAAATTCAAGACTGACAAACCCTGGGACATTGGCAATAATTTTATTAAAATCAGCTTGCCAGTCGACGAAAGCACTATTATGATCAGGCTTAATTTCAACTTGCAAGCTGATTATGGTTGGTTTTTCAATAAATAGAGGCATTCTCTTCTCTCTTGATAAATTAGTAGCGAGCTCTGTCAGGCATCGTTGAAAATTCTTTCATTACTTCAACAGCTTCCGGTCTCATACATTCTATGCATGTTATGCGACGCTGCTTGGGATCTTTGCGGATTTCTTCAAGGATATCGACGTCAGCAAAATCGCCATATTTGAGCGAATCCTGGGTCGTGGCGCCATAGTAGATTGTTTTGATGTGAGCCCAATAGGAGGCGGCAAGGCACATAGGACAGCATTCAGCGCTAGTATATAGAATACAGCCATCCAGATGCGGTGTGCCTAAAGCTTTACATGCCTGGCGGATGGCTTCCATTTCAGCATGCCATGTCGGATCATTCTGTTTTATTACCTGATTGTAGCCTCTGCCAACGATTTTTCCGTTTTTAACGATGACAGCACCAAATGCGCCACCGGTCTTCTTTTCGATAGAAGCTTCACGGCTTAGTTTGATAGCCTCTTTCATGAACTCTTTGTTATTATTATCCATACTCATCTTCCATGTCGTTACGCATACCTCATTAAAGGAGGAACGCTTTATGTTGTCAAATAATTTTTTTATTTAATTGCTGCTGGACTCATCACCCCGTCTTTCATTCCATGGATGATTTTTTTGTCTTTGCGGCATGTTGTTGCTAAAATACCTGCTAAAAGAGGTGTTTCGCCATTAACGAAATAATAGGGTGTTAGGCGGGTGCGCCCCTCGGAGGTTTGGACCTCGCCTGATTGTGGATTGAAAAACTGATATTCTTTTACGGCCGCATGCACGAAACGCTGCAGGAGATGCGGAGTATGGGAAAATTGATTTAAAGCCTCTTCAAGAGCTAATTTCCATGCTTCTTGAGGTAAATCATGGCCGATTTTAACACCGCGACTACCCCAGGCTAGAGGAGAAAATCCTGAAGGTTTGATGACCAATTCACGCTGCTTCTGGGTGGCCTCGGCTAAATCGGCAAAACGTTGAAATAATTTATCATTAAGGGCTAAAGATGGAATGACAGCTGCTTCGGGAGGTATTGGAGCAGGATCTAAAATCCAGCTTTCGGGGATTAAGTTTTTTAAACAAGAAAAATCGTCGGTTGAAAGATGTTTCACCCAAAAAGAGATTAGAAAGGGATGATGAATCAAAGCCAAGGCTATTTTTTCTTCAAAAAATGGTTTAAATGGGGGTGTGCAAGTAACGATACGTTTTTTTATGGCATACTGGATGAGCTCAATTTGTGAAATATTTGGTAAATCAAACAACTCAAAAAAACGATAGATGACGTTTATAGGTTGAAATGAACCCTCTTTTGTATGAAATCCTAAAATATCGTCGTGTAATCGTATCATGTCAGGACGAATCAAATGAATATCAGGATAACTTTTTTGCAGTTTTTCAACCAGCCAAGCCATTTCTGGGTAGTAATCGGCGGATTCATTAGAAACTACGATAGCAATTTTAGCTGGCTGATCTCCTGATAGACTCTGCAGAGCTTTTAAAAAGGCCTCAGGCATGCCATCGGCAGCCTCAATCACGTTAAAGCCTGCTTCTCGATAAGCTACGTTTAAAGCTGATGTAAATCCTATGCCGCCAGGAACAGAATCCAGTTCTGTTAAAGTGAAGCCATTTTCTGTCACCAGGAGATCGGGTCGAATCACTAACGGTATATCGTGCTTGATGCGGTGCATCTGTGAAAAAGAAATCAGGGAGGCAGGTTTGCCGGCATGAAAAATCTCTTTAATCCAGGCATAAGAGATGTCTTTTAGACTTTGTCTATATAAGGATTCGATTGCATTATTGAATCGGAACAGCACACCACCAAGATTTTTAAGAAACTCAGTCTGTTTCGTGGTCAAATAGTATGGTGTAGGCGATAACGCCCAGCCAATGGAATCGGTTGTTTGTGTATTGCCAAAGAGGGCTGTTTCTGGCAATGACTTTTGGAGGTCAGCTAAAGAGATCATTTTTTTAAATTTGGAGTGCGGTGACTTGTCACCGCTTTTTTTAGAGTTATCAATAGCATAAAAAACAACTCATAATCAACAAGATTATTAAAAAGAAAGCTGTGAATAGATCCCGTGAACATGTAGACTTTTGCAGTTGCCTCTTCGGATTGATGGCATCTTGTTTCGTTTTTTAGCTTGGCTGTTATTGGCTCAGATCCAAAAATAGCCAGCATTCAGTCTATAGAATTTTTAGTACTTACAGAAGAGTTGACTGGATAACTAAACGTCAGCATACTGACATATAGCGCAACTAAAAGTTAGTGAGGTGAGACCTTCATTGGGCTACCCTATTTATTAATGATATTGCTTTAACCCGGTATGACTAATATGAATTATAAGATTAAACCTAAAGTAGTTGTCTTGCATAGCGAAATTTTGGATCCAACGCGTTTGGATGAATTGGACACTTTGGTACAGGTTGAGGAAATTGAAGCAGCATTGCATGCGTCCGGCTATGAGACTTTTAGATTGCCTTATACGAACATTGTTGAGACAGGTTCTATCCTCCAAGGAATGCAAAATATCGTAGTTTTTAATTTGGTTGAATCGATTAATGGTAAAAGTGAATTTCTACATGCTCCTGCGTTGTTGTTGGAAACCCTGCAAATCCCTTTCACTGGTAATGATTCAAATGCCTTGATGCTGACATTAAATAAGATATTGGCGAAAACTCTGATGAAGAGCGCCGGAATTCCTACAGCCCCTTGGTATTATCCTCAATCAGGTGTTGGCCGAAATGAGGCATCATTGGATGGACAATACATCATAAAGCCTGCGGCAGAAGGTGGTTCTGTTGGAATAGATCAGGATTCTGTCGTTAGTGGCTTTGATGCCATGCAAAGAATTTTGCAGAAAAAAATAGAACAATTTGGCGGCAAATGGTTTGCAGAATTATTTATCGATGGACGTGAGTTCAATATTTCTATGGTTGATACACCAAAGGGTTTGCAGGTGTTGCCAATCTCTGAAATTTGCTTTGATTTTGCTGAAGGACGTCCGAAAGTCGTTACATATGATGCAAAATGGACTCCTGACCATCCTGACAATATTGGCACGGTTGTGCATTTTCCTTCAGATTCTATTGACAGCGAATTATTAGCGAAATTAAAGCTTTTAGCTATTCGTTGCTGGGAGACATTTTCGTTAAAGAGTTATGCAAGAGTAGATGTGCGAGTCGATCATGAAGGACAGCCCTGGGTGCTTGAGATCAATGGTAATCCATGCCTTTCTTCTGATGCCGGTTTTTGTCGTGCAGTTCTAAAGGCTGGCTTGAATATGCCTACAATTATGAAATGGTTGGTGAAACAATGAAAAATTCAATACAATCTCTTCACATCAGGTCTATTCAACCTTTGGATCATCAGCCTTTGGTAGAGATTTTATCACTGGATGGATTGTTTACTACAGAAGAGATTTCCGTTGCTCAGGAATTAATTGAAGCAGCTATTTCCAGTCCTAAAGGCGATTATAGAGTATTGGTAGCTGTTTTGGATAATGCTATCGTGGGATATATTTGTTTTGGCCCTACACCAATGACGCAGGGAACATGGGATCTTTATTGGGTTGTTACACATCCTGCATATAGGGGTAAAGGCGTTGCCCGCGGGTTGGTTGAACAGATGGAGAATAATTTGCGCAGTATTGGAGCCAGCAACATCCGTGTTGAGACTTCTTTACAAGAAGGTTACGGAGCGGCACGCAAATTTTACGAGAAACTGAATTATCCTGTTTTCGCGCAATTGCGGGACTTTTATAAGCCTGGTGATGATCTCTTAACAATGTTTAAGAAGATCTAACCAATTCCAAAAAAAAAGTATTTTAAAGCCTCTTAATTTCTAGCCTTCTTGCATGAGAAGCCATTTCCAGATTGGAAGGATTTTGATTTTTAGCTGTATGCCTTCACTTTCTATTGTTTCTAAACCTTCTTCATCCATAGAAAGTATCAATCCGTGATCAAGCTTATGAATATGCATGGCTTCTAAAAGACCACCCAACTCCCTTTTTTTTACTTCGGGATCTTGCAGAGTTTTTGAAACCTGTATCGCTTGAGAGATTTTTAGATCCTCTTTGATGAGAAAGTCACATTCTTGCTTCTGTTTGAAAAAATAGATTTCTTTTTCCTGCCTTTTAAGCTCATTAAAAACAATATTTTCTAAAATTCTGCCTAAATCTTCTGAGAATCGAAAAGATATGGCGTTTGCCATGCCTGTATCTGTTATATAGATTTTCTTCTCACTGCCGATCTGATTTTTTAAAGAATAATCAAACTTGTAGAGCTCGCTAAAAAGAAAAATTTCGTAAAAATAAGCACAATAATCCATAACTGTTTTTGGATGGATTCCGAGAGCTGTTGCGCAGCCTCGATAACTGAATAACTTGGCGCTATTGGTTGCCAAATAGATGCCAAGCTCTTTTATTTTTAGAGTGTTTACTTCATGTCTGGAAGCGATATCTTTGTAGATAAAATCTTCAAAATAACTAATAAGCAGTTCTTTTTGTAAAACCGGTCTTAGGATAACAGCAGGAAATGCACCCATTTCCAGATAGGATTTAAAATGTTTTTTTATTTCAGTTAGCTTTTTAGAAGAAACGGGAAGAGGGATTCCCTTGATCGATCTAAATTGCAAATATTCACGGAAAGACAGGGGATAAACTTTTATGGTGATATTTCTTCCTGTCAAAAGAGTCGCGAATTCTTTTTTAATAAAAGAAGAGTTTGATCCGCTAATCCAGATCTGAGGGATTTCTTTTCGATCATAAGCCTTTCTAATAAAAGGCACCCATTCCTTACAATTTTGAATTTCATCAATGAAGAGATTTTCTGGCGAGTCCACTGCGCTATAAGCCGAGATGATTTCATTTAAAGTGTATTTTTTTAAAACTTCATCTTCGAAGTTGATGTAAAGCACCTTTTTTCTCTGCTTTAAAATCTTTTCGATGATTTGGTATAGCAACGTGCTTTTACCGACCCTTCTTGCCCCCTCTAGTATTTTGATCTCAGATATCTTAAGATAATCTTCCAAAAAATAAGAGCGTGGAAAACCCGCCAATTCCTTAGGGAATTTTCCTTCCATCCATGGATTCCAGTCATAAATGGATTTTAGGATTTCCTCTGACATAGCCTTTCCTTTTATAATTAGTGATATAGTTGAGTGTATCAAAATTTGATTATTTGTGATAGTTAAATATATCAATAATAATGAATTTGCAGTCTAAAACATGCTCACCACAAAATTTAATAGCAAGATAAGAAAAGGCAAGAATGAAGGAAACAGCGCATCCTTTAGAAACAGTATTTTTAAGCCTTTATTCAGAGTCCTTAACCATGACCCTTCGAAAAGTCATCGAAATTCTTTCTCGAACAACAGGTAATAGTCCATGCGTCCATTCATTTCTTAAAGAGTCTTGAAACAAGAATGCGGTACCCGGTTTCTCCTCAAGGTAAAATCGACTTTTTTCGCCCACTTTTGGATTTTCAAAATAAAGAGATTGGATAACATCTGGTTCCACGATAAGCCCAATAACAGAATCACCGAAATAATATTTGCGATTTTCGTTTTTATTTGCCCATTCTAGATTTCGATCTATATGAGGAGCTATCCCATTTCCAGAGTGATAGATTGTTATTATACAATTATCATAGTCCTCAGCGGTCTCGTCTTCATTAAATTGAAATTTAAATATTTGAAATAATGTATTACGTATCTCCGCAATAAAATCAGGAATCGGTCTCTCAATGATATACCCTTCTTCAAGAGCAGGAAAAACCTTACCGAAGTCAATTGTTTCACTGTAATATTTAGCATCGGGCCATGTATGTTTAATTTCTTCATCGAGCGAACGTATATTCTCTAGAAGAGTTTCAGGTAGATTTACTTGTACAATAAATAAAGCTTTAGCGCCGAATTGATCGGCTATGTCTTCTTGTAAAGTGTCGTTAACAATGCTAGCACTAAGAAAAGACATGTTAATGATAAAATGCAGTATGAAAACCCATAATAATTTAGGCATAAAACCTCTTGTTAACAGGGTGTTTTAATTTATTTGGTCGTAGCCACTTTGACTTGTCATTTTAACATAATTGTCGTAATGCGTGATACCGTAATGAATACTGTATTTCACCCAGATCTTATCAAGAACCTGATATTTCCATAGAATTGATGGCCTATCGTTGAGATCTGCAGATAAAACTTTCCAGGTAAAGCGCAGCAGGGGCTGCGCACTCCAAACGCTTCGCGGAGGCATAGGGGTAGGTTAGTTATTAATCAGCAAAGGCCGGGGCGTCTTTTTGGCTTTGTTCAAGAAGCTTTAACAACTTCTGCACATTGTCTTGGGTTGTGATGCCTATGCGCTTACACGCCGATTGGACGATGCAACCTATCAACGTGGAATACGGGATTTGGAGCAACCGGCAAAGGATGACCAAATCGGAATCTACGGGATGCAGTCCTGCTAAGGGATTGATTTCCATAAATTGGGGCACGCCATTGCTGTCGGAACGGAAGTCCAATCGAGCAGCATCGCGACAACCAAGCGCTTTATAAGCTGCCAGGGCAGCAGAAGCTGCTTCTTGGGCTTCTTCATCATTAGCTACGCGATAGTTAACCAAGTTTTGGTAGTTCTTTTTCGTAGCCAAAGTGTAGACATTTGATTTAATCGTAGACACAATTTCCATGACCCCTATAACTTGGGCTGAAGATCCTGTGCCAACGATGCCAACTGTAAATTCACGTTGTGGTAGAAACGTTTCAACCAGGACCGGCTGATTAAATTGATCGAGCAAGCCCAGGCAGACTGTTTCCAATTCTTCAGGGGTATGAATGCACGATTGTGGATGGATCCCTTTCGAAGAGCCTTCCAATAGAGGTTTAGCGAAAAGAGGGTACGCTAAATTGACAGATAAAAGATCTTCCTTTTTTTCAATCACCTTAAAAGGGGCTGTCTTTATACCGCTAGCCTGAACGATCCGTTTCGTCAAGCTTTTATCCATAGACACAGCTAATGTTAGCGTATCAGAGAATGTATAGGGTATATTGTAGGCATCCAGTAAGGCGGGGATATGAGCTTCCCGACAGCGGCCATTGCGCCCTTCGGCAATGTTAAAAACAAGATCCCAGCGCTCGCCGGCGGCTAAAGCGCGGACCAGGTTTTGGATATGGCCGATGCGTACAGTTTCAAATCCCATTTCTTTCAAGGATGAATCGATGGCATTTATTGTGTCTATTGAGTCGTATTCTGCGGCTTCTTCATCGCTCAATTTTTGATAGAGCGGATCGTTCCGTAAGTCATAAGTCAGGGCTATTTTCATCTTTATACCATGCAATCCTGTGATACGGCCGTTTTGTTTGGCGTTAAAGGATATCTATACTCAACACCCTTAAAATTGCGCATCACAAGTTCTTTGTCCGTGATTTCCTTGACATAATCAGGGTTCAGCGGAATTTTTCCTCCGCCACCAGGACCATCCACGACATATTGAGGAATTGCATAACCTGTTGTAAAGCCCCTCATCTGCTGGATGATTTCAATGCCTTTCATCACCTCTGTGCGGAAGTGAGAGCTTCCGGTGATTAAGTCGCATTGATAAAGGTAATAAGGGCGTACACCCATTTGAAGAAGGCGGTGGCTTAGCGATAGTAGTATCTGAGCATCATCGTTAACATCCTTCAGCAATACCGATTGGTTTCCAATGACTACACAGGCGGATAGCAATCTTTGGCAAGCTTCTTTCATCTCAAGCGTGCATTCTTTAGGATGATTGGTGTGAATGCTCATAAAAATAGGACCATGCGCTTTGAATATTTCACAAAGCTCTGGGGTAATACGTTGAGGTAAAAATACCGGAACACGTGTACCGATTCTGATAAATTCGATATGAGGAATCGCACGCAATCTAGAAAGGAGTTCGGCAATTTTTCTGTTAGGTAGAATTAAGGGATCGCCGCCGCTGATTAAGACGTCTCGGATCTCGGTGTGTTCAGTCAGGTATTGGATGGCTTTTTCGTAGTCGGGATGAAAATCATTGTCTTGAGCGTTTGACACTAAACGGCTGCGTGTGCAATAGCGGCAATAGGATGCACAATGAGGGGTGACCAGAAATAATACACGGTCAGGATAACGGTGTACGAGACCATTTACAGGCATTGTGTTTTCTTCACCGACCGGATCCAAAAGTTCATCTTCGGTCGTGATAGTTTCACCTGTCCTAGGGATAACTTGTTTGCGTATAGGACAGTTGGGATTATCTCGATCAATTAAATTGAAATAGTACGGTGTTATAGCTAGCAAAAGCTTATGGTCGGCAAATCTGCACCCTTCTTCCTCTTCAGGAGTTAGTTTAAGGTAGTCTTTGAAGTGGTCTAGCTTAACAAATCGATTGCTCATCTGCCATTGCCATGTATTCCAATCAGCATCTGGAGTGTCTTGCCAAAGTCCTTTGCCCCTATACCAATTATCTAAGTGATCGCGCGGAAACATCTTATATCCATTATTTTTGTATTTGGTTTCTCTGTTGAAAATTGTTGAGCTTGTACTCTTTTTTCAATTCCATCAAATATAGAAACTCACTCATTTTTTTGGAAGGAACAATCGCAAAAAACTCATAATTTTTTATATCCAAAAAATTCATGAGGTATTGAAGCATAGTAAAACGAGAGATCTTGCTGTTTGTCTTGTAAAATAATTTCTTTAGTTTAATAATCCTTTAAGAAGGAGATTTTATGGATAATACGGCAAAGTTTTTCGTAAAAAATTGCGTTCTTGCCTCATTGGCTACAGGACAAAGGGCTAGCTCTCTTTTTGATCTTCGAGATAAATTGACAACGATTGATGAAAGCAGCATTTATTTTCATTTTTGGGGAAGGCGGATGAATCCACAGTTTGTTCACCCTCAATATCATAATGATTTTGCTATGTGGGCACATCATCATTTGCATGATCAAGTATTGGCGGAACAGCTTAGTGTGATTGATCCTGATGAATTTGAAAATATGGAAGAACTGCGACAGGAGATAATAGACCAAATTGAAAGACGCTTGGATGAGCATGAAATTGTTTTTTGGACCAGAAAGTCGGATCAATTTCATTTCATTAGTTCTTCGATTATCATTTTTGAAACTACATTGACAATTTCATCACCTGAGGATTTACCGAAGGTTATTGCGAAACTTCCTCCAAGCAGTGTTTTTTATCATTTTATAGACGCCAGATCCCGTACGCAAACTAAAGTGGATGACTTTTCGGTTTGGTTGCAAGACTTTGGACAGCAATACATTCCATTAGTTGATAGCATTCAAGCCATCGATCCTTATTTTTTGTCGCTTACTCAACTTAAGGATGAATTAACGAAAGTTACTCAAAGTTTTTTTGAAAATAGAGAGAAATAATGGAAAGTATATTAAAACCGTATGAAGAATTCGTGGGGACTGAAATTGTTTACGAATTATCTCAAATGGCTAGAGTCTTAAATGGCATCAAAGTTCTCCATATTAATTCTACGAAGGAGGGGGGGGGAGTAGCTGAGATTTTAACTACGATGACGCGGTTGACAAATGGATTGGGAATTAAGACAAATTGGGAAATTCTGAACGGTTCTCATGATTTTTATGAATGCACAAAACAATTTCATAATACATTGCAAGGGTTTAAACAGTCATCACCTAGCACTCAAATGCTTAAAGTGTATGAGCAGATTAATGTCGAAAATGCTGAGCGTTTAAAACCTATGATAGAAGATGCGGATATCGTTTTTATCCATGATCCACAACCAGCAGCGTTAATCAACTCTTTTCCTTCAAGAAAAAATAAATGGGTGTGGCGTTGTCATATCGACATCGCTAATCCACATCGTGAAGTATGGAAATACTTGCGTAGATTTGTTAAACAGTATGATTCCAGCATCTTTTCTTTGGTTGATTTCGTGCAACCGCTTCCGCATCCAATGTATTTAATTCCCCCAAGTATTGATCCACTTTCTGATAAGAATAAGAATCTTTCGAAGCATGAAATAGACAGTGTATATCAACTATTTAAAATCGACCCTGACAGACCCATGATTTTGCAGGTTTCGCGTTTTGATCGTTTTAAGGACCCTCTTGGAGTAATTGAGGCTTATCGACTTGCGAAAAAATTTAAGCGTGGTTTGCAGTTGGTTTTAGCAGGAGGAGGCGCTTCAGATGATCCTGAAGGTGAAGTGATGTTAAAAGAAGTTCAATCTGCAGCTGCCAATGATCCTGACATCCATGTTCTTTATCTTCCACCCGATGCTCATACAACGATCAATGCGTTGCAAAGGGCGGCGGATATCGTCTTGCAAAAATCTGTTAAAGAGGGATTTGGTCTAACAGTGACAGAGGCCCTTTGGAAAAGCAAGCCCGTTATAGGAGGGAATGCTGGTGGTATAAGGCTGCAAGTGATTGATGGATATACTGGTTTCTTGGTCAATACTCCTGAAGGCGCTGCAGATCGGATCCGTTTTCTGTTGCAAACCCCTCGATTGGTTCAGGAAATTGGTGATAGAGGGCACGAATTTGCAAAGGATAATTTTTTGATTACACGGCATCTACGAGATTACTTCACCGTTATGATAGGCCTATTGCATCCCGCTAATAAACGGATTGAGATGCATAAGATGGGAAAATTATGAAACTTCTCAACCAAAAGGTTGATTTGAGCGAATTTTTTGAAAAAATCCATCGTGGATCATTGCTCATGTTGGACTATGATGGCACTTTAGCCCCGTTGGTTCAAAAACGCGATCAAGCTTATCCATATCCAGGAGCTATTGAACGCGTATCCAAGTTGATGGAACGGAAATCAAATCGCTTGGTGATTGTAAGTGGACGTTCATTGGTGGATTTGGAGAAGCTGCTTGGAATATCTGAAATTGAGTTATGGGGTTCACATGGATTGGAAAGGAAACTGCCTGATGGAAAGATGATTTTAGCACCTATCAATGAAATTTCCAAGAATGGTTTAGAACGTGGTATCAGAGCATGTCAAGAGGTGGCAGAGGCTCAATATTGCGAAATAAAACCGTATAGTGTTGCTTTGCATTGGCGAGGGATGGATCCTGAGGAAGCAGCTAGAATCGGTTCATTAGTTGAACTGAAATGGAATACAATCTGTTCCGAATATAACTTTGAACTTCATCGATTTGATGGCGGGATTGAGCTTAGATTGAGAGGACAAAATAAGGGAGATGTGGTTGAGGAACTATTGAGAGAAGTATCGAAGGATATAGCGATTGCTTATTTGGGTGATGATGCAACAGATGAGGATGCCTTTGCAAGGCTTGGTAATAGGGGCTTAAAGGTGCTTGTAAGAAAACAATTTCGAACTACTCAAGCAGATGTTCATTTGATACCGCCTGATGATTTGCTTAAATTTTTAGATTTATGGGATGCCGCATATGAATGAACATGAATACAGACCAAATAATAGTCGTTTAGTGATCATTTCAAATCGACTGCCGATAGTTATTTCAAAGGTAGATGACAAGCTGCAAACTTCATCCGGGAGCGGGGGGTTGGTTACAGCCTTAGCTCCTGTTTTAGGGAATCGCGGGGGGCTTTGGATTGGATGGCCCGGAATTGGAAGTAGTGATGAGCAGGAGCAAAATCAGATTACTTCAATTTTGGAGAAAGAAAAGAGCAAGACAGGTTTTACTCTATATCCGATATTCTTGACTGAAGAGGAGGTTAAATTATACTACAACGGATTTTCCAATGAGATTATTTGGCCCTTATTTCACGATTTGCAATCGGAGTGTAATTTTGAACCTTTATACTGGCAGAGCATGCAAAAGGTTAATCAGGAATTTGCGCTAGGTGTTCAGCAAAAATATAAATCAGGGGATTTCATTTGGGTTCATGATTATCAATTATTGCTGGTTGGTCAAGAATTGCGTAAATTAGGTATCAATGAAAAGATCGCTTTTTTCCTCCATATCCCATTTCCTTCTTTAGATATTTTTGTCAAATTGCCTTGGCGATTCCAGATCCTTCGAGCATTGTTGGAATATGATCTTGTTGGATTTCAAACAATGCGCGACTTAAGAAACTTCATCCAATGTGTAAAAAGGCTTTTGCCGGATGTTAAAACAACCTATGATAGGCCAATACACTTATGCCAGACTGCCGAACGAGAGGTTCGAATAGGGGCTTTTCCTATCAGCATCGATTACCGGGAATTTTCCCAAATGGCAGCAGGGAAGGACGTTGCCGATCAGGCTTGGTTGAATAACGAAAAGCTTGATGGACAAAACATCGTATTTTCATGCGATCGACTGGATATTTCCAAAGGGGTTCCTTATCGGTTGGAAGCCATCCGTCATTTGCTCAAAAACCATCCTGAATTGCATGAAAAGGTAACTTTTTTACAGGTTATCATTCCAAGCAGGACTGAAATACCAAAATATCATAATTTAAAAAATGAGATTGACCGCATTGTCAGTGAAATAAACAGCGAATATGCCAAAACAGGATGGGTCCCCATTCAATATTTCTTTAGATCAATCAGTCGGAAGGAACTCCTGGCATTTTATTTGATGTCGGAAGTAGCCCTCATTACGCCTTTAAAGGACGGCATGAACCTTGTTGCCAAGGAATATGTAGCTTCCAATGTAAATGAAAACGGAGTTCTTGTTTTAAGCGAATTTGCCGGAGTTGCCACACAGTTCCAGCATGAGGCATTGTTGATTAATCCATATGACATCGAAGGGCTTTCTGAGAGTATTAATACTGCTTTAACAATGCCCATGAAAGAGCGGAAAAGGCGGATGCGCAAAATGCGCAGGAATGTACAAAAATATGATGTCTTTTGGTGGATCCGTACATTTCTTGACATTGCCATCGCAAAGGAGCTGGGTGATTTTCCGATAGTCGAAGAGTATACGCCGACCGAAGGTGTGGTTGAAGTGTCTCATGCCTAAAATCTAATTTTCTTGAGAAGTATGGCTTTCTTGAGTCTCCCTTTCAGGGACAATTGCAGAAGTCTAAGCAAATTACATTAGCAAAAACACCCCATAAGATACGCGGAGCGTTTGGAGTGCGCAGCCCCTGCTGCGCTTTTCCTCGAAGGCATATTGAGTAGAATTATTAGAAGCATGAATTAATGTATCAACGACTTCGACTTACCATCTCTTTTAGAAAAGCGCAGCATGGGCTGCGCACTCCAAACGCTCCGCGTAGCTTATGGGGCGTTTTTGCTAATGTAATTAACGATTAGATGTCTTATGTAAGGACTTCTGCAATTGTCTCTGAAATGGGTGCGGGCCCATCGGAGCTATGGCCCCAATCACCTCTTCGAGGCTGGGAAAAAAAATGGCTTAAATTGCCAATTCCTGTTGTTGAAGTTGGATTGGATTCAATACCTTGTGACAGGTAAGGCCGACTCCAATAAGCAAAAAGGCTACACCGGTTAGTGCGAATGATAGGGATGTCACTTCAGCCACAAAGCCGATGAATGCCGGACCAAGCAAAATCCCGGTATAACCGAAGGTTATGATAAATGTTAGGGCCGAGCTGGGAGACGTTTCAGGAAGGCGGCCTGCGGAACTAAAGAGGATAGATACGATATTGGATGCGCCTATGCCGATTAGAAAAAAACCTAAAAGTTCGATGTGGGCCCATGAGAAATTCACAGCGATAATAAATCCACTGGCTGCGATCAGGCTGCCTAATTGAACGACTGCAAGAGGACCAAAGCGTGCGATGATTTTATCACCTGTGAGTCGTCCAAATGACATCGCAATCGAAAAAATAGCATATCCGATACCCGCCAAGGAGGGATCGAAATCATGCACAGAATATAAGAATTCAGCACTCCATTCCAGTATAGAGCCTTCAGCTAAAAAGCTAATGAAGCACAATATGCCTAAAAGCCATATCTTGCCTTTCGGCAATTCAAATTTGGATTTTTGATCAACATTTCTAATATCGGATATTGAATGAAATAGATGGCGCGTTTGAGAAAAAAGAAGGGCTACCAACAGAATAGACATGCTTAAAGCGCAGTAGAACAGGTGGAAATCAGCTTCCAACATCATACTTATGATTGTTGCTCCAAATAGTCCTCCGACGCTAAATAAACAATGAAAACCTGACATTAATGGGAAGTCAGCTTTCTTCTCCATGATAACGGCTTGCGAATTTATCGAGACATTCATTGCTCCACATGCCCCTCCAAATATGACCAGAATAAGGCTTAAATGATAGGCACTTGGGGCTATGGTTAAAAAAGGTAAATTGCAAATGATTAAAAGTCCGCTAATGAAAATGACTTTGCGGCTGCCAAAGCGTTTGATTAGCCATCCAGTTAGGGGCATGGTGAATAAGGCGCCAACGCCAAAGGCAAGCAAGACAAGTCCAAGTTGAGCGTCATCGAGGTGCAAACGAGCTTTAGCATAGGGTACCATTGGCGCCCAGCTGGAGATGGCTAGTCCGGCAAAAAGAAAAATTAACCGGATCGCAATGCGGGTTTTTTTTAAGTCTATAGTATGCTCAAATGTTGTAATAGCAGTCATAGTTTACACTACATGTAAAATCTGTCGTTATTTAGTTTTTTTAAATTAAATAATAAATGATTTGTTAATAAAATGATAGAAAAAATTATAGAATGGGCACAATTACTTTTAGTGATAGGGGATTGATCGCGACCTTGATTTTATCATGAAACAGGTGAGGTTCTCCGTCAATATGGGCTTGAATGAGGGGTTGTTCAACGATGATTTCTTTTGCGCGGATGATTTCGACGAATTGAGAACGATTGAGAGTGCCATTTCTGGCCCTAAAAATAAAAGGCTGGATGGCATATAGGGGGATTTCTTTGACGATGATTAAATCTAGCAAACCATCCTGAATTTTGGCTTGAGGGGCTATGATGAAGTCATTGCCATATTGGGAGCTGTTGGCAAAACTGATTATAAAAGCTTTCTTTTCAATTTTTTGTCCATCCACTGTTAGGTGATAATTTTTGCTATGATATTTTGGAAATTCACGTATTGCGGTTAACAGATAGGATGAAAATCCACGGCGACCGAAGTTGGCGAATTCTTTTGCAATCTGAGCATCAAAACCTATTCCTGCTATTCCTAAAAATATTTTATCATTAATTGTTGCTGTATCGATCAGAGCGGTGCGCTTATAATTTAAGGTTTGAATGGCCTGATTCAAATCCATGGGAATTCCAAGGTGTCTTGCTAAGCCATTGCCGGAACCTAGAGGCACAATTCCAAGAGTGGTGTTGCTCTTAATTAGGGCCTTGCCGACTTCATTGACAGTTCCATCACCTCCGACAGCCACCACAATTTTTATGCCTTGTGTAACAGCGTCCTGAGCAATTTCTGTAGCATGATGTGGATGGTTCGTGAAAGCAATCTGGATATCGTCATTGGCTTCTTCTAGGTTAGATAATAGAATTTTCTTTATATTGCGCCCCTTAAGTCCATGCGAGATAGGGTTGACGATGAAGAGCATTTATGGCTCCTCTTTAAAGAGAGAATTGAAGCGTTTTTTTTGATCAGGGTCTTTTGGAGGAGAGGGGTCTTCTCCGAATAATTTTTTAGCGATTTGTTGAGGATCTATGGTTTTGATTGGACCTTTTCCAAGCAGTTTGAATTCTTCACAAAAATTGGAGGCGCGTCGGTCGGGAATGAAGTCAGTGCCTGGGACAGCACAATCGTTTGGCAAGCCGGGTTTGTAGTAGATGCAGTTTACGCAGCAGTGCAGGGCAGCTGAACATTTTTCGCAGCAAGCGCGGAAAGGGAGTTTTCCGAAAGGGGGATCGCTTTCTTCACCACCGCAAGACCAGCATTTCATGCACTATACCCCTAATTTCGTATTGTTGAAAAAAAATTTAGCGAATATTAATTATTAATTTTTGTTTTATCCACCAGTTGGTCGTTGGCATAGGTTTGTAGAAGCACTGGTTTGCCGTTATCGTTATATTTATTAAATTTTCCATTGCGCTCGCCGTTGCGGTATTCCGCTTCGAAGATCAGGGTGCCTTTTTTATTCCATTGTTGGGAGGTTCCGTTTAATTTTCCTTGTAAGTATTGATCCTTTAAAGCTAGTTGACCATTGGAATGGAAAGTTTTCTCTTCACCTTCTTTTTGATCTTCAATAAAAAGAACCTGTTTTTTAATGGTGCCTTTAGGATGGTATTCAAAAGCCATGCCGTTTTGATCATCATGATGGAATTCGGCAGAAATTAAAATATGCCCTTCATTATTATAGAGGGTGGCAATACCTTCTTTTTGTCCATTTTTATAAAAAGTGCTGGCAGTTTTTGTGCCTGCTTGGTTGAATTCTGCGAGTTCTCCTTCCAATAAGCCATTGACATAGGTTGATTCTAAGGCTTTGATTTTTCCAAAAAATTCATTGGGCGGATAATTAATTTGATGCAGACCATCCAGTTGATTATTCTTATAATGATAAATAATTTCTTTGCCATCGGGATTTCGCAAAAAATAGCGGCCTGTTAGGGAACCGTCGATATAATGAGCTTCTTCGAGGATTTGTCCGGAGGGATTCCATACAATTTTTTTTCCATGCAGTAAGCCATCAGCATAGGTCATTATTGCTTGAATTTGACCATCTTCATAAAAGCTCTTCTGCTCCCCGTGCAATTTACCTTCACGGTAATTTAGGAGCCTCGAAAGCTGAGAGATTTGGTTGACGTCAGGGGGATAAAAAATAACGTGTTCTCCGATCGGAATGCCTTGGGCATAATGGAAAACTTCATGTGCGGCTCCTTCGTCATACCAGCTTAACCAATCTCCATCGGGTTTATTATTGACATATCGCTCTATGCTAGCCGGTTTGCCATTAGGGTGGAATTCCTCTACACTGCCTTCAAGTTGTCCATTTATATAGATTGCAGAATACTGCAAGGTCCCATCTTGGAACCATAAACGGTGAGATCCATGTTTTTGTCCGGCAGAAAAATCACAGGAAGAGCGAAGTTTTCCATTTTCATGCCATTCTTGACAGCTTCCTTCAAGCAGGCCTTGCTGGTACATTTCTTCGACGGACTTTTGACCGTTGGTGTGCCATTGACTACATAGGCCGTTTCTGAGGCCTTTTTCACAGTTGATAGCGATAGCTATTTTTCCATCAGGGTACCATTCTTCATAGAGACCTTGCTTGACACCATCTTTATATGTTACTCGTTGTTTTAGCTTGTTGTTATCATAGTATTCTTGCTGCAAACCATCAAAGGTGCCGTGATGAAATTGATAATTTCTGTGCAATGCTCCATTAGGGTACCATTCAAGAAATTCGCCTTTAAATTCATCGTGAACGAGGTCATATTGAAGCTTTTTGCTTCCCGATGCGGTATATTCCTTGATGGGTTCTATCAGATTTCCGCGATTGTCATAGTTTGCTACATATAAGATTTTGCCATCGGTTGTTCGTTTAACGTGTTTACCGATGGGCTTGCCGAGGGTGTATTGTCCTTCGGCAATCAGAATGCCCTCTTCAGAAAAAAAGTTTTCTTTTCCATCTTTCTTTCCGTTTACATAGTTGATGCGGTATTTTTCTTTACCGTTTTCATGATATAGAATATGGAGCCCTGCTGGTTGGCCTTGAAGGAAATATTGAATTTCCGCGGCAAGTCCATTGGAATGGTATTGCGTTAATGCAGGTTTGTTGTGTTCACCATGAAGCAGTCCTCGTAGATAATGGGCTACTTGTTTAGATTTTCCATCGGGATACCACTCATGAAGGATGCCTTCCAATAAGCCTTCTTTATAGTGACGGATCCCAGCTTTTTTGCCTTCGACATAGAAAAGTTCCTCATCACCGGAATGAATACCATCTTTGTAGAAGGCTCGTTCAATGAGATCGCCATTTTCGGCATATTTTTCTGCTTTGCCATTGTATAGTCCATCACTGATGCTTATATATGAATGCAGCTGACCATTTGGATAATAGGATTTAATGCAGTAGCATGGGGTTCCGTGATCAAAAAAAGTAATGGTATTGACGGTGCCTTGAGTATTATATGTAACGGAGGGACCATGGGGAGTTAAGGGGTAATCTTCAGTTGAACTCATCTTAATAGGCTTGTCGGAGTACAGATCCATTTCTTTAAACAATGGACCTTCAGGGGAATATACAAGCAGTTTTGCAGGAATTTCTTCAGTGGTGCCTTGGACGGGTTCGAATAGCACGACTTCATGGGGAGAGTTGTCGGGAAATGTTGTAAGAACAACCAGGCGCCAATTTGGTTGACGCAGTTTGAGTTTTGTCGGTGCTGGAGTGGAATCGTTACCTATTAAGGCCGTTAATGGCAGAAAGATGATTGCGATGTAAGATAATATAAAACGGTTCATGGAGTAAGAATAAAGGATAAAGGATTAAGGATAAAGAGCTATCATAAAATAACTTAAATTAATACATGTACTATTTTTGTTTTTGTAGATGCACGAGATTGCCGAGGCTTGGGCGTTGGTGCAGATCAGAGAGACAGCAAATTTTCCGTTGATATGAATTGTAATAGCATATGTGCTATAGACTTTGTCAATATTTATGCCTTTAAAGCATAAAATACATTGAAATTTATAGCTTTCATGCTATATTTGATTTATGAGGTAAATTTATGAAACGAGGTTCACCATCGCAAAGGGTTTTAATTGAAGAAGTTATGCAATCTGCTCGAATATTAAAAGCTGCATGCAGGGGGCTTTCTATTGGAGAGTTTATAAAGTCAATCCGGACACAACTCGGAATGTCGCAAAAGATTCTAGCAAAACATGCAGGGGTTCCCCAGTCGACGGTTTCTCGGATTGAACAAGGGAAAAGAGATACCGGCCTATCAACTTTAAATAAAATTCTTAAGGCAATTTCATGTGATCTTGTAATTACCCCTTTGTTGCAAGATTCAATAGATATGATTCGCCGTAAGCAGGCAAGAAAAGTTGCTGAAAAACGGGTAAGCTATCTCAAGGGAACAATGAATTTGGAAGATCAACAGCCAGATTCCCGTTTTATTCAAGAAATGCTGAAGCAAGAAGAAGAAAGTCTTTTAAACGGACCAGATTCGAGATTGTGGGAAGAATAAAGAAATTATGACGACACGTTTCGAATTTCCTGAAGGAGCTACACCTATTTCAGATTGTAGTGGCTTGATCCCTACTTGGGTGCATAATTTAAACGACTTGAATAGGGTTGAAGCAGAAAACATTATGAATGCGCAAAGGAAGTATTTTCGAGCTCCTGTGAATGATCCAAAAAATTGGTTTCAAGTAGATGAATTAAAAAATATTCATCGAGCGATGTTTGGAGAAGTATGGGAATGGGCTGGTATGTACAGACAGTCGGTTACTTCGGTAGGAATTAAGCCAATTCTGATTCCGGCAAAATTAGCGGAACTTTGTCATGAAGTGCTCTATTGGTTTCAATATCCCGTTGAGCTTACTTTTGTAGAAATGGCTGCAAGGATTCATCATAGAGTAGTATTTATACATCCTTTTGAAAATGGAAACGGTCGTTTTTCACGTTTAGTTGCAGACCGCTTTCTTCTTGCGTTAAGATGTGCTTATCCTATTTGGCCAGATCATCTGAATAAAGATAGTGGGACGCGAAAAGATTATATAAGTACGCTAAAAAATGCTGACAAGGGCAATTATGAGCCTTTGGTTGACTATATGAAAAGTCTTGGAGCCTCTAATGTTCATCTAAGCGAGTTGTTAAGAGACCGTTTTTATTTACCTTATATACAAGGAAAAAGAGGGATTTCAGCGATTAAGGCTATGCTCAGAAGTGGAGAAAAACCGAATGATGAAACTTCAAATGGTCATCGCTCTTTACAATTGGCTATAAAGTTAGGTTTGGAAGATGTAGTTAGACTTCTAGTGGAAGCTGGAGCTGAGATTGCTGTTGCTGATAGAAGTGGATTAACCCCTTATGCAACAGCAATCCTTAAAGGAAACAAAACGATTGCTAATTTTCTTCGCAGCAAAGGTGCTCCCGATCAAGTTCCCAGCAACATGCATCAGCAATATTATATGATGTATCAGCGATTTCCTTTAAGCTTTGGTTGAATCATGAACCTTAGCTTTCGACCTTGATTGCGGGAGCTCTTTCTAGTTTAGGCAGTTGATAGGCAATGGCAGTGCCGATAAAGAGGATTAAGCCTAAAAGGGCTAGCGCTTTTGCTGGCGCATCATCTGAAAAGCAGGTGGCAAGGTATCCGCCGCCAATTTGTCCTATCCCTTCTGCTACACACCATACAAGACCCATCAAAAAAGCACTGATCATTCCTTTCTGATCCGGTGCAATGTTGGTTCCCATAGCTATAGCGACTGGCTGAACAACTCCAAGTGCGGCACCAAGACAAAAGAGTAAGCTTAACAAACCTGGATTGCTAAGTTGTGGCAAGAAAAGCAAGGTGTAAAAGAAACCTAAAGCGGCAATTGTGGCAAATAAAATGACTGAACGACTTGAAAAGCGCTCTGTAAGATATCCGGCAGGAAGCATCATAAAGGCAAGCCCCAAAATAAACATCATATGTCCGCCTCCAAAAGAAACCCAAGTTTCATAGCCCCGACCGCTCAGTAAATCAGGCAATAAAAACATGAGGCCCCACAACAAGCTGGCATTGCATACTTGCGTGAAATATAGCTGGCGTAGAGGAGGATTCTTGAAAAAATTGATGTAAACTTTAATGTCAAAATGACCACTTTTTGAAACTAAATTGGCCGGTTGAGAAGCTATGCGAGTGAAAAAAGCTAAAATGACAAGCATGAAAGCCGGTATGGCCAATAAGAGGACGTGTCCGGAAAACCAATGGTGAAATGAGGTGAAAAGAATTTGGCTAAAAGCCATTCCAAATGCACCGCCCGATGTAAAGAGTGCAATAAGCACCCCTCTGCCTTTAGGCGATAGTTCGCTTGCTAAACTTGCTGCGCAGGGATGAAAAGCTCCAGAACCTGCACATGTCAGTAAATAGAGGACGAAAATCCATAAATAGCTATCTGTATAGACAAAAAAGACGCTGGCTGTTGTGGCGATTAGTCCGCTTAAAATAAGGATTTTGCGATAACCTCGATCGCTGAGTGATCCAAAAAGCACTTGAAGACCTTCTCCGGCGAAAGCGCAAATGCCTCCAATGAGTCCGGCGATGGCCAGATCGAGATGGGCAAGTGTTTTGTAAACGGGCCATATTCCAATCATCACATCGACCAAAAAATGGCCAAGACAAACGACTAAAACGGTAAGAACTAGGGATGTTTTTGATAGATTCATGAATGAAATATATTTCATCGAGTTAGTTAATGTAGTTGGTATTATACATTAATGCCTATTTAATTGGTAATAAATTTGTTTATTTTTTTGTTAATGATTTTCGGTTTAGCATCTGGGTTTATGGCCGTAAAAATAAAAAAAACTTGAAAAATTGTCCATAGAGTGCTAATAAAGATTTGAGAATTAAAACCATACTAGGAGATTTTATGAAAAAGTTAAATAAGCAAAACCTAAAAAAATTGGCAATATTGGGAATCGTTGGCGGAACAATGTTATCTGCGCAAGGAACTGTACAAGCGGCTGATGTAAATAGTTCTGGCACTCTTTTGGCATTTGCCGGATGTGCAAACAATGGATGCGGCGCTAGCGGAAACCCACAAGCTTCTTACAGCACGCCAAATGCTAAACCACTTCAAGCTTCATATTATTATAACAACGATAACCAACAGCAAGGTAATACTGCTCAAGGCAATACTGCTCAAAGACAGCAAGGGCCTGGATCTAATCAGCAGCAAAATTTGAACCAGCAACAACAGCAACAACAGCAACAACAGCAGCAGAATCAGCCTCAAGCTTCTGGCTGTGGTGCTCAATCAAGACCACAAGGTCAGTATAATGCAGGAACACGTCAAGCTTCTAGCTGTGGCGCTCAATCAAGACCACAAGGTCAGAATAATGCAAACACACGTCAAGCATCTGGCTGTGGAGCTCAATCAAGACCACAAGGTCAACAAGCTAATGCTTATCCGCAAACTAGCTACAACTATACTGCAGATGTTGCACCTTCAACATCTACAAACGGAATGAAGTCGACAAGCGACGAGATGAATCCTTATGGAACTCCAGCTAAGACACAAATGTCACCTGCTCAATCATCGACAAAGACTCCTAATGCAATGCAGACTAATGGAACGCAGACTAATGGAACTCAAAAGCCAGCTGCGCCGACACAACAATCTCCTTACGGCAATACAAAATAAGGTTATTGAATTAGAAAATGTCACCTAAGAGATTAGGTGACATTTGCCATCGATTTCGAACTCTATATTCGGGAAGATGGCATTTGATTTTTAAGCTTTATCAGCCGGTAATTTGAATGACAATCATTGAATATTATGCTCCGAGTGGTGTATATTCAACGTTCAAATTACCGGCTGATTTATGAAAAGGAAAAATACTTATGAAAAAAAATGATTTTAGAAAACTTGCTTTATTAGGAATAGCTGGCGGCATAATAGCTGTTGGTCAACCTGGAATTGAAGCCATGCAGGATGGCAATTCTATCGATCTTCAATATCTTATCGCTAAACCAAAATGTGCTTCTCATGGATGTGCAGGTGTGTTAGGAGATAAGGATACATCTGAGACTGATGAAGATTTGGATGATGATAGCGATAGTGATGATATCGATAGCGGTGTTCTTCCACCAGTTAAGCAGCCTGTAAAAGCAAAGGTAAACCCTGCTAAAATAGTCTAAGACTATTGTTCAAGACGAATACAAATGGCGTTAACTTAAATTTGAAATGCGGTGAATTGTCATTGTTTTCATTACCCCGGGTTAAAACCCGGGGCTACCTTCACTAACCCCTACGGGGTAAACGTTTTACGTCTTATTTTGACGACATTAGGCTGACGCCTGTGGCTATATGCTTCCGCCGCATTCGCGGCTTAACACAAGAGATTGACGAACTCTTAGCCTGATGCATGTGAGATAAGACACTGCAATCCAAATTTAAATTGACGCCATTTGTATAATTAACAAAGAGTTGCAAAATCTATGAACCAGCGTACATCTATTCCCAACCTAGGCATTGGCGTTGGATTGCGAGTTCCTCATTATGAAGATATTTTTCGTGATAAGCCAAAAATTGATTGGTTTGAGATCATCAGCGAAAATTTTATGGTCGAAGGAGGAAAAACCCTCGAAAACCTGCAGCTTATTTTGGATCATTACCCCGTGGTTCAGCATGGTGTTTCCTTAGCGATTGGCAGCCCTGATCCATTAGATTTTGATTACCTGAAAAAGCTCAAAGCATTGACTAAAATAACAAAGACGCCTTGGGTTTCAGATCATTTGTGTTGGGGAAGGCTCCCTGGAGCGCATTATCACGATTTGCTTCCTTTGCCCTATACTAAAGAAGTAATTAATTATGTGGCGGAGCGGGCTCGCATCGTTCAAGATTATCTTGAGCTCCCTTTTGCATTGGAAAATCTTTCTTCCTATGTGGCGTTCAAAAAAGATGAAATGCCTGAATGGGAATTTTACAGTGCAGTGGTCGAAAAAGCCGATATTTTTATGATGTTGGATGTTAATAACATTTATGTTTCAAGTCGTAATCATGGTTTTGCTCCCAGTGAATATTATAATAATCTACCCCTTGAGAGAGTGATTCAAATTCACATTGCCGGCCATAGTGACTATGATGCTTATGTCTTAGACACGCATGATAATTACGTTCGAGATGATGTTTGGAAAATTTATGCCGATGTATATCCTCGTACGGGTGGAGTGTCGACTTTATTGGAGTGGGACGAGAATTTTGTGAGCTTTCAGGAAACATGGGATGAAGCATTAAAGGCCAAACAATTTCAAAAAAATCTGCATGACCGCCATCCTCATCTGCCTAAGCCTTTGTTGCAAGAGGCAAAAGCATGAACTATGATGTCAAAGTGCCTTCAAGCCTTAAAAGAGAGCAGCAATGGTTTGGAAGTATTATTGGCCGTCCTATTGATGAAGACAGCAGGATGGATCCGATTTCTCCATCGGGTAAACCCATGGAATTGGAAGCAGCCGAACATATTAATCCCAGTCATACAATGCGCCCCGCCCAGCGCATTCAAATCTATAATCAGCAGTATTGGTGGCGGCTATTAAATACCTTGCATGATGCATTTCCCATGCTGACGAGATTATTTGGTTATTACCATTTTAACCGCAGCATTGCCATCCCGTATTTGGTCAAATATCCTCCCTCACATTGGTCATTAAATATGCTTGGAGAGAGTTTGGCGCAATGGTTACAGGAAGAATATCATGGCGAAGACAAGACGTTAATTTATGATGCAGCGCAATTGGATTGGGCTTTTAATTATAGTTTTATTGTTGGGCAGTTTCCTCCTTTATCTTTTGAGCAAATGCCCAGTGAGGCACAGATGGAGGAGATGTTAAGTCATCCATTATATTCTCAGCCCCACCTCAATCTATTTAGGATGGAACATGAATTATTTGATTTCAAAATGGAACTCATGAAGCATGATCCTGATTATTGGCAGGAACATGGTTTACCCAAGCTTAAAAATGAAAAAATTTATTTTTTTGTCCTATACCGCAATGTGAGAAATGAACTTTCCTGGAAGGATATTTCTGCAGGGGAGTACCATTTATTGAGTTTCTTCAAAAAGGGGGCCACGGTTGAACAGGCTTGTGAGTGGTTGGAAGAACAGCAGGATGCTTCTGTTTATGAGGATGCAATGAATAACCTTCAGTCTTGGTTCCAGGAATGGTCTCAGCGCGGCTGGCTGTCTTTAAGTCGTAGTTAAGATGATTTTATCCCCCAGAGAAGCAGCTTATTTCGCCCTTTTGTTTTCACTTAAACAGGAAAATTATGTAGCGAAAAGTCTTGAAAACTGGCAGCAGCGAGATAAACCATCTGCATTGGATTTTGCCTTTGCTTATGAAATAGCTGCTGGATCGGCGCGCATGGCCCTGGCTTTGGATTATATCGCTTTGCAGCTCACTACCAATAAGAAGCTGTCTCTTAAACTTAAAGAGAGGGCTCTTTTGCGCACAGCTATTTATCAGCATTGTTTCATGGATAGGGTTCCTCTTTATGCTATCGTAGACGAAAGCATCAAAATAGCCAAAAAATATTGCCATGTGAGCTTTGCAAATTTTTTGAACGCCCTTCTACGCAAACTTTCGGATAACACTCCCTCTTTACCCTTAGGTAATACTGCAGATGATCTTAGTATCCGTCTTTCATATCCGGTCTATTTTGTAAAAGCTTTGGTAGATGATTATGGAATGGAACAAGCTGTCGATCTATTAGAAATTGGCAATAAGCCTCAAGCCATCTTGGTACGGATCAGGCCAGGCATGAATCAGGAAGATTCTGCTTACAAGCATCTGAAGCTTTTTGATTCCAATAATATTTCGTTAGGGATGATAGAGAATGCGAGTCAGTTGTCGGGGGTTGCCTCCTCGCCAAATTTATATATACAGAACGCTACCCCTGCTGTTTTAATTTCCGAATTAGCTCAAAAATCCAATTTAACGCACCCGCAGAGTTGTCCTAAACGTATTTTGGATCTCTGTGCTTCTCCAGGTGGAAAGCTACTGGCAGCCCATGATGCATTCCCTGAAGCTTCCCTCTTTGCTAACGATGTATCGCAAGAGAAATTGCTGCAACTTTCTAAAAATCTGGCTAAGTATCAAATTGAAGCGAATCTATCCTGCGGACCAGGTGAAGAATATCCTGAGGGAGATCCTTTTGATATTGTGATTTTGGATGTGCCTTGCAGTAATAGCGGTGTATTGCATAAACGACCTGAAGCACGCTGGCGGTTGAATCCGGAATCGATCAAGAGCCTTAAGAAAACTCAATTAAAATTGCTTGAGCATGCCTCTACACTTATTAATAAAGATGGTGTGATTTGGTATCTGACCTGCAGCATCCTTAAAGATGAAAACGAGGGGTTGATTTCAGAATTTTGCAGTCGGCATGCCATGGAAGTTGTATGGAGCCGTACAATTCTTCCTAATAATGATGGATGGGATGGGGGCTATGGGTGTTTACTTAAAGCAAATCAAATGTTATGACTTCCAAATGCCGGTGGAGGGTCCGACTCCACGGAGAAAAACATAAAAAACTCCCCCAAAAACCTTTTCAAAAGGAAGATCAAAAATTTTAAGATAACGACGAAGGGCTTCTACATATAATTTAGCTTGCAAATCGTACTGATTTTTACGCATAGCCTCTTGCAAATACTTTGGTTGGTAGTAGTCTATTGTAGGACCCAACCAATTGCTTTTCCAGTCCAGTAAATAATAACGTTCTTCATGTTCAAAAAATAAATCCATCACACCTTTGAGGTAGCCAGGGCGAATGGTTATTCCTTCAAAAGCCAATGTCTCATCGCAAGGAAAGAGAAACTCTGTTTCGCAATAGATTTTCTTTGGATTGATATCGGCTAAACAGAATGTATTTTCAATGCCAGGCAACGGCGCCTTTAAAGATTGAAATAGGATTTTAGCGATGACTTCGTCCCATGCGGCAAATCGGGTTTTTTCGATTGCAGGCCAAATTAATGGAAGCAGTTCGTTGGATTCTTTAATTTCTTTGGCATAGGTGAAAGGGATTATTTCCAATAGATGGTGTAGCAAAATCCCTGTCTCATTGCTTGATGGCAATGTATGTTCAGATTTAATATCTAAAACAAATGCATGAGGAACGAGGCTTTCTTCTTCCGATTCATAAGGCGTCGGGCTGTTGTGGTGGGTTAGCGAGGTAAAAGATTGGATGCTGCATGGATTTCCAGGAATCTTCATTGATGATGGTGGAATCAGGAGGGGGCTTTTGTCATTGGAATTTATACCGCGAGCGGTTAGGTTATGCGTATTCTTTGATAACTCTGTAAAATCATTAAGCAGTGATAGCTTCATCAAAGAAGGATATTTATCTACAAATGCCGTTAGGATGCCATTGTCTAATGTTTGCAAATTTTGATACATTTTTTCATAATCGGTATCAGGCTGTTGGTTAAGCCTTGCAAGCATTAACTCCATCGGCGAGGCGGTACCATAGGATATTTTTGAAGTGGAATTTGAAAATATAACAGGCATATAAACCCGGTATTTGGCACGCGTCGATGCTACATAGAGCTGGCGCATCTTCTCGGCATCAACCTCTCGACAGTGCTGCAGATATCGACTATCGGTTTGCGGAACTGCCCCAAGATATTGATTCTGGCCATCATGAAAGAGGATTAATTTTTTATCGCTATTTTTTGGTCGGTGTATCAGGCCTAAGGTGAAAACGACGTCAAATTCCAATCCTTTGCTAATATGCGTCGTCAATATGGAGACACCATCTTCTTCAGGATCGATATAAGATTTAAACCTGTCGCTGTCATCATCAGAGAGTCTTTCAAAGTTGTCTAGAAAGTCGATCAGACCTTCGCCGCTCAATTGATTTTGTGTTTGTTCGTCTGTAAGTAGGTCGGCAACATCCTGGCATTGCCTGTAAAACTCATATCCATTTTCCCTGGTAAGAAGTTGTTCTGAGATAGTTTGTTGATGAGAATGCCATGAACTTTGCATGAATTGAGTGTAAAAAAGGCCAAACCCCTTATCGATTAGTGTGGAGCGCAATTGCATGCATAGACGGATAATCCTAGAAACGGCAGTCGATTCTTCATGATTTAAGACCAATAATTCGGCATGCGTCATGCCGATCATTTGTCCTCCCAATGCAACTTTAAGGGCACTGCTTTGTTGGTAATGCAAAATGCCATCCAAAACTTCTCGAATAGATTCCACTGCAAGTGTATCTGATAAATTAAGGCCTCTCTGGTTTTTTGTGGGAATATGGCATTTTTTTAAGAAATTAACTAAACGGGCAGCTTGAAAGCGATCGGATACCAGGATAGCGCATTGACCAAAATCAATTCTGTCTTCATTGTGGAGTCGTAAAATCTCGTTTGAGATGGCTGGGAGGAAATATTTTTCCTCACACCCTATTGGAGTTTCTTTTATATCGCTATTATCTAGGGCCAAAAAGTGGAGGCACGCTTCATGATCGCAAAATTTTCGTTGCTCCTGTCTACCTGCTTTGACTTCGCGGAAAGGGAGTGTTCCGCTGATCTTAGGCAGTGGAAATAAACCTTCAACTGCAGAAAAAAGCGTATTTAAGGCTGTCACCAGCTGGGGCTGCGAACGAAAGTTTGTGTCGAGTGTTGCTAAGGACTCTTCACCTATGAAATCTGTTGCGGCTAAATAGGTATAAATATCAGCTTGACGGAAGGCATAGATGGATTGTTTTGGATCGCCAACCAAATACAAATGTCCAGGCCATTCGGTTTTTTTGAAGAGCGTTGCAAAAATCTCCCACTGGGTAGGGTCGGTGTCTTGAAATTCATCGATAATCGCTGCTTGGTATATGTGTCGGACTTTATTTGCAAAAACGGGCTGTTTGATAGCTTGCAGCATCTTGACTAAAAGATCATTATGCCCTATCGATTCCTCTTCAGTCTGATAGCGACGGATAAACTGTTGGCAGTCGTAAGCCATTCGGGCAAAAAGTGAAGTTTCATGTCTGGCTTGATCGACAATGGGAGCCAGCGTGTGCTGAAGATCTGTATATAGTTCTGGATAAGCAGGTGTTGATGAGGTTTTGGATGATACTTTCTTATTGTCAGGATCAAAGGCTTCAACAAAAAATAAGCCATCGGCGATTAATCGGTCAAAATCGGCATGAGACCATGTTGTTTGGTTAAAAAGAAGCGCAAATCGTTGTATCATTTCGAGATTATCAGGTTTAATCTGCTTGCTTTTGTTGCATAAGCCTTTATATAAAGGCGCTTGTGCAATGAAGTCGGCAATAATCATCCCTTCCTGGTAATTCTTCGTTTTTAATAGCAGCATGGCTTCATTAAATTTCAAAAACAATTCCAGAAATGTAGGAGAGGGTTGGATATCAACGCCGCGATTGATTGTTTTTAAAAGATCTTCTTGCAGTTTGTTGAGATCCCTTTTGAATAATCCTAGAATAATTTTTAGTTGTTCAGGACTATATTCATCGGCTGATAGTTCGGTGCGAAGAAAGTCGAGAATAGCCTGTGCCAATAGGATTGCCTGCTGTGGGTTTTCCTCTTTTGATTTAGCTTCAAGGCTGATATTACCTTCCAGGGCATAGGTGCTTAGCATGCGCCAGCAAAAACCATGGATGGTGAAAATTTGAGCTTGGTCGAAGCTAAATAAAGCCTGCTGTAAGCGCCTTTTTCCATTTCTTACTTTATCAATGCCTTGATTGAGAAGGGCTGAAAGATAGTCTGGGCAACCCTTAAGAATTGTATTTTCTTTCAAAAATAGATCAAAAATTTGCAATGTGCGATCAATGTTTTGTCTGATCCTTTCTTTCAAATCGCGTGTGGCGGCTTTGGTAAAGGTAACGATCAAGATGTTTTCGATGTTGATAGGCTGTTGCTGGTCAGATGGGCATTCGATCAAAAATCGGGTAACGACATTTTCAATGGCGAAAGTCTTGCCAGTACCGGCGGAAGCCTCAAGTAGCGCATTGCGTCGTATTGACTGATGCTTGTCGAGCACATCGAAAGATTTCATTTAAGCCTTTTCTGCAATTGTGTTTTTCGGATACCAGACTTGGCTCATATCGACAAATAAGGACTTAGCCACCCCCTGCCAATGGACACTGGATTTCGCAAGGTCTATTCCTGGAGAATTGCGCTTCAGCCATTTCAGATATTCGTCATAGATGGGATTGAATTCATTCTCTTGCTCATTAAAAACATCAGCGAATTTATCAAATTTTCCGGCAAGCAAATCAGAAATGCACTCTGGCATAAGAGGAGATGGATTTTTTATGCCTTTATAATAATATTCTAAAAATCTTTTCAACAAGGTCTCCGGATTTCCAACATCTCCGTTTTTGGAGGAAGGTTTTTCACCCCTTGCAAAAATCAATTGAGAGGATATAGGCAGTTCATATTGTTTAATTAAACAGCAAAACACAAGCCAGGTAGGCCATACCTTCACAGCTTCCTTTAAATCATCTTTTGCAACAGCAATTAAGCCGGCAGTAGAAACTTTTTCAATTAGGCCTACTATGCATACTGTGCCAACATCAGGCACCTCGATATACAATGGAGGTACTTGCCATCCACTAGTTGACGTTTGGACTTTCTGATAGCGTTGGTTGAATTCGATAGTCTTAATCTCTTCGCTCATGATTCCATGCGACTGAAGATTTTCTTTGAGAACCTCAATTTCTCTGGAAAGGCGATTAGTTTCTACAATCCTAAAAGGACCTTTAGGTACTCGTTCCGTTTTTAATGCATGTGACATCAATGACTTTGTGGGTAAATGAACAGCATCCTTTAATAACAGGGCGGTTTCAAGGTGAGATACCAGTAGATCTTCATTATTTTTGATTTGCCTTTCCCCCATCTTTTCTAGGTAGACATCGAGCGTTTTGTTGAAATAAACTTTTAAAGGACTTCTTGTAAAAGCAGTTAGGTCGGCCAAATTAATGGAGAGATGTTGGGTGGTCTCGGCGGGGGCAGTTATTGATACTTCCGATGTAAAATTAGGTAGAAATGTATGGGACAATTTTTTATCGGGATAATAATGTGCCGCAGCCTCTTTATAGCGACTGTATAAATAGTTTTTTACAGAATTATCCATTGAAAAATAACTGCGATGAAAAGCGCATAAGGGATGTTTATAAACAATGCTGCCAGAGTAATGGTAAGCTTTTTCAATATAGCTTAAAAGTTCGGTCACAAGCAATGAAGGTTGCTGGGGGTTGATATCACCAGGCTTTTGTGAGGAATAACTCACTATGAAATAAAGTCGGGCTGAAAGAAGAGCTTCCAAGAATAAATAGCGATCCAAGTCAATCTGCAAAGGACAATAATCCCCCTGGTTCTCTTTGGACAAAAGATTGAGAGATTGAGCCTGTTCCGTACGTGGAAATTCACCGTCGCTCATTCCAATAAGAATAGCAACTTTGGCAGGAACAGCACGCATTGGAAGAAGCGAGCAAAAGCGCACTGCCTGCAAATTGGATTCTTTATAGAGAGTGCTGGAAGAATTTATTGCCTGTTCCAACTGCCGTTTGATTGAATGGAAAGCAAATATTTGGTCTGTCAGCCGACTACCGGCTTTTCCTAATGCCAAGAGATGGTTTTGCAATATTTCCAGCCCTTCCTCTTCTTCCCTATTGGCGGACTTGAAATATGTTTTGCAAATGCATGTAAGATATTCCGACCAGTCTTTTAGTGTTAACTTCGTATCATCGATGAGAGGTTTTAGATCTGCATGCAGCGAGCGTAAAAGACTCATAAAAGTTCCGAGAAGTTCACTCTGATTGATTTCAACGCCATCCAGAGGAGAAAATTCAAAATCATCGGAAATAGTTGAGGATGGCGAAATCGCAAGCCCGTCTAAAAGGCGTCCTAAACCATGCTCCCATGTTCCCTGCCAGCATTCTTCTACCATTTCTTTTGCGCAGTGATCCCTTTTAAGCAATTCATTCCTGTGATTTGGATCTTTTCCCCAGCGGATGCCGGCGTCTTTGATCCAGCTATAAATCTGTTGTATATCGTTTGAGGTAAAGCCTTGGCTTAAGGAAAATGCCTCATTGTTTAGCAGCTGCATGAGGGCATGCGCTTCCCATCTTCCGTCGGGCAGGTTGATCAGATGCAAAAAGCCTCGTACCAAAGAGTTTTGAGAGGGTGTCTGAACGTCCATGAGTTGAATATCCAATTGGCTTTCCGGTGCTTCAAAAACGGTTCGGATAAAAGGTTCGTAGGCTGATAAATTTGAAGCCATTACGATGATATCGCCCGGAACAATTGGCGATTCATCGTGGGCGTGCTTTTCGATGATTCCCATGATGACATTATAAATCACTTCTACTTCACGCATAGGCTTAGGAGCTGCATGCACCTGAATGCTTCTGTCGTTAGCATCCAGTACAATTTTTGAGGTCGAATCAGGATTGCGCAATAAGGCCATGTCCGCTTGCACAGCCTCTAACATCGTTAGGGCGGAGGCTCCCTCTCTCAATTCTATTTCATGTGCGATGAGATCTTGGTAAGCCTCATGATCTAAAACTGTTTGGGGTAATGAATAATGTTCTTCCATGAGAAAATCATGAGCTTCCAATTGACGGGCCATCTCCCTGCCCAAGCGGCCAAAATTTGCCAAGAGTGGATTGTTATCGCGTAAATAGTCATCCAAGGCTTCTAGCTGAGCGGGCTGGACTTGCTTGCGATGCCAATATTTTTTTAAGTGTACGCTTTCTTTTTCTGAGAGCAGGTCGCTCCAAAATTTATGGCAAGGGGACAGCATATAATAGTGAACTGGAACATGATTGGCTATTTGCAATAGGAAACGATGATGTAAGGGGGCTAGGTAACTCAGACCAAAGACATGGATTTGCAGCTCTTCCGGAGAAATATTTTCGATGATTTCAATATCTTCAAATTGGCGGCAGGGATAATCCCAGTTATTAAATAGCTCTTCCATTTTTTGCCAAAGGAGTTGCTGCCAATGGACTGTCTTTGAATTTTGCCATGAGGTCACCATTTGGCTGCCATATTTGCCATACTCTATGTATAGCTTCGCTAATGTTGTGGCTAAAGCACCGGCACGTTTGGCACTGCGTCTGGATAAAGAATTACCTTTTACATCAAGATACTGCAAAAGAGGCTGCCACCCTTGTTGTTTTGCAGTAGAAAGGGTATTTATAGTTGAGGATATATTGGCAATGGCGTCTTCTAAAGCAAGTGCAAGTTCGATTTCTGAAGGTCTATAGTGATCGACGACAAGGGCTTTATTCTTAATTAATAAGGAGGAGAGGCTATTAAGGGTAGGCTCGACATATCCCATCTGGACGCCTGCGCAAATGCCAAGCTTTTCATCGTGGGCCATCTGCTGCATCAACCAAGATTTCATCGCGGCACTTGGCACAATTACGACGCGTTTTGAAAATGGACGCGTCGAAGCGAAAAGGCGTTCTTTAAATCCTTGAAATAACGTCTCTGCTCGATTGCTAAGAAATACTGTAAATAAGCTTTCCATAGCTTAAAAGCATAAATGATAAAGAATATAAAGCAAAGGATTATGGCCTCCCCGGGTTTGCCCCGTTGGGTCTCTATAGTTTATAGGTTTCTCGAGTTCTTAATCTTGATCTTGATCTTGATCTTAATCATTCTCTTCACACATTTCGCTCTGAGTTGGCTCGTATCAATCCGATCAACATCGAAACAATCTGGTACAGTTGATATAAAAAGCAAGATCAAGATCAAGATCATGATCAAGATTAAGATTAAGATTAAAAACTCGAGAAACCTATAAACTATAGAGCCCCGAGGGGCTAACCCGGGGTCAAGACTCTCGCCAAATCTTGTTGATCGAGCTTTCTGTTGATCAGTTGATCTGTGTGAAAAACGGACATCCCCCAACGCATGGTCATCTCAACAAGAGATTCAGGAAAAGCTTTGCCAATTCCCATAGAAAGATATCCCAGCCCTGTCAAAAATAACCCGGCTTTAGTCCTGGCTTGCGTCTGGTGAAGGCCAACTTCTATTGCAAAAAATACCCTCTCGGCTTCCTGGCGTATGCGATCTACTTGGGGAGGCTTTGAAAGCTCCTCTTTAAAAGTTTCTATGGTCCAGCAATCAAGACGCCTGACCAACAGCTCTGCTAAAGTTCTTTCGTTTTTCCACGCGAGCGTTTCTTCTAAAGGCTTGGATTGAAAAATAATTTTTTTAAAACAAATAATTGTTTTAGCTATTTCTTGGCCGGATCTGGACTGTTCAATGATCTTTTCCAAATCTCTCAAAAGGCGTTTATTAGCAAAATAATCGTTGATATCGTTGAAAATAGTTATAATAAGGGTGGTTAGTCCGATAGGTCTCATTGCCAAATAAAATGCTGTAGCGATTTGGGGATAACCGCATAGAGCTGAAATCGAAGCGGCAAAAATAGCACAGGTCAATAAAATATTGATTCCTTTCACTAAAACTTTTGCTGCCGTTTCGATGATTCCTTTCCAATCGCGATTATTTAGAGTGTGGCTTAAATCGCGGTAGCTTTTAAGAAAATCGCGGATTTGCAGATTTAACCACCAGATTCCCCCATAATTGTAAACTACTGTGGCAAGGCGAGGAAGAAGGGGGGGGATGCTTTTAAAGATTTTGGCGGCCAGCAGGCTGGTGGTGATCGCCAGGATTCCAATGCTTTGGACAAGATCCGAGTGTTTATCCCAGATATTGACACCCCATTTCAAAACGTTTTTGCCTTTCTCTTTAAGCGCAGTGCAGTCGAAATGGGGATTGATCCGATCGCAAATAGTGAGTGTGGACATTATCCTTCCCGATTTCCTGAATTCAATTTGGAGCAATAGTTTCTGCAATTTTTCCAAAAAGAGCAATCGAAATGTCATTTATTGTCTGAAACTATTGCTATTCTTTGCAGAAAATATGGATATCATCTATAACTAGATAATAACCACGACCGGTATAAAGGAATTTTTGAATATGAAAGGTCTTCTTTTTTCAATTCTTTTGTGCGTTTTTTGCATCACAACAGACCTCAAAGCTTTGCCAGCTCAAGTTATTATAATTCGTCATGCTGAGAAGCCGGCAACCCCTGAAGGAGATTCCCTGTCGACAAAAGGGCGCGAAAGAGCCGCTGCTATGGTGCCTTATTTTATGGAGACCAAAGAACTGATTACTAACGGTACGCCTTTTGCTATTTATGCCACCTCTCCATCAAAGGCCAATACATCTCGTCGATCGATTGAAACGGTAACTCCTTTAGCGGAGAAACTAGGACTCACTCTTAAATCGGGCTTTGAATTTGATGATTATAAAAAAATGGTAGATGAAATTAAGAATGATGCCAGCTATCATGATAAAACAGTTTTAATTTGCTGGGAGCATTCCCATATCCCTGAAATAGCACGCGCTTTTGGTGCTTTGCAGACCCCTGGAAGATGGCTTAATGAGGTATTCGATCGGGACTGGGTAATCAGTTTTAGTAAAACTGGAAGAGCCACCTTCCAAAACATACCTCAGCGATTGATGTATGGAGATACTCAAAATTAAAAAAAATTACGGTAGATATCATGTTTAAAAAAATTGTATTATCCAGCGCTATTTTTACTATTGCCTCTATGTTGATTTCGGCCAAGATCATCGCAGCCGACCATGCAGAGTTCAAACCCCCTAGGTTGTCATTGAGTGCTAATGCCATACTGCGCAAACCTGCCGATGAACTTCAGCTTAAAATCGGGGTGATTACTATAGAAGATAGGGCTGAGGCAGCTTTGCAAGAGAATAGCATTAAAATGCAGCAAGTCACAGAAAGTTTGGAAGCTATTGGACTTTCTCGAACTGAATACGAAACAGGCCATTTTTCCATTAAGCCTACATATACGCCATGGCCTAAAAATCCCCCTCCAGATTGGAAACAAAGTATTAATGGGTATGAAGTCTCTAATTCCATCTTAATAAGAACTGATAAGTTGGATATGGCAGGAAAATTGATCGACAGTGCGAATAAAGCAGGAGCAAATAGCATTTCTGATATTGGATTTAGTTTGCATGATCCGCGGACCTATTGGAAAGAAGCATTGAGCGCTGCTACCGCGAACGCTATAGATGATGCTCAGGCTATAGCTGCAGCCGCAGGGGTACACCTCGGGCGCGTGTTATCGCTATCTTTAAATAGTACGAATGTGACTAATCAAAATATCAATGCCAAATTTTTGGTTAACGCTATGGCGGCTGATGGAGGAACGACAACTCCAATCGAGCCTGGTGAAGTGACTATTACAGCTAATGTATCGATAATCTATGAAATTACTGAAAATTAAGCTGTACTCTCTGGAAGAAATAGATTAGTATAAAAACAGAATATCGGTATTGACAAAAACTAGTTTCTGTTAGAACATCTCTCTACGACTTCCACTATACCACGCGCGGGAGCTTTCGCGTCGTAAAAATACGTATAATCTAACCGCGCGTGGTATATAAATCTGACGAGTTAATTAGGAAAGCATGAATAAATCTACTTATAAAAGCGCCTTTACCCAGCAGCATCAGCTAAAAGTCGATGAATTAGTCACTTTGGCCAAAGATCAAGGATTTATTACCTACGAGGAAATTAACGAAATCCTCCCTATGTCATTTGATTCGCCTGAGCAAATCGATCAAGTTTTGATCTTTCTCAGTGGAATGGACATACAGATCCTTAATCAGGTCGATGTCGAACGGCAAAAAGAACGAAAAAAAGAAGCTAAAGAATTAGAAGGTTTACCTCGACGTTCGGAAGGAACTCCTGATGATCCAGTTAGGATGTATCTTAAAGAAATGGGATCCGTTCCACTTCTAAGCCGTGAAGAAGAAGTAGAAATTTCCAAAAGAATTGAAAAAGCGCAAATACAAATTGAACGCATCATCATGCGTTTCCGCTATTCTACTCGCGAAGCTATTTCCATCGCTAATTTCCTTTTGCAAGGCAAAGAACGTTTTGACAAATCGATAAGTGAAAAAGAGGTCCTGAATAAACAAGAATTTCTTACCATTCTTCCAAAATTAACGGCTCTATTGAAAGAGGAAGATGCCCACTTAGAAACTCTTCTTAAAGAACAGGAACTAAATTCTTTAAAGAAAGGCGACCGGGTGAAATTGGCCGATGAAATCGAAAAAGGCCGTATTCGTACTCAAGCTTATCTTCGTCGTCTTCACTGCCGCCACAATATTATCGAAGATTTTGGTGAAGTCATTGCTCGTGCCTATGACCGCTTTTTGGCCCTCGAAAAAGAAATCATCGAGCTTGGTCCGCGCGCAGAAAGAAATAAATTTGCCGCAGCAAAACTTGTATCCGCAAAATGCAAGCTTAAAAAGCGAGAAATGGCTGCTGGTCGTAGCTTAGAGGATTTTAAAAAAGATGTTAAAATGCTCCAGCGTTGGCAGGATAAGAGCCAGGAAGCTAAGCGTGAGATGGTCGAATCGAATCTTCGCCTAGTTATTTCCATCGCCAAAAAATACACAAACCGCGGCTTATCCTTCCTCGATCTGATTCAAGAAGGTAATATGGGCCTGATGAAGGCTGTAGAGAAGTTTGAATACCGTCGAGGCTACAAATTTTCGACTTATGCCACTTGGTGGATCCGTCAAGCTGTCACACGTGCCATTGCCGATCAAGCTCGTACGATTCGCATTCCTGTGCATATGATTGAAACTATTAACAGGGTTCTGCGTGGTGCTAAAAAGCTAATGATGGAGACCGGCCGCGAACCGACGCCAGAGGAACTCGCTAATGAATTAAGCCTTACGCCTGAACGTGTGCGCGAAATTTATAAAATTGCACAGCATCCGATATCGTTGCAAGCTGAAGTGGGCGACGGAGGAGAAAGCCAATTTGGTGACTTCCTGGAAGATACTAGTGCTGATTCTCCGGCGGAAGCTACGGGTTATTCGATCCTCAAAGACAAAATGGGTGAAGTTCTCGCGACCCTGACTGATCGCGAGCGCAAAGTTTTAATCCAACGTTTTGGCCTCCTTGATGGCAAACCTAAAACATTGGAAGAGGTCGGCATTGAATTCAACGTGACCCGTGAGCGTATCCGTCAGATTGAAGCCAAAGCTCTAAGAAAAATGCGCCACCCTACGCGTTCAAAACAACTCAAAGCCTTTCTAGATCTGCTAGAATCTGAGTAGTTAGTCCATGAGTGTGATGCCTCCCAGTAATGATGATAGTTCGTTTAGGCAGAATCTTCTGAACGTACAGGATGTTCTTGCCATTCTTAGTCCGGATGGACCCCTTGCCTCTTCCCTTAAAGGTTTTGAGGCGCGTCATGAACAAAAAGAAATGATGCGCAATGTCTTAGAAGCCTATAATCACAGCCGTATAAGCTTGATAGAGGCGGGAACAGGGACGGGTAAAAGCCTTGCATATCTTATTCCTGCTATGCTGTGGGCGATACAATCCAAAGAGCGCACAGTAATTTCCACAAATACCATTCCTTTGCAGGAACAGCTTCTGCATAAAGACATTCCGCTGATCCAAAAAGCCCTGAAGCTAGATATTAAAGCAGTCTTAGTCAAGGGAATGCATAACTATCTTTGTCTGCGTAAATTCGATGAATCTCAGCATGAATTTCTATTGATGTCTCCGCAGGAGGCAGAAGAAATGCAAAAAATTGATGTTTGGAAAGAATCCACGCATGATGGTTCCAGGTCTTCTCTGCCTTTTGTGCCTTCTCCAGGAGTATGGGATAAAGTTGCTGCGGAAAGCGATACGTGCAACCGTAACAGTTGTCCTTATTTTCAACAGTGCCATTTTTTCAAAGCTCGTCGTCAGGCCAATGAAGCCCAAATATTAATTGTAAACCATCATCTTCTCTTTGCCGATCTGGTGCGTCGCGCTGAAAATGACAATTTTTCCGACCCTGCCATTTTGCCAAGCTATAATCGCATCGTTCTCGATGAAGCTCATAATATCGAAGATATAGCTACAGAGTATTTTGCTTCTCATATTAGTCAGATTGACATCATTCGCTTGATGGCAAGGCTTACGTCGGAAAAAGGGGGCAAGATTCAAGGTAAGCTCCCTCTTCTTAAAGATAAACTGGCTGCTCATTACCGCAATGAACACCCTAAAGATGTAGCTTCCATCTATAATCGCCTGACAGTCGATCTGCCCGGCATGCGGCGGGATTTGCAGCAGCAAACGCATGATACGTTTGGAGCATTTTTCGATTTTGTACAGCATCTTCAGGCTAATCAACGCGCAGAGGATTTCGGACAGGGTGAAAACAAGCTGCGCATCATGCCATTTCATCTTTCTCATCCACATTGGAAGGAAAGATTGATTCCAAGGGTTAAAGAATTTAGCTTTGCCCTCCAGCGCTACACTCAAACTTTAACGGCATTGTTAAAGGACATTAAATTTTTAAAAAATGTGTTGCTGGATGAGCAGCTTAAAGGACTGCAATTTGAAATCGATGCATTAGCCCAGCGTTTACAGTCATGCAGTTTAACCTTGGATACATTCATGGGGGAAGTCATTCCTTCCACAAAGGTGCGTTGGATAGAAATACACGCCTTGAAAAGTTTAATTAATACAACACTTGTCGATGCCGATCTGGATATCTCAAAAAAACTTGTTGAATATCTATTCAGTAAATTTTCGACAATCGTTCTTTGCAGCGGGACCTTGACGACATCGGGGCATTTTCGTTTTATTCGCAGCCGGCTTGGTCTGACATCGGACCAGCTTGGAAAACGGGCTATTACTGAACACATTTACGATTCTCCTTTTAACTATTCCCTGCAGGCGATGTTAGCAATCCCTACTGACATTCCCCATCCCAGCGATGCGACATTTGTAAAATCGGCTGCTGAAAAAATTTGGTTGACGATCCAATCCAGCCGAGGCAATGCCTTTGTTTTATTCACATCCTATTCTATGCTAAAATTGTGCTACGAGCTTCTAGAAGCTCGATTAAAAGAGCATCGTTTTAACCCTCTTAAACAGGGGGATAGCGAAAGGCAAAAGCTCCTTAATGCCTTTAAAACCACTGATCGTTCGGTACTTTTTGGCACAGATTCTTTTTGGGAAGGGGTCGATGTCGTTGGAGAGGCTTTGCGCTGTGTTATTATTGTTAAATTGCCATTTAAAGTCCCTAGCGACCCCATTATTCAAGCCCGCTCAGAAGCTATCACTGCCAGGGGGGGCGATCCATTCATGGAATATTCACTGCCGCAAGCCATCGTGAAGTTTAAGCAGGGTTTTGGTCGTCTTATCCGCAACCGCAAAGATCGTGGCTGTATTGTGTGCTTGGACAACCGTTTAACTACTAAGCGGTACGGCCAGCAATTTTTAAGCAGTTTGCCAACCTGCCAGCAGGCTTTTGTTCCTAGTGCAGAGATGCAAAGGCTAATGACCGATTTCTACCGAAAAACCTATTATCTCGTGAAGAACTAAAAGTCATGGCACATATGATTTTTAGTTCTAACTGGTTTTCCGCAGAGACTGTGAATAAATTGGCAAAATCGGTGTCTGGCTTGTGATTTGTGATTTGAGCACATCGCACAATTATACTAGAAGGCACCTCAAATCGCAAATCGCATGCCTGACTCCGATTTTGTAAATTTATTCACAGCCTCTGCGGGAAACCTATCGTATCTAGTGAGTTCTATAGTAATGACATGATTTTGAGATGTTATAAGTTCTTCACGATGTATATTCTTTTTGCTAAACAAGATTTTTGTTTTTAATAAATTAAAAATGTGATATAATTTTTATTTGTTAAAAATGTAATCTTTAATTAATGCGTTAGGAGTTGATTTTGAACTGTTTGGATAAAATATCTTATTATCTTTCTTATACGGACTGTATACCCATTATCAATCTTCCTTCGGGAATCGTGCACCTGATCTGTGGAATTAGAGACTCCATTTTTAAACCCACGTCATCTGTAAAAACTAATGAAGGTTTTGAAGCTTTAACGCGTCGTAAGCTCGATAATTGGACTCATCTAGATAAGGCTCTTGCAATCATTTCTGTCGTTGGAACTTTGATTTTATTGAAAAAGAAAGTGGATATAGCTTTCGAATTGGATTACGTAAAAGGAGCTGTATGTGCAGGTCTTTACGGTTGTTCATACTCGATGGATACAGTACCTAAAAGACTTTTTAACGATAGGGAATGGCTTGAAGGAGCCTTTAGCGTTAATTATGGTTTGTATTTTACACAGGTTTTTGAAAAAGCAAGTCTTGAACATCGACAAGACAAAAAATGGGTTTCACAATTAATTAGTTCTGGTCAATTTCGGCCGACGGACTATAATAATTTGCCTGATAATTTAAAAAAAGATCGAGAATTGGCCTTAACAATTCTCAATACGAAAATCATAGGGACCGATAAAAGCGATGTTTACTGTGCTGAAAAAGTTTTTCAGTATCTTCCTGAAAGCCTCAGAAATATCGCCGAAATAGCACGAAAAGCTTTTACCATTTGTCGCACACGTTCCGAAGCAAATTATAACGTCATCATGCATATCACAGATAAATCCGTTTTGGAAAGCGACGATGAATTATGTTTAGGGGGAGTACAAATTGGTTGTATCTCATTTAAAGATTTAAATTCTGAACGCCGCTCAAACTATCGCTATGCATTGGCAGCTGTGCAGCACAACCATCGTCAATGGGCTGATATTCCGCTTGATATGCAATCCAATGCCCAGTTCAGAAAAGAACTTCGCGAATATTTCATGCATGGTCTAATCTTTCAAAGATATTTTTCAAGTTCCAGCGGAAAATGGTATAGGGATATTATCAATGATATCGAATGGTTCCGGCAGTATTGGAAGGCAAGAGAGATGCCGCAAAGTACACTATTAGTACGGCGTAACGAAGCCAACTCCTTCGAGTTATTTTTTAATTAATGCTAGATAGCTCGGAGTGGATATTTTTAGAGGACTGTCGACAGGCATTAGCCTCTTCAGCAAATTGCTTCCATTTTGAGACAGCATCTTTTACCTGATTGATGATCAACAGCGCCTTTTGATCATTGATTTTGCCAATTGTAGCGAGCTTTAAGAGCTCTTTTGTTCCAGGATTCCTACCATTACCCATGATTGTGGTGCAGTGCTCTCCGCCAGGCCCGGCTGAAAAAGTCAGATCATAGGCTGGGGATACAGTCCATAAGCCTTTTTCATCCATGATAAAAGAAAAGTTTTTAGCGTGATCGTCCCGGTTATGGGAAAAAACATTGAAAACAACGTTTCTAAATTGTTTTTCAACTTCAACCATATTCTTTGTGAGTATGTAGGTAGCTTTGATAACCGTTTCATAGTCTAGACTGGGAATGCGATGATCTGCATGTAGAAGACCACTTAGCGTATGCGTGTGCAAAAAAGTATGTGCGGTTCTGTCAAATCGTTTCACCCCAAAGTAGCCCAAGGACGTTCTCGATTTAAAAAGTTTGGCTTCAGGCACAATCAGTCCAGCTTCTTTAGCCATGAGATGGTAGGCATATTCGATAGGTCCGATATCTTTAGGGTCAAGGGAAGAGCGAAATTTGACGATCCAATCGTGATGAGAATGAGAAGTACTGTTATCTGATATTTGAAATTGGTTTGTCTTTTGGTTGATGCTGACTAATATCTTGGGACGAGCACCTGCAGAAGAGCCGTTCAAGAGTATTAAATCATCAATAAATTGCTCTTGATCATTTATCTGAAATTGCAAGCATTCATCTGCTAATATGTCTAATTCAACTTGTTTTTCAGGATTTGGAGCTGCGGATATTTCCGGTTCATATCGTAGAGCACCCATGCCTCTTGTCCCGACATATTTTAATCGGTCGATAGGGGTCATAGAGCCTGGATTGATTCCAAGGCTCATCAACTTCCGATCCAAAAGTAGTCTTCCCCATCCGTCAGGCAAGCTATCATTGAATACGCCAAAAAGCCCCTCAAAAACCTGGTCTTCACAGATCAAAACTCCTGATTTAAGAGGTAGTTTAAAAGGGGATAGCTCCAAACCCAATTCTAGGAATTCAGATGAGTATTCAAAAAAAATCTTTCTGTTGATTAACGCTAATCGTCCAACGCTGACAGTTTGTTTAGCGTTGCAATATGTGACTTGGAGGGTGTTAGTTTGCTTAAGAGGCATGATTACTGTCTCCCTCGCATTCTTGATTTCTGCTTAAGAAGTTGATCAAGTGTTGGGTATGATTCCAGAGGCTTTGACTTAAACAAATCTGAAAATTCGGAGAGTGAATCCAAAACCACAGCGATTTTCAAAAGCGATTCAATGGAGATTTTCCCTGTTCGCTCAAATTTTTTTAAAACCCCAAGACTAACCCCTGAGCGTTCAGAAAGAGAGTGTTGTGTAAGATTAAGAAAAAGCCGTCTTTCTTTTGCTTGTTTAGCAATTTGGGTGACTAGGTCATAAGGTGTTTGAAAATTAAAGTCCATATTGGTATCCATTATTATGGAATTTGTCTTATAATGGATATTATAGTATCTACTATATTTTTTCAAGATTTTAAAGCTTTAGATCGTTATATTGTAAAATTACACCGAAAATCATTCAAAAACCAAATTTTGAATGATTTTCGGTATAACCTAAAAATGGTCATAGAATATGTACATTAGCAAAGATCAATTTCAACAAACAGCGGTTAAAATAGGACTTCCAAACCAACAAACGGAGCTGTTTTGGGATACTCTTGAACAACAAGCGAATTCAAGGGGAGCTTTTAGCTTTTCTAATGTGATATTGTATTTGGGCACTCTGATTACGCTATCGGCCATGACTTGGTTTATTGGACGGGGTTGGGAAGAATTTGGTGGCGGGGGGCTTCTCATCATTGCCGCAGTTTATATTTCCCTATTTCTTATCCTTGGAAACTTTTTAAAACGCAAAGAGCTGCTGATACCAAGCGGACTTTTTGTAACATTAGCTGTCAGCATGATTCCCTTGGCCATCTACGGATTGCAGAGATATACAGGCTGGTGGATTTTGAATGATCCGGGCCACTATCGCGATGTGTTTTCCTGGATAAAGGGCGAATGGTTTTTTATGGAGTTAGGAACGGTGATTGGAGGGGCTATAGCCCTTTATTTTTATCGTTTCCCATTTATTACAGCGCCGATCTTTTTTGCTCTTTGGTTTATGTCCATGGATATCACGCCTTTGTTATTTTCTGAAACACACGATTTACATACGGAACGGTTGTGGGTATCATTATGGTTTGGTGTTGCTATTCTAGCGATTGCTTTTTTTATCGACAGGCGAACTAAAGATGACTATGCCTTTTGGGGGTATTTCTTTGGCATGCTCTCTTTCTGGTGTGGATTAACATTTCAGGAAGTCTCTTCGGAATGGACCCGTTTTATATATCTCATGATTAACATTGGTTTGATTGTGATTTCTGTATTATTGGAACGGCGTGTTTTTGCGATATATGGAGTGCTTGGTGTTTTTGTGTATATCGGAGCCTTATTCGGAAAATATTTCTACGATTCTTCGTTATTTCCTTTTATCTTGAGTTTCATAGGTGTGGCGGTTGTCTTTTTAGGTATTTGGTATGTAAAAAACCAGAAGAAATTGGAACAATTCATGATAGATTCGATTCCAACTTCCTTAAAAAAATGGCTGCCGACTTCCAGGAAATAAAGTCTAGATTGGGACAATTAAAGCTGATGAATTTTGCAAAAGCTTGAGGTTAAAATTCGCCTTGCAAGATGCCTGAAAGAACTGATTCGTCGCGAATTGGACGGTTTTTCACCATGATGGTTTTATGGAAATAGCTTTCCTGCCAATTAAATCTAATCAATACAAATGGGTTAAAATAGTAATTAAGGCCTAGTGTAAATCCGGAAACGTATGATGTGCCGGTGGCCAACCCTGCTTGAATCACTTTTTTGTCAGCTTGGAATGCTTCATATCTGGCAGTAACCTCTACAGCTCCACCTCCGTGTTGAAAATTGAAGTTGTTCTTTGGGATCAAAGGCAGATTATGCCTTTGATCTTCACCTGTTAGAATGTAGCCACTCTCAATATACCAACTATAGCCGGTAAATGGCACCGACGTTGTCGGGGTAGAGACTTTATCCCAATTGACAATCAGGAATTCTCCGCGCAATGCTGTCGGTCCGATTAGCCATTCCGTGTCCCCGCCGCATAGCATCTTATTGGTTTTTGCTTTTATGTGTGGACTATTCCAGGATAGGAATGGGGTGCCATACCCCGTTTTAAAAGAAGTGCCTGTGAGATGATTTTTCTGTTCACACGTAGTAAATGAGATTCCTAATCGTAGATTATGATATAGACTTTCTTTCTGGTGGGCATATGGACGATATTCGAGGCGAGCACAGAAATCTTTGTTGGGATTGCTAGCTAAGTTAGTTCCATTGCCATTGAAAAGGGCTATGCCGTATTCAAAACGGTCTTCAAGAAATGTTCCATGAATTTCTCCACCGAAATCGCGTATGGTTATGTAATTGATGGTTCCAAGGCTCCTATTGATCATCCACAAATATCGGATGGAATAGAGCGCTTCCATGCTGAAAGGTTTGTTAAATAAACCGGCGCGAATTCGGAAATAATGGGGCTTTAACACATCCAAATAAAGATAATGAAGGCCAAGCCTGCCTTTATCCCCTTGAATCATGATCATGAATTCGATTAAATCTCTGGATATGGAGTCGAAATAAAGCCTGGCTGCGCGGATGACTTTTTGCTTACCGGGAACCGGAGAGTTTAGGAAATCATTCCCTTGAAGTTCGAGCCAACCGCCAACGTCTATTTTAGTTTGTAAGAAGTCTATTTGATATCGATGCGAAATGTTTTTGTCTTTTGCTGCAGGAGTGAATTCGTAATTGCTTTTAATAACTTGTGCAGAGCTAGTATCAGCATCTTTCCATGATTTTGGTTCGTCCTCTGCATTGTTTTGATCTTCGTCGAAAGAAGGGTCTTCGCTTATATCATCATCATCATTATCAAGGTGCGTCGAAGGTGTTTCAAGTAAATCATACTCAATAGGGGAGGCGTTGAGATGGAATAAAAAGAGGCATGAGCATGATAGGAGCAGGCTTTTGAATATATTTGCTTGGTTTTCCAATTTTATGATTCTTAGAAGCATGAATTTACAGTATCAATGATTTCGGCTCACGATTTCTTTTAGAAAAGCGCAGCAGGGGCTGCGCACTCCAAACGCTCTGCGTAGTTTTAAAGGGTTTTTTTGCAAATTAATTAGCATTGAAAGGGAAAATCAATTTCCAATCGTCTTTCATACTCACTACGATCCACCCTTTTTGCTTGGCCTCTTCCATCAACGCATCTGAAAAAGTTCCTACTTTTGAATCAGGACCATATGCATATTCCCTCACGGCATCGTCATGATGCACCAGCAGTTCCAGTCTTGTTCCTGCACTCCCTTGGGTCCATTCCAACATTTGCTGATCGCCAATGGAATTTCCGAAAGCAGCAATAGGGCGTTTTCCGATGATTAAATTGATGCCCTCTGGTTTGCCTCCAAAATCGTCAACAAAAAGTATTTCAGGTAGCTTTATGAGAACAGGATGTCCATTTTGATAGTCATATTTGACTTTTCCAGCTGTTCCTATAACCTGTTCGGAAGGGACTCCATAGACTTTGTCCGCATAGACTCTTATGAATTCTTGACCACCGCCAGATACAATGTAAGTTTTGAAGCCATTTTTTCGCATGAGTTGCATGACTTCTAACATAGGCTGATAGACCAGTTGAGTAAACGGCTTATTGAATTTTGGATGCACAGCAGTTTGTAGCCAGTCGTGAACTTTTTGATGGTAGTCGTTCAATGACATGCCAGAATGAGTTACGGCTACGATTTGTACGATGTCATGTTCGTTTAATTTAGCCAAAGCGGCTTGATCGCCAGAGATTACTGTTTTGTATGGCTCTTTATCTTTCCATTCGGGGTGTTCTGGAGCTAATGCCTTGAGTCTATCAATGGCAAAAAACACTTGTGAATAGATGGGCTGTTCAACCCAGAGGGTTCCGTCTTGATCAAATGTGGCAATTCTTTCTTCCACAGGAACAAACTTTGGATTCCCTTGTTCTGTGGTTTCTTTGACGAATGCTATGATTGTTTTTTTTGCGGCTCCATCATTCCATGAAGGAAGGGGGTCGTCGGTTTGTGCCAGGATGTGCTGTGCGGATAAAAGAGTTAAGCATAAGGTGATAAGGCAAAAAAAGTTTGTTTTTTTTACTAACATAAGTGCTCATTTTGAATAATGATTTATACGAAGGTTGTGAAGTTTTAATTCTTTAATTAATACGAGTCTTATTTATTCAACGCAAAGACGCAAAGGCGCAAAGATATGCAAATACTAACTAATGCCTTTCTTTGCGTCTCTGCGCCTTTGCGTCTTTGCGTTGAATAAATAAGACTCGTATCAATAGCGGTCTATTTATTACTTTATTAATTTATTTATTTTGGTACGAGGGCTCCAAAAGTAACATCAGGCGCCTTAATTCCGGCGGATTGTTAAAACTATCCACCAGTTGATTAGCTGAGCCTGCTGTCGGTAATGTTGGACGATTTGGATATTTAAGAAGCTCTCCAAAGAACTGATTCATATAGGGCTCTGTCAAGACCGTAATCCAACCGTGATCGCTTCCTGAAAATCTTCCAGGGGAAGTCTTTAAATCACCTCGTGTCGGTGCAGCTCCGTTAAAGACGCAGTCATAGCACTCGCCAGGATCCCACCACAGGTTGTATACTGCCGGAAACGCTAAATTCAGATTCGGACCCAACCAAGTATCTTTAGCTGTGTAGAGAACTTTGAAGTTGTCTACGCGGAAGCCGCCAAAAGAAAGATCGTTGATATAAATGAAATGCTCTCGTTTGGATGGACCTTTACCCAAGATAAAATCGCTATTTTCTAGTCCGTCAAAGACGATGTCTTTGCCATCGTTGTCCTTCCAAATGCGTGTTGGAGGAGCGCCTCCAGCTAATTTAACAAAAGTTGGCCACCAGTCCATATGACTCATCATCTGATTTTCCACGGTGCCGGCTTTGATATGGCCTGGCCACCAGGCTATGGCTGGACATCTGAAACCGCCTTCAAAGCTTGTTCCTTTCATGCCGCGGAAGGGGGTGTAGCCAGCATCAGGCCATGCATCGATCCATGCACCATTGTCTGTAGTCCAAACGATAAGAGTGTTTTCGTCGATGCCGGCATCGCGAATAGCCTGTATAACTTGTCCGGAGTTGTCATCCAGTTCCATGAGAGAATCTAAATAATTGCCTCCACCCTTTGATTTGCCTTTAAAGCGGGGAGAGGGGTTGTTTGGATTATGCACTTTCATAAAGCATACATAGAGGAAGAAGGGGTTTTCATCTTTAGCATGTTTTTTGATGTACCCGACAACATCTTCACGGATGATGTCATCAACAGTTGCCAGGTCTTCATAGCCGAACTTCTTCTTCATGACTTTCGGGGCTTCTCCGGATTTTCCTTCCCATTGGCTTAAGTCCACTTTATTCCACGCTTCCATAAAGGTTTTGTTATGAACGGGAAAATCTGGTTGTAATGGAAGGTAATCGTAAGCATATACTCCGGCATAGTAAGGTAACATGCAATGCATTTCATCAAAGCCATGCTCTGTAGGGAAGTTTTCTGGGTGATCTCCCAAGTGCCATTTACCCCATTGTGCGGTTTGGTAGCCTAATTTCTTTAAAGCTTCAGCAACAGTAGGGTCTTCTTTATGTAAGCCATTGAGGTCGCCCGGTGCCAAGACTGTCGATAAGCCTGTACGAATTGGGATTCTACCAGTGATAAAAGAGGCGCGGCCTGCGGTGCAGCTTGCTTGGCCATAGTAGTTGGTAAAGCGCATCCCTTCAGCTGCTAATCGATCTAAATGTGGAGTTTGGCATCCTCTATTTTCTCCTCCGCCGTAGCAGCCTAGGTCACCCCAACCCACATCGTCTGTCATAATCATGATAATGTTGGGTTTCTTTTGGTCTTTCGTTTCTTTTGTGTTTTTCTTTGCTGGTTCGTCACTCATCGCTGTTTGGGATTCAAATAATTTAAATTCAGCGCTTAACAAGGATTGGCATTGAATTGTTGAAAACATGAAGCTGAAGGCTACAAAGGAAAATGAAAGGCTATTTTTGCAAAGACTCATAAAGAAACTCCTTTATTTTTCGAAGGGGCAGAAAACCTAACCGCGCGTGGTATAAAACATCCTGGATATCAAATAAATATTTTTCTAGCAATGATATTATAAAT
>Ga0207123_1009_pt1 | contig 49751 bp, 34 predicted proteins | sample Alteio_BWMinHeat_39_FD_153503 | JGI IMG/M metagenome (GOLD analysis project Ga0207123, IMG submission 153503) | Enriched cells from forest soil in Barre Woods Harvard Forest LTER site, Petersham, Massachusetts, United States -... | ecosystem: Environmental > Terrestrial > Soil > Temperate forest >... | reverse complement strand
TGGACCGACAGCCTGCCCAGCGTGTCGTGTACGTAAGTTGTGACCGGCCCCATGGCATCCTGCGTATGCATCGGCTGCCCGGCCGCATTGTAGCCGTAGCTGGTTCGCTGACCCAGCGGGTTGACCACACTGACCTTGGCGTCCTGGCTGTAAAGATACGTCGTCCGCGCCCCCAGCGGGTTCTGGACACACTGCAACAGGCCGGCGCCCGTGTATGAATAGCTGGTGCGCTGCCCCAGCGGGTCCATGACCGCTTTCCGGTTGCCGGCGGCGTCCCAGCTCAGCGTCCAGCGCCTCTGCAACGGATTCGTCACGGTTTTGACTTTCACCCCGCCGGGATAATCACCAAAGCTGCTGTAAGTGAAGGTCACACGCTTGCCGTTGGGGAACACCACCGTGTTCAGCCGCTGCGTTTGGTCCGCGAACGTCGTGTGGGTGAAGGTGGTCCGGTTCCCCTGCGGGTTCTGTACGCTCGACACACGGCCGCCGGACCAGAGGTAGCTGGTCCGTGCTCCCGTTGCGTCGGTCAGGGTCTGCAGTTGCCCGGAGGCGTTGAAGGTCAGCGTCGTGCGCAAACCCCGCGGGTCGGTCACGTACACGCCGCCGGTGAACGTGGTAAACGCCGTAATGGGGGCCGGAGGGAACTGAGCTCCCTGGTTGCACGGGGGAGTCACCTGGCTGAGTTTGGAGCTTCCCATGACATAGCTGAAGGTGGTGCGCCCCGTCGGCGTCGTCCAGGTCTTGAGGTACTGGGTGGTGGCGTCGTAGCCCAGCGTCGCCACGGTCCAGGCCGGCCCCTTGATGGCTACAAGGTTGTTGGAGCCGTCGTAAGCAAACGTGGTGACCTGGTTGGCGGCGACGTTGACCATCCGCTTGAGTCGATTTGCCGCGAGGTAGACGAAACTGGTGCGGCGGTTGAACGGGTCGATCACTGCCGCTGGCCCGCTGGCCCCGGAAACCACGCTCCAGCGGCCGCCCGCCGGGTTGCTGACGTAGAGCAACTGCCCGCCGGAGTTGTACTTGAAGGCGACCCCGTCCGCCTGCGTCTCCCGGTAGGAGCCGTCCTGGAGCAGTTGCAGGGAGTTACGCGCCCAGTAGCTGGAGGGCGTGGCGTAGCCCGTGCCTCCCGCCGGCGCGGTGTAGAGGTTGACCGTGCCGGTCTCGCTTTTGACGCCCAGACTCGGCATGGTCTGGATGCTGCGGCCGAAGGTCATGTTCCAACCCGGCGCCGGGATGGCCCCCGTCACCGAATTGTCATAGGTGAAGACCGGCGTGGGGATGAAGCTGCCGCCGGGGGCCGGCCGTGTCTGCACCAGCAGGTTGCCGCCGAAGTGGTTGTAGGTGCAGCAACTGCCCACCGGGCCAGCTAGCGGCACCGTCGCCTGCAGCGGGTCGGTGATGAACTTGCGCAACTGCGCCAGCAGCGACGCCACCCAGGCCAGCGGGTCAGCCGCCCCGGCGACGCCGTAGACCGGCTTGCCCGACGCCAGGCAAGGCCCGCTGGTCCACTCGACGCACTTCTGGACAGTGAACGAGAGCGGGTTGGGGGACAGGGCACTGTCGCTGCAGGAGCAACTCCCGGAACCACAGCCGCCCGCACAACCACCCGACCCGCAACCGCCGGCGCAGGAGCCCGAGCCGCAACCGCCGGCGCAGCCGCCGCAGTTGACCGGCCAGCCCAGTTCGGGGATATCGATCAGAGCAGGGGGTTGCGCAGACATGGTCGACCGCCTTGCCGGCTGGTGCGCGGGTGCGGACAGGATGCTCCGGACGACCGGCACGAGCCGTGTCGCACGAACCGTCTTGTCGTTTGCTGGCTGACCCGTGAACCCGTGTTGGTGATCGATCGAATGGCAGCGCTGGACCTTCGTGCCCGCTTTCACAAGCAGGCAGGCGGAAACAGAAACGATTCGGTGCGTCCGCTGACGCAGCTGACGAACACCGGGTCTAGCCTTCCCGCCGAGAAGCGCCTGAAAAAGGATGGACGGGGCGCGGGCAAGGAAAGGCCGATGCTACGATCCCCGGCGCTAAATCGACTGTATTCGTCCATGACAGCGGCTGCAAGTGAAAAGGGGAATTTATTTGCCAGAGCGGAACTGTTCACCAAGCGGCACAGTTGCAGGGCCGATCGGTGTGTTCACCAGTAGACGAAGCGGTGGAAGAGCCTTTGTTCACGTCGCGATAGGGCATCGACGTCTTCGATGAGGAAACGATTGTCTTCGACGTCGGTAAGGAGCTTTGATTTGCAGCCGTAGTCTTGAACCTGGCTGTGGCTGCACCGCATGGTGAATTGGGCTGGGCCGCGGTCCGTTCGCACGTGGAAGGTCAGAAGGCCGTGCTTCAGATGAATTGTATCGATTGTGGTAATGACCCGCATATAGTGCCGGCGCCGCATCCGCTCCCATAGCGTCTGCGGCGGAAAAGAAAAGATACTATGAGGAGGCCGACGCGCGGTTCGCCCTCCTCATAGTATCTTTTCTTTTCCCGACCCTTTTGTTCCCTTTTGTTCCTCGTCCGCGCAGATGCCTTGATCATTTTTCGTAATCATTGGCCCGTAACGCCTCATGCGGTGTTGGTGTTGTGAGCCAACGCAGTGGCATTGGACCTTGTTTTCTTACCTCCAGGTTGGTTAGCGGCCATTGATTCGCGTTTCTTTTGTGTTCACCGAAATGTTTTCAGATAGCATTGACTCAGCGTCACCTCCAACTAACAAGTTGGCCAGGAAGCGATCATTATCATACGGCCATCCCAGGGATGATAGCGAACTCCATAGTGAAGTGCCAACTGCGATCACACAGCCATTTGATTCGGACACCGCGGCGAAATACTCACTTCCATTAGCCGAGTTCTTTATCAATGGCATGCTGCCGGCCCCAGTGCACGCAACAGGACAAGGTCGAAACCAATATATCCTTTTCAATCCTTTGGTCAATCGATGTGGGCAGATTTCCGTCATGCCGGAATGTGCCACTTCATAGCGTGATTGCCATTCCAAGATGCGGCGGTTGCGTTCATGTACAGCAATTCCAACTGCCTCTGAGCCGTCCTGCATCATCTGCAAGCCGAACGGAGCAAGCACCAGATTGGCCGCATTTGTGGTGCCACGGAAAAACTCGTCAGCGAGGATAACGAGGTTTGTCCCGGCCTTCACAAGACTTTGTATTGCCTCCAAGTCGGTAGGGCGGCACTGCAACAGCCCAGATTGATGAAGTATGACTACCTTTGTTTCCTGCCAATTAAACGTGCGAAGACTGTCGATAAAGTGGATGCGTAGAGGTAGCGAGGTAAGTATACGAATCAAGGACCGTAGTGATTCGTGATGCGTGTAGTGGCTAAGAGGTGAGCCACAAAGGATGACGTCCCCTTGTAATGGTTTGTCTCGCTTTATAATCAAAGAGACCTGGCAGTCTCCGATGGCCTCATCACCGTGGAAGACGAGTGTCGCAAACAACGGTCCGGGTTTGTCAGTGTGAATCCTGAATTTCCAAGTTAATAATGCTGGAGCTTTGGTCGGTCCCTGTAGCTCTATCCAGTTTGGCAGCGGTTTGATGGAGCAGGCGCCGCCGGTCGCACACTCTAAGCTGCTTACTGCGAGAGACGAAGGAGCGCCAAAGACGCCGATGGTTCCCTCGATCTTTGCGCCGACATAATTGGATCCAAGGCATAACTCGCCAGGCTGGACTCTTAGTTGTGTTTTCATTTTCGGCAACATTTTAACTAACTCCTATGCTGGCATTGGGTTTGGTACAGGTTACGAGCCAGGATCGAATGTGGGCAAAGTCGCGTACCACCTTGTATTATAGCTCCGGTATGTAAGCTGGTCACTAAATTGCCTTGATTTACCAAGAAAAGCGGAGGTGGTCAGGCTAAAGCATGTGAGGAGCTCAAATGTCGGAGTAATATGGCTGAAACGCCTGTTCGCAATTGGTTGTCATAGTAAGGGGCAATCGCATGGTTGTTCACGTCCCGGGAGATTAAGTAGCCGGCAACGGACTGTAACGCCCTCGACAGTACAACTACGTAAGAGGCAATCATCAGGCCCTGTCGCACGAGCACATGGATTGTCCTGTTCCTCCTCATCGCCTTTCGGACGAATCGGCTTCGGCCGGATCGGCGGCGGTTTCGTCACAGTAACCGTCCTTGTCGCCTCGTAAAGATACCAGCACAAATAATAGATAAACACGCATATCAATATGACCAAGATAATAATTAGGATGATCAGAATCACCACGAGAACCCACCATATAATCACTGCCAATGCTGCCATTATCGCGGGCAGCGCCTGTATCAGGGCAGCGACCAGCAATGTGATGAGTAACCAGAGGCCAGGCGGCGGCGGAGCCGGTTTGAAAAGCAGCGGAGGAGGTACAAGGAGTGACGCTGCGAGAATAGGAGCACTTGCGCTCGTGGCGAAACGTGGAAAAACGGTGGTAAGCAGACCAAGGCCGGTTCCCCCCACAAGCGTACTAAATGTCGCCATGCTCCGCAGAGGCGAACCACCAAGGTTAGGCAACATGCGACCAACCGAACCCAAGATTGGCCCTGCCGCGCTGGCCGGAATTATTGTACCTACCTGCATAAAGGTCGGTACGAGCTGCAACGCGGGACCGACCGCCATCTGCAGCATGCTGGCGATATTCGTCCCAGCATTTAGAAGATTGGAAGGTAGAACCTGCTGAGCAACCTGCTCCGCTTGACTTAGGAGCACTGGCATATAGTCGTTCAACTGGAATCCAGGTGGCAGTAACCCTGCTGGAGAGAAGCCAGGTGGCACAAACTGGGCAAGGAGTTGGCGAATTATGTCAAGAATTTGGGGTGGAATTAGCTCAAGAAGTCCACCACCTGGCGCCAATCCGCCTAATCCCACCGTGGAGTCGGGCACAAAGGCACTAACGTTGCCGCCAAGTCCAGGAAATGCGCCGCCCAATCCGCCAAGAAAGTTGGGCAGTACATTACGTTGTCCGCCGCCTAATCCCCCCGCAAGACCGCCAAGGCCACCACCCAAAAACGCACCGCCGCCTCCCACCAAGCCACCGAGGAACCCGGTTCCCACGCCCGCCCCTAAATTGCCCGCAGAACGCGCATCGACCGAAATGCGCAATAGCCCACTCGGATCGACCGCGACGGTCGGCTGGTTGCTGACATAGTTATACCAAGCGCTGGCCGCGGCCGCAATTGCCTGCGGATCACGACTGAGGAAGCTGCCGATTGCCGGGTCGTAAGGCCGGGCCCGCACCTGATAGTATGCCGGATCGCCATCGTAATAGTATCCCAAGCGCCCGATTTGTTTGAATGGCGTGTCCGGCCCGTTGCTGAATTGATTTCGGCCAAATGCATCGTAAACGTAGCTAGTCTTGACGATACCCGCAGCGGTGGTGATGCGGTCCACGGAACCCAAGCGGTCGAAGAGGAAGATACTCGACACGCCGCTTACGTTCTGTGAGAGCAGCTTGCCGAACGCCGCCGGCTGCAGCGTGTAAAGCGCCTGTGTCACGTTATTCTGGTCGGTCTGGAGCAGGATGTTCTGGCCATCCCAGACGAACTTCGCAGTGCCAGCGGAGTCCTGCTTCTGCACGCGCTTGCCGTCTGGGTCGTACATCATCGTATTGGGCACGCCCGTCGGCAGCCGGATTTGCTTTACTTGGTTTTCGTAATCCCAGACGTAAGTCGTCAAGCCACCGCTGGGGATGAGCTTGCGCGTACGGTTGCCGTTGGGGTCATAAAGGAATGTCGTGCGGCCCGTGTTGTCTTGCAGCGTCAAAAGCTGGTTGGCGTTGTCGTAACCATAGGTTGTCCGGACGCCGCCGTCGGTCTTGGTCTTGCGGTTGCCTGTACCGTCGTACGTGTAGGTAACGAAGTACGGCGCGACCCCGCTGCGCTGCTCGCGGGTCAGACGCAGGAGGTTGTCGTACTGGAACGTCACCAGGCTGCCGTTGGCCTCGGTCACACGGGTCGGGTTGGCGACGCCGTCGAAGCGGGTGTCGAAACTGGACAGAGTTGCCCCGCCAAGGCCGAGATTGGCCACCCGCAGCAGTCGGTCGGCGGCGTCGTAACTGAACGACGCCCGGGTGCCGTTGCCGAGCCGTTGGGCGGTCACGCGGCTGGCGTTGTCGTATAGCCACGTCGTGACAAGGCCGTCGGGGTTGGTCAGCCGCAGCAGCCGGCCGCCGTTATCGTAGAGGTGCGTGAAGCGCCCGCCGCCCGGCGCCGTCAGCAGGACACGGTTGCCCACGCCGTCGTAGGCGTACGTCAGGCGTTGGTTAGCCTGTGTCTGCGCCGCCAGCAGGCGCCCATCGGCGTCGAAGGTCGAGGTCGTCCGGCCGGTGGCGTCCTGCATGTAAACCCGGGAGCCGCGAGCGTCGTAGGCGAAGGTAGCGCGGGTGCCGTCGGGATACAACCGCCCCCGGAGGCGACTGACCGCGTCATATGCGTAGGTCGTGCGGTACCGCCGCGCGTCGGTGTCCGTGGCCAGCCGCCCCAGCGCGTCGTAGGTCGAGGTCAGCGCGTGGCCGAGCGGGTCCAACGACCGCGTACGTCGGCCGCCTGCGTCGTAGGCGAACGACGTCCGATGGCCGTTGGCGTCAATGCGCGCCATCGGCTCGTTGTCAGCGTCATAGAGCTGGGTCATGCGACCGCCCGACGCGTCGGTCACCGCGATTAACCGGCTCGCCGCATCAAAGGCGCTGGTGGTAATCCTGGCGGCCGCGTCAATGACGCGCACCTGCCGGCCCGCGGCGTCGTAGCCGACGGTGTTCCTGTAAGCGAGCGGGTCGGTGACTGCAACGAGGCGGCCTGCGCTGTCGTAAGCTACCGTCGTCACCTTCCCCAGGGCGTTGACGGTACGGACCACCTGCCCCGCCGCGTCGTAGGTGGAGGTCCAGCGGTTGCCGAGTGGATCGGAGGTTGCGATAAATTGGCCTGCGCTGTCGTAGAACATGGTGACGCGCTGGCCGATGGCATTTATCGCCGCGATCGTCCGACCGGCATTGTCGTACATGTACGAAGTGCGATTGCTTAACGGGTCGAGCGTCGCCAGGATTTGGCCGGCGGCGTCGAATATCGTCGTGGTGCGCTTGCCCAACTGATCGATCAAGCCGACCATGTGGTCCGAGGCGTCGTAGATCGATGTCACCCGGTTCCCAAGGCCGTCGATTTGGGCATGCGCCCTTCCTGCCGCGTCATAGATAACGGTCGCACGAGTGCCTGTTGGGTCAATCGCCCCAATCCGACGCGCAGCATTGTCGTAAATGAAGGTCGTGAGGTTGCCAAGAGCATCACCGGCCGCTAGCACCTTGCCCAGCTTGTTGTAAGTCGTCGTCGTGCGCCTGCCCAAAGGATCCGTAGCTTTAACGCGCTGGCCCGCTGCGTCATAGCCGTAGGTCGTCCGGTTGGCAAATGGGTTAACTACGGTGAGCAGCATCCCCGCCGCGTCGTAGGCGTTGGTCGATCGGTTACCAAAGGGATCAATTGTCTTCGTTAGTTGCCCAGCCGCGTCGTAACCCAACGTCGTCCGTTTACCAAGCGTGTTGATCTTGGATACTATCCGCCCGGCCGAATCATAGACGGTGGTGCGGCGCCGGCTTAGGGCGTCGATGGAGGCCACAAACTGCCCAGCCGCGTCGTAGACGTTGGTCGTCAGGTTGTTCAGCGGGTTCTGCACCTTCACCATGCGGCCCGCGGCGTCGAAGCCAAATGTCGTCCGCTTACTCAGCGGGTTGATGCGGGCCTGCAACCGCCCTGCCGCGTCGTAAAGCACCGTATTCCGGTTGCCCAGCGGGTCCGTTTGGCCGGTCATGCGGTCCGCCAGGTCGTAGCTGAACGTGGTGCGGTTGGCCAGCGGGTCGATCTGCGCCACGCGCCGGTCGACGTTGTCGTACAAGTTGGTGGTGATGTTGCCGAGCGGGTTCTGGCTGCGCATCAGCCGGCCGGCGGGGTCGTAGACACCTGTCGCGCGATTGCCTAATGGGTCGATCTTTCCGGTCCGCCGACCGAGAGCATCGTGCAGTGTCGAGGTGCGTTTGCCCAGCGGGTCAATCACCGCCACGGCGCGCCCGCCTGCATCGTACAGGTAGCTGGTCCGCCGACTCAAGGGGTCGGTCGTGGCCCTCAACTGGTTTAGCGCATCGTACGCCCCGGTCGTGATGGCACCGAGTGAGCTTGTGAACCGGACAAGGTTACCAGCGTCGTCGTAGCCAAAAGTCGTGCGGTTGCCCAGCGGGTTGATCCGAGTAATACGGCGGTCATTCACATCATACGTGTTGGTGATGATCTGGCCCAGCGGGCTCTTGAAGGCGATGGGGTTGCCGCCGCTGTCGTACGCTGTCGTCGTGCGGTTGCCTAACGGATTGATGTCAGCGATGGGCCTGTTGGCGCCGTCGTACAGCCTCGTGCTAATCTGGGCCAGCGGGTTCTGCACGCGGTTGCGGTTGCCAGCGGCGTCGTAGCCGTAACTGGTCCGCTGATTCAGCGGGTTGGTCACCGAAATCCGCTGGCTGAGGAGGTTGTAGGCATAGCTGGTCCGCTGACCCAGCGCGTTGGTCTCGGTCAGCAGGTTGCCGTTAGCGTCGTAGGTGTAGCTGTTCCTTTGGCCCAGCGCGGTGATTTGGACCGACAGCCTGCCCAGCGTGTCGTGTACGTAAGTTGTGACCGGCCCCATGGCATCCTGCGTATGCATCGGCTGCCCGGCCGCATTGTAGCCGTAGCTGGTTCGCTGACCCAGCGGGTTGACCACACTGACCTTGGCGTCCTGGCTGTAAAGATACGTCGTCCGCGCCCCCAGCGGGTTCTGGACACACTGCAACAGGCCGGCGCCCGTGTATGAATAGCTGGTGCGCTGCCCCAGCGGGTCCATGACCGCTTTCCGGTTGCCGGCGGCGTCCCAGCTCAGCGTCCAGCGCCTCTGCAACGGATTCGTCACGGTTTTGACTTTCACCCCGCCGGGATAATCACCAAAGCTGCTGTAAGTGAAGGTCACACGCTTGCCGTTGGGGAACACCACCGTGTTCAGCCGCTGCGTTTGGTCCGCGAACGTCGTGTGGGTGAAGGTGGTCCGGTTCCCCTGCGGGTTCTGTACGCTCGACACACGGCCGCCGGACCAGAGGTAGCTGGTCCGTGCTCCCGTTGCGTCGGTCAGGGTCTGCAGTTGCCCGGAGGCGTTGAAGGTCAGCGTCGTGCGCAAACCCCGCGGGTCGGTCACGTACACGCCGCCGGTGAACGTGGTAAACGCCGTAATGGGGGCCGGAGGGAACTGAGCTCCCTGGTTGCACGGGGGAGTCACCTGGCTGAGTTTGGAGCTTCCCATGACATAGCTGAAGGTGGTGCGCCCCGTCGGCGTCGTCCAGGTCTTGAGGTACTGGGTGGTGGCGTCGTAGCCCAGCGTCGCCACGGTCCAGGCCGGCCCCTTGATGGCTACAAGGTTGTTGGAGCCGTCGTAAGCAAACGTGGTGACCTGGTTGGCGGCGACGTTGACCATCCGCTTGAGTCGATTTGCCGCGAGGTAGACGAAACTGGTGCGGCGGTTGAACGGGTCGATCACTGCCGCTGGCCCGCTGGCCCCGGAAACCACGCTCCAGCGGCCGCCCGCCGGGTTGCTGACGTAGAGCAACTGCCCGCCGGAGTTGTACTTGAAGGCGACCCCGTCCGCCTGCGTCTCCCGGTAGGAGCCGTCCTGGAGCAGTTGCAGGGAGTTACGCGCCCAGTAGCTGGAGGGCGTGGCGTAGCCCGTGCCTCCCGCCGGCGCGGTGTAGAGGTTGACCGTGCCGGTCTCGCTTTTGACGCCCAGACTCGGCATGGTCTGGATGCTGCGGCCGAAGGTCATGTTCCAACCCGGCGCCGGGATGGCCCCCGTCACCGAATTGTCATAGGTGAAGACCGGCGTGGGGATGAAGCTGCCGCCGGGGGCCGGCCGTGTCTGCACCAGCAGGTTGCCGCCGAAGTGGTTGTAGGTGCAGCAACTGCCCACCGGGCCAGCTAGCGGCACCGTCGCCTGCAGCGGGTCGGTGATGAACTTGCGCAACTGCGCCAGCAGCGACGCCACCCAGGCCAGCGGGTCAGCCGCCCCGGCGACGCCGTAGACCGGCTTGCCCGACGCCAGGCAAGGCCCGCTGGTCCACTCGACGCACTTCTGGACAGTGAACGAGAGCGGGTTGGGGGACAGGGCACTGTCGCTGCAGGAGCAACTCCCGGAACCACAGCCGCCCGCACAACCACCCGACCCGCAACCGCCGGCGCAGGAGCCCGAGCCGCAACCGCCGGCGCAGCCGCCGCAGTTGACCGGCCAGCCCAGTTCGGGGATATCGATCAGAGCAGGGGGTTGCGCAGACATGGTCGACCGCCTTGCCGGCTGGTGCGCGGGTGCGGACAGGATGCTCCGGACGACCGGCACGAGCCGTGTCGCACGAACCGTCTTGTCGTTTGCTGGCTGACCCGTGAACCCGTGTTGGTGATCGATCGAATGGCAGCGCTGGACCTTCGTGCCCGCTTTCACAAGCAGGCAGGCGGAAACAGAAACGATTCGGTGCGTCCGCTGACGCAGCTGACGAACACCGGGTCTAGCCTTCCCGCCGAGAAGCGCCTGAAAAAGGATGGACGGGGCGCGGGCAAGGAAAGGCCGATGCTACGATCCCCGGCGCTAAATCGACTGTATTCGTCCATGACAGCGGCTGCAAGTGAAAAGGGGAATTTATTTGCCAGAGCGGAACTGTTCACCAAGCGGCACAGTTGCAGGGCCGATCGGTGTGTTCACCAGTAGACGAAGCGGTGGAAGAGCCTTTGTTCACGTCGCGATAGGGCATCGACGTCTTCGATGAGGAAACGATTGTCTTCGACGTCGGTAAGGAGCTTTGATTTGCAGCCGTAGTCTTGAACCTGGCTGTGGCTGCACCGCATGGTGAATTGGGCTGGGCCGCGGTCCGTTCGCACGTGGAAGGTCAGAAGGCCGTGCTTCAGATGAATTGTATCGATTGTGGTAATGACCCGCATATAGTGCCGGCGCCGAAGCGTCCGCTCCAGTAGCGTCCGCGGCGCGTCCGGCCACTCCGCGAGATCGCGGACGAACCCAGTCTCGTGCTCCATGCCGTCCATGTCAACACACCGCAGGCTTACCCACTTCCCCGGACAGGTTGCCGGCAAGGGTTGCACTGCGACTATTCCCAAATGGCTCTGATCTCCCACTACCAATTTGACCGTGTTGAAGTCGCCCTGTTCAATACATGCGTTTTCCGGCGTCAGACAGCGAAGTGAGAGAGTTCGCAAGATCGCTTCTTCGCCACCAGTTGCTAGCCTTTGTGCATTCATTTCCACAGCACCAACAGATGACCGGGCGTGGCCATTTCCGTTCGTCGAGCCACCTTCCAGTGAGTGACATTGAAGCCCTCCCGAATGAGTGGCCACACCATTGAGCGCTGTGTCAGCCGTCAGCTGGGTTTGGATCCGCACGAGTTTCGCGTAAAGGCCGTCCAAAGCCAACAGTTCTTGGTGAGTCCCTTGCTCCACCAAATTGCCGCGGTCCAGAACGAGAATCCGGTCGGCGTTTCGCAGCGTGGAGAGGCGATGGCTGACTGCGATCGTTGTCCGCCCGCGCGTCAGGACAGTGAGGGCATCCTGAATGGCCTTCTCCGATTCGGTATCGACGCTGCTGGTTGCCTCATCGAGGATCAGGATCCTTGGGTTGTACAAGAGGGCCCGCGCGATTGAAAGCCGCTGTTTTTCACCCCCTGACAGGCCCGCGCCGCGCTCCCCGAGCGGCGTGTCATACGCGAAAGGCAGCCGCATGATAAAGTCATGGGCATTCGCACCCTTCGCCGCAATCAGAGCATCTTCGATGCTGGCTGTAGGGCGTCCATACACCAAGTTCTCCCAGACGGTCCCGCGAAACAAGAAAGGCTCTTGCAGGACGACGCCGATCTGCGAGCGCAAATCTTCCCGGGCAATCCGACGGACGTCGCAGCCGTCGATGGTGATCTTGCCCATGTCGACGTCATAGAAGCGGCAAATTAGATTTACAAGGGTGGTCTTTCCTGAACCACTCCTTCCGACGACGCCAATCAACTCACCTGGTCTGATTTCCAGGTCGAGATTCTTCAGAAGTGGATGTTTCCGGTCGTAGCCGAAGGTGACGTTCTCGAACCGGATAAGGCCTTGCATGTGCGGCAGTGACACCGGCTCGGCAGGGTCACGTATCCCAATCGGCGTCTCCAAAAGTTCAAATACGCGCTGGCTGGCTGTGAGAAAGCTCGTAAGCCAGGTGGTGAATTGGGCAAGGGATGCGAGCGGCGTGTAGAACATCGCCAAATAGGCAAGGAACGCCATCAACGCACCGAGTGTCATCTCTCCTCTCAGCACCTTGCTCCCGCCCACGTACCAGACGATCAGGCCGCCGAGGCTGAAAACAAGCTGCATGATGGCGGAAAAGGTCCCAGCGGACATTTCAACGCGTGACCGGGACGTACGGAGCGCATCGCTCGTCCCCCGGAATCGCTGGAATTCATGGTCCTCCTGGGCATAGGCTTTGACAACGCGGATGCCGGTCAACATGCCCGCCAGCGCTGCGGCTTGTTTGCTGGCGGCGTTCCAGTAGTGGTGGTACTTGGGATAGAGGTGGCGCCAGAAGAACCAGCTGCCATAGAGCACGAAGGGCATTGGGATCAGCGTCCACAATGCCAAGACCGGATTGAGGAGAAAGAGCATCACGCCGACGCCCAGGAGTTGGAGGACCTGGAGAAGGAAGCCGCTCGTAAACTGGTGGATGAGGCCGTACAACGCTTCAGTGTCGTGGGTGACTCTACTCAGGAGAACGCCAACTGGATGACGGTCGTAATAGTCCACCGCCAACTTCTGGAGGCGCTCGACGATTTTGGCTCGCAGGTCCGCGGTCAGCGCCGTCCCAACACGACTTGCCAAGACACCTTTGACGCTATTGATGATGGCAAGGGCGAGCCTTGTGACGGCAAGCGTGCTCACAAGGATCAGCAGCACATTCAGCAGATCCTGAACCCGTTCGCGCTCAGCATCGAATCGCAAGACATGATCGACCAAATACTCTTGAAGCTTGGGCGGGGTTAGTTCCGCGACCACGCCGAGGACAATGAGGAGGCACATCAACAGCGTGAGCCGGTGGTAGGGCTTCATCAACTTCCAGACCCGGCCGACAACGGCCCCGCTATCAATGCACCGCGGATACACATCGCCTTCGAATGCCAGTGCGAAGCCGCAGGTTTGACAGCGGCCCTTATCCGGCTCGTTCTCTTGTTGGGAGGGGGGGCATCCCGTCGTCCGAAACGCCTCCAGCGCCGCGGCGGCTGCCGCAAAGCGGGCGGCTAGGGTGTTGGAATAGCGCACGACATCCACCCAAATGCCATCTACGCGAGCCTGAAAGAAACCGGAACCGACCACGCTGTCGGTTCGGAAAGCCTCTACTTGACTGGTGCGCAGGGAACAGAGAACTGTCGGCTGGGCGCTGTCGGTATAAACGGTGAGGTGCTCGTTGCTGGCCACGAGCCACTGGCGCTCACAGCGGCCTTCCGACGTGAGATCGGTTGCTATGGTCAAGAGGAGCTGAGGGCCGCTGCGGCCATCCTCGTCGATCAGTCGGATGACGGATTGCGGAAGCTGGTCTTGAAGTATCAATTGGCACCTTCCGTGTTTGTCAGAAAGCAGGCAGCGGCGACTGGTGGCCACGCGCGGAGCGCGCGCTGTGACGCTTGCCTCAACACCTTCGCGGCGCACAGAAGCCAACCGTGGCATTATGGCGGATAGCGGTTTTGGTGTCACCTTGGCTTGACCACCAAACAGCTCTGCTGCCGTAGCTTGCGAAAAATGCCAGCCAGCAGCTTTGGGTGAAAGCCCTGGCGAACGGGAAGATCAGGCCCTGTGAAGGGAAACCAACCTTGGGAAGGTTTGAAGGGACTGCTCCCATGCCATTGTAAGAAACAGCAATGGCCACTCCGCCGCAAGGAGTGGTTCCTGCTAGCCTCCGACCACCACCACAGCGAGTTTTCCAGGCTTACCGCCCAGGAGGAAAAACGTCGCTTGCTGGACGACACTAGCGGGATTGGTAATCGGGATAGATGGGCAAGGAGATTGTCGGACCAGGGGATAAGTCTCAAGGCCATCGGTAAGATCGGCCAATGTGACGGCAGACAGAAAAGTGACCTCTAGCAAGAAGAAGCTGATGTGCAAGCTGCCAGATTGGCCGACCGAGGTTTTTCGGGGCGGGTCCGCAAGGCCTTCAGCTCGCGCGGACGCCAGTTCCAGATGCACGATGCTTGTGGTCGCTAATGGCAATGCAAAACATAAAACAAAACGGACTTGGTTACCGCTCGTTCACAATGCTCTCCTGGAAAGTCATCTCGGGCTGGATGGATGAATCTCGGTTCCTGCCGGTGTACTCGGAAGCAATGGTCATTCAGATTGGCCTCGTCTCAGCTATGTTTTCCGTACTAAGTGTTTAGGGTTTACAGGGTATCAAAACTCAAGGCACGCTCGGCTCCTGGGCCTTGCGTTGCCGCTCCATTGCAATGCGTTCTTGGAACGTCATCGGTGGTTTGCCGGGTGAGCTCTCCTCCGCAGCCGGCGTCACCGCGGCCCCTGCCCCCAATTCGCCATCGGACTCGATCGCCTGATCGGACGTGGGGTTTGCATCTTGCCTGCGGCGGATGCGGGCGGTCACGGGCTCCTCGGCCGAGGAATGCTTCTGCCGTACTCGCTGCGGCGTGGCCTCGATGGTGTGAGCGGCCTTGAGTGCCTTGATCCGTTCGGCGAGTTCGTACACCGCAATCTTGGCTTCGTCATCTTGTGCCTGAGCCGTTGCTGAAAGGCCGGCCTTGAGCTGGTCGCGCAGGCTGGTCAGTTCTGACAAATATGCGTCATGGAGGAACGGCTTGCCGAGACGTGCCTGGTAGTCGCGAAGCTGGGACTCGGCGATGGAAAGGTCTTGCCGGACCCTGGCGCAATCGGAGGGGTAAGCATTGGCCAGGCGGTCGAGAGCGTTCAGGACGGCGCGGGGTCCGTGATGGTCGCGTGAAAGCGTGTCGCGCCGTGTCGTCGCTCCTTCGAGATACACCTCGGGCGCGAACTGCGGATGCAGGAACATGCCGAATCGCAGGCCGCGATAGGTCCCAAGCGGCACACGGCTCGTCTCGCGGACGTTGGGCAATGAATCCAGTCGGCTGCCCAGGATGGCGTGTGCGTCCTCGCGGGAGTAGGCGCGCTTTCCTATCGTGATCGGATCAGCGGCATGAGCGGTGGCCGTGGCCTGGTCCGTGGTTAGGCTGGACAAAAGCCCGGATAGGTTGGCAATCGTGCCGGGCAAATCGCGGACGCTTCGGCGGGCGACGTATTGTTCATCCATGTGGTTCTTTTTCAGTAAGGTGAGCCGTTGCAGCTCGGCGTCGGCCTCGGCGAGAGTCAGGACCGCGGGGTTGCCCGACGCAATCGCCTTGACCTCGGCATAGGAAAGCTCCTGGCCGCCGATATCCTCGGCACGGCGGGCGGCGTTGTCGCCGGTGATGACCTGGCCGATGAACCGCGCCTTGGTTTCGAGTGCTTGCCACATATAGGCGTCGAACGACCCTTCCGTGACGTAGCGGTAGATCGCCACTTCCTCGTTCGTGTTCCCCTGGCGGAGGATTCGGCCCTCGCGTTGCTCGACCTCGGCCGGCTTCCAGGGAGCGTCGAGGTGATGCAGGGCGACCAGGCGTTTCTGGACGTTCGTTCCAGTACCCATCTTCTGCGTGCTGCCGATCAGCACGCGCACGGAGCCATTCCTGACCCTCTCGAACAGTGCCTGTTTCTTGGCGTCGGATTCGGCGTCGCCGATGGCGGCGATCTGCTCGCGTGGGATGCCGTGGGCGACCAGCTTGGTGATGATTTCCTGGTAGGGTGAGTAACCCCAGGGCGTCGGGTTGACACCCATGTCGCTAAAGGTCATCTGCGTGCCGCGTGTCGCAGCGGTCCGCCGCCAGATGGCGGCGACGTTTTCGACTAACCGGTTGACCTTCGACTCCGCGAAATCGGGTGCCGTGGCCGAAAGCATTCTTGCATCCGTGGCGAGTTTGCGTCCGTCGGTGGTGATGGCCAGGGCGTTATCGACGCGGGGGTCCACCTTCTGCGACCGTAGCCGCTCGTAGCGTTCGACCAGCTCCTGCTGAAGAACATGCTGCTCCTCGGACATCGGGCAGGCGACGACGATCGGCTTGCCGCCTTCCAGATGGGGACGCGGCAGGTTGAGCATTTCGGGCGTCTGCACGTCGGCAAATGCCCTGAACATCGTTTGGAGTTCTGGCAAATTGGTGAAGCGGGCGAACCGGCTCCGCGGCCGCAGGCCAGCGCCGTCCGGCGAGATTTCCATGGTGTCGATCACTTCGCCGAACGTGGCTGCCCATGCATCGAAATGTTCCAGGCCGCGGCTCCTGAGCCCCTCGGGATCGAGGAAACGCTGCATCGTGTACATCTCGACCATCGTGTTGCTGATCGGCGTCCCGGTGGCGAAGGTCACCCCGTGGCCGGCATGTTGCTCGCCCAAGTAACGCGCTTTCATGTACACGTCGAAAGCCCTTTCGCTGCCGCCGGTCTGGATGCCGGCGACGCGCTCCATCTTCGTCGGCGTCTCCAAATTCTTGAAATAATGCGCCTCGTCGATGAAGACGTGATCGACGCCGAGTTCGTCGAACACCAACCCGTCATCTTTTTTGTCCTCGGCCAGCAGGTCCTTCAGCCGTTCGACGCGGGCGGCCTTTTGCTTCTCGATGGTCTTGATGAGGTTGCGGTTGCCGCCTTTCGCACCCGCATGTTCAAGCAGCAGCTGGTCGTACTCGGCGATCTGCTCGGTCAAGAACTTCTCCTGGTAGTCGCGCGACATGCCGATCCGCTCGAACGATGAATGCGTGACGATGATGCCGTCCCACTCGCCGCTGGCGATCTTGGCGGTTAAGAACTTGCGGCGGTCCCGGCTCAAGTCCTCCTTGGCGGCGACGAGCAGCCTGGCATTGGGGTAGAGCTGCATGAACTCACGGGAGAACTGCTCCAGCAGGTGGTTGGGCACGACGTACATTGGCTTCTTGAGGAGACCCGCCTGTTTCATCTTCATGCCGGTGGCGGCCATCGTGAAGGTCTTGCCGGCGCCGACAGTGTGGGCCAGCAGCGTGTTGCCGGAACTCATGCCGCGCCATACGGCGTCGTTCTGGTGCGGCCGCAACTTGATGTTTTGGTTCATGCCGGGAAAATCGAGGTGTGAGCCGTCGAAGAGCCGGGGGCGGAGGTTGTTGTAGGTGTCGTTATAAATGCGCACCAGCCGCTCGGTGCGTTCGGGATCGGTGAAAACCCAGGACCGGAACCGCTCTTTAATGAGCTTTTGTTTCTCGCGGGCGGCCATCGTCGCTTCCTGGTTGATAACCTTCTCCTCGCGGTCGCCGGCCATCACCGTGTCGTAGATGGTGGGCGTCTTCATGTTCAAGGCCAGGTCGAGCAGCCAGGTGCCGTTGGCGCGTGCCGTACCATAGTCAGAGGTCGCGGCCACGGACTGCTTGGCGGCGTAGTCGGCGTCGATGCTCCACACGGCGTCTTTTTTCAGGTGGGCGACGGGGACGCTGGACGGCTCGACATGGAATAAATCGGCGGCGAATGCTTGGATGTCGCTCTCCGGTATCCACGGCGCACCCAGATTGGCGTCAATGTCGCCGGGCAGCACGTCCTCGGGCTGCACGCTCCGCAGGGCCTGGGCGTTGCGGGCAAATTGGGGGCCGGCGCGCTCGGCGGCAGCGAGCTTGGCGCGGACATTGCCGGAGAGATAAGCATCGGCGGTCTGCCAGCTTTTGGCATCCGGGTCCGGGAAGATGAGGTCGCCCAGCTCGGCGATGACCTGTTGGCGAGGCTTGCCGTAAAGTTCCCCGATGAACGGCAGATCCACCCTGCCCCGCTGGTTGAGGGAAACCAGCAACCCTTCTTCGGCGCTCTTGACGTGAGTGATGGGCGGGGTTTTGCCAACCACGTCCTTCGTCATGATGGCGGCTTTGGCGGCCTTACCCGTGACCTCGTCGTATTCCTCTAGTGAGCATACGAGCATACAATCCGGGTCTTCCTTCCACTTCACCAAATTGGGCATGCGGCGGATGACGGTGCCGTCAGCGGTTTCGCCGAAAGTGGTCTTGCTGATCGGGCCGTAGGTGAGCACGAAGCGGTCGTAGGCCCAGTTGAGTTCCCGTCGTGCCTCCTGGCGGTTGGCCTCGGGCCAACCTTCGTTCTGCGATTGCAGGACGCGGCGGGCGCTGTCGCGTAAGCCCACCAGGGCGGCAAGCCGTTTGCCGGTCAGCGTGCCGTCTGCTTTGAGGGCCGTGCCGCCATAGACGACGGACACGGCTTGGCCGCCTTGTGATTGGTAGATGACGCGATCGTCGCCGACGAAGAAGCTGCCTTCGGCGATGTGGCGTTGCGGCGGCGGCGGCGTGACAGCGAGGGCAGGTTCATTCGCGACCGGTGATGCTTGCAGCGGTGCGAATTCCGGCAGGCGTTGGATCGCTGCCGTGAGTTGCCCGGTCAAATCGCCGCCCCCGACGACGCTATAGCCTTCGCCTCCGTAGAGCGTGTCCTTGCGCGTCCAGGTGCCAAGGACCATTTCGGGATGGTTCAGGAAATAGCGATTGATGGGTACATCCATGCCCTCGATGGAAAGCGGCGCAATGCCGAGCCAATCAGGATCGGCATGGTGGGCCGGCTCGCCGGGCGCCCGTTTGCGTAAGAACAGGATGTCCGTGACCACGGCCGTGCCTTCGCGCTTGAAGGCATCGGACGGCAGGCGGATCGCCCCGACGAAATCGGCCTTGCCCGCCAGGTACTCGCGGATCGCTGCATTCTGCTTGTCCATTGTGAAATGGCTGGTCACCAGGGCCAGCACGCCGCCGGGCTTGAGCGCGTCGATGGATTTTGCGAAGAAATAGTCGTGCAGCGAGAGCTTGTGGCCGCGATAGTCGAGCTTGAGGTCGGCGAACGGCACGTTGCCGATCACGGCGTCGATGCGGTCCTCGGGGAGTCGCGTGTCGCGGAAGTTCTCGATGCGGATGTCCTGGCCGGGATGCAGCGCCCTGGCGATGCGGCCGGAGATGGAGTCCATTTCGATTCCGATGAAGCGAGTGCCTTCCCGCCCATGCCCCATGAAATTGCCGGTGCCGCAACCGGGTTCCAGGATGGTGGCGTTGCCGGGGACGCCGAGACGGGAAAGGGCGTCGTGCATGGCGGCGATAACGGTTGGCGAGGTATAGAAGGCATTGAACGTAGTGCGTTTGGCGCTGGCGTATTCCTCGGGCGAGAGCAGGGTTTTCAGCTCCTCGCCGATGGCCTGCCACGTTGCATCCTTGTATTTGCCTCTAAGCGGATCGGGAAAGATCGACAAGGCGACCGGCCCGAATCCGGCGAAGCGGGCGAGTGTCTGGCGCTCCGCAGGTGCGGGCTGCCGTTGGTCGCGCTCGATCCACTTTAGGACGCGAATGGCGGCGAGGATGTCGCGGGCTTTGGCTTTTTCGCCACTGGCAATGGAGACGGCAGGCGATGGACACTCAGAAAGCGTGGTTGGCGGACCGGGCGAGTTGTGGTGTTCGATGGGTGCCGGTGTGGTGGTGACCGGTTGCTTAGCCGGTGGTTCTGGTTCAGCTTCGGCCGGATTTGTGGGAGGGGAGTCAAATAGAGTCGGCTGTTTGGATGCCTTTACTCGCGCGGCGTGCGACTGCTGCGGAGGAACAGCATAGCTGCGTCGAGGCACAGTGCCTCGTGCCCCTGGCGCGGAGACTCGGAGGGCAAACGATCCTCCATTTCCTTGAGCGCGATCTCCAGGGCTTCGCTCGCGATGTGGTTCCGGTTGCTTCTCGGCCTCAGTCCCGACAGGAGATCCATCCAGGCCTCGTGGCTGGCCTTCAACTCCTTGGCGTAGCGTTCCATGCTCGTCAGGAGCTTCCGGTCCTTCCGGAGTTGGTCGTGCATCTTGGGCCGTTGTTGCAGGAGTTCGAGAATGATGGTCTTGTATTGCATGGTTTCCTCCATCGGGTTGAGGGGTTGCGTTGTCTTGAGTCTCAGGCGTGGTGCCTGGAGCCTGCCCCGCACTCGCTGCGGGGTCGGGCGGGAATAACGAGGTTTGTCGCCAGTCCGGCGGTTTCCGGGCCATAGTCAGGAACCATCAAGAACTGGTTCCCGGACTTTGGCCCGGCGTTCGCTTCGCGGTCTGGGCTCTGCCAGAAGACGGAGAGGCGCAGTCATGGGATGACGGCGTTCCGATTAGAAGGGAATGTCTTCTCGCGCCTCGATCCCCTTCTCTTGCCGGATCATCTGGCGCAGCTCCTGATAGAGCTTTTCCGCTTCAATGCGGGTGGTCATGGCGGAATCAGGCCAAACCGGGTGTGCCCATATCCGGTCAGCCGGGTTCCAGCGGTATCCCGCCTCCTTCAACTTGTCGATGACCGCCTGGCTCGGCTTGTCTTCGGGCCGGCCTTCGCCAAACTTGATCGCCATCTGCCGGTCCTGCTTGCTCTCGAAGAGGCGGATGCCGGTGACGTTGTCAGTGGCGATGCCGAACGGATCGGGGGTAGCGACCCATTATCTTTTGTCCGACTCGCTCCGCGAAGGTCTGGCCGTCCGGCCTGGCTTCGGCTGCCGGCGGTTCTGCGACGGTTGTGGGGTTTTCTGTTGACTCTTTATCCGGTGTGCGTTTACGTGATGACATGTGGTGATCCTCCTTGTGGTTATGAGGGCTAATCATTAACCCTCATTAAGGATATTAGCACACTTGTATAGGGCCGCGCAATAGGCTGAGCGCGGGTTTCAGACGATTTTAGAGGCCATAACTCTAGGTTGTTGGCGGTTCAAAGAGCTAAATAGCCGTGGCAACCGGCACAAACCAAGCCTCCTTTCACATCGTTCTTATCGGCCAGAATCCTCAGCATCTGGGAAACCGATTGGTTGTAAGGAGCCCGCCCAACACACCACGAGACAGAAAGGCCTGCGTGCGAGCAAACACGCTTGGTGGTCAGTAAAACTGGTTGCCCCGGCTTCATTATACCCATTATATCTATGCATAGCATAGGGATGCTTGCCGCGAACGAAAACACTTGACCGAACCGCTCATTCTGCATATTATGCCGATTACTCTAAGATCCCTAACACATCGCATATTCATCTCCATTGCAAGACCGGTAAACGTGCTTGGCCCAAGACGAACAAAAACTGCTAGACGCTATCCAACGAAACCCGGAGGACGACGCCCCAAGGCTTGTATACGCAGAGTGGTTGAGGAATCATGACACTGGCGACGGCAAGCTAGCGGCACGTGGCGAGTTCATTCGGGTCCAATGCGCACTGGCAGACCCAAACACTGACACAACGCAGCGACCGAGGCTAGAGAAGCGGGAGCAAGACCTGCTAGAGGGACACCAAGATGAGTGGGAGCAATCGTTACGGACGTGGGTCCGACAGGTGAGACGCATTGATTTCAAGCGGGGCTTTATCTACGGTGTAACAATGCGGGGCGATGACTTTGCCGAGCATGACAAGCAAGTTTTTGCTGCGGCGCCGACCATCCGCGAGGCGTGTCTTGTGTGTTTTGATGATCCACGCGATGATGATCCACGCGATGCGCGTGCGGTCGCTGCCTCTCCCTATCTGGAGAATCTGACATCGCTGAAGCTCGATGGGGCCAGCAACGTGCAGGTGCTAGCCCTGATCTCTTCTCCGCATCTGGCAAACTTGAGGTCGCTCGACCTCAGCCAAGACCACAGCCGCAGCAGCAACCGCATCGGCGCAGAGGGAGCGCGGGCCTTGGCATGGGCAATGAACCTGAGGCAACTGACATCGCTCAATCTGGACGGGAACAAGATTGGGTCCTTAGGCCTTCGGGAACTTGTTGGGTCAGGCTTGCTTGCGAACCTGCAATCGCTAAGTATCAGGGGCAACAACATCGACGCCGCGGGCGCGATGGCGATCGCGTCGTCGCCGTACCTTACGCGATTGGAGTCCCTCAACTTGTCCGCCAACAAAATCGGGACCGCTGGAATGCGACCGCTCGCTGGTGCAGCCTGCCTTGCGAAGCTAAACTCGTTGGATATAGCGGGCAATGACATCGGCGCAGAAGGAGCACGGCCACTGGCTGAATCACCGTACCTGACGCAATTGAGATCGCTGAACGTGAACTACAACCAGCTCTGCAACGAGGGGGTGCAAGTACTCGTTGGCTCACCAAACCTTGCCCAGGTAACGGCGCTTGACCTGGCGGACAATCATATCGGCGACGCAGGGGCACTCGCCATCGGCAAGTCACCGTACCTAACGAACCTTACCAAACTGACGCTGAGAAACAATATCAGTAGATGGAACAAGATCGGCAACGATGGAGCGCGAGCTTTGGCTTTTTCGCCACACCTGGCTAATCTGAGGTCACTCGACCTCGGCCACAACGCCATTGATGCAGAGGGAGCCCGGACCCTGGCTCAATCACCGTACCTAACACAATTGACATGCCTCGACCTCGGCTATAGCACAAGTGGATACACCACGCGTTATGAGGGGAGGAAAGACCTGGACGCGCTGCGTAACGGGAGGTAGCGGGCACGAGCTGATGAGCGCCGAGCATCGTGCGGCGCAAAGTCACGAGACGAGGGGCTCGCGCAACAGGTCATAGAAATCCTCATCATCGACGTGCATCCTCAACTGATCACGAGCCGGCAGGGATGACTCCTGAAAGTAGCCACCGAGGGATATCCGGGACATTTCAATGATGGCCTGCATAGAGCGAGCTTCATGCACGTAACGCTTTACTTTGAGGAAGGCATGAATAACGTTGGCATCGACTCGCACCTCATTCATATTCTTGTCGAAAGCGCCCTTGAGGTGATGCTCCAAGAGCGAGCGTAGCAGAACCGCGCGGCGAAACAGCAGCACGTGCTCCCCTTGGGCTTTCTTCATCGAATTGGATGAACTTTGCGAACGTCGGCCTGCTGTGGCGGCCACGACTCCTCCCGCCATAGAGGTATCCGTCGTGAACACGACTGTACTGTAATCAAATCGATCGTCAAGATCCTCGTCATCGGCGTTGTTTATGGTTTTAATGTCCAAGTAGCCACGCAGGCGGCTAACGAAATCAGTTCCTTTGGCAGCCTTGAAACTGTGCTCGTCCTTCCGCTCCTCGTAGAACTTGCCCCACGATATGGAGATGCCGCCGGCAAACACGAAGATTGCGCGGCCAATCCGGTACGTAGAATCACCAGCCTTGAACTCGCCGTCTTGCATTGGTGCGAGAAAGTACTTCAACCATGTCAGGTTTTCCGCGTCAAACTCGTCAAAGAAGACCAGGGGAACTTCACCTGCCACGGCCTCATCCTGGACCTTGTGGAATACTGTCTCGAGGTCTTCGGGATCGTCGAACTGAGCCATGTTGTATTTCAGGAGCCGCTTGACGCTGTGCGCGTTGACGCTATGCATGATCTGCTGGATGGTGAAGCTCTTACCAGAACCAGGGGGCCCAAAAACGGCGATGGACAGCGGAGATTGCCAATTCTTGTCATTGAGGTATTTTTCGATAATCAGCCGGATGCTAGCGAATTGATCGATCTCGTGCCTGAAAGCGGTTTTGATCTTGCCATGCACCTCAAAAGGGCAGTGTACTTTGAGGGGAGGTGTTTCCGGGGAATCCTCGCCAGGCGGGTCCTCGGTTTGTAGTACCACTTGGTCCAAGCCTCGGCGAACGATCTGTTGGGCAATCGCCTCAGCATAGGCGTGGATGTCTTTCCACGTTGTCCGGGATGGGTCCGCATATTGCCATTGGTTGTTGATGAAATACTCGATTCTACTCCATGTGCCTGAGTCTCCATCCTTTGGCCGGCCAATTGCTGCCACGCGATAATCATTCCATTGGTCCTTCCAGGCGCTTTTGTGGAGAGCTGTGAAGTTGTCAAAAAGCCGCTCGTAAGGAAGTGGGTCACCGGGCTGACTAAGCAGAGCCCTTTCACCGTAGCCGTGAAGGAAGTATAGGTGGTCGAGGATCACGCCCTGCTTGATTCCCGTGATAATACCTTTGGATATGTCACGGTTGTGGATCAGTTCCCAGGTTAGACCGCGAACGATGGCAGCGACGAGGATGGACGTGAAGCCCAGCATCGTGCCGAGTTGGCGCGACCCGCGGTCATCGGTAACGTCCGGACAGAAGTAGCATGACGTCTCCAGGCTACGCGTACCGTTGTTGTAGTACAGTACCCCTTGGCGGCGGAAGTGAACGACAAGGTGGCCTAGCCTTGTAAGCATTTCTAGGGGGGAGCCGGACTTATCCCTGGACGTTTGCATGAATTCGTCGAAGATCTCGCACTCCTGCTCAAGCGAGATTACATCCGGCATGTTCAGCCCCACTCGCCGCAGGTACTCCACTTTCACGACCAAGATCGTTCGCGGCAGCCAGGTTTCTTTGTTCTTGATAATCTGCCAGAGTTCGCTGTTTGCCAGCGGCGTGGCCAGCGGGGCAGCCATCTGCCAGATGATCCAGGTTTTATCCGGTTTGTACTGTTGCTCAAGACCGCGCCTTAGGAGTGAAGGGTCGAGGTTCCGGAAGTCTCTCGCCGCATCGTGCAACACAAGGATGTCCTGGCTGCATTTCGCTTCTTGCGCGACTTGTGTAGCTTGTTCAAGACGCTCCAAGCACTTCCGCAGTGACTGCTTGTAGGTCTCAAGTGGCCGTTCGAAGGGCTTCTTCGGGTGCTCCTTCTCGTAATGCGCCCAACCCAACCACTGCTCCAATCGGTAAACGGTGTCCTTGGCACCGGGAATATCCTTGACCACCATCGGGAACAAACCCAGGATGGCTGCTGCACTCCAGTACTGCTTGTCCTGGGCCGACTTGAGTTCAATGCTATCGACCCCGGCTGCATCGTGGTCGTACGACTTGACTTCTATTGCCTTGCGCCATCCTCTATCTTTCGCTGCCGTACGAATAGCCTTGAGGGCCATCTCAATGATTTCCTCCAGCAACCACGCGCCACCCCGCCGCCGGTGCCGCCACCACTGGCCATCCTCGACTAGAGGCACAAGGAAGGTATCCAGATTCACATCACCGAGAACGAGGATTTTGATATCTTCTGGTCTTAACGCGGCCGACATCGCACACCCCGCTTCGCCGAACCTGGACGAGCGCGGCCCGGAACCAGCAAGCTGGTTGCGACCACAGAAATCTCCCGGAAAAGGGAAAATGGCTTGGAAAAGAAAGATGCTCCCGCGCCGTGAAGATGCTGTCAAGGAGAAAAACACAGGGAATCTCACGCAACAATGGAAACGTCTTGTGACATGACTATGTCAATGCTGGGACTTAACGGATTGCACCAGGGGCGATCTTTGGCTGAACACAACTTGGGCTTGCCCCAGAGACAGTGAAAGGACGGCGCCCAAGACGGCAAAGGCCGCGACTCAGGAACACGCCGTTAGGACAGCGAGCGTGAAGGCGGCTGGCAAGCCGGTAGGCTTACCGAATTTCCCCGGGAAATTCGGCCTATGCAGTGCATAGGGAAGACGTCTGCTCTAATTGCGCATCTGTCAAGGGCTATTTGCAGAGCCAGCTCACTAAGGCGTTTCAAGGCGTGCGATGGGGGCAAAGATACCTCGGGTTCGAGCACTGGTAGGGCTGCTGCGTGAGTTGTACCACGGCGGCACATGTGGATAGGCCCCGTGGTCGCCCGCCAGATGATCGAAGCAGCACTGTGAAGGCAGGGGGTACGATCTGACGGGGCCGCAGTAATGGCTTCCCATCTGCACCCTTGCTTACGTACTCCCCTGCGAGCCATTGGCTAGCGGCTTGCGTCGATCGCCTAGGCGGCTTGACCTGATGATTGGAGAACCGTTCTGCTCTTCGAGGTATGGCAATGCCAGCCTCAGGATACGGTCTGGTTGGGTACAGGGGTACGATCTGAACAGCGGAGTAACGGATACTATCCCGTCCTGCAGCGTCTTCCGCGTACTCTCCTGGACCACGTTTTCTCCTTTCACCTTGCCTGCCGCCAGCGGTGCGTTTCGCCGGCCGGCCGACCTCTTGATGCCTATAGGTTACGCGGCCTGAGTGGCGGGCGGGTTCCCGTAGGCAAAATCTGTTTCATCGACCCACATGCGGTGCATGATAACCGCGAGCTTGCGGGCTACGGCGGTGGAGGCTACCTTGAAGCCACTGCGCTGCGCCAGCCTGACGCCCCACGCCTTGAGGCGGCTCCATTTGCCGCTGCGGGTCAGCATCGTGACTGACGCCTCGAATAGCAAGGTTCGCAACGCCCCGTTGCCACACTTCGTGATGCTGCCGGACCGATCAACCTCTCCCGAAGAGAATCGTCTCGGCGTCAGGCCGATATGCACGCCGACATCGCGGGACTTTCGGAATCGCAACGGATCGTCTATCTCCGCCTTGAAAGTCAAGGCGGTAATAACGCCGACGCCAGGAATTGTCTTCAGCCGCTTGCACACGGCGTCATTCTTGGTGATGGCAGCGCAATGCCTGTCCAACGCTTTTTGTTGCGCCAGGATGCCGTCGCGAGCCTGCAACAGTGTGTGCATCGTCCTGGTGACAAGGGTATTCTTTCCAACGAGAGCAGTGATGACCTTGGCAGAGAATCCGGCGCTGGTAACTGTGCCGAGCTTGATTCCGAAGGTCTTAAGCGTGCCGCGAATATGGTTTTCCATTTCCAGACGAATTGCCACGAGTTGCTTGCGGCCTCCGACCAATGCACGCAGTGCCTGGCCGTCATCGGACTTGACATGCGTCGCCTTGTACCAGCCGGTGCGGGCAATCTGTGCCAAGCCGCGGGCGTCGTTCTTGTCGGTCTTGACTCGCTGAGCTTTCAGGGTGCCGTGGGCGTGGCGGGCATCAATGCAGATCACCGGCCACGAAGATCGTAGACCATGATAAAAATGCGTACTCAGCTGGCCGGTTTCAAAGACGATTCGGTTGATCGCCCACTCCTTGCCGTGCATTCGCAACCAGGTGTCAAGGGCGGGAACGTCGGAAGGGACGACGCCCTCCCTCACTTTCTTCCCGTCGCTATCGACCACGCAGATATGAGTTGATTGCAATGAAATGTCGAATCCGATAAACACTTGCATAGGCTGTGACTCCGTTTGATGGTTAAAGCACGCTCGTCGCGAGCGGCCCCATTTGGAGCACAGCCACTGATGAAGCGCAATTACGGTATCTGAGACTGAAAATGATTAAGAGACCTTAAAGAATTGCATGCTTGCCACGGCATGAGATTAGGGCTGATCTGTGGCAAACTAGCCTGGGCGGAGCTGCGTGTAGCTCTTGGTGGCGAATGGCGCGAGCCTGGCCGGAGTCCGTGGATTCCGGTCAGACAAGCCCCCGCCCGCCAACGGCGGGGGTCGCGGTGGACGATGCAGCCAAACGCCGTCGTTGGTGGACGTTCGGAAACTATGTGGGTGATGCATGCCGGGTGGACCCGGACATGCAAGCGAAGAGCCGCGGGAGGCGCGTAGGTCGAGGGAAAGTCAGGGTCGTCGAAAAGAGCATTGATGTCGCGGCCGGCATCGACAACGCGGACCACTTCGATGCCGCAGGGGATTTCGCGATAGAGAATGAGCAACCGTGGAAAGCCTTTGATGTGCCACCGCCGAATACCGACATGCGGAGCGTGTAGGAATCCAAGTAACGCTCCCATCCTCGGCATCTGGGCGAGCTGCACGAAAGCACGCTCGGCATTGTCAACGAAACGCAGAGCCACGACGATGCCCGCTTCGGCCTGGTAATAGGCGGTCAGCTGTTCAATGTCTTGGGTAGCCAGGACGGTCTTTTCAATGCGCTCCTCAGGCATTGTCGGCGGCGGTGGAGGAGGACTGTTGCAGCTTGGCGCGCAGTCCTTGCCAGAATGCCGGCGTGACTGGTGCGGCAGGGCCGCTGTCGAGGCCCTTCTGGATTTCTTGCTGGAGCCATTCCAGCGTCGCCGCTTTTTGCCGCTCACGTTCTTCAAGAAGACGGAGAGCGGTGCGGACAACTTCACTGGCGGACTGGTAGCGGCCGGCGGTGACGGTCTCGTGGATAAAGGCTTCGAGGTGAGGGGTAAGGGACACGTTTAAGCTCATAGGTCGATACTAGCGCATTTCAAGGGCAATGTCAAAGACTGACAAGAGGTAGTCGTGATGCCCTTTCAGGTTGGTGGTTAAGATTGTTTCTCGAAGATGGCCAGCACGTCGTGAAGAGCAGCAACCACCTGGTAGAAGACCTCTTCTTTCTCGATCATCTGAGCGGCCGCCAGCAACTGGAAGCCGTCGCGGAAGGCACCGTACTCCTCCAAAGCCTCGCCAAGGAAATAGACGCGGCTGTTCAGGCTGTGCAGCCAAGCCGTCAGCTCGCTGGTGTAAACGTCCGGCTCCAGACTGAAGCGGGCCTCGTCGGCGTTCTCATGCCCGGCCAGTGCATCAACGCTCTGCTCGATGAAGGTATAGCGCCAGTCGTCGGGGAGCAGCCTTGCATCGTCGTGGGCCAGGCGGCATACGGTCGTCATCCATTCCGGTGCAGTGTCTCGCAACTTGCGGAACGTCTCACCGCTGCTAATCCGTGTGGCGGTTTCAAAGGCCAGCGACATTGCGGTGGCGAGAGATTGAAGAGTAGTTGTCATGGGCGGAGTCCTCGGTTAATGGTTAAGCGGTTTTGCGTGGATTGTTGGTGGCTGCCCACGCCTTGCGGATGCGTTCACAGGCGTAGTCAAAATACACGGGGTCCTGCTCGATGCCGACGAAGTGCTTGCCGGAGTTGATGCAGGCCACGCCCGTGGTGCCGCTGCCCATAAAGGGATCGAGAATCGAGGATGCACGGGTTTCGCGGCAGATGAACTCCACCTGGGCGAGCGGGCGTGGGCACGGGTGGAAATTGTCCCCTTGGTAAGCGTCGTAGCGTGCCAGGTCAACGAGGTGCCAATCCCGCGGCACTTCCTTCCAAAGCCGAGACTTCTGACTCCAGAAGATGATCGGGTCCCAGCTAAGGCAGGGTTGCTTGCCGCCGCGCTTGGGGTACAGCTTGCAGCCGGCAAGGATACGGTAATCTTCGGGAAAATACTTGTGCCACTTGTCGGCCTTGAGGGGACTCTGCCAGACGAAGCAGGGGCCGCCACCTGACAACCTGGTCAGCAAAGGCACGAGCTTCCACATCAGGATGTCGTACCGCTCCGGTGCGTCGTCGTAGGCGCGGTACTTGAAGCCGATGCCGTAGGGCGGGTCGGTCACCACGCCCTGGACGGGCGAAAGCCTGGGCATGATGTCGAAACAGTCGCCGTTGTAGAGCGTTGCCGTGCCGATTTGCACCTTGCGGCAGGGCTGGGCCTGCGCCTGCGGTTCCTGGCGGGCGGCCTTGACCGGGCGAGTGCGGGCGGCGTAGAAGGGATTGATGGTTGCGAGTGCGTAGGTCATGGGCGTTTCCTTTCATCGATGGGTTGATCGTTAAGTTCGGCGACATAGTGCTTGCCGGCCAGACAGAGTGCGTAGTGAAAGTCTTCGCCGGTCGCGTCGGACCAGTGCATGGCATCGGCGAGAAGGTCGATCAGGCTGGTGAATACGCCGTCGTCGGAGTAACGACGAAGGGCGGCATCGCACCTATCGACGCGTTGCGGGATTGAGGCATCGCCGGTCGTGCCGGCCTCCTGGCCAGTTTCGCGGCCATCCTGAATTGCCCGGCGCAGTGACGGCTCGTAGTCATCACCCCGCCAGGAATTGGAGCCGAAGGCGATGTCTCCCGCAGCCAGCAGGGACACGTCGAGAACGGCACAATAGCCTGGGTCGTCGAAGAGGATGCCGACCTTGGCGCCGCGTTCCCGTATCACTTTGAACAGCACCACGTCGAAGCCTGCACCGGCGACGCCGTTGCGATGGTGGGCAGTGTCAAGAATCTTGAGTTTCATGGTCATGCCTCCTGTTCGTCAGCTGGTTCGGGATAGAGGTCGTCGGCGACAGTTTCGAGCGTCGTCCAGGTGATGCCCCACTCGGCGTCATGGTGGTCATCAACCTCCTGGAGAACCTCCCAGGCTTGCTCTTCGGTCAAGTGCAGCCGGACGCCTCCAACGTCGTCGGTACACCAGATGGCGGCGATACTGTGGTGTTTGGCGAGCAGTTCGCGGACATGGCGATTGATGTCAGCTGGTTCGCCGGTGTTGATCGTTGCGTCGTTCATGGTCGCCTCCCTCAATTCACGTCTCGAGAACGGCTGAGGCGGAGTTCGGCGAATTGCCGTTCCAGCTCATCGAGTTCGTTGTCGAAGGCGGGATCGCAGGCTCCGCCGAATTCCTCGATGGCACAGATAACGCGGTACATTTGAGAATTGATGTCTGCTGAGTGGTGTTGCATGGTGTATTCCTTTCCAGGTTGGGGCGGAGCCGAAGCCCCGCCCTTGGGTTGATGTTCGTTACTCTTTCTTTTCCGAAGCGACGCGGAGGCTGATGCGGCCGTCCAGGGGCGCCATATCGAGCTGAACGTTGAAGCCTTTGCCGTCGGCGTGTGCCCAGGCGCTGCCTATCCGTGTCCAGAAGCTTTTCTGGCCTTCGCCGCGGTCACGCACGTGGTAGGCGATGTGGCTGGGCGCTTTGCCGGCGGGTTTGGTTTCGGTGGTTGTGTCTGACATAATCTGTCTCCTTCTTTCGATTTTCAGCCCCGCTCATCGGGGCCTTACGGCACGCCCCTCGAAGCGGCCCAGACGAGAACGTTTGTGTCCGGTCAAGCTGAAAATTGGGGGCGACCTTTAGGGGGAGCCGATTTTCTGCTTGACTGGCTCGTCGGCTGCTTCACAGTGCCCGTAATAAGGCCACGTGCGGGGTTGGATCGATGGAGAGACAGGGCATTCAGATGAAACCCAGGTACCGAACTTCGGTCAAAAAGCCCCGGAGCACTGCACCACGGTATGAGTGGGATGGGGCCAGCGAATGGGCGGGTGGAAGTACAGCGCAGGGTAGCGCCATGAGACAAGGCAGGATCCAGCGGCCGGCGGCCGGCCGGTATGGTACGCCAGGCGCCGCGGGAAAAAGGGGAGCACGGAAATGGGGCGGGTGACAAGGCCATGCGTATTCAACTTGGGCTCGAGGCCTGACCGCGGCTTTGACTTACGGAAGATGGCGGACGAGCCGCTATGCGAAAACCATTTATGAGATGACCGCTGAAACTTGACCAGCTATACTTGCTGCGAAGAGGAGCGAACATGCCTCACATGGACAATGCCGACTTTATCAATGCCATTGTTGCCAATCCGCAGGATGACGTGCTCCGTCTCGCCTACGCCGACTGGCTTGAGAAACGGAACGAAACCCTCGATTCGGAGCGGGCGACGTTCCTGCGGCTTCAGTGCGAACTCCACGGCAAGCCAAAAGAAGGCGTATCCTATCGGACTCTGTACCAGCGTTGTTTGGACATTGAGTACAAGCTCGACGACGACGCTTGGCTGGTGTGGGTACATGACGACCTTGCGATCCCGCCCGGCTTGAGCGAAAAAGGCCGGCGCGCCGCCATGACTATCCTGAAGGTGTTGGCCAAGGAGAAGTTCGCGTTTACAGGGGGTTGTCGGCTGTTCTGGACGCCATCCGAATCGAAACAAAGAGGGTGGGAGCTAAGCGAAGAATGCGTGGTGTTGGTGGTAGTACATGACGGTCCTATGCACACCTTCTTTACGCCGGACAGCCCCGACCAGTGGCGCCGCCACGACAAAATGGACAAGGCGTTGCGAAAACAGGGTATGTTTCACGAGCCTTACGACAATGCGCGCTCGAACATCGTCGACGAGGAAAACTACTGACCCGCCGGGGTGGCTGCCCAGGCCAGCGTCAGCTTATCCGCTGTGAACCCGGAGACCTGATATTATCAGCCAAAAACCGGCACGGAGTTCTGCAAGGTAGCCGCGGCGAACGCAGGCAGCGGCCAGGCGTTCTCTGCATGAGGTGGGCGGGTGGGGGATGTTAACTATAGAAAAGTAACGCATCCCCCGCCTGACAAAACCTCCAAAGAAGGAGGGCACGCGGCTAACTTCGTTTGGCGTGGTGTGTTGGTTTTCAGACGATTGATCTGCAAACCACTGCTCTTATTATAAGAGCCACGCTTCCTGGAGGCCGCCTTTTGGGCGGCTCCCAGACGGCAACTGTAGCCAATGCGTCGCTAATGTCCACTGGTTTTACGGTTTGGTGGTGTCTCAATTATTGACATTTCGTGGTTCAATGGCTGGCCTACGCATCCCTCTGCCGACGCTTCGCCGTATCCCTCGCGGGATACGCCGCACGGCTTGAAGCCGGTATCACTCGTTCTGTCTTCACCGTGATGGACTTGCACCATCTACTCCTTGCCGGTTTTGAGTCCGGCGCACTCGAGGTAATCGGCCCACCACTGCATCATTCTCCGGCGTTCCGGTAGATATTGCGCGTGGTTGTAAGCGGCGCGCACGCTGTCCCGTTCGCTGTGGGCAAGTTGACGTTCAATTACATCCGCGCGAAAATCGTGCTCGTTCAGGATCGTACTGGCAGTGCTCCGAAATCCGTGCCCTGTGGTGCGTGAATGATAGCCCATACGATACAAAGCATAGAGCATAGTGTTCTCGCTCATAAAGGTGGCGGGATTGTGCTGGTTTGGGAAGAGATGTTTCCGATGGCCGGAGTGCTTTTGCAATTCCCGCAGAAGGGCGATGGCTTGCTTCGACAACGGCACGATATGCAGTTCCTTCATCTTCATGCGTTCAGCAGGAATCCGCCACTCGGCTTTGTCCCAGTCGATCTCCGTCCAATGAGCCGCACGCAACTCTGTCGTGCGGACAAAGGTTAGCAGCAGGAAGCGCAGCGCCAGCTTGGTTTGCAAGTGGCCGTCATACGCCTCCAGTTTTTCCAGGTACAGAGGAAGGTCACTTGCTTTTAAGAACGCATGATGCTTGACGACCGGCGTCTTTAACGCGCCGCGCAAATCAGGAACGGGATTCCGTTCGGCCCGCCCCGTGGCGATGGCATACATGAAGACCTGCCCGCAGATCTGCATCACGCGTCGCGCGGTGTCCAGCGTGCCGCTGCCTTCGATTACGCGGAGCATAGCAAGGACTTCCGGCGGCGTGATGTCGGAGATTGGTCTATGGCCCAGCTTCGGAAGCACAAGCCTTTCGAGACGGCCTAGCTTCACCTCGGTGGTAATGGGCGCCCATGCGTGTTTGCGCTTATCAAGCCACTCGCGGGCGACCGCCTCAAACGTGTTGGCGCTCTTGAAGGCCACCAGGCGTTTGGCTTCCTTCTTTTTCTCCGCTGGATCGCTTCCGGCGGCGAGCACCTTGCGTGCCTGAGCACGCCGATCACGGGCATCCGCCAAGGTGATTTCGGGGTACACACCCAATGCCAACACTTTTTCCTTGCCCGCAAAGAAGTATCTCAGACGCCAGTATTTGCTGCCGGATGGCATGGTGACAAGAAAAAGCCCTTCACCATCGGTGAGCTTGTAGGGCTTCGTTCTTGGTTTGGCGTTGCGGACTTTGGCATCTGAGAGCGACGTGGGCATGGTGGGGTACATTTTTCAAAAAGTGGGTTATCTGGTCCAAAATGTATCCCAAAATACCCCGGATGTCAACGAATATTGTCGGATGGAGGCGGCAGGTCGAATCTCATGAAACCGGCGCTGAGTATATGTTTGGTTGGCTTTGCGGAGTATTAATGGATATTAACGTGGTGCCCACGGCCGGAGCCACATTGGTCAAGTAACATATTGTTCTTAAAGTACATATTGGATTCTACACAAACCGGATACCCCACCTATATACCCCTACTAATACAACCTGAAGTTGCTGACATATAAGAGATATTCGCCATCATTATCTGGTAATAGCGCGAGCACAGCAAAACTCATGCATCAGCATGACATAGATTGCTTTTAATGACAAGCTGGTCCACGAACGACGCAATTGCGCTCACGGGAGGAAATGCGGTCAGACATTGTCGCCCGCGGCCGTATGTAACTTGTCCACTTTGGCGCGCAGCCCTCGCCAGAATTCTGGCGTGACCGGTTCGGATGGCCCGCTGTCCAGGCCTTTTTGCACTTCGGTGGCAAGCCACTCGAGGGTTGCCGCCTTCTGCTGCTCGTGCTCTTCCAGAAGACGCAAGGCAGCGCGAACAACTTCACTAGCCGATTGATAACGGCCAGTGGTCACGGTCTCGTGAACGAAGGCTTCGAGGCGAGGGGTCAAGGAGACGTTCAAGCTCATAATTCGATAGTAGGCAAATCGCAGGCAATGTCAAAGGCTGACATTGTTGTTAGGATTGCGCCGACGGAGGAAATCGGCTACAGTTTATTCGTATGGAACATCAGTGCACAGAGATCGGAACAGCCCGACCCCCGTATAGCCGTGAGCATATTGTGGTTATCCCTGGCCACTGCGGGGGCAAAGCACATGTGGCCGGCCACCGCATCAAGGTGCAGCATATCGCGGTCTGGCACGATCGGCTGGGGAAGAGTCCTGACGAAATCGTGGCCGAGCATCCCGGCTTGACGCTGGCCGACGTGTTTGCGGCGCTGGCTTACTATTACGACTACCGCGAGGTGATTGATGCCGACATGCGGACCGACGCGGATTTCGCGGCCGGGCTGAAAGCGAAGTCTCTCCCTTCTCTCCTTTTGCAGCGTCTTACCTAGGGCATGGCCCGGACGCTCCGGTTCCATCTCGATGAAGTGTGCGACCCGCGGATCGCCGGTGGCTTGCGCCTTCGCGGGGTAGCGGTCAGGACGGCACCGGAGGTCGGTCTCCTTGGGGTGCCGGATGAAGCACACCTCGCGTAGCCGTCGCGACTGCATCATCCTTGACCTATGTCCCGTGTAAGGAATACTCGCCTGTTTTCCTTACAATACCAAAGGCAACCGGAACCGTAAATCCCGGCTCAACAACAGAGAGCGACCGCAAGTTGGGCTTCGGCCAATGCCGGTAATCGGCAATCCCGGTGCGCTAGTGTTTTGTTTTGACATAACTGCCGATCCGCCCGTAGCAGGACGAACCCTGTTTGTTTTTGTGCGGGTTTAGGTTGGCGTCGTAAGAGGATCTCGTAAACGTCTTGCCACATACGGTGCAGCGGAAAACGTACTGCATGCTGCCGAACGCTTTGCGCTTCGAAGCGCGTGGCGCTTTGTAGTTGGGTGTGCGGGATTGACGGCGTGGTATGTGTAGGCTTTGCGCCGATGATTGCCTTAAGCTCAACTGCACCGGGCCTTCGGGGATAAAATCAATCGAGTAGCGCGGCGTAAAGGTGTGCTGGGTGACGGTGGCACGGAGAATACGATCCGTGCGGAAGCCACGCGTCTCGGCCGTGGGTAGCTTTACGCCATAGATAATCATGTTGCCTTCCGATGTTGCGCGCAATGAATAAGGCTCGACCAGGTAAGTTTGTCGTTCACCGCTTTCTTTCCGGTAATCCAGCTCGACACATAGGCGGTTGACCGCGGCGAAGCGGATACGGTCAAGTATGCTATGCTGCGGCGTTCCGGTGTCGAAGGTGATGCCGCTGACTTCGCCGGCTCGCGACGACGGGATAGCGGGCAACAAGGCGGCAGCAATCTGTTCGGGGTGTTCAAGCCACACGAAAAACGGGGTCAATTCGCCCCAGAAGGAATCGAAGGGCGGCAGCACTTGCAGCTGGTGCCCTAGCTGGTCCTGCCAGCCGGTGGCACATGCGTCCTTGTGTGCGTCGAGGTCGACCAGTTGGGGAAAGGTAATATTCTTGTGACCGCATTTCTGCGTCAGCACGGCGCGCACTTGGGACGCTGCATCGTGCGATTCCGGGCGGCGGAAAAAATTGATAACGTCATATAAGTCGCGCGGCCGCGTGCGTTCCTTTAAGGCGCGGATTTTCTCGGCAAAGACTTCGGCATAGGAATAGCTTTGTATGGTAATGCCTTCCGTGGGGCAATCGCTGTAATCATGCCGCACCGGCGTCATGACCGGCGCGTCGACGATGATTTCATCGGCAGTCAGGTCAAGCTTAATGCGCGGCATGGTGTGCTTGCCTGCGGGCGTCACCGGGCCGCGGTAGTAGATGCGGCCTTGGCATGCGTCTACGCCGCGCGGGTTCTTAAAAATCTCGAACGTAAGGCGGTCTGCCGGGATCTCGATGCCGCTGTTGTCGTAGACCCATGCCCCAATATTAGTAAAGGCGTTGCGTAGAAAATCCTCATTGATGTGCGACACATCGCGCAGCGTGAAGTCGAGGTCTTCTGAAAACCGATAAGTTTCAAAATAGCATTTCTTTAGGCACGTTCCGCCCTTGAAGACCCACGCCTCGCGCAGCGTTTGTTCCTGATAGATGCCGGCCAGCAGCCAACCCAGCACATAATCCTTTTCGATCACATGAGGCCGCAAATTGGATTGCGTCGCCAATTCGAGGATTTCATTTTTCGGTATCATTCGGTCCCACCTTTGAATGACAGGCCCGAGGGAACAAAAAGCCGCCAGTGGGTAATCAGCCGGTCGCCTTTGTGCGTGGGGTCAAGTTGGGCATTGCCTTTGGTCAGGCGTGCTTCACAGGCAGCAATCAGCGGATGGTTCTCCCCCAGCGTTTGTGATGTCAGGAAGCCCAGTCGCTTGAACACGGCGCCGTTGGCTAGCTTGGCCGCATATTCGACAAGCTGATCGGCGTTGAAATGAGCGCTTTTGAAAAACTGCTTAAGGCAATCCGTGACGTGCTGTATGCCGCCACCGGTCCACGGATTTGAAAGCATGTCGACGATGGTTTTTGCCGGGTCGGAAACAAGGATCTTCTGTTCTTTTTTCCACACCGGCTTGGTGCCGAAATGCTGCTCAGGCGCGGCATGTGTCACGACAAAGGGAATGTTGTGCATCACCTGCTGACGCTTGGCTACGGGCCGGGCGCTGAATACGCATATATCCCGGAATATCTGCTCAGTTAAATCCCAATGCTCCGCTGCCGACCAGCCGCCGACGTAGGCGGGGCCAAAAAGTTCAGGTATCAGTACCCATGCATCCTCAAGCGCGCGCTCAGCGCTGACGGCTTCCACTGGAACGGCCACATAGACCCCGCGCTTGACCCGCGAAAGCCAGCCCTGGTTTCGCCAGCGCGCCATCGTCTTTGCCGCCTCGTCGTTGTTTACATCAAGGATGCGCGCCGCATGCTCCACGGTAAGCAGTTCTCCACCCTCCCGGATCAGCTTGCTAAGGCGTTCACGCGACCGCGAGCTCTTGTTTTGTGCTTCCTGTGCCATAGTACACTACGTCTTGCGTAATTCACCAAATAAACGAAGTACCTCGGTTGTACTGTAGCTGAATGCGACAAACAAGTACAGTGGAAAGTGGGTATTTCACCTTTTGAGTGAATTACGCAAGACGCGATGTAGTAAGGAGAAAGCCTTGGTGTGCGTGACCGTTGCCAGGCATTACGCCCCGAAGTCACTGTTACCACTGGAGTTTTGAAGGGAGCCTTCTGCCGCAGGTCCGCGGCTCGCCGGCTTCGCCTCGGGGTTGGGTCTTCATCCGATGACGAGAGCGGTGTAGCGTATCTTTGCCGACAAGACGGCTCAGGACACGGCGCCCTCGCTCAGCAGTCCAACCGAGGGCTTTGAACAGGAATGGTCGCTCGCAGAAAACCTTCGGCAATGTGCCCAGACTTGCGAGATTGAATGGCCAAAGACAGCCACTGCACTACGTCAGGTCGCAGCCGGATACGAGGAGGAAGCCCGGCGCTGGGATGACGAGGCAGGGCTTGATTGACAGCCATCGTTTTGGTTGGTGAATAGCCGCTCAATGTGGTTCCCGACACGGGAATCGAACGATGTAGAGAATACAATATGTTAGGAAGAGTACGATAAGAAAATATCTTTATAAATCAATATGTTATCTGGTGCCCACGGCCGGAACCACATTTACCATATAACATATTGTTTTTGTAGTGTATATCTGCCTCTATGAAAACCAGATACCCCAGTCTTATACCCCTAGTCATACAACCTGTGGTTGAAATTGTTTCATGTATAATTATCCCAGTTGGTTCAGGCGCATGATGTCTTCTAAAACAGTAATCACGCGTTGCAGATCGAATGCTTCGTAATCCGTCGTGCGTAACACCGAATGTAGGTCTGTTGCAACCTGTCCTCTGAGCATTGCAATCTTGGCTGGAGAGAGATCGACCGGATCATTTCCGTCGATTGCCAGTTTTGCCGCAACGAGGTCGCGCAATGGTTGGCTGTGATGGTCGAACAGGGCTGCCTGCACCGCGTGGTCAATGTCGAAGAAATCACGTATAGCAGGGTCACGGCGGGTAAGAGCGGCCCGAATCTTCTCCGCGTAAGCCTCTATGGCGGACAACACTCGCACATCCACGGGAGCAAATACCGGCTGGCCGGTGTGTGGGTCGCGCAGCATGGTTCGCGCTTGATGAATCTCAGGTGGCTGGACAGTTTCTTCCCGAAGCGATATCTCCACCTTGATGAATTCGTGTTCTCCAGTAACGGCGGAGGGATAAGCGAATTTGCCGGTATACTGGCGCGAGTCGTTATGGCCTGTGATTTCTTCAACCAGTTCAAAGCATGGGAAACGTGACATGATCTCGTTGAGGTGGTTTCTAATTGGCGTGACCGCTCGCCTGCGGTCGGCTCTACTGGCAGCCGGCTGGATTGAGATGGCAAAATCCAGGTCCTCGCTCAATCGGAAAAAGTCCGCGTGGACCTTGCTGAGGCAAGTTCCCCCTTTGAAGATGAGACCCTGCTGGAACTGGACGGCCAGGTCGTGGAGGACAAGGGAGCAGTAATAATCCTTCTCGATCAGTCGTGCACTGAATCCGCTGCTTGCTTCGGCGAGCGTAATCGCTTCCCGGAAACGTTGCGAATCCTCGTGGTACCAGTGGTCTTCCTGACTGTTACTCATTGTTGATGATTACTCCCCATCGGCTGTTCGTTTTTCCTCGCTTGGCTCGGTTCGGGATCCACGGGATGTAGCTTGAGGACGGATTGAGCCCCCTCTCAAGCCGCCGAAGCAGAGGCTCCTGGACATCCAGACGTTCGAAGAGCGCCCCGATCCGCCGCACCGTTCCTTGGTTGCCGAATTCTATCGTCGCCTGCACGAGTTCCGCTGCCAGCTTGTCATCTTTTTGGACCTCCCGGCGAATCCAGTCAAATGCTTTCGGCATCGTATCGAAACGCGACCAGTCGTACACGGCGTCCACGAGCGATCGGGCTTTTGAGGCGTACAGTACGTCAATCCCGTCCGGGGTCCGTGCGACTTCGGTCCCACCGAGGCGTTGATCGGCGACCTTGATGAGAGTCAGGGCAACGGCCCCGATCTGCCGGTCGCCCGAAATTCGGTTATTGTAAGCGTAGAGGCGGTTGGGCACCTGTTCGGTCCAGCCATAGCGATAGAACGTGTTTGGCCCCGATATCTGGTAGCGCCCGCCGCGGTCCTTCATCAGGGTGGTAAGAGCCAAGAATTCGCCCGGACTCCACCGCCCGCCCGGTGGAAGCCGAGGGGGAACGAGGTACAGGCCAGGGCGAACGCGGGCGATGATGTCCTTGCCGGCAAGACGGCTCATGACCCGCCGCTCTTGCTCTGCAGTCCAGCCAAGGGCTTTGACCATCTCTCCGGCCGCTACAGACTGCCGTGTGCGGCTCTGAGCGTAAGCTAGGAGTTGGATTTCGAGGGGTCCGAGGACGGCTGGCATTGTACTCTATTTCTCCTGAATAGCCTTATAGGCGATATGGCGACTGAATAATACATACTCTGTCCAATCATACCACAAGCCGTAAGCCTTTGTCACTACGCTATTGAGCGCCTGCAAGGACTTCCTGTTGTAAGGCAACGCCAACGTTGACATTTCGCTTTGTCGTTGTACAATTACTACAACAGAAAGGCATGTCGGATGGCTACGACCAAGAGCTTCGGTTCGTTTTTTCGGGACCGCCGAAAGGCGATGGGCCTTGCCTTGCGCGAGTTCTGCCGCCGGAACGGCTTCGATGCCGGAAATATCAGCCGTATTGAACGAGGGCTCGTCCCGCCGCCTCAGGCCCGTCAGATCCTGGAATCCTATGCCAAAGCCCTGAAGCTGGAAGACGGCATGTGGGGCACCTTCTTCGAGTTGGCTGCGGCGGGGACCGGCCGGATTCCGGATGAATTCCTCGAAAACCAGCAGACCGCGCAAAAAATCCCGAAACTTCTCCAAAAGCTGCGGCCCCAGCGGCAAACGGGCTGGGTAACGGCCCTGCACCTTGAAGCCTGGGCTGCCACCCTCGACGCACGCGCCCGTCTCCCCGAGCTCATCCGCCGCCTCGTCCGGGCAACCGGCAAGGACATTCGACGGGAGGAATTCCCAAAAGGGGAGCAGGTCCAGAGGCCTGGTTGGGATGGCATCGTCGAGGCAGGTGAGACGGATATCTATGTACCTGCGGGTACCAGCGTCTGGGAGATGGGGGTTGACCAAAATCCTCAAAAGAAGGCCGAGGAAGATCTAGCCAAGCGCACAAAAAACTCCCTCGACCTTGAAAAGAAGGAAACGACGTTTGTGTTCGTCACGCCGAGGAAGTGGCAGGAAAAGGCGGCTTGGTGCCGCGCCAAGGTGGCGCTTGGCCTATGGAAGGATATCCGCGTCTACGACTCCGCGACGCTGGAGGAGTGGCTGGAGCAATCACCGGCGGTCGATGCATGGCTGGCTGGAATGCTCGGCACGAAACCGGATGGCTTGACGGTCATCGACGAATACTGGGCCAACCTCCAGGCTATGACCGACCCGAGTCTCAAGCCGGAGGTGTTCCTTGCATCCCGCGACGATCAGGTCAAAGAACTGGAAAAATGGCTGAAGGGCTCATCGGGCGCCTTGCTGATTGATGCAAGATCACCGGCTGAGGCCATCGACTTCGTGGCTGCGTACAGCCGGGACCCATTACGGGCAGATTTATTCGAGTCGCGGGCGTTGATCGTTGAAAACAGCGGTAGCTGGCGTGCCATCATTGCCCTGGCCGAACGCGATTTAATCCTCATTCCGCACCCTTCTTTCCCAATCGAGCCGGAGATGGTCGCCGAAGCGGTGCGCAAGGGGCATCGGGTGCTGATGCCCTGCGGGTCAGCACCGCGGGAGCAGGCAACGGTCATCACGCTACAGCGTGTCTACCGCTACGACCTGGAGAAGGCGTTGCAATCTTCGGGGATCGCCGAGGAGAAGGCGCGGAATCTGGCCCGAGATGCGGGCGGAAGCCTGACCGTACTAAAGCGACTCCTCGGACGATATCCGGGGGCGACCCAGCCCGAATGGAGCCTGCCTTCCCATGCCCCAGAATTGATCCCGATGCTACTGGCCGGGAGCTGGGACGAGGATTCGGAGGCAGACCGAGCGGCAATGGAGAAACTCTCAGGGCATCCATACAGCGTTGTGTCGACGGTAGCGGACCGGTGGCTCAAGGCATACGATCCGCCGCTGACACGTATCGGAACTCGCGTGAGCCTTACCTCGCGCGACGATTCCTGGTTTCTCCTCGGTTCCTTTGTCTCGGCGGAGAGTCTCCAGCGGTTTGATAAGGTAGTTTGCGAAGTGTTGGCTGAAGATGATCCTTCGTTTGAACTTCCTCCGGAAGAACGATGGGAGGCAAAGTTTTACAAGAAAGTGCCAAGACATTCGCCGGCGCTCCGGAACGGATTAGCCGAAACGCTGGCCCTGCTGGGTGCGAAGCCAGATCGGCTTCCCGACTTGCCTTTCATTCGGGGCATTGCCGAACACGTCGTGCGAAAGCTTCTTGACGGCCAGGGCTGGCTGCGCTGGGCGTCGTTATCCTATCAGCTGCCACTCCTGGCCGAGGCTGGTCCGGAGGCCTTCCTGAATGCGGTGGAGCGACACCTGAAGCAGGGAGAGACTGCACTGACCAAGCTGTTTGAAGAGGCAGGTAATGCGCTTTTTACCTCGAACCCACATACGGGATTTCTCTGGGCGCTTGAAGTGCTGGCGTGGCATCGGGCGTACATTTCGCGGGTGAGTCTGATCCTGGCCCACCTCAACGAAATGCTTCCAATTGGGAAATCGGGGAATAACCCGGCTCGCAGCTTGCAGGAGATCTTCATGCCGTGGTTTCCGCAGACTGCCGCTTCTGTCGAGGAGCGGGTGAAGGTGCTCCGGAAACTGGTACAAAGCCATCCTCAACCAGGGTGGCGGCTGCTGATGGAACTCCTTCCGAACAGGCAGATGGCGTCAACTCCTACGTCCCGGCCTTCCTGGCGGGACTGGGCGCTGAGCTGGTCTCGCACCATAACCAATGCAGCCTATTGGCAGCAGGTTGAGGCCAGCGCCGCTCTGCTAATCGAAATGCTCGGCGACAATGTGTCCAGGTGGAAAACACTTATCAAGCACTTCGAGAATCTTCCCGCACCTGCGCAAAAAGAATTCATTGGTCGTCTAGAGCAATTCTCGGATAGTGGCATCGATGAAGATGCACGGCGAACAATTTCGGAGGCCATTCGGGAAAAGGTTTCGTGGCACGGGCGCTTTGCCGACGCGGATTGGGCATTGCCCGCCGAGGTGCTCACAGAGCTTGAGACGATTCGTAGCCGTTTTGAGCCGCAGGACCCCGTGCGGAAAAACGCCTGGTTGTTCGGGCCGCGCTGGGAAGTGGGCGAATCGCTCGGAGACACTGGAGACCAGGAACAGCGGGTCGATGAGATGCGTCGCGCTGCCTTGCGTGAGATCGTTGATCAATGCGGCTGGCAGGGCGTCCTCCAACTGGCCAAGGCGGTTGAAGCCTCTAACGAGGTCGGGTCGGCATTTGCAGACATCAGTCGCGCCGAAGACGAGTCCAGGATAGTCCCTGATCTGCTTGTATCTAACGACGCGAAGACGGCACAGTTTGCGGGAGGGTATGTCTGGCGTTGTTTTCGCAAGGGCGGCTGGGACTGGATCAATCGCCTAAATCTCCGAGGCTGGTCAACGGAACAAATCGGGCGAATTCTGATCCACCTGCACTTTGAGCGAAGGACATGGGAATTCGCAGCGCAACAAGGACAGGAGGTCGAGGCCTGGTACTGGACCCATACGCCTCCCTATCCCTGCCGGGACAATACCGAAGATACGACATATGCCATCGACAGGTTCCTCAAGTACAAGAACCCTGTACCGGCATTCTACATTCTGCGGATGGCCCTGCATGGAAAAATGACTTTTGAACCCGGTTTGCTTATGAATGTGCTCCAGAGCTGGCTGGATTGGGTCGCGACAGTTAAGCCGGACAAGGTGCATGGCAGCCATTACGATATCGGGTTCTTGTTTCATGAGCTGCAAAATGCAGCGAAGAATAAAGATCCCAGGGTAGATCTCCAGCGTCTGGCGGGTCTTGAATGGGCCTACGTCGGTTTGCTTGATGGACATCCGGCATCGCCCGTTACCCTAAATAGCTTGCTCCAGGAGAAGCCCGATTTCTTCATCGAGGTTCTTGGGCTCATCTTCCGCCCGAAGGACGAACCGAAGAAGGAAGAGCTTTCCGAAACCGATAAACGCCGTGCCGAAAACGCCTACCGGCTGCTCATGCTGTGGAAAGATTTGCCAGGTCGGCGGCAGGATCAGACGGTTGATGAGAACACCCTGTTTAGCTGGGTAAAAGAGGCGCGATCCCTTGCCGGGCAAAAGGGGCTTCTTGAAGTCGCGGACTTGCGGATCGGGGAGGTCCTGGCATACGCGCCAAAGGAGAGCGATGATTCTTGGCCTTGCATCCCGGTAAGGGACGTGTTGGAGGACATCGGCACATCTGAGGTATTCCGGGGCTTCAGTGTAGGCATCTATAATAAGCGAGGAGTGGTGTGCAAGGCGCCCAAAGACGGCGGGGCGCAGGAGTGGTCCCTGGCAGAAAGGCTGCGAAACTATGGCCAGGCCTGCGAGATTGAATGGCCAAAGACAGCGGCTGCGCTGCGTCAGGTTGCAGCTGGATACGAGGAGGAAGCCCGACGCGAGGATGCTGAGGCAGGGCTTGATTGAAGGCATTCGCCGAGTCCGAAAACCGGCCAATGTGGTTCCCAGTTTGGGGCACTGAACGATAGTCGGCAATACAGTATGTTACGAATCCAAATATAAGAAAAATCGTTATAATTCAATATGTTAACCTGGTGCCCACGGCCGTCATCATATTGGTCAAGTAACATATTGAGATAAATACAGATTCACATTAGGCCCAAGACGAGATACCCCGGTTTTGTACCCCTAACCAAGACAGTGAAGTACGCGAGCTCACAGGTTGTACCAGAGAGCCGGGTGCCTGACAAGGCCCGCGGCTTAGGTCGTTGGAGCTTGCTCGGACAGTTTCTTGATTAATCCTCGGATGTCCTCGGCCCGCCAAGCCGTGCATCGCTGGGACAGCTTTACAGGCTTCGGAAAGCGCCCTGATTTCACTCCTTCCCACCAACAGGTTTTGCCGAGCGGAATAACGTGCAACACTTGGGTTAATCGTAAGAATCCAGTTTCTGGAATATCGTGCATATCAAAGAACCTTTCTGTCCCAACGTCACACATACCAAAGGATCAAGTTGTGGCTTCTTGGGTGAAGCGCCAAGTGCCTAGTCAGTGGGCATTTATGCCCATCACGATCATTATATCATGATTGACAGGCAAATGTCTCGGAGAAAGGCACTGAGAGCCAATGTCCGCGAGTGGTGCATCACTGGACCCCACGCTCATATTGGATGGGGGCTGTCCATCGGAGAGTTCTCCGGCGACTTACATCATCACTCCGGGTGCGGCACGGCGACGAATGCCTCGCCCGTCCGGACGATGATCGGCTCCGGAAGGTCAACCCAGCCTCCGTCGCCGACGGAGGCCGTCGCCAGAAGGCCCAGGCGCTCGCCGGTGCCTGGATCGAGCTTGAAGACCGAGACACGCCGCCCGGCCTCGACGCCCTCCAGGTGGATGCGGGGGATGAGCCGGTGGTCAGCAAAGCGGAAGGTGAACTGAGTGTCTTGGTATAGCGGTAGCGTCTGTTGTCCGCGTTCATCCTCCGCCACACGCTCCGTTCCGTCTCTTGACTGGTAGCCATTGCATCTCACAACCGGCTGGGGCGGATATCGCCGGAAGGCGGGATCGTTCTTGGACAATTGGCAGAGAAGGAAGCGTGATCCCTTCGGCGTGATAACCTCCCGCATCGAAGCGCATGTCTCGCACAGCGAATGGGTCATTGCGTTGCCTTCGTGACTACTCACACGGGATTCCGCACCGGCGCACGCGCTATCCATCTACCGTAGTTGTTCACTGCTGTTGTGACCACAAAACGTCGCCGTACTTGGCCTGGCGCTCGGGGCTACGATGAGGGCGATGCGGGCACGGGCTGGCCCAAGGCGCGGGCGAGGTCGCGCTCGATGCGGTGTCGTTTCCGGGTTAGCAGGGCCGCACCGCCGGGGCGGTCGCCGGTGACGCGGGCGTAAGTCTGGCGCAGGGCGTAATTGTCGTCGGCGAGGGTCATGCACATAGGGTTCTTCACCAGGAAGGCAAACAGCGGTCGCAGCTTCTGTCTTGCCGGAGCATCCTGCTGGCCGAGGAAGGTCAGCAACCCGTCACGTTGCATCTCGATGACGCAGTTTATGTGGCGGATGATCGTGGCGGGAGCAAGGCAAAAGAGCTGGGGCCGCCGGAGGGCGGCGCCAAGGTAAGCGTCGAGGGTAAGGCCGTCGCTACGGAAATGCTCCACGACCCCTTCGATATTGGACTGGATGGTGGCGGGTGCCTGGGAGAAGAGCTGTGGCTGCTTGAGGGCGGCAGCGAGGTACGCCTTCAGTGTCAGACCGAACGGGGCAAAATGCTCGACGACGGCGTCGATGTTGGCGCTGATGCGGTCCGCCCGCAGGTAGAAGAGGAACGGCTGCCGCAGGGCGGCGGCCACATAGACCTTGAGCGTCAGCCCGGCCGGGGCGAAGCGGGTGGCGAGGCCCTCAACATTGGCGGCGAGGGTGGCAGGCGAACGGTAAAAGAGGGGCGGCTGCTTGACGGCGGCCCGCAGGTAGGCCGTGAGCGTCAGCCCGTGGCTGGCGAAATCGCCGACGACTCCTTCGATATTCGCCTGAATGGTGGCGGGCGACTGGTAAAAGAGTTGCGGGGCTTTGACGGCGGCCCGCAAATAGTCCTTGAGCGTCAGGCCGGCCGGGGCGAAGTGATCGGCGACGGCCTCGATGTTGGCGGCCAGGGTCGCGGGCGACTGGTAGAACAGGGGCGGTTGCCGCACCGCGGCGCGAAGATAGGCGTGCGGCTCCAGGCCGTGGTCACGAAAGCGGCTGAGCACCGTCTCGACATGGCGGATGAGGGTGGCGGGCGCGAAAGTTAGTAGGGACGGCCGCTTCAAGGCAGCCCCCAGGTAGTCCTTCCGCGTCAGGCCGCGGCCGGCGAAGTGGTCCGCTACGGTTTCAATGCGGCGGACGACCGAGGCGGAGGCAAGGGTAAAGAGCTGGGGTTTACGGTATTATGTAGCAAACCGGACAAGACTCGCGCGATTTGGTGCGCTATGTATCGGTAATGACCGATACTTTTGTGATTTCAGGACTGGCTAAACGCCGCGCCGCTCTCGCGGGCGACATAGGACGGATGCAGACGCAACTTAGGCAGATGCAGATTGATCTTGATTCTCTTGATGCCGTTATCCGACTGTTTGATGCAAATTATCCGATAGAAACAATCAAGCCGAAGGGTTTGCGTCCTGCTAGTATCTGGACGACCCGAGGGGAATTTGTGCGCCTCATCTTCAGCATATTGCGGGAAGCACCCGAACCGTTAAGCGCGCAAAACATCGCGCGTAAGGTGATGACCGTCAAGCACATGGATACCAGTGATCAGCAGGCAGTGATGTTCATGAGGCAGCGCGTGGGGTATGCCTTGAGAAAGAAGCGACTCAACGGTCAATTGTGTTCTCATCACGGCATGGGCCCATTTGTATTGTGGGAAATCGCTGCTCCCATCAAGCCGCCGTCCGCTGCCAATAGCCTTTCCACTGCCTGCTGACGGGATGCCTGAGCGTGGCGTTGGTTGCCAGTAAATACTGTTCGCCGTTTCCGATACGGCGGTTGTCCTCACGCCATGCCATTTCACCAGCGTAGGAGCCGAGATACGGGCCTGCAATGTGGTGATGCGTCCCTATCTCGGCTCGACGAACGCGAGAGAAAAAACTTTCTGCCTGATTGGTACAAGCCCCGTCGTGGGAATACGACTCCGAGTGATTGATGCGTTTCGTCAGGTAACGAGCATGAAGTGCGTCCCATCCTGACGCCTCGTCGGCGTGTATCGTGCTGCCTGGCATTACGCGGCATTGAATGGTGTCGATCGCCTCCTCCTCGAACCTGAACACGAATGGCAGCGTCTGGCCGTTCCTCTCGCGCATGATCACCACCACGCGGCGTTTCCCGGTCTGATGCTTCGCCAACCGTCGGTCGCGCCGATTCTCCTTGTAATTGGCGGGCCGAATGTGTCCACCGAAGTAGGCCCCATCAACCTCGACTTCACCACTCACCATGCTGTTCTTCTTATTCGCGGACAGGGCTTCGCGTATCTTATGAGAGAGGACAAAAGCGGTTTTGTACTGCACGTCCAAATCACGACTGAGTTGCAACGCGCTGTATCCCTTCGCTCCGTTCACGAAAATGGCAATCGCCGTCAAAAGATCACGCAGAGGCAGCTTGTGGCTGGCGAAGATGGTTCCACTGGTGACGGAGAACCGATAACCGCAGCCCTTACACTTCCAGCGATGCTCCGGCTTACAGGTGTAAAGCTCGACGCAGCCGCAGCGTGAGCAGAATGGCTTTCCGTTTTGCTTGTGCCAACGGATTCTCCTAAACGCCTCGCGCGCTTCCGCATCGCTCATCCGCATGACTGTGGAGAGGCTCAGGGTTCGGGCGGCAGAAGAGAGTAAAAAGTGCTGGCTCATGTTGTCGTATATGCAATTATGTTATCATTTTTGGCAACTTTATCGCCTCTTGTCAACAAGAAAGTTGTCGTTTATGCTAACTCCATAGCGTATGTGACAGGAGGCCTATGGATAAGAATCTGGAGAGGAAGCGGCAGGAGGAGCGCGTTGGGCGATGCTTGAAGGCGTCGCTGAAACAGGCGGGCGTGACCTACGAAGACTTAGCCGATAGGCTTCAACCGTTCGGTTTCAAGGAAACGAAGGCTTCGATCGCCAGTAAGTTAAGCCGGGGGTCGTTCTCAGCGACATTTATGATTGCAGTTTTGAAGGCAATTGGGCGCGACTCAATACCCCTGTCAGATATTTAATGACAAAGCCATCACCTGTTGCTATATGGGTGCGCAATAGGGCGGTGCGCGTTACAGGGATTTCCAACGCCTGCAACGCGCTAAACCGCCTAACTTAATAACACGCGTTCGATACGCATTGAACACCTGCCTTTGATCTCCCGCAAACGGGTTTAGAGGTTGGTAATGACGAGGCTAGAACCCTCGTCGGATAGTGAGCCGCCAGCAGCGAGTCTGTTTGGCGGCTCATTCGTTTGTGCATGGTAGCTACACAAGCACTTATTTGAGATATTCTATGCATTGGCTACCGCCTTCTCGAACAAAGGACTGGTTTGCCATGCCGCCATACCTCTTGGCGTTAGCGCGTATACATTATGGGATCGGATCATCAATCCACGCACTACCAGCCGATCGAATGCAGTCCGAGTCCGCCGTGTAGATATTCCTGTATGCCGTGATGCTTCGATAACTGTAGAACCTATACCCTTGACATAAAGATGCCGGACCAGCGTAGTGGTTTGCCCCTCGGATTGGAAGAAACGCGCCTTCTTATTGGTGTTCCGTTCATTTGTTTTTGTGGCACATGTCTCCTCAGCCTTACATGATTTCTCATCTTGATAGCCCAGTAGCACGGACTGAGTTATTCTGAGGTGTTCGTGGCGAGTTTCGAGAGCACAGAGCTTGTCGCGCAGTTGTGGGCACTCGCTTTCAATGGCAGCAAGTTCTTCTGCGATCTTCTTGAGCGTATCTTGGCTATCCTTCATGGTCGGCCTCTTAAGTTGCCACGCAGCCTTAGCACTCACCAAATCAGAGCGCAACAAAAAAAGCACTCGTGAGTCACATCGCAAGTTGAACAGGCGATTATATTACCGTCACGTGAGTTTTGGACGTTTACTAAGTGAGACTTAGCCCACTGATACACGCCCCTCGCTGCGTACAGTTATCTTTAAAACAAGGCGCGTAAACTACATTGCCATCCAGCTATCAACGCGCCACACTCCGGCAACGGATGCTTCATATACAATCAAATTGTGCAGTACCGCTGAGTCATAAAAAAGCATCCTGCAAGACCACGGAACATCTCCACCACACGTTGTTACCTGTGCTCTGTCGGGTGGCGAACCTATAGCATTAATTGCCTCTTCTTCTGTCATACCCTGTTGCAGCCTAAGGCTAGCTGATCGCCAATCACGATGTGCATTTGCACATGCTGCTAATGTGATCGTCAAGAGGAATACAGATACGCGTTTCATATCTTAATAATAAATAATCTCTGTATGCACTAACTACTACCACCAAACAATTGGGTCGTTGATGCCATGATCAAAACGCATCTGCACCCATTTTCCGCTACTTCGCAGCACCTCCCATTGACCGCCGCTACTCACTGCGTTCCATTTTGCCTTTGCCTTCGTGCCATCAGGAAACTGCACGTTAACTATAGAGCCATCTTTTGGAGCAGTGGCCCAATCTCTCGTTGTGGTCATATTCCCTCCTGGTAGCAGCCGTATCATTGACCAAACATCAGGTATAGCGGTAGGACATATGCAATGCCAATCGCGGCAATAC
>Ga0207123_1011_pt1 | contig 50104 bp, 46 predicted proteins | sample Alteio_BWMinHeat_39_FD_153503 | JGI IMG/M metagenome (GOLD analysis project Ga0207123, IMG submission 153503) | Enriched cells from forest soil in Barre Woods Harvard Forest LTER site, Petersham, Massachusetts, United States -... | ecosystem: Environmental > Terrestrial > Soil > Temperate forest >... | reverse complement strand
CAATTTGTGCGCTTTTTAGAAGTGATGGGAGGAGAAAAGGATAACAATCATCAGGATATTATCCGCATGCGCGATTCCAGAGTCAAACGAAGCGGTGGAAAATTAAGCATTGAATCCGGATATGCCAAACATCCAGTTGTTGGCGTCACGTGGTATGGTGCGATTGCCTATGCAAAATGGGTGGGAAAAAGATTGCCAACCGAAGGTGAGTGGGAGATTGCTGGTCGCGGCGGACTGGAAAACGTCTTATTTCCTACTGGAGATGATATCGAAAAGACGCAAGCCAACTTCTTCAGCAATGATACGACAGCCGTGATGAGCTATGCTCCAAACGGTTATGGACTATATGATATGGCCGGAAATGTTTATGAGTGGTGCTACGATTGGTATGGATATAATTATTATGAAGTATCTGTACAAGAGCCTGAGAATCCCACCGGACCATTGCAAGGGGTCTATCGTGTGTTGCGTGGCGGCTGTTGGAAGAGTTTGAAGGAAGATCTGCGCTGTTCGCGACGGCACCGCAACAATCCAGGCACTGTCAATGGAACTTACGGTTTCCGTTGTGCTGCTGAAGTACAATAAGAGTATCTTATGAGTTCTGTATTGTTTGTGTGCCTAGGGAATATTTGTCGTTCTCCGGCTGCCGAAGGGATATTGCGTCATTTGCATCAGCACAAAGCGGCGGATAAGCCATTGCATATTGAAAGTTGCGGACTTGGAGATTGGCATAAAGGAAAACTTCCTGATGAAAGGATGCGTGAGGCAGCTAAAATTCGAGGGATAGTATTGACCAGCCGCGCCCAAAAATTTCAGCCCGATTTCTTTGACCGCTTTGATCTTATTTTAGTCGCCGATAAAAAGGTTTTGCATGAGTTGTACGCCCATGCTTCAAGTTCAGAGCACAAAGCCAAGATTCAAATGATGACGCATTTTAGTAGTGCCTATTTTGATCAAGAGGTGCCGGACCCTTATTATGATGGAGAGGCCGGATTTGAGCATGTTTTGAACATGCTTGAAGACTCTTGTGAGGGACTACTTGAGCATTTAAAGAATGAAAATTGAATTAATTGTTGCGATAGATAAAGATAAGCCTTTAATCCAAAATCTTGCCCGCTTTTATGTCTACGACATGTCGTGGCATTGCGGTGATTTGCCTGGCTGGGAAGTGCCTGCAAATGGTTTATATGAATGTGCAGACTTGAGCATTTACTGGGTTGAATCAAGTCATCATCCGTTTCTAATCAAAGTCGACCATGAAATCGCGGGTTTTGCTCTTGTTAACAAAACCGGCAGCACTCCCGATGTCGATTGGAATATGGGGGAATTTTTTATTCTGGGGAAATTTCAGGGAAAAGGGGTTGGTCGTCGTGTTGCCGAGCATGTTTTTAAGAAGTTTCCCGGTGTGTGGGAAGTGATGCAAATGCCCAAAAATTTGGGAGCAATAGAGTTTTGGGAGAAAATCATCCGCAACTATACAAAGGGTGATTTTGAGACCACTCAAAAGACGATTGTTATCCCAAAGCCGCATCCCATGAATGTGTTTAAGTTTGTTTCTCCATCTTCTACTTTGTAACCAAATTTCATTAGCTAAAATAAACTTAAAACCACGCGAATCTAGGTAATGTAGCTTAGGCTTTAGCCTGAGATCGTGACGAAGGAGCATCAAATGAATTTATGTAACGATCTCAGGCTAAAGCCTAAGCTACATTACCTAGCAGCACTCCAAACGCTTCGCGTAGTATTAAGAGTCCTATTACTAATGAAATTTGCTTGAGAATTCAATCTCTCGGATGGCATCTAATGGAATTACACCATCGTAGAGATGGTAATACTTCGTTGTGCCTCCCGGATTGGACTCAAAGACCAAATGTCCTTGGATTTTAGATGTCTCTATCTTCAGGATGATCACTTCCTTGTTTTCCCAAAATTTTGCTTTCGTCTTAGCTAACTGATCTTCCGTTGAGAGATGGATAAAATTGCTTTCGATATCTAATTCAGAAGGCACCACATGTCCGGCCTTTTGCGATAACTCCCAATCTTTTGGAGAAACAAGTTTGTAAAGGAATGAAGGTTGGGTTGCGTCATTCACAGGTGACTCCGCATTTGCATAAGCGATTGATGATGTGAATAAAAAGGCCACACATAATATAACTATTCGTAATTCCATAAATCCCACGATATTTTTAAAAAAGGTTTTCCTTTGAAAACTCTTGATAGAGTTTTTCGTCATAACGATACAACATTGCTGGTCGCTGCCGTCCCCCAACCGTTTTTTTGTCCAAATTGACTATAAAATTCATTTTTGCGGTTTTCTTCCGAAAGTTCCTCTTGTCGATTTTTATGCCCAGCACTTGTTCATACAGTATTTGTAGCTGGGTGAGAGTAAATTCGGTTGGAAGCAATTCAAAGACCAAAGGGCGCAACCGAATGGCCGTCCTGATAACACTTAATGCCTGCGCATAAATGAGATCGTGATCAAAAGCTAGCGGTGGAAGAGGGGCATTTACCGGCCACCATTTCGCTTGTGCCGCATCTTCTGTGGCTATCAAGGAGCATTGATCAGCACGGATAAGTGCAAAAAGAGCGATGGTGATTGTTGGACCTCTAGGATCGCGGCCTCTTTTGCTGAAGACGTGAAACTGTTCGAGATAGACATCTTCGATGCCCGTTTCTTCTTTTAGTTCGCGGATAGCGGCTTCTTCAACGGTTTCATCACCCTCCATAAATCCGCCAGGGATGGCCCACATTCCGACAAAGGGAGGTTTCTTTCTTTCTATGAGGGCAACTTGTAATAATCCATCTTTATATCCAAAAATCACGCTATCAACCGAGAGCGGATAATGAGATCTTTCGCTGTATTTTGTCATGGGTCTCGCAACATTTTTACCAATAGTGTTGTTTAAACAATAATATTTGTTGAAATGAAATGCAATCTCTGTTAATATGGTGTGTATATAACACTATGTGTTTGGATTTTGTGTTCCATTTTATATAGAGAAATGCATAATAGTAAGGAGTTTTATGAGATTTACTAAATTTATTTTAGCGTTTTTAATGATTTCTAGTTCTTTAGTTTATTATCCTTTACCTGCTCAGAACATACCAAAGCATGCTGTTGCCCGTGCGGCAATAGATTTTGGTTCCGGCGCCCTAAAAATTCAAGTCAGTATTGTCGATCCAGAGAGCAATTGCATTATAGGTGATCCTTTAATTGCAAAATACGTCGGACTCGATCTCACTGAAGATGTTGCGGCGCATGATGGATGGATCAGCGAAGCCAAGCAGCAGCAATCGCTAGAGGCTTTGGAAAGATTCAAAGAGGAAACATTGGCAGCTGTAGCTCAATATGGAAATCTACCATTGGAATTCTCTGGAGTCGCTACAGCAGTTTTTCGCAAAGCTTATAATGGATTAGAGCTGCTTCAAAAATTTGAACAGCAGTTAGGAATTCGCTTTCAAATTTTAACGCAGGAAGATGAAGGGATAGTAGGTTTTAGAACAGGTAAAGCCATATTTTCTGAGATTCCCGATAACAATCTGTTGGTGTGGGATAGCGGCAATGGCAGCTTTCAATTTACAGCCAAGGATGAGACTTTTTATAATGTCTATCAAGGACCATTGGGACATGGCACAGCTCGTATATTGCTTTCAAAAGATATTAGAAATGGACCGGCTTTACAACCTTATGAATCGGTAAATCCTATCTCTTCTGTGGAAGCAGAGAAATTAGAGAATCATATTTGCGCGCTTCTTCCATCTATCCCTGATTGGTTGCAAGATAAACTAGCAGATGATAATGGAGTTGTCGTTACTTTTGGAGACGCTGAATCGATCTTTGCTGTTGTGGCAAAGGCTCTTGCATTGGCAAAAGGGGATAATCGGGTGCACCATGATCATGCAGTCATTAAATTTGTGGAAGTTCAGTCGGTGATCGATGCGTATTTGGATCAGACCGATGAGATGTTCGACAGTAGGGAAATCCATCGAAAGACGCTTACAAGCGCCATCTTGCTTTCAACAATCATGAAGCATTTTAAAGTCCAGTCCATTCATTATCATAAAGCCATTGGCAATACAGCAGGGATGCTCATTTCACCTCAGTTATGGCAGGATTGAGCCCACCGGGTGTAGCCCCGGAGGGGCAAACCCGGGGTCTTATCTATGCCAATACGGAATCGACAATGTTTTGAGCTTCTTTCAAAACCCTCTTTAGGTGGTCTTTGCCAATGAAGCTCTCTCCATAGATTTTGTAGATGTCTTCTGTGCCCGAAGGACGAGCTGCAAACCATCCGTTTTCGGCGATGACTTTTAATCCGCCGATAGGTGCATCATTTCCGGGAGCTTTGGTGAGGATGGATTTGATTTGTTCGCCCGCCAGCTCTTTGGAATGGACATTTTGTGGCGATAAATTTTTTAATATTTCTTTTTGGGCAGGGGTGGCTACCGCATCGACACGATCAAAAACAGGATTGCCAAACTTATTTGTCAAATCCTTGTAGATTTGTCCTGGATCGCGTCCGGTCTTGGCTGTCATTTCGGCAGCAAGCAGTGCCAAAATAATGCCGTCTTTATCTGTAGTCCACACTTTGCCATTCAATCTTGCAAATGACGCACCGGCACTTTCTTCTCCGGTGAAAGCTAGCGTGCCATCAAATAAACCATCCACAAACCATTTAAAGCCAACAGGGACCTCATCAAGTTTTCGTCCAAGGGATGCTGTTACCCGATCAATCATTTGGCTGCTTACGACAGATTTTCCTACTCCTGCATTTTTGGACCATTCCGATCTATTTTGAAAGAGGTAGTAGATGGCAGCAGAAAGGTAATGGTTTGGCGGCAGCAATCCTGAGCTTTTGGTAACGATGCCATGTCTATCGTGATCGGTGTCGCAGGCAAAGGCTACATCAAAGCGATCTTTCAGTTCGATTAATCCTTCCATCGCATAAACTGAGGAAGGATCCATTCTGATTTTGCCATCCCAATCCACTGTCATGAAACTAAATGTGGGATCGACCGTTTCATTGGTAACCGTTAGGTTTAATTTATAGCGTTCGGCTATTGGTTTCCAGTAATGCACTCCCGCTCCACCAAGAGGATCAACACCCAGCTTGATGTTGGAGCTGCGGATGGCTTCCATGTCAATGACATTGCCGAGATCGCTGATGTAGGCTTCAAGATAGTTATGGCGGTGCGTTGTGGAGGAGGCCAGCGCCTTTTCGTAAGGTATCTTTTTAATGCCTTTCATGCCGTTGACGAGAAATTCATTTGCTTTTGCCTGAATCCAATTAGTGATAAGTGTGTCGGCTGGTCCGCCATTTGAAGAATTGTATTTAATGCCTCCTTCCATGGGTGGATTATGAGAAGGTGTAATGACGATGCCATCTGAAAGTTTGGTGGTGAGTCCTTGGTTATGCGTGAGGATGGCATGCGAAATAACAGGCGTTGGAGTGAATTCATCTTCTTCTGCGAGCATAACATCCACGCCATTTGCTGCAAGAACTTCAAGGGCAGTTTTGAGGGCTGGCAAAGAAAGGGCGTGGGTATCAATGCCAAGGAATAGCGGGCCGCTGATTTTTTGTTCATTTCGATATAAGCAAATGGCCTGGGTGATAGCGAGAATATGATTTTCATTAAAGCTGCTTTCGAAGGATGAGCCACGATGTCCTGATGTGCCGAATGAAACCCTTTGTGCAGGTATAGAGGGGTCCGGAATTTCAGTGTAATAAGCCTTGATAAGGCGTGGGATGTCGGTCAGTATTGAAGATGGAGCGAGCTTTCCAGCAAGGGGGCTAATTATCATGGCGATCCTTTTATTGTGTCTATCTCTTTGTATCAAAAAAGCCTATAGTTTGCACAAAAAAATAATTTGGAGTGCAGTGACCTGTCACATACGCATCAGGCTAAGGGTTTGTCAAAACCTAAATTAAACAAAGTTAATCTTTAAAATTCGAGTCCTATTTTTCAACGTAAAGGCGCAAAGTCACAGAGACGCAAAGGAAAACAATTTAACCACAGAGATCACTGAGAACACAGAGAGGGTAAAATACCAAGATATTAAGGATTAGCAGAATAATGAATTTAATTTTTTATATAAAAATTTTCGGAAGCAACCAAAAGAGATTAATTACCTTTATGTTGTTTCTTTCGATCCTTTTACCCTGTTATTTTACCCTCTCTGTGTTCTCGGTGATCTCTGTGGTTAAATTGTTTTCCTTTGCGTCTCTGCGTCTTTGCGCCTTTGCGTTGAATAAATTAGACTCGAATTTAACGACTTATTTTTACCTTAGATGTTTAGTTTACATGTTTTTAACCTGATTCGAATGAAACCAGTCACCGCACTCCAAATTTATAGTCGGGCGTAGCGCCAGCCGAAGAGGGCGAAGAAGCAGCTGAAAGGGATCCAGATGGCTACTGCGGGTGCTACAACCTGTCTCTCACCCAAAAGAAGAGCTGCATCCATGATCAGATAGAAAGCCACCAATCCAAACAGACTTATCGCATAGATCATAAAGACTGGCAGTGCCCTCGTAAAGCGGGTGCAAAATGGAGCAGGTGCTATGATTGCCAGGAGGCAAAGCCATGGAATAGCCAGTTTATAATAATATGTGGATAATAAACTGGCTTCTTTTTCGCTTAAAGGGTGTTCAGCATCAGCTAGTTTGCTTTTAATTGTCGATAAGGCGTAATCACGAGGGGAGGCAACGGAATCCAGTAATTTTGCCTTCTCAACGTGTATTTCGGGAAATAATTTTTCATCGGCAAATTCAACAATTTCCAAATTGCCTTTGGGATCTCGTTTGAGATGCTCTACTTTTGATCCGACGGGTATGGAAGGTTTTGAATCGAGATATTCAATTCGATAGATGTCATCGATGGATTTCACCCAAAAGGCATCGTGGAAACGTTCGGCAACTTCATCATAACTTTCAAAGATAAGGGATGATTGGTCGTCAAGCGTCAACTGTTGGATATAGGGATGATGATTCTTTTTTCTTTTCTCTTTTGCCCGCCTGTGATCTAGCTGCTTATGATACTTCAGGGCTCGAGGTTGTAATACCTCAGTATTGAAATAGATGATACCTGTAAAAAATAATCCAAATGCGACGAATGGAAAAAGAAGTCTTTTTAAAGTGATGCCGCTAACCATGAGAGCGACAAGTTCGTTATGGGTATTTAAAGAGCATAAGGTTTTGATGCAGGCTATCAAGATGGCAAAAGGAATCAATACATCCATGCGTGTAATGAATTCATAGCCATAGAAACTTACTATATCCAAAAAATTAAAATGGTAATTATGAAAGCTTCTGGAATGCGTCGAGTAGTCGATAATCACATAGATGCCATAGAAGGCAACTAAAAAAAGCACAAAGACTTTAGTGATTTCCCATAAAAAATAGCGTTCCCAGATAGTTTTAAATGGTATATTCATTCGATTCCTTTTGCGGTCCTGTTAAGCCTCCAAAAGGATGAGGCCCAAATCAAAAGATGCGGCACAATATAGAGCAGGGCTGAAATGTAGAGGGCATGTTCAAAATTTTTGGCCGTAAAAATCGCTATTAAAAAGAGGGCTCCTAAAATCATGACGGAAATAATTCCAATATTGGATTGATTGCGGCTAATATTTATCCCAAAGGCAAGCCCCATTAAAGTAAAACTGAAGACGGCTATGGCAACAGAAAACCTTCGCATGATTTCTGTGAGGCAGCAATTGACTATGTCTGCAGCTTTTCTGACGCCCTCTTTATCGTTCGATAGAGAAGCTTGAGCAAGCTGGGCTTGTCCTTCATTCAACCTTACTAAAAGCAAAGGCAATTGAAGGTAATCGTTATTGATCGACCAAGCTTTTTTTTCTAAAATTTGGGAAAAATCCTCGATAGAAGTCGTCGTTTCTTGCATATTCTCCAAAATTATATTCTCTCCATCAGTCCGATCGATATTAGGCAGTGTTGTCAGGATAGAAACTTGTTGCCCATAAAAAGCTTCAGGAGTGGCTGTTAGCTTTTTTGCTGTTAGCATATCCAACCGACCAGTCCGTTTATTTGGAGAGAGGAAAATGATGTCCTGGGCATATTCGCCAAGCTTGGAGGGGCCTCTTGTATCAAAGAAGAATCCTTTAATTTGCATGATATGTTTATTATTGAGCAATAAAAGGGGGTTGATGGATCTCAATTGATTTTTGAGTAGTCCTGAGCCAAGGTGAGAAGTTGTGGATAGTTCGGAGATGATATAAAAATTAGCTGCTGAAAGGAAAAGGGAAGCAATTAGAATTGGTGCCAGGATATCTTTCATGGAAAAGCCGCAGGCGCGCATCGCGGTGAGTTCTTTAGCTTGTGAAAGCTGTTGCATCAACAGCATAGAGGATATTAGCGCGGAAACAGGGATGGCGATTGGGATGATATAGGGGATTTGTTGGAGGGCGAACCAAATGATATGGCCGATCTCTGCACCTAAAGTGGCGAAGTAGGCAATTTCTTCCAGGCGCATTGTCAGCAAGATAGCTAAAAAAGCGACGACACAGAGGAAGAAAGTTTTTAAGTAATGGCTAAGTAAATAGCGCCAAAGAAGGGGCATTTATTTCCTTTAGTAGTAAGAATACTAATAAGATACAATAAATTGTGGATTTGATACAATGAAGTAAGTTTTTAAATTTCATGGCAGTTATGGATAAAATCTGGTTCATAAATATCAACGCGAAGCAAGAAGGTCCATATTCCCTGTACGAGCTTAAACGCGATGTGAGGATCACTCCTGACATCTTCGTTTGGAAGGAGGGATTCGATCAATGGAAGCGCATTCGCGATGTACCCGAATTAAAATCATTATTCGAAGACGAGAACGCTTCGAATGAAAATGAGCCGATTCAATTCGAACCCAAAAAAAAACTGCCTGGAGATGAAGTCCTGGTGGAAGGGGGTGGACTAGAGCCGCCATATTTTTTTTGGTTAATTATAGCTTTTCTTGCTATCCTCTATGCCATTTACCAGTTGTATGGCAATGAATGACCCTTTGCTGCATGCTATAACTGTTTTTTTGAAAAAATATTCGCGCATTGAATGTCCTGTTTTGCTTGCCTTTTCCGGTGGTCCCGATTCTACAGCTTTATTGCATGTCCTTCTTGAATATAGAAAATATCAACCTTTATTAAAGATTGCCTTGGCCCACATAGATCATGGATGGCGCTCTGAAAGCGCACGTGAAGCTGCAATGATTGTTGAAATGGGCGACGAGCTTGGGTTGACTATCCACCTAAAAACTTTAGATCCCAAGAAATTGAAAGGCAATCTAGAAGCAGCCTGCCGGGAAGAGCGTTTGAATTTCTTTAAGGAGCTTTGTGCGTTGCATGGTTATCAAGCTGTTTTTTTGGCGCATCATGCCGATGATTTGGCTGAAACGGTTTTAAAGCGAGTGTTGGAGGGGGCTTCTTTATCAAGGTTTTCCGGACTTAATCCGCAAATTTCCATGAATGGAATGCTTTTATGGCGACCATTTCTTTCAATTTCTAAAGCTCGAATTTTGACGTGGCTTCAAGAGCGAGGACTCCAAGGTTTTGAGGACTCCACGAACGAAGATCCCAAGTTTTTGAGAGGAAGATTTAGGACAAGCATCATTCCAAAATTGACGATGGAATTTGGCAAAGATATTATTCCGAGTTTATGCCGGCTTAGTAGTGAGGCTGCGGAAGTGAGGGAATATCTTGATAGCCGTGTTGAAGTCTATATGAGGCAAGTTAAGCGGAGCAAGTTTTGTAATTATCTCGATTTGAATGGTAAATGCCCAGAATCTCCTTATGAAGTTAAATATTTGATTCGCTGTCTTGTCGAGATGGAAAAAGGGGATATTTCACGAGATGGACTTGAAACAGCGGCGCATTTGCTAATGGAGGGCGCTGCCAATAAACAGGTAATCTTTGGATCCTGTGTCTTTCATATCGATCGGCAGCGAATTTTTTTGACTAAATCGACTATCCAAGAGCTGCCAAAACAGGAAGTTTCATTGAGAGTTGGCGAAACGGTGTCATTTGGATTATGGTCGATTAGCGTAAGTGAAGAAACGGCGCAAGTGAAAGAAGATGGGTGGGATAATTTATTGATGGGTGGGGCTAGAGTGCTTTTGCCAAAAGGGGATTATCATTTGGCGATTTCGCGGGGTAATGACCCGTATCCGAGAAGTCTTCCGTTGTCAAAATGGTGGACAGATAGCAAGGTCCCCGCCTTTTTAAGAAGGCATGTGCCCGTTATTTACGAGGGAGATACAGTGGTACATGAGTTTTTGACGGGCAGCAGGCCGAAGAGTTCAGAGGATAGGGAACGAGATAAAGCCTATTTAGTTTCAATCAAGTTAACATAAATTTCTTGTGTTAAGCCGCGAATGCGGCGGAAGCATATAGCCACAGGCGTCAGCCCACTGTCGTCAAAATAAAGAAATATTTATCATATTAACTACTCAAGCATTGTTCGAGAGTCCGGAGCGCCAGCGAAGGACGATTGCCTTAAGCCCATAGTGACCCTGCTCCGAGCCTGCGAGGAGCAGAGGGAACTATGGGTTAGCTCAAAAAAAAGAAAGAGCTCGGAGCGCCAGCGTAGAGCGACTGATTGCATGAAGACCTTGTATTAATTTCACCATCGGTTGTAAATCAGTCGCCCTTCGCTGGCGCTCTGGGCTCTATTTTTTTCGAATCTTTCCCACAGTTCCCTTCGCTCCTCGCAAGCTCGGAGCTCGGTCACAGTGGGCTAAAGGCAGTCGTCCTCCGCTGCGCTCCGGACTCTCGAACAATGCTTGCATGAATAATATGTCAAACATTTCTTTAAGTTGACGCCATTGCATGTTCTCATGCTTTTTCCTGCCGCCGTTTCACGGCTTCTTGTATAATTCATTCAACCACAGGCTGACGCCTGTGGCTATATGCTGCCGCCGCATTCGCGGCTTAACACATCAGAGAGATTATTTGTTTTTTACAGATAATTGATTATCAACCGATTTGACACCTTCAATGTCTTTAACTTTGTCGGTGACTTTTTGAATATCGTCATCTTTATCCACGGTGCCTGTTATTAGAACCATGCCGTTGGCTGTCTTGAGCACTATCTTTTTATCATAATCCTTTGAAAACAGACCGCCGCTTAACTTATCCCTGATTTTGGCGTTTAATTGTCTGTCCTGGAATGAGGCTGCAGAATCTTGAGGGTATTTTTTTTCTGATTCTTTTAACTGGGATTCAGAATAGGTGTTTTTCTTAGTGTCGGCCGTATCTGATGTTTGGTTTTGGGCTGGAGTTGTGTTTGGGATACTGCAAATAATGCGAACAATATCTGATTGAGCTTCTATTTTTTCAGGAGCCTTAAAGTTCGAATCTTCAACTACGTAGAAATCAGCAATTGTTTGGAAATCGACAGTTTTCTTATCTTTTGTCGAAGAAAAACGACCAGAAAAATAACCTTGGCGACCTGAATATGCGTTTGCGTAGTAATCGTTATAGTTATTTTCTTCATCGTCATTTTCATTAATGTTATCACTGTTTTCGTCGTTAGTGCCTTTTTTGTCCGATTTTTCGCCATATTTTATGGTGACTTCTTTAATAAGATTTTCAGCCACAACGTTACCTTGGATAATGGGTTGTCCATTTTTTCCAATCCCGAAGACATAAGGCTCCACACGAATTCTTTTGATTACGATTTTTCTTTCATTTTTTTCAGTTGTACTTGTTTTTACCACCATTTCTAATAGTTTTTGCGATTGAATGGCGTAACAGATTGGGTGTTCAATCATGGCAGGATGGACATATACGTTTGGTTGTCCCATCACAGGAACTCTTTGAGGAAATACCTGTAAACTAAATGGACCAATTCCTACATCAATTTGTGCTTCTAAATTAATCATTGGAAGGGTTGTTAAAGATAAGATCGTAGCGACACCGAAGGACAAACTAAGTCTTCTTGAATACATGAACATTCTCCTAATATAATTTGTGAATAGTTACGGTTTTTTTTTGAGAAATAAAATAAAAATAAGGGGTATGCTGCAAGCAGCATACCCCTTATTTTTTTAAGATTTAGACTTTAAAAGACTTCTTCTTTTTTTTACGGGATGGTTATTCGTAAATGTGAAAATAGGACGGGAGTTGTTTTTTAGATCCCGAACCATATTTTGAGCCTTTCCAAATAAGTCCCTATAGAAACGAGAGGCTTGTCCTCTCAATTGCTTGCCGGATTTCGGAGTTAAAAACATTGCCGTTCCTAAGCCGAGGAGCAATCCTGCGATGCTTGTCTTCCACCAGAAGGAACTGCGCTCTTCTTCTACTTTAAAGCCAGCCAATCGCTTTCCTTTTTTTAACAGGATTTCGGCGTATTGCTTGACTTTTTCATTAAAGTCTTCAGATTGCTCGTTGAGGACCTCTAGAATCTGACGTCGTTTTGGAGATAATGCAATTGTTATTGCTCCAATGAGGGTGCCAATTACAGCTCCTGTGATGATTTTTTTACTCATAAATCTATCTCCTGGTTTTTTGACTTTCATTGAAAGTCTGGTAAAGGCGAAGTCCGAAAGCCGCCCAATCGACGACTTTGTCAATCGTCGAATCTTCACGGTTTGGCTTCTCACAAACTTTTTCTGCACATCCATCAATATTATCGATAAACCGTTGCGCGATGTCGATCCATGAGCTCACACGCCCTTCAAAATTTTCAGCCACATCACGCGCAGACTCTTCGATATTATTTGCTACGCGATGTGATTTTTTAGTGAAGTTGTGAATATTGCTTAATAGCTTATCACGAACGCTGGGTTCACCCCTTCTGTTATAGAGAACCAGTGCCGTGATGCCCAGTACTCCTGCAGCAACGCTGCCGACGAGCCAATTCAGATTTTCTTGCGAGCGAGGCTCACCATCGAAAAAATGATTGGAAACCTCTTCTGATACCTCTCCCGTACGGCGAGCAAGTTCTTCGGCAATATCTTGCGCTTGTTCGCTAACATTGAGGTACATCTCGCCCAGCTTGCTTCGCAATGGACGGCCTGAATTTGAGAGCAGATAGGCTGCTCCTGCACCAATTAGGGAACCTAAAAGTAATCCGCCCAACACTTTACGTTGAGAATGTGATTGATGGCTTTTCATGGTTAATTCCTATTTTTTAAGTTTCTGCCACAAGTTAACTCCTGCGCCTACGAGGTCCGCCAGATCAGAAATCTCAAAATCCTCTTTTCTCTTCTTGGAGAAAGTGAAGATCTTTTGATTTCGAGGCTCTGGGGTAGGGACATATGATAAAAATGCCTCCATCAGGGTTCCTATTTTCGAAATGCAATTAAATAGAGGATCTGTTGTTTCAAGCTTGGATTTTACGGAAACGGCAACTTCGTTAAGCGACATTAATGAGATTCTCGTTTCCACCAGGGTTGCATTGACCTCATCCAAGGTGTGATCAAGTTTTACTTCAACAGTAGCTATGGTATGGTCAATATTCTTGATATTTTTGCTTAAGACGATGCCAATGACGACAGCGACAATCATGATAATGACCATGCAAACAGCAATAACAGCTAGACTAATTTCGATACTCATATGATTTCAACTCGATATTTGTATTTTCAAATTCTTATTAAGAGGGGCAAATACTAATATTTGCCCTTCTAATTTCAATGTAACCTTTTAGCAAGATAAATGTAAATAAATTTTTATAAAGTTCATGAGGAGATAAGAAGTCTATTGACAGGAAGCTGCCCTGTAGCCTAAACTGGTGCTCTTTACAGCCAAATATCTATTCCGAGGCAATGATGAAATCACGAACTGTTTGGATGCTAGCCTCCGTGCTTGCTATAATTATCTCTCAAATCCCTTTGCATGCCGCATATACCATAAAAAATGGACGATTGGTCGATGTGTGTGAAGTTGCCACGCGTCCGGTGCAAGAGCATTTTGCCATGGGAGCTATAGCTTATGATGACGGAAAATGGAAAGAAGCTACGCATCAATTTAGAATCGTCACCTCTAATTTCCCGGGGACGGTTTATGGACAGGAAGCTTACTTTTACCTAGGTGTTTCTGAGTTTTACCTGGCTGAATACGATTTGTCCAACGCTGCGCTTTCTGAATATCTCAGATGCCAAAACAACCCTCGCTATTTCCAAGATGCAATCAATTATAAGTTTGCTATCGCTGAAAAATTTGCTTGCGGCGCTAAGCGCAGATTTTTTGGGACCAAAAAACTACCAAAATGGATTGAAGGCAAGGAATTGGCCATTGAAATCTTTGACGAAGTCATTGCTGCAGTGCCTGCTCATGAGATTGCAGCTCAATCGCTTATGTCTAAAGGGTATTTACAGTGGGAATTGGGAGACTATCGTGGATCGATCGAATCCTTCCAACTCGTTATCCGCCGATTTCCTAAGCATGAGCTAGCCCCAGAATGTTATGTTTTGATATCCCACGTGTATGTGGATCAAAGTCAATATGAGTATCAGAATCCTGATATTTTAGCTTTTGCTGAGATTAATTTGATTCGATTCCAGAAAGATTTCCCTCGGGAAGCACGCATTGTAGAGCTTGAAGCTGATTTAGCCGAGATCAAGGAAATTTATGCCAACGGCTTGTATCAAACAGGCCAGTTTTATGAGCGCACGCTTCATCCAAGAGCTGCCATTATCTACTATTATAATGCCATCCATCAGTTTCCTGACACTTGCATAGGTGAACTATGCCGGGAAAGACTGCAGTGCCTGGATAAAAATTACTGCGATCCTTATGAAGGTGACGAAGATGATTCTCCGGAAGAGATCCAAGAAGAGGAATTTCCGCGTGCCGGCGAGACCATCGAGCGCACCACGCAGCTGATGGGAGCGTAGCCCAATGTCGTCAAAATAAAGAAGTTTATCTTTCTTGCCCGGAGGGCTTTCAAAAAGTAGCCCAGGCTGAGGAACGAAGCCTGGGTTAGGTTAAAATGAAAATCAAGCCCCGGAGGAGGCGTCACACACCTATGTTTAAGAAAATGAATTTATTTAGCTTGGGTGTGTGTAGCCTCCTCCGCATACGCATCAAGCTAAAAGTTCGTAAACCTCTTGTGTTAAGCCTCGAAGAGGTGACTGGTGTAAAGCCCATGATGTAGCGCCGAAGGTGCAAATCGTGGGTTAAATCATTAAAAAAAAGCAGCCTCGAAGAGGCGGTTAGTGTCTCTCCCCGGATGTAGCAGCGAAGGTGAAAATCCGGGAAAACTCGTTTAAAAAACAGTTTAAGACAAATAAAGTGTATTTGTTTTGTATTAAAATATATTTTCTTTCGACTTCCCCCGGATTTTCACCTTCGGTGCTACATCCGGGGAGAGACACTAGCCGCCTCTTCGAGACTGACCTTGTTATTTGACTTAACCCACGATTTGCACCTTTGGTGCTACATCATGGGCTTTACACTAGTTACCTCTTCGAGGCTTAACACAAGAGGTTTACGAACTATTAGCTTGATGCCTATGCCTCCTCCGGAGCTTAGTTTTTTTTAATCTAACCCAGACTTCGTTCCTCAGTCCGGGCTGATACGTGATAGCCCTCCGAGTCACGATAAGCTGAATAGAAATCTCTAGGTGAAAAAATGAATTTTAAACTTAAGTTGTTTAGCCTTTTCGTCTTTAGCCTTTGCTTCACCGGCTGCGGTTATCATCTGGCCGAAGATGATGGATTAACTGCACGCTACAACAGCATCAGTGTTCCTTATGCCATAGGGGATAATGATGGTTCGCTAACAGCTGCTGTCATCAAAGAAATTGCCCGTTCAGGAACATTTGAATACCGCGATTGCGGCGGATCATTAACTCTCAAAATAAAAAAAATCGATTTGAGCCAGGAAAACATTGGTTTTCGTTACGACCGTAAAAAACGGGGAAAGCTAACCGATGATATCATCCCTACCGAAATGAGAATGACTCTTGTCGCAGAAGTGGTTGTTGTTGAAGCGGCATCAGGTAAACAGGTGTTGGGTCCAATCAAGTTGTCCGCCAGCATCGATTTTGACCACGATTATTACTTCAGCCGCAATGGCATTAACGTCTTCTCCTTAGGCCAACTTAGCGATGTGGATGCGGCTTATGTCGATGTCCAAGAGCCGCTTGAGGAAATCTTGGCTAAGAAAATTGTGGATTACATCAGCCAGAGCTGGTAGCAAAAAAACGCTCCTCTCTGTGCCCTCTGTGTCTCTGTGTTTAAAATTTAGAAACACAGAGACATAGAGAACCCGGAGAGTTTTTGATCGACAAAGTGAACAAGGCTAAAAAATCAATCTTCCATGGCTTTTTGGGAGGAAGATGAGGACTCTTGGGGGGAAGCTATGGTGATAAAATCGTAATTCGAATGGCCTGTAGCTTCAAAAAATGATTTTTGACGCTCCATTATCCATTTTAAAGGGTTACTGGTACGGATTTGTTCTGATTCTTCGCTATCAATGACTACCCAATCGTCATTTTCACATTTTCTCATGGTAAAGTTGTGATCTTCGGAATCTGAGGCGATGATAAGGCGGTCGCTTCTTTGGAATTCGTTCTTCAATTCATTCATTCCTATTAAGCTTAATTCCAAATCTCTTTTTATTGCTTGAAGTGTATCATAAGGTCTTTTTTCTTTAAGCGAAGCCCAATGTTCTTGGGTTAAATATTGGCTGTCAGTAGGATTGAGTTGTATATGCTGTCTCTGCGCATCATCGTGTTTTTCCAGCCTTTGATCCAAGTCTTCAATAACGCTTCTGTTGTTTGCAAGCTCGCTATTGACCGCATTTAATGCTCTGGTTATTACGTCAATATCCCAAGCCTGACTCTCTAAAAATAGGCCTTTATTTTTTGCATATTCCACTGACTTTTCGTTAATGTTGATTTCATATCTTCGGGCGTTGCTATATTTTTGGTCGATGATTCCTTGGGCTGCCATGGATTTTAAAATCATCAATAAATCATTTTTATCTGCGCCAAGATCTGATTGATAAAATGATGTTTGTGCAAATCTAAACCGTGTTGCATTTTTGTAATGAGCTATTTGAGAGGGTGTGAAGCCAGAAAGGTCGACTTCCGAAGCATCCATATATTTCCTGTTTCCTAAATAAAAATAAAGAGGTTGTCGTCCTGGTATTTCTAACGGAAAGGTCGATTTGGTAATCTCTTCCAGCTTCATGAGCGACAGCTGGGTTTCGTTGATAACGGGATAGCCTAAAAAGGCATGGACAGCATGTATGCCACATTTTCTATCATCTTGCTTCTCGTGATAAAATTTTCCTTCTACAGGGACATCAGGAGTAGGGTGTCCATAGAAGGTGGCTAAGACCGGTTCCTTCGATCTATTAGGGATCACCAGCTTCTCTCTTCCGGTGACCGGCATCGATGCACTTTCTATGAAAGTATCTGTTTTTGGGTCGTACAGGACAAGTGCATCTTTGTCGCCTTCTTTTTCCTTTAAAAAACGGACCTCTCTAACGGGATAGGGAGTCAAAAGAAAAAAGCCTGGGCGATCGTGGGCAAAGAAATCGGGGGAGATGTAGTCATTTTCCCCCAATGTTCCTTGGGTTTTTTCTTCTCCCATTACGCCATTATACTCGGCAATTGTAATGATGTTGTTGCAAGTATTTGGACCAAAGCTCCTATCAAAACAATGACCAGCCGCATTAAAAAGTTCCTGGTTATTTTCGGTACCATACCGAGCTACGCAGTCGATCATTTGTGAATAGAGTTTCTTTTGTTGAACATCTAAAACTTTCGAATTGCTGATAGCAGCCTTCTGGTCGGTTGGGGAAATATTATTGGTACTTACCGACGAGGCAGAACTGCTCGCCGACGGTGGATGAAGAAAAGTTGGATTTGTGTTGAGAGGGTTCATAGTTATTTAACCTAATAATTATTAAGCTGAATGTTTTAATCGGGTTAGCAGATCTTCAGTGCTTTGAATTTCAAGGAGGTATCTTTCCAAAAGACGTAATACAAGGTGGGAATTATTATAAACACCTGTGGTTGAAAAAGCTAGCTCTAACTGGAGATGATCATTATGATTCAGTGCGATTAAGGTGTAAGTGACAGGAGTGGACTCTAATTTTTCGGGGACTATCCACACCACAAAATCCTCATTAGCCAAGGTCAATTTATCCTCGGATTCTACGACGTGAAAATAGCGGGTGATGCCAGCTTCGTGAGGATCTTTGTTCTGGTAATGCAAGAGGTCCAGGTGATGGAGGAGGTCGAGATTGACATCGATTATGCCATCCGGAAGCCATTTTGTAATATTTTTCATGTATTTTTTATAACAGGCTTCTAATACAGATGGATTGTTCATATAAACACCTATTTAAACTTGTATATTGTTATTATATAATAATTATATTTTTCATATCAATACTATTTATTTAAAATTTTAAGATTGTTTATTGTTTTTGTTGTGCTTATAAGCAATTTTGGTGCCAAATCAGATTGCTTGCACTTTTGCTGCGGATCTAGTACACTGACCTTCGCTAAATTTCTTGTTTAGGTATATAATGAATGGGTTGTTGACAGTATCGCGTCCGGTTTTTGTAGCTCTTTTTTTGATGCTTATCGTTCCAGGCATATGCAGAGCTGAAAAATTGGCACTTTCTGTCAATTCCGAAGCCGCTATACTGATTAATGCAGATACAGGGGCTATACTCTATGAAAAAAATAGCCATGCCCATCATTATCCCGCCAGCATCACAAAAGTTATCACGGCGATCATCGCCTTGCCGCAAGTGTCGGATAAATTCGATGATATGATTGCTGCCGATCAAGATTGCATTGGAACGGTAACTGAAGAAGCTCTGCGACGTTCTAATTATACGATGCCAGCATATCTTCTAATTCCCGGTGGATCGCACATTGGAATAAAAAAAGGGGAAGAGCTGTCATTAAAGGATCTTTTTTATGGCATGATGTTAGCTTCAGGAGATGATGCTGCAAATATCATTGCAAAGTATGTAGGAGGGACAATTCCTACGTTTGTGGAGCAAATGAATGCTTTTGTAAAAGAATTGGGCTGTCAAGACACTAACTTTTGCAATCCTCATGGCCTACATCATCCTAAACAACACACCTCAGCTTTTGACATGGCTTTGATTGCTCGTGAGGCCATGAAAAATGAGCTTTTCCGTGAGATCGTATCTACAGTAAGCTACACACGGCCAAAGACCAATAAACAAGAGCCTACCCTAATGATGCAGGGAAATAGGTTATTGCGTAAGGGGCCCTTCTACTATTCCAAAGCCATAGGTATCAAAACAGGCTATTATTCATTAGCTGGCAGTACTATTGTAGCTGCTGCAAAAGATGGTGATCGGACCTTAATTCTAGTCCTTCTTAAATCCCCAGATCGCAAAAATCTTTGGAGTGATTCCAAAAAGATTTTTGAAGCGGCGTTTAGTCAGCCGAAGGTCCAGCGTATTTTATTAAAAAAGGGACCTCAAAAATTTGAGTTGGCATTGGCAGGAGGCGAGCAACCTATTAAAACCTTTATCAATGAAGATTTTGCTCTGGAGTATTATCCGGCGGAAGAACCCAAGGTTAAGTGTCTTCTTTTCTGGGATAAAACACTTCAGCTGCCGGTGGCTAAAGATCAACGTGTTGGGGAACTATCCCTTCAAGCTGAAAATGGGCAAGTATGGGAGAAGATTCCGCTTTATGCTCAGGAGGATGTGAAGGCCACTTGGGTATCGCGCACCAAAAATTCTTTTACAAACAATGTGGGATCGACCATTTTGAAAGTGGTCGCTGTCATTGCTGTCGTCTTTGTTCTTGGCTTTTTTGCCATACGTTTCCGCCGATAATTACTTCCATTCGTCGTAACTTCGCTAAAAGGCATGGCAAGGTTATGTAGCTTAGGCTTTAGCCTGAGATCGTTAGCAAAATTCGTTCGGTGTTCCTTCGTTACGATCTCAGGCTAAAGCCAAAGCTACATAATCTTGCCATGCGTTTTTGGGAAGACACGACGTACATGTTCATTGATGCCCGCACCTAACATCGTGCTGCCCCTCTAGGGCTAAAAATTCGGGTTTAAACATTCCCGTGGTTTGCCCTTCCAGGGCTACACCACGGGCTAAACATAGCGCCGTTCCTCCGGAACTTTAAGAAAGAGAATTGTTTTATAGCTAATGATGAGTCGTTCTTGAATGCTTTAGAGAATTTGTCGACCCGTTAGCCAACAATAAAGCGACAGAAAGCTTATAGCAAGGAGAGCAACTTTTGCCGCACTCTTTGCGACAAACGGGAGATTCTCTTTAGATTCCTTTCCACGATTAATATAGACTGTCTCCATACTTATAATATAATTATTATTAGATAATATTTCTCCGGATTGTATTCTCCTGGGAAAAGGAAGTTGCTTTAATTGAAGATATGAATGATTCATTCCAGGAAGCCTTGGAGGGGGAGTTTGACTGCGGCGGACACCAAATGGCGAGCAGGCATCCTCTTGAGAGAAATCTTCTAAGGCTAAAAGATCTCTTACAAGTCTTATTGCATGAGAGTTTCTGGGGTTACAGGCTCTTAATGCAGAGTTTGGCGAAAGGTCTGGAAAAGAATGCGGAGACTCACGAGGAGTCGATGTTAAAGTTGGGGTGCTTTGTCGAGTTGAATCCATAGAGGATGAGCGAAATCGATTAATTTGACTGGCTGGTGGCATCATAATGATCCTTATTCCCTTGAATGATTTTCGGTATAAAGAATTTATGCGGGCTGCAAGGACCCCAAAACTCCTAATTTTTCCAGGCTTAGCTTCAATTCCTGATTTTCGGCTTTGTTAAAAGCCCCACTACCTGCGAGCCAGGCAACATAATCTTTGGGCAGTTTTTGAAGGGGTGTCCCTTGATGTTTACCGAAAGGCATGTGATGCAGTTCTCTAGGCTTATTTAAGAGGGAAAAAACTTCATCAATAGAAAGATCATCAATCATACATTGAAAGACTTTATACAGTACGATGACGTCATCCAAAGCCCTGTGTGCATTGTTGGAGGGGATGTCATAGATTTGACGTAAAAATTGCAGTGTATGGCGTGGCAAATCTTTACGGTAGCGTCTAGCCCACTTCAAGCTATCTAAAAATTTCCAGGAGGGCATTAAAATGTCCGCCCGACCAAATTCCGTTCTTAGAAAATGGAAGTCGAAAGCATCGTTATTATGCGCAATAAGTACAGTATCTCCTTCACAAAACTTGATAAAATCCTGGGCCACAAAATTGAATGAAGGGGCTGAGGCCACCATCTCATCGGTAATATGGTGGATGGCAGTTGCTTCGGGAGGTATTGGGCTGCCCGGATTAACAAGCTGTTCAAAAGTTCTGTTGTTGACGGGATCATAGGCAGCAATTTCGATGATTCTGTCTTTTTCAGCACGAATTCCGGTGGTTTCTGTGTCGTAGAAGATTGCTCTCATAGGTATAATCTTAAGTGTTTTATTCGGAAATAGGTTTGTTTTCTTTAGCTTTTTGAAGCACATCCTGAAACGTAATGGCTCCATGTGCGACAGCAGTGATAACAGGTGCAAAAGTTTTGCATACTACATCGACCGCATTAAAAAAAGCGTCGAAAAAAGCCGTATCAATTTTATTGTTTTTGGCAGGCATCATACACCGGTAGAAGGCAAGAAATGCGCTTTCATCCATTCCAAAGCCAGGAATGTCGATTTCTTTGTTGAGCAGATGCAGAAGCCTTGCTGTATCATTTAAAGTGCTTTTCTGGATATTACAGGGAAGAAACGCTAGTAACTGCAGCAATTCATTGCCATCAAAAATCCGAACGAATAACGGAAATTCCTGTTCGGCAATTTTTAAGATAACGCATAGCTGTTGTGTTTCTTTTTGGATATGGGCCTCAATACCCTTCTTCTTAAGATGATTCTGGATGCTATCGAGATCGAGATTAAGCATAAGTTAACTTTGGTTAAAATGTTTTAGAACCCTGCGCCAGGCATTGGGCTTCCGCCTTTGCTCTCACGAGTATAGTCCGGATGATTGGTGGAGGGGATGACACTAAAATCTTCATCAGTAGGCATGCGGTAACATGATGATGCCAAGATCAGGCAAAATAGCGTTAAGAGTAATCTGTCCATGTAAGTGCTCGGTTCGTTAGGGTTTATAGGGTCATTATCCTGGAAACGGCGATTTAGCACAAGAGCGAGGAAGTGAAAAAAATGTTGTAAATTGGAGTGTGATGACTTTTTACTTACATATCAGGCTAAGGAATCGTAAACCTCTTGTGCTAAGCCGCGAATGCGGCGGAAGCATATAGCCACAGGCTTCAGCCTGTGGCTATATGCTTCCGCCGCATTCGCGGCTTAGCACAAGAGGTTTACGATTCCTTAGCCTGATACGTATGTGCCTTGTCACCGCACTCCAAATTTAACTTTTAGTTGTCTTTCCTTTCCATCAGTTTGCTGAATGTTGAAGGAGACAAGGGGGTTGGATTTTGGCTTTCATCGTCATCGGGATTATTGAACTCGGCAACAGACGTTATGCCATTGATCGACTCGGCAATTAAGATTTTTTTGTCTTCAACTTCCAATAAATACAGTGTTGATTTTGGCGAAAGCATCCGTTTTTCGGCAATTTTAATCCCGCTAGTGGCATTGACCTGTTCGAGGCGAGTGTTCATTAGGCGCTTTAAAAACCATGCCACAATAAAAATCAATAAGATGACAATGCCTAAAGTGGCCATCATATTGAGGAATTCGACGATAAATTTATCGGTTTGTTTGTTCGGTTCTTCAATATGCAAGGGGAAAATGGGTTCATCGTCTTTTGGTGGAGAAAAATCAGGGATTGGAGCCTCCGGTTTTTCTAGATGAGATTGGTCGTTTTGAGTCTTTGGGGGTGTAGTTTCTGCATACAAAAAAGGTTGAGATGAGAAGATAAAAAGTGTTAGTAATAATGAAATGGGATAATGCATAGACATTCCTATATGGATTTAGATTAAACTCACAATATAGCAAACAAGGAATAACGCAAAATAGTAATAAAATAAAAAAAAAATAACACACGTGTCCATTTGAAACATAAGCCAGCAGTAACTTTTTATAGAGGGATTGAGGCATTTGTGTTATGCTGATGGCATTGTTTCTAGATTAGCTCATGATTTTGAGGTATTAAATGTTTGGCACGATTGCATTAGATATAGATGGCACCATTACGGCCGATTCACGGAATCATACGATGACTCCACGCATGGTCAAATATTTATCAGAACTTGTTGGTCGTGGATGGAAAATTGTCTTTATTACCGGAAGGTCGTTTCAAGCCAGCCATAAAATTTTGAGGCAGCTTACTTTTCCATATTACTTAGCTGTACAAAATGGGGCATCGATCATTGAAATGCCCTCAAGGCAAGTCATAGCAAAAAAATATCTCGACCGTTCAATTTTTGAAACAATGGAAAACATCTGTCTTGATGAACCAACAGATTTTATCATTTATGCCGGCATCGAATATGAAGATGTTTGTTATTATCGACCAAAGCATTTTTCACCCAAAATGTTAACCTATCTGCAGCAACGCATAGCCTGTTTTAAGGAAACATGGCATTCCATCGAGTCGTTCGATGAAATGGCGCTCGATTCTTTTGCCTCTGTCAAATGCTTTGGACACTATGATTCTGCCTGCGTGCTTAAAAGTAAGATCGAAAACAGCTTGGGATTGCATGTACCTCTGATCCGAGATCCTTTTGATGAGGCATATTATGTTGTTCAAGCGACACACGCACAAATAAACAAAGGGCAGGCTTTGCAAGATCTTTTAACTATTGTAGGATGGACAGGCAAGATAATTGCAGCAGGAGATGATCTTAATGATATTCCCATGTTAGCCTGTGCAGATATCAAAATCGCTATGGCAACAGCACCGAATGAACTGCTGCTAATGGCTGACATTATAGCCCCGCCAGCGTCGGAAGAGGGACTAATTTTAGGATTGGAACAAGCGATAAACCAATGAGATATTGTAGTTATGATTATGCAAGATAGAAGCGAGAATATGCGCCGTTTAATAGAAATGGCGCTCACTTACGGAAGAAAAAAACAGAGTCCGCAAACGGGTTATTTGCACTATTGCTATAAACCCAGTGAAAAAGAACCTCATCTACCCATTCCGATTGTTGAAAATTTTCTTTTTGCTTTAACCCTTCTCCGCAGCCGCAATATGGAAAATGTTGCTGAGGCTAAAACTCTGCTTGAAGGACTGCTCCATTTTCAAAATCAACAGTCGTCAGATATCGCAGTGGGGAATTTTCCTATTTATCTGCATGAATTTCCCTTCTGCAAAGATCGTTTCATCGGGATTCAAGTAGCGTCTATTATTTTTTGGATATTAAAAGCCTACCATTTGGGATTGGGTCACGATTTGAAAATGCGCCTGGAAACTGCACTCCGAAATGCCATCAAACATGCTCTGCAGGCGCATGCTGAAAAACCGGCGCATTATGCCACGGCTGTGAAAATTGCAGCCACAGCCAAGGCTGGAGGAGAGCTTCTGCATGATAAAAAGATGACAGATCAAGGACAGGTCTTATTGGACCAACTTTGTCATCATCCTGATTATGCCGCCTGGTATTCACCAAAATCTATTGGCGTTATGTTGACAGCCCTGATGATGGTCTATCCAGCATTGAAAGGCAGTTCATGGAATCACTTTTGGGAACATTTAATAAGAACATGGCATCGACATACCTGCACCTACGTCGGGCCTTCATTAAAAGAATGGCAGCAGGGATACGAGCCGCAAGTTACCTTGTACGACCTTTTGTTGGGCTATTATTCCGGTGAATTTTCTGGTCGCGCCTTAAAGGATTCTCCGGCCCATCTTGAAGCCGCATTGATACCTCCGTTTGAAGATGATTTTGAAATCCCAATCTATCCATTGTTATTGGAAGGGACTATGGGAGATTCCAAGTGGACGGTTTATCATGGCAAAAGCATAGCCTATAGCATGATCCAGGGAACTCCTATAGAATTTCATTCCGGAGCCGAACAAGGTTTTCATCCATTTCGTTTGGTCTGGGGCAATCGCGAACGGGTTCATACCTTTGTATGCCAAGGGGGTAATGGTCGACTTATCGATTTTATAGATTCGTCAGGAGATCTCAAGATGGTTTTTGAGCTTGGTGAATTTATTGAATTTGAAGACCGTGAAAAAAGCCGGCAAATTATCTTCTATGGCGATATTCAGGAGCAGGTGGAGTTTTTGGTTGCGGGCAATAAATCTTCTACATTTAAATTAGGAGAAGTTTTGACTATTCAAGATGAAAGTCTTTTGCTTTCACTGACATTTACGCAAGAGCATGGAGAAGGACGGTTTTTCGGTCATCGCATGTTAGGGAATCGTCCGTCTCAGCTTGATGTAAAGAAAAATCAATATCTTGACGTGTATGATTGGCAGGTGTTTTTGCGTACAGTGGGCTGTTCTCCAAAATCCCAAATAATAGTGACGTTGCAAATCGAATAGAGAATGCAATTTAAACGCAAAGACGCAAAGGCGCAAAGAGGGTCCCTTAGTTTATGGTTCTCTATTACTCACATCTTTTTTGCCCATTTTTCTCTCATTTTGTAGCCCGTAGCTCAGGCTTGCGAGCGTTAGCGAAGACAGCCGTAGCTACGGGAAATGGTTACAATAAAATATTAACCCTTTAGGGTTCTTCTTTTTCAGGTTTGGATAATAATGAATAATGTGTTTTTCGTTTGTATTTGTCTTATTGTTTCATGCACAGGCTGCTGCACCCCTCGCTCTGCCGCCTATCAATCGATGTATGCCCATCTTCAGTCACCTCTTCCCCCTTCTGAAGTATTGGAAACGGATTTCTTTCTAGTTGTTTTGGTCGAAGCGCGCCACCTTGACTATACCTGCAGTCGTTCTTTGCTAAAAACTTTGGCAAAACATCCTAGCGACGCCAGCAAGAATGGCGATGTGGGACATGCCTGGATTTATATCCAGGGCATAGTAGATGGACAGAAAGTTTATCTTGAAGGAGGGCAATCAGGAGAATTAGGTGTGATGCAAGCCAAGTATTTTGATGGCATCATGAACTATATTGATTTTGGATATGCAAATCCGTCTAGACAGTGTAGCCAGCCTTATCGTTTCGAACCAAATCCTGCCAAATATCTTTGGGAAACTCTTAACGACGGTTTTTTTCAAGAGGGTGCTGGAAGGCATTCCCCAACTTTTGCTGCTAAAATTGATATTACCCCCCGGCAATTTGAAAGGATTTTGGAGTTTGTAAACCATTACGATTATACCCACTATGCCTTGACGAACAACCAATGCTCTTCTTTCGTTGCACAAGTCTCTTCTCTCGCCGGTTTGGATCTTGAATGTGAAGTGACAATTCCAATTGATCCGTATGTATTTGTGGGCAATACCTGTTTTCTGATGTGGAGCGATCCGTGTTATGCAAATCTAACAATCTCTTCGCCGGATGTCCTTGAGTGCAGTTTAATGAATGCAGTCGCTAATGGAGAAGCTGAATGTGCTCTGGAATGGTATAAAAATAAACGTCCGCCCTCATGTTGGAAGCAAACCAGAAACGCCTTTGAGAATACATGCAAATTCCCCGAACGCTTTCTGCGGTGGCAAGCTATCTAATTTGGAGTTCAATGTCTTATTACACGCGCATCAAGGTAAGAGAATATAAAAACTTGTGCTTAAACCTCGAAGAGGTGGTTAGTGTAAAGCCCATGATGTAGCGCCGAAGGTGCAAATCGTGGAATAAGTCAAATTAAACAGTCAGTCTCGAAGAGGCGGCTAGTGTAATTCCCCGGCCTGAGTTTACAAGTTATTTTCTGAGTATAATGCAACATTTTGATTCAGAATCAGTTATATTTTTCGTGTATTACCCTACTCGGTAATTTAGAAAAATATAACTGATTATGGATCAAAAGGTTGCGTTAGACGATGAAAATAACTTGTAAACTCAGGCCGGATGTAGCACCGAAGGTGAAAATCCGGGGGAAGTCGAAAGAAAATAAATTTTAATACTAGAAGAATACACTTTTCTTGTCTTAAGCTATTTTTTAAACGAGTTTTCCCGGATTTTCACCTACGGTGCTACATCCGGGGAGTTACACTAGTCGCCTCTTCGAGACTGATTTTTTTAAATGATTCAACCCACGATTTGCACCTTCGGCGCTACATCATGGGCTTTACACTAACCACCTCTTTGAGGTTTAAGCACAAGCGTTTATATTCTCTTAGCTTGATGCGTGGGTGATTTATTACCGCGCTTCAAATTATTAGCGCGAGGTGTTTATTGCTTCTTCCTGAGAGAAGGCCGGACTATCCACAGCAATGCCCATGGCATGCATGCCATTGTCTACATAGAGCGTGACGCCTGTAATGGCAGACGCCAATGGACTAGTGAGAAAAGCGGCCGCATTTCCTACTTCAATGGCCTCAAGGTCCTTAATCAAGGGAGCATTGGCGTATGAATAGTTGAGCATTTTGTCAATAAAGCCGATAGCTTTAGCAGCACGGCTGCGCAGACCTCCAGCAGAGATAGTATTGACTCTTATGTGCCATTTTCTACCAGCTTCCCATGCAAGCATCTTGGTATCGCTTTCCAATGCAGCTTTAGCTGAACTCATGCCGCCGCCATAACCAGGAACGGCTTTTTCCGATGCCATGAATGTAAGAGATAGTGTGGATGCTCCTGGATTCATGATCGGACCAAATTGCTGCAGCAAACTGATAAATGAATAGCTTGATGCGCTGATGGCAGCTAAATACCCTTTTCTAGAAGTTTCTAAAAGAGGCTTGTGCACTTCTGGTCCATTTGCCAGCGAGTGGATGAAAATATCCAGCGAACCGTAATCTTTAGCAACCTGTTCAGCCACTTCTTTGATGGTATACCCGACAGCATCTTTATATCGTTTATTTTCGAGAATATCGGCAGGGACATCTTCCATCGTGTCAAAGGCTGCATCGAGAGAATAGATTTTGCTTATTTGCATCAATGAGCCATCTGAGAGGAGGCGGGACTCATCAAATTTGCCATTTTCAAGAGCTGTGGTGAAAATCTTCATCATAGGCGTCCATGTCCCGACGAGGATTATAGCCCCAGCTTCAGCTAAGGCTTTTGCTATTGCCCAGCCGTATCCTTGATCGTCGCCAATACCGGCGATGAAAGCTTTTTTTCCTTTAAGATTGATGCCTAGCATAACTCCATCCTTAATTTTTTGTTCATTTGCTAAGTATTTTAAAGTAAGGGGGGATTTGTAGCAAACAAACACATGTGTTATGTACTTTATTTTTTAAAGACAATGGTGTATCTACATTCTTAAAGAAAGGAGATTATCATGACAGCAGTTGCTTTTATTGGTCTGGGAAATATGGGAACGTCAATGGCGCGTAATTTGCTTCGAGGCAAGGTGCCTTTATTTGTTTATAACCGTTCAATGGATAAAGCTAAGGTTCTTGTCAAAGAGGGTGCAAAAGCTCTTAAATCTCCATCTGAAGCTTTTCAAAAAGCCAATATCGTCATTACCATGCTCGCTAACGATCAAGCTCTAGAGGATGTTACGACAGGTCCGAACGGCTTGCTTGAAACAATTCAACCCGGACATATTCACGTATCCATGAGTACGGTGTCGGCTGAAACCAACCGAAAATTAGCCGTTCTGCATCAAAAAAAACAGGCCTATTTTGTTGCAGCACCTGTGTTTGGCCGGCCAGACGCTGCCGCAGCTGCTAAACTTTTTATCTGTATTTCGGGAAATCATACAGCCAAAGAGCAGGTTGAGCCTATATTGAGTTTTCTTGGACAAAAAATTGTCGATTTTGGAGCGGACCCAGGCAGTGCTAATATCGTGAAACTTTGCGGTAATTTTTTGATTTTATCTGCCATAGAATCAATGGGAGAGGCTTGGTCGTTGCTGGAACAAAATGAGATTGATGTCGAAACTGCTGTGAAATTCTTTGGCGAAGATTTGTTTAAGTCGCCGGTTTATCAAAATTACGGTAAAGCTTTAGCCGAGCAGAAATTCGAATCGGGAGGTTTTAAATTATCATTAGGACTTAAAGATATGAATTTAGTTCGTAAAACTGCCGAAGTTTCTCACAATGCGATGCCGATAGTAGACAGATTGGCTGAATTGATGTCCAAAGGGATTGAGAAAGGACGGGGCGATTGGGATTGGACCTCTATTGTATTGACAGCAAGAGAATCTGCATTGAATATTAAATGCTCATAAATGTATGCTCTAGGTGATTTTAGCAGGGTATACATCTTATGAGATCTCGCGTAAGCATTAAAAAAATCATCTTCGCAATCATTGCCATCGTTTTGGTTTATGGAGCCTGTCGGCTTTACTTTGCCCTAACCGGTGGTTTTACAATTGCCAATATCACTTCAGATTTGCCTTACGACAGCCGATGGGAGACTGCCCCTCTTTCTCCGAGCGAAAAGGAAAAGATAGGGCAAGCGCTGAATCAGGAATATACATATCTCGGAAAAGGGTGTCAGGCTTATGTTTTTGGCAGTCAAGATGGGCAGTATGTACTGAAATTCTTCAAATTTCAGAGGTTTCGTCCTCAGATATGGTTTGAACCTTTTACCTTTATCCCGGCTGTAGAGAACTATCAACATGAAAAGGGTGTTGAAAGGAAGCTTAAGTTAGATAAAGTCATGATGAGCTGGATGATTGCTTACGAATATTTAAGCAAGGATACAGGTGTGCTGTATGTGCATCTCAACAAAACCAATTCCTGGAATATGACGTTGAATATCCGCGATAAATTGGGAATGAGTTATCCTGTAGATGTGGATAAGATGGAATTTCTCTTGCAGCGACAAGCCATTATGTTGTGTCCAAAGATTGAAGCCTTGATGAAACAGGGGTCTGTTGCACAGGCAAAAAATTTGATTGATAGTTTGCTAGTGATGTTGCTTCTTGAGTATTCTAGAGGATTTGCCGACAATGATCATGCCTTAATGCAGAATACAGGAGTTTTGGATGATCGCCCTATTCATATCGATGTCGGGCAGCTGATCTATAATGAATCTGTACGAGATCCGGCGGTTTATCAGCAGGAACTTTTTGACAAGACGTATAAGTTTCATCAATGGCTAGAGAAGAATTTTCCGGAATTAGCCACACATCTGCAAGCCAGGTTGGTTTCAATCATCGGCATTGATTATTTTTATAAGAAACCATACGTGCATAAAGGCAATGTCGCCAAGATTCCCCATCAGAATTAAATTTGGAGTGCGGTGACAAGTCACTTCACTCCAAATTTAGTAACTTCTCAAAATCTCATGGCATTACTATGAGACTCCGTAAGATATGATAGGTTTCCCGCAAAGGCGCAAAGAGGCAAAGTTCGCAAAGAAAAGGCATAAAGAAGAAATAACAAGATAGGAATGATAGACAGGATAATATCCTACTTATCCTGTTATTTTTTGCTTTTGTCCTTCTTCTTTGCGAACTTTGCTACTTTGCGCCTTTGCGGGAAACCTATTAGAATTAAAAGTCTTCTGTGCCATGAATTTTTGAACTTACCAAATTTAGGGCAATTTTTTAATAGTTGTTGTTTTTATATTATATTATGTGTATATTTATATAAATCTAAATAAAATTCGTGTTAATTAATTCAATACAAATAATAATTTAATGAAAAACTATAATTTCCCTTTTAGTACAGTAGATCCTAGCTCTATTTCTTTATCATCAAAAGTTACTGATGTTAGAAGTTTTAATCGCCGGTTGATTCTTGCTGAAGAAATCCCATTCAAACTAGCAGAAGAGTTTAAAGCGGCAGCTCAGCACTTGCATATGGGATCAAATGAGATGCCGTATCAGATGAGGACGTTGAATTCAGATGTTTATGCTGTAGACGAAACAGACTATCACGAATTTTCTGATGCACCTTATCTTGGTAAACTAGGTTTAGCCTTAACTCATGGCGATTGTGCCTACATGGAAGACAGGGTGCTGGCAACCTTACTTCGTTTTGCTGTAAATGGACAGGAATATCAATGGCCTTTATATGGTGTTTTTGATGGACATGGAGGAAGCGCTTGTTGTGATTATCTTCAAAAGCATCTTCGTAAATATCTTGTACAAAAATTTACAGAGAATGACCGCGATGAAGTGTCCATTTTTAACATCCTTAAATTGGCATTTGTCGATTTGGGCGATCGTTATCGTCAGTTGCATCAATATGATTCAGAATGCCATGCTGGTAGTACAGCTACAATTGCGCTTATAATTGATGATAACTTATGGATTGCTAACGTTGGGGATTCTCGCGCAGTCTTGAATCTCAACGGATTAGCCGTTCCATTAAGCGAGGATGCAAAACCCTCCTTAACAAAATATCAGATAGGAGTGCTTATAAGAGGTGGACGGTTGATACATCGTCCTGACGATGCTCCGAGAGTAAAAAAGATGAAAGGAACTTTGGCCATAGCGAGAGCTGTGGGCCATGATGAAGCTACAGGGATCAATCCTCGTGCTAAAATTGTTAAGTATCCTATTGGAGAATCCTCAGATAATTCCCAGCATCTGATCATTGCTTCTGATGGTTTGTGGGATGTGATGAGTTCATTTCAAGTTGTAGAATTTGTTCAAGAACATGCACTCATGGGGAAATCCTGTTCGCAAATAGCCCGGGAATTAGTTGAAACAGCCTACATGAAAGGCAGTGAAGATAATATTTCTGCGCTTATCACTCATATAAAAAAGATGTAAAAAATTTACAATCACGACCGGTATATCTGTAAATTTTCAAAAAGTCAGGATCATCGCAAAAACGAGTACCAGAAATCATTTTACTAACATTCCTTTTAAGATTAACGCAGAGACGCGGAGACGCAGAGGCTGTGAAGAAATCGGCAATCGCTCGGATTTTGATGGATTTTTTGTCATATCGTAAAATTTGCAAATCATTTAACCCTTGATCGATTAATGATTTGCAAATTTTGCGATATGGCAAAAAAGACACAAAAGCCGATGCATTGCCGATTTTTTCACAGCCTCGCAATGACGCAGAGAAAATTATACTCTCTCTGCGTCATTGCGTCATTTCATCTCTGCGTTAATTTTTCGACTGGTAAAAGATTTCAGGGTATTTAATTAATTACCGATCTCGATATTTTCATACTGATGAATTAAAAGTCATATGTGCCATGAGTTTTTGAGAACTTACAGCCATGGCTTTTTGAAAACTTGTTGTTATCTCCTTCGATGATTTTTTTTATTTAAATTTTGATAATTTTGTTTTTATATCTAATTACATGTTGTTTAATGTTGATGTTAATGATGTTAATATGTAATGCTTAATAATAAACTTCATTAAAATAACATAAGGCCGTTTTATGAGCAGTTATTCTCCAGTTGGGGCTTCATTTGGAATCGATCCAAATTTTTCGCATCCTTTAAATACATCTTATGTGCCGATTCAAGTTAATCATGGGTACGTTAATTTTGTTGCACCTCAACAACAACCCATGCCAAATCCATATTTTGTACATCAAGCGCTCCCTTTAACCCCACCTCCAGGATTGCATTCAATTAGGTTTTTAAATCAGGCGCCGGTATTAACACCCCCTCTTCCTTCTTTTTCGTTTAAAAACAGTCGAGGGTCTCTAACACCTCCTCCCGTTCTTCCTTCGGCAACTTCTTCTCTCAGTTCGTTATCCAGTCCTTCAACTTCATCAAGTTCTCTTTTTTCCCCACGTTTTCAAAAACATGCTTCTGCGCTTCCGCCTCACTATCCAAATACTGCTAGTGGAACTCCTGTAAATAGAATGACTTCTTCTGTTTCTGCTTCTTCTTTATCAAGTGGTTCTTTTAATAATTCGAATAATCCATCTCCTTTTATTTCGAATTCACCAAAGCGAGTTTATAGTCCATGTAATAATAGTCCAAGTACCGCAAGTCCAAGGCAAAATGGATTTTCAAGCTCACATTCACATTCATATTCTGAATCCTTAAATCAGCAAGTCATTTCTCAGAACACACAAATTGATTGTAGCGGTGTTGTTAAGAGTAGTCGAGGAGAATATCCAGCTATAAATGATGAAGTTAGTCGACAGGGTATGAGAGTGCTAACATATCCTGATGGGGTCATCGAGAGGGGTTTTTTGAGCAACGGAAAAAGGCATGGTCTAATGCGTCTTGATATTCGTGGTAAGTCTTATGATTGTCTATTTCAGGAAGGAATCTCGCTTAGAGGTTGGGAAGTCGTAAACGATAATGAGATTGTGACAGCAGAGACAGCTAGGCAGGTAAACCATCAAATTGCTGAACTGGAAAACGCAAGTTTAAATTATTTATTTCCTTGATCACTCGTTCTGGTTGACAACCTGAGGATAGGCGATTTCTTTAATGATCGATCTAAATTCTGTAATTGAATTTTCAGAAAAATTATTTGAAGGTTTGTTTAATGTGCAATATATGCGGCGGCAGACAAAAATACCGCAGCTGTTTATATCATATTGTTCTTCTTTGTCGTTTTCTTCAATTCGTTCAGCACCAAATTTTATTTTGCAGTGTTCCAGAACATCTCTCAATGTTCCTGTATTGTTCCCTAAGGGGATCATTTGACTTTGCACAGCTTTTGAATCGTAATATTCTACTACACCGTTGGCAATCGTGATGAGTACAATATGTTTCGACTCAATTTGATTTAGCCCTCTTTTGATGAGATCTGTGACTAGCGATCCGGAATTTTCCTTTAACTTCAAAGTCTTATAAACCACAGGTATGAACATCGGAAAATTCCGGCCAAAATCTTTGAAAGCGTCGTCGATAATTATTTTAATTTCATCCAAGGTTAGAGCTCTAATGTTTTCATAAAAAGCATGAATTGCATTGAAGATGTGTTTTTGTCGAAGTTGGCTAATAAATTTGATAACATCGCTTTTAGTGATTTGTATTCCGGAATTATTTAAACGGGCTCTTCCTGCTGCGTAATAATCGCCTTTATACAGAGCAAGAGTAGATGGAATATTTAAATAACCAAGCGCCCAACGACTCGTGGTGACACTAAATTTATATAGCAATGATGAAAGTGGAGGGTCGGACATAACATCCATGGATACTTCAAGAGAAACATTTTGTTTAATTTTAGACTGGTTATTAATCTCTGCATGGGTTGTTGGAGCAAGTTGTGGATCTGATTCGGAACGAATTAATCGTCTGACTTCTTCTGTGCCGCTCGAAGGTTCTAGTTGATGCACTTGTGGCTTATAATCTTCTTGAATTGATCCATCAAGTCCAGTGTCTTTGGCGCAGTCGATATGGATAATTTCAACTGGAGGCTGGTATAAAGGCAATACGTCAGAGCTATTTTTTTGAGTCGATAGGACACAAATTTGATGTTTTTTTAATTCGCGCGGTTCGCTTTTTTCTCTTAGGCATCTTCCGTACAGTGCATTAATAACTCTACGAGAGCAGGATATTTTATTTTTTGCAGAAAAAGACTGAGAAGGTATACTATTGGATGAAGGTAATGGTGGATGACAAGGAGCTATGAGCATTTATATTATCTGCTATGTTTTTTATTTGCGCATTATATTGTAGTGTTAATTTTAGTTTCTTGTACTTAAATATATATTAATGTATCATAGTCTTTTCTCCTATCTAGAAGCAAGAAGATTTTATGACAATTCAAGAAAAGTTCAAAGCGATTTTGGCAGCAAGTGCCTTCGATCAATTGGTTCAATATACCGAGCCCGTTACCTGGGATGTGATGTCCCATAACGAGCGGGAGTTGCTGGGACTTCTTTTTGTTAAACAAGGCGAGCATCAGCTAAAAAATGGCGATAGCAAGGTTGTAGACAGTTTTGAAATAGCTTCCAAAGTTGGCGTAAAGAGTCCTTTGGTGTTCTTTCATCAGGCGATGGTATATGCTTCGCAAGGACAAAATATCCGCTGTTTAAATGCCGCTGCTAAGGCCTTGGAAAAAGCTGTTCATCTGGATCCCTCGTTCACAAGTGCGTGGCATTCATGGGGCAATGTGCTGGTTCGATCAGGGCTTTGTTGTGATGATACAGCTTATCTTTATCAAGCCGATGAAAAATTTCACCAAGTCGAGCACCTGTTAAAACTGCATAATTCTAAAACGGACGAAAATCTATATTGGCACTGGGGTGTGTGTTGGTATCATATTGGAAAGAATTCAGGGGAAGCTGTGGATTTATTTCGTTCTTTGGAACGTTTTCGCCTGGCGGAGAAATCAGGCAGTGATTCTGGCGAATTTCATAATGACTATGGAAATGTTTTGGTGGATTTGGGCTGTTTGGTATCAGGCGGATTGGCGCTTTATTTAGAGGCTATTGAGCATTACAAGAAGTTTATCGATTTAGTCTCTACACAGTATGAAGGATGGCTGAATTTAGCTTGCACTTATCAAAAATTATATAATTTGTCGGGGAATTTCGATTATTTTTACGAAGCGAACGAGTGCTTTGAACATACGAGTGAATTGAATTCTGAAGATGCCACGATGTGGATGCGGTGGGGCGAGTTGCAAATTTGTCTTGGCAAGAATATGCGCGATATAAATCGCATTCAGGCGAGTGTGCAAAAGTTTGAAAAGGCAAATCAAATTGAGCCGGATCATCCTCAAGTTCTTTTGCGTTGGGGCGAAGCTGAAATGGTTTTGGCCTCTTATGCAGAAAATTTGGAACTTTTGCATTCAGCAAAAAACAAGATCATGATATCCCTTGAAGCTCTTCCTGAAGATTGCGGAGTTTGGCATGTCTATGGAATATGCCTAAGTGAATTTGGTAGATATTTTGCTGCCGAAGAGTATTATAAGCAAGCAATTGAAAAATTCAATTGTGGACTAAAATTCAATGGTTCCCATCTTCTTCTGTTGCATGGCATAGCTTTGGCATATTTCTCGATTGGCGAATTGAACGGCGATATGCAGATGATGGAGCAATCCGCGCATTACTTTCAGCTGGCTTTCCAAACTGGAAGTCTAATTTCCTCTCAAATTCTTAGTGATTGGGGAGTGGCATTGATGAAACTCGGTGAAATGTCCAACGAGCAATCGTACATAGAGGCCGCTGCCGAAAAGTTCGAACTTGCGATTGGACGCCGCCTGGAGATGCCTGGCGAGGAAGCCGATCTTGAGTTGCTTTACAACTATGGCTGTGCCATGGATTTTCTGGGTGATTTCCATGAAGAATCTGTTTATTACGAGAAAGCTGTCGAGGTGCTGGCGCATATTCTTCAGATAGATCCAGATTATCATCATGCTAGATATAATCTGGCATTGGCATTGTATCATTTAGGGGAGCTCAAATCAGATGTCGAGAGTTTCCAAAAAGCAATCGATCTTTTTCATGAGCTTGTGCATAACGATCCTGAAGATGAAGCCGCGTGGAATGAGTATGGGCTTGCTTTATTGAATTTAGCGGTATTGACGGATGATCCTGCCCAAGCGCAACAAGCACAACAGCTTTTTGAACAAGCTGAAAACAAGTTTTTACAAGCCATAGCATTGGGGAATGTCTTTGCATATTACAATTTAGCTTGTTATTATGCTCTGACAGACAATCCATCGGCTTCCATTCATTATATTGAGCGGGCGGAACAGTGTGAAGCTCTTCCGTCGGCTGAGGATGTCATGCAAGATGAGTGGCTTGAGAATCTACGCAACTTTCCTCCATATCGTCTTTTCATTTCCCGCCTCCTCAATAAGGAAAAAGAAGAATAGCGTACCAGTACACTGAAAATGCGGCTTGCTCCAGCCCAGCCAGTAGGGAGCTCTGAAAGAGTGACCGGAGGCCTGGGTAGGCTTAATGAAAATGACAGAGCCCTGAAAGAGACAATTGCAGAAGTCCTGACATATTATATCTAAGTTATATCTAAGCGTTAATTACATTAGCAAAAACATCCCATAAGCAACGCGGAGCGTTTGGAGTGCGCAGCCCCTGCTGCGCTTTTCTAAAAGAGATAGCAAGTCGAAGTCGTTGATACATTAATTCATGCTTCCGAGAATTCTACTCAATAAGCCTTCCAGGAAAAGCGCAGCAGGGGCTGCGCACTCCAAACGCTCCGCGTAGTTTTAGGGGTGTTTTTTGCTAATGTAATTTGCTTAGACTTCTGCAATTGTTTCTGAAAGGGAGACTCAAAAACGCGAAGAATAGCGCTATATCTTGATTGTAATCAAATAAATAAAATTCTAGGAAAAGTTCTTTGGGATTGAAAAAAAAGAGCTTCCCTTTCAGGGCTCTGTCCTTTTCATGAAGTCTACCCAGGCCTCTAGTCACTCTTTCAGAGCTCCCTGCTGCCTGGGCTGTAGCAAACCGCATTTTCAATGCTCCATATTTGCTATCGAAAAAGCGGTGACAAGTCACCGCACTCCAAATTTTAGCCTTTACCAGAGCGCTTGCGGTCGGCTTCTGTTAGAAAGCGTTTACGCATGCGGATTGTAGCAGGCGTCACTTCGATCAATTCATCATCTTGGATATAATCGATTGATTGCTCCAAGGTAAATCTACGTGGTGGGATTAGAATGATGTTTTCATCAGTTCCTGAAGCTCTGACGTTAGTGAGCTGTTTACCTTTGATTACGTTGACGATTAGATCGTTCTCACGGCTGTTTTCTCCAACAATCATACCTTCGTAAACTTCATCGCCAGGCGAGGTAAATAAGACGCCTCGATCCTGCAGGTTGAAACAGGCGTAACCATTGGTCTTACCCGCACATATTGAAATAAGTACGCCACGAGTACGTCCGGCGATAGTTCCACGCCATGGAGCAAACTCTTCAAATAAGGAAGTTAATATCCCTAAGCCACGAGTGACAGTAAGGAAATCATTCCGGTAGCCCATTAAGCCTCTTGTAGGCATTAAGAATTCCAAACGGGTGATGCCGTGCTCATTTGTGTCGAGGTGCTGCATTTCGCCACGGCGTCGAGAGAGTTCTTCGATAACGTTGCCATTAAACTCTTCTGGCACTTCGATGTGCACGCGTTCTAGGGGCTCATTTTTAACACCATTGATTTCTTTGATGATAACCTGAGGCTTGGAGACGCTGAACTCGTATCCTTCACGACGCATGGTTTCGATTAAGACCGAAAGATGCAATTCGCCGCGTCCGGCCACAGTGATTTTATCTTGGTCGGCATCGTCATCAATGCGCAAGGAGATATTACCCCGTTTTTCTTTACCCAGCCGTTCACGGATTTTATTCATCGTCACGTGCTTGCCGCTGCGGCCGACAAATGGGCTATTATTAACAGTGATATCAACGGAAATCGTTGGTTCATCCAATTTAATAGGAGGCAGGCGTACAATTTTTTTAGGATCGCAAATGGTATCGCCAATGGTAACTTCAGGAATGCCTGAAAGGCAAACGATATCACCCACACCGGCTTCATCCATTTCGACTTTTTCTAATCCTAGATATCCTTCAATGCGTGTAATAGCGCATCTTGTTTCTTTTCCGGCGGCATCGCAATGTATGACTGTTTGTCCTTTTTTGACGCAGCCTTCCAGGATTCTTCCGCAAGCTTGTCTGCCAACGTAATCATCGTAGGTTATTGTTGCAGCTTGCATTAAAAATGGTTCGTCAAGACTTCCTTGAGGAGCATCGACAGCGGAAACAATGAGTTCAAAGAGCGGTCGCATGTCTTTATGCTCATCACCCATGTGAGCGATGGCAAAGCCTGATAGGCCAGATGCATAGCAATAACGGAAGTCGAGTTGCTCGTCTGTGGCTCCGAGTTCGCTGAAGAGATCGAAGGTAGTGTCTAGCACTGTGTCTGGTGTAGCATGAGGGCGGTCGATTTTGTTTAGTACTACGATAGGCTTCAATCCCATTTTGAGGGATTTCGATAGAACGAAGCGCGTTTGAGGCATTGGGCCTTCCTGTGCATCGACAAGAAGTAGAACGCAGTTGACCATGCCAAGAATTCGTTCGACTTCGCCAGAGAAGTCGGCATGTCCGGGTGTGTCGATGATATTGATTTTGTAATCTTCGAAATGCACTGAAGTATGCTTGGCAAAGATTGTAATGCCCCTTTCTTTTTCCTGATCGAATGAGTCCATCATCCTTTCAGAAGTAGCTTGGTTGTCCCGAAAGACATTAGATTGCTTAAGCAAGCTATCAAGTAGAGTTGTTTTGCCGTGGTCAATGTGGGCGATGATTGCAATATTACGAATTTTTTTTGGTGAATACATAAAATACGGGAGTTAATTGGTTAAAGTGTAATAACGATAGCATTTAGTTTCTAAAATTACAATAATAAAATTAAAGTAAATGCGAAATGAGGTCAGGGATAGCAGGAAAAGTGGGTCATCACACGAATGAGTGGTTAAGCAATCATTAATTTGTGTGATACCCCCAATGTTGTGATACCCTCGAATTTAACGCAGAGACGGGGAGACAGAGAGACGCTGAGAAGAAGTAGATTGGATAATTATGGGTCTTCATTGAGTTTCTCTCTGCGTCTCCCCGTCTCCCCGTCTTTGCGTTAAATTCGGAGTCATCACACGAATGAGTGCTTATTTAACTACTCATTTGTATGATGACCCGGAAAAGTCAGATTAAACTATAGCTTGAGAAGTTACAAATCGCTTGTAAATATCAATGTTTGTGTTCCGGAGAGGCCGTTGACATTGCCACTGCTTACTACCTGCCCACTATCGTTGAGATCTATTAATGTTCCAACAGCAGTCCATTGGTTGTCGCTTTCCGGGTTTAAGTCTAATATCGATTCAAATTCAATGAAGTGATTATTCACCAAAATGCCCTGAAATAAATTTGCAAAGCTATCTTTCACAGTACAAATGAGATCACCGCGATTGTTGATAGATTGGATGCTGACCAGACTAACGCCATGAGGATAGTCTTTAGGATTTGCCTGAATTTCAGCAGAGCGAATAAACTCGACAACACCCTCTTTTTGATTCCAAATAAAATACTCATCGGAACGATTCGGGACACTTCGTTTACCTACTATTTGCCCGTTATCATTGAAGCAAATTGGCTCTGAGTTGCCTTTTAATGGAATTTTATCCAATTCATCAAGTGAATTTAAAACAGCAATAGTGCGGATCTGCTGGTTGCTCGCTGAAAATTCAAATGTACCGAGTACTTCTCCTAAATTATTGATCTTAATTGGATTGCTAAGGGTTCTCAGTTTTCGTGCGTTGTCTTCTTTATCGAGGAGTCTATTATCGGTGAGCAATAATTGACCTAAATCGTTTCCATCAATAATTTTATTCCCTTCTTTAATAACTCGCAGTCCATGTTCCGAATGCCAGACCATTGATACAGCATATTGACGCTCATAGGCAGGATCAATATCTCTATAACCGATCTCTGGCAATCGCAATGTGACGTGAAAATTAAACAGTACATCGCCTTGATTAGTGATTTTTACTGGTTGAATGCTGTACTGAAAAGACAGTCCTTTAAAACCGTGTGTGCGCCACCCTTTTGCAGCAGGAGTGTCACTGAGGTAGTAATTTTCAATATTTTTATATTCGTTGTCATTTTGAAATCCATCGGCAATATGCAAGCCGGTTTCTGGATCCCAAAAGAAAAGTTGATCGATGGGATGGCCTTGATGCTGTATAAGTCCACCTGCGACCTGTCCTAAATTATTGATGCCAACAGGAATGCTGCTGTAAAATTCGGTAGTATCAATTCCTTTTATACTATAATCATTGTTTGCATGAATGCTATTTATAAACAAAAAACAAAATAAATTAATGATTGAATTAATGTATTTCACGATAAAGCCTTTATTAAAGGTTAATAAATTAATGTTATTGTATCAAGTACACTATTAAAATACAAGGCTTTTTTACTTAGGTCCTTCTTCTTTGCAGTGAAAACTTGCGTTCATCGGATTTCTCCTCTCTGTGATCTCTGTGCCTCTGTGTTTTAAATTTGGAAACACAGAGGCACAGAGAACACAGAGATGAGCAATTAAGTGATCAAATTTTTCTTTTGTGGAAGTGAATAATATAATGTATTTTATGGTTTATGTTTTGTCTCGAAAGAGATAAGCTTAAATTTACGAAACTAAGGAGTACCGGTGAAAATTGAATCTGATGAAGACAACCTTCAAGAAATGGACGAATTTCCAATTTCTACAGGCAATCTGATGGATTCAAAGATTAGCCAGCTCGACGACGTCCTAAATGAAAAGCTGGAACAAGCCTTTCACAAGCAAACTTCTCAAGTCCTTATTCATGATGTGGCTAAAATTGCCAGTGAGCACGATCCGATCGACCTTGCCTACGCTGTAACCAGGCTCCCTCCTAGTGCCCGTGTTGTTGTCTATGATAATCTCCCAGATTTTAATGCCAAGATCATTTTTATGATTAACACGGGAAGTAACACTCGCAGTGCTATTTTTCGGCAGATAGACAATAATGAGATTAAGAGTCTGATTGAGCGAATGCCCCCTGATGAGGCTGTCTGGATTCTTGATGATGTGTCTGATCGACGGTTAAAACGCGTGCTTGAATTGCTAGACCCCAAAAAAGCTACCCGCATCCGTGAGTTGCAAAAGCATGACAGGCATAGTGCTGGACGACTCATGACCAATGAGTTCTTTGCTTTTGATATGAATACTACCATAGGGGAAGTCACTGCTGTTATACGCGATAATCCAGGCATTGATTTAACCCGTCGGATCTTTGTTCTTAATGACGAAGAAGAATTGATTGGTTTTGTTCCGGGCCGCAACCTGATGGTTAATCCCGATTACCTTCCTTTGCGCCAAGTGATGAGGCCTATCTTGCATAAGGTCACTCCAAATGATTCCCGCGATGAAGTGGTCGATTTAGTTGAGCGATATAAGATTCCTGCTGTACCTGTCGTTGATGAAAATGATCATATCCTTGGCGTGATCACCTATGAGGATGTGGTTGAGGCCATGGAAGACATCGCGGATGAAACCATTGCCAGCATCGCCGGTACCGCTGAAGATGTGAGCGAACAAGCGCCTATGTTCCAACGCTTTCTACTGCGTGCTCCTTGGCTATTAGTGACTTTATGTGCCGGATTGATAACGGCAACGGCTATGTCGTATTTTAAGAATCGCGCATGGTTTCTCTATATTCCTTTTTTCGTGCCACTCATTGCTGGAATGTCGGGCAATGTCGGCATTCAATGCAGTACAATCCTTGTAAGGGGGATGTCAACAGGCGGACTTTCTGTAGGTTCTCGTTGGAATGCCGTCAGTAAGGAATTAGGAATTGGTTTGATGATCGGTTGTGTCTTTGGTTTATTTTGCGGCTTTGTCGTCTATGTATTGAATCTCTTTGAAATTCATAATGCCGGCGGCGATCCTTTAGCTGTAGGAACAACAGTTAGCGTAGGCTTGTTGGGGGCGTGCTTAGTGGCTACCCTATTGGGGACTTTTTCTCCATTTTTCTTTGCACGGTTTAGAATAGATCCAGCTGTGGCATCTGGTCCGATTGTGACAGCATTTAATGATGTGCTGTCCACGTTGATGTTTTTCTTGATTGCAAGAAGCTTATACCCATTTTTTTCGTAAATACATGTCTAATAGCCGCACAAATTTTACAGAGTTTTTTGAGCTTCTAACGATCAGGTTGGTGGTCTTTCTTCGCAATGGGATAGAGTTTTTCAAAGTTGTGGTCCGTTATTACCGCTATTCTTCTTTCTTCAAAGCCGATATCCTCCTGCGTTTGCACTATTTGTTTCGCAATCCTTTTGCTATAAGCAAGCGCTTTTTAATGCTAAAAGGAGAGCAAGATATCTATGCTTACGGGGAAACTCCTCTTACGACTTTGGCAATGATCGCCAAGAGAAGTGGAATCACACCTAATGATTGTGTGTATGAGTTGGGATGTGGACGCGGCCGCGGCTGTTTTTGGCTGGGTACTGTTGTTGGGTGCTCTGTGGTGGGGATAGAGTACATACCGGAATTTATTCAAAAGGCTGATCGCATAAAATCCATTTTAAAGCTGGATCGCATGGAATTTCGCCGGCAAGATTTCATGGATGCCGATTGCAGTTTTAAAGATGCGTCGATTCTATATCTCTATGGAACATGTCTTGAAGACAAAGCTATCCAGAAATTAATAAAAAAGTTTAAAACACTACCTGTTGGAACAAAGATTATTACTGTAAGTTATCCCTTATCAGATTATGATCCACGATCCCGCTTCGAGGTTATTGATCAGTTTTCAGTACCATTTACCTGGGGTGAAGGAGATGTTTTTGTGCATATTCTTAGAAAAAAGGATTCGTAATGGATTTTATCGCTAATAAAGAAATTCAAGTTCAAGAGATGCTTAAAACCATTGGCGTCGCTTCCATCGAAGAGTTGTTTTGCGACATCCCCACAAATCTCAGGCGGATTGCTCCTGCTGTTGATGATGGACTATCAGAAAGCGAGGGCATGCTTCTAATGGAAGAGCTTTCAGCTAAAAACACATTTCCTAAATTTACCAGCTATCTCGGTGGAGGGGCTTATGAACATCACGTACCGGCTCTGGTGAACGCTGTTTGCAGCAAGTCCGAGTTTTTAACTTCCTACACACCCTACCAAGCTGAAGCTTCTCAAGGAATGCTTCAAGCTATTTTTGAATATCAGTCTGCTGTCTGTGCTTTGACAGGGATGGACGTCTCCAATGCATCATTGTATGATGGGGCTACAGCCTGTGCAGAAGCAATATTAATGGCTTTAAGACTGGTTAAAGATCGCAGAAAAATTGTCATAGCTCGCTCCCTTCATCCCAACTATTGTGCAGTCATCGAACAGTATTTGAGCAGTCATGATGTTGAAATTGAATGGATCTCTTTTAAGGAGGATGGGAGTATTGATCAATCTGTGGCTTTAAATCTTATCGATGATCAAACCGTGGCTGTTTTGCTGCAATATCCCAATTTCTTTGGAGTGCTTGACGATGTCAAGAGCATTGCAGCAAAGGCTAAAGCCCATGGGGCGCTTACGATTGTCAATGCCAATCCATTAGTCTACGCCCTATATGCTTCTGCCGAAGAGATCGGTGCAGATATTGCCATCGGAGATACGCAACCGTTAGGTCTGCCTTTGCACTTTGGCGGACCCTATGTCGGATATATCGCTTGTAAGCAAGAGTTCGTGCGACAGATGCCTGGACGGATTATAGGAGAGACAGTGGATTCTGAAGGCAAACGAGGCTTTGTGCTGACCTTACAGGCAAGGGAGCAGCATATTCGCCGTGAAAAGGCCACATCAAATATTTGTACAAACCAGGCTCTAGCCGCCTTGGCAAGTTTGGTAGCTATTTTATGGTATGGCAAGCGAGGATTGAAACAACTGGCTTTAACGAATTATCAACGAGCCTGTTATCTTAAAGAGAAGCTAAGCAATTTACCTGGTGTAAAGATAATGGGGAATGAACCGATGTTCAATGAATTTGCTGTGAAATTTTCAGGCAATATCGAGGGGATATACAGTCATTTTCGAAGTCAAGGAATAGAACCCGGAATCGATTTAGGCAAATTTTATCCGGAGCTGGCGGGATATATTTTAATTGCAGTGACCGAAACCAAGAGCCTAGAGCAGCTTGACAGGTATGTAGAAACAGCGAGAACAATAAAGGCGTCTTTAGGGTTTGGATAGCCTTCCTTTGCGTTTAACAAAAATGGATAACACGATGACAAAAACAATTTTTGAGAAAAGCCAATCCGGACAACATGCCTTTAGTCTGCCTAAAGATAATAATGCATTTAAACAATATGCACCCCCTCAAGCATTGTTAAGGAAAACCGATCCCCCTCTCCCCGAAATATCGGAACTCGATCTTACTCGTCATTTTTGCGAGCTTGCAAGCAGAAATATAGGGATCGACAATCAATTTTATCCTCTTGGAAGCTGCACGATGAAGCTAAACCCTCGTGTAAATGAGTGGTGTGCTGCTCTGCCAGGATTTGCACGCACGCATCCATTAGCTCCGGAACATACTGTGCAGGGTAATTTACAAGTCATTGCTGAACTTATCGAAATGCTTTGTGCTGTGTCAGGCATGCAAGCGGGTTCTTTAGTACCTTGTGCCGGAGCCCATGGTGAATATGCAGGCATCAAAATGATCGCAGCCTATCACAAGCAGCGCAATCAAAGTCAGCGCAATGAAATATTGATCCCTAATGATGCCCATGGAACAAATCCTGCCAGTGCCGCAATGGCCGGATTCAAAAGCATTTCTATTCGCACTGATTCAAGCGGCGATATCGATATTGAACACCTTAAGGAGCTTGCTTCGGACCGCACAGCCTGTCTGATGCTAACAAATCCCAATACATTGGGATTATTCAGTTCAAAAATTAGCGAAATTTCTAAAATCATCCATCAACATGGCGGGTTGCTCTATTATGATGGAGCAAATCTGAATGCAATTTTGAATGTGGTTGGTCCGGGAGATATGGGTTTTGACGTCATGCATATCAACCTGCACAAAACATTTTCCACTCCGCATGGAGGCGGCGGGCCGGGATCCGGTCCGATCTTATGCAACAACAAGCTGAAAGAGTTTTTACCTGTACCCCGTGTTGAAAAGAACAAGGAAGGCTATCATATAGTCTGGCAGGCGGAGTCGAGCATTGGACGAATCAGCGCATTTCATGGCAATTTTGGCATTTATCTAAGGGCGTATTTATATGCGAAATTACATGGCCATTATGGTTTGAGAAAAATTGCTGAAAATTCCGTGCTGAACGCCAATTACCTCAAGAAATTGATAGGCAAGTTGTTTACAATTCCATATCCACAATATTGCATGCATGAATTTGTTGTGCAGGCCGATACTTATGTGGATAAAGGGGTGCGTGCTTTGGATATAGCCAAGCGTTTACTGGATTATGGCGTTTATGCCCCGACCATCTATTTTCCATTGATCATTAAAGAATGCATGCTCATTGAACCAACGGAAGGGGAATCCAAGGCGACTTTGGATCGCTTTGTTGAGATCCTGAGCAAGATCGTGGATGAAATCAAATCGGATCCAAAGATCGTTAAGGAAGCACCTCATACGAAACCGGTTATGCGCCTCGACGAGGTAGCTGCCGCCAAAAGTCCGATTTTGAAACACAGCACAAAGTGAATTCACATGACCAGTCACAAAACATTAAATAGTTCTAACTGGTTTCCCGCAAAGGCGCAAACAATCAAAGAGGCAAAGTTCGCAAAGAAGAAAAGCAAAATATAACAACATAAGAGGGATAGGCAGGATAATATCCAATCCATCCTGCCATTTTTTATTTCTTCTTCTTCTTCTTCTTCTTCTTTGCGATCTTTGCTTCTTTGCGCCTTTGCGGGAAACCTATCGTATCTTACGGGTTTTCTTAGTACTGACATACACTTTTTAACTGTTCTAGTGTCGATAGAGTTTGCTGTTATTTTGAACTTCAGTTAAAAAGCATTTTGCCCATAAAGGAATAAGGAAGTTACATGCCGATAGCAGATACTGATAATGAAGCGATAATGGAAGCGAAAAGTAACCTTGAAATTGCGTTGGGACATCAAGTCCATATTTTGCGTGAAATTTTAGCCAGCATGAAAAATGAACATCAAGCCCTGAAAGATGAAAATTATCATGTTCTGCAGGGATTTGAAGAACAGCGCTCTCCTCTGTTTACTTCTTTTGAACGTTGGAAAAATGTTTTTTATGATGCAGTATCCAAAATTGGACAAAACACCGACTTCAGCGAGCAGCCGCTATTAGCTGAGGGGCTAAGTGGTTTAAGAGAAATTTTGGCCTCTGATGACATTGAGTTACTGGTCTTGCAAGAGCAAGTTAATGCCATCCTCATAGAAATCCAAAATGAATCGAAGGCTACCCAGCATTTTTTGGAAGACCAATCTATTCCTGTTGATCTCATGCCTATTTATGCACCTGATGTTTCCTCTAAATTGTCTAAAGTTGCGATAGGGCTTATAGACCCTGAGGATGAAGCAGAAATCATATAAATCTGGAGTCAAAACTATTCCTTCTATAAGTAAGTAAAAAGTTGATTTTAATTAAGTTTTATGGTATTATTTCCATTTATTAATTAATTTAAACAAAGTATTTATGCAACCATCTAGTTTAATTCCTTCAATTAGATATCAAAATTTTGAACCCTGCTTTTGTATGGATGGCGAGGGGGAATTGCCTGGTAGCCAATTGACTTCATCTGCCCAGATTGAAGAAGCTAATCTTCATCGAACGGCATTGAATTTTCTAACATTAGGCATCCCCTTATTAATTAAGGCCATATCCATGATATGGCAAGGGATTGTGCATAGGGAAAAAACAGGGCCTATCTTCCGGGCACGTTTCAATAAGAAAATTTTAAATACAGAAGATCAATCTCAATTAGCTAAATATCAACGAGTTTGTGAGCTTCCGTTTCGTCCCTTAAAAAAAGTGGAACAAGAAAAGGCTTATCAACTGATTAATCAAATAACAGCTGCATGCCAATTATCTTTGAAAGAAGATAAATTTATAGAAGCTAAGATCTGTGAAAATAAATTGAAAGCTTTGCATACCTTATTAGAGAAAAATGGACGATACAAAACAACTCGTGCCGATTTTGATGAAGAAGACTGGAAAATATTGGATTGCATTAATTTTGAGATTCTTTCAGAGCAGTTGGAAACTGTAAATTCTGTCTTTAATGCCGATTGGTTTAAAAATCCTCAAGCTCTTGTATCATTAAAAACCAACTTTGGATTCGATTATGATGAAGCGGCATTAGCCGAATTTCTATCCTTCGATTTGCCTTATATCGAAGGTCTTGATGGTAAAAAGATAATGCTGCCTATAAAAGACAAAATCAACGGAGGAAACCGTTTAGTTCTTTATACAATTAAGGCCAACCGATTGGGCGACGCGTTGCCCTGCTACGTTTTAGAGAGTTCTGATCCAGACGCTCACCCTTGGCTGGCAATCCGAGGGACGCAACATTATACCAAGCTTTCCGGACAAGGTAAAGAAATGCGCGTGGCAAGCAAAGAGTCCGTTTATGCTGATTTTATCGATGAAAAGTGTTTGTCGCGCAGGCCCATCAATCAAGCGTTGGTCACTCGTCCCATCTATAAAGAGGGCGATAAATTAGTCCAAAGGGAATCTCTAGGGGATATTTTTAGGCGTTGGCGGGAAGAGAAAAAGACGGCAATTTTATGTGGACATAGTTGGGCTGCAACCACTGTCAATACTTTGAGTGTGGAATTTGATGCGCAGGTTGAGCATGTGTATGGATTCAATCCTGCAGGGGGATCCCAAGAGACCTATGCTGCCTGGAAGCTGTTGGTGCAAGATGAGTTTGGAAACATTCCCTTAATTGATAAAAAGCGCACAAATTTTCTTGTTGAAGGAGAGCCGGTCCCAGCTAGTGGGGATCAATTGATTGGTACCCTTTTGGCTGTTACGGATCTGGAATCTGAATATAGGGACATTGCAGGGGTACCGGAAAAGCAAAAGGGGTTTACGGCTACACATAATCGAAGGCATTTGCGCCGGGACTTTCAACTTCAAATGGTGGATCGAATCAAGGAAAATAGTAAGTTTGCTCGAGTCTTTTGCGAACGATTGAGGGGCATTATTGGAAAGATCCTTAAATGTTTATCTATTGTTTTTAGTCGAGATGTTTTGCCTGATTGGCATCGCAAGCATAAATTTTTTCTGGAGGTTGCCTCTCATTACCGTCATATCAGAGAGCTGTTTTTTGTAAGTGCAGGAACTATTGGATAAACGAGTGAAATTTTAAAATGGCAGTACACCCTCGGGATTTTTTTGCTTGTCACACTATTCAGGATACGATTCAAAATCCTGAACAAACCCCTAAACTTTCAAAGACTTTGGCATCGATTGATGAATTTGTCTCTCTGGATAGAAGGGTTGTCCATTTAAAAACTGATGGGGAATGGATTGCTCATTCAGAAAGGATACAGCGTCCATGGAAACAGACTCTTGTAAAAGTCATTTTACTGGCATTAGCAACAGTTACCATCATTCCGTTGGCCCTTCTCCTTGCATTAAAGGCTTCTTATCAAAATAAACTGCATAAAATTATAAAATTGCCGCCGAAAAAGGGTTTTGAGAAAGTAGGAAGGGATATGGTTTCTGTGATAGCCTCATTTTTAGAACCAAAGGAGATTTTAGCATTTAATCCGAATCGCTCTATACATGCCCAACAAGTCAATATTCACGACCGAGCCTTGAAATTACAACTAGAATCAAGGCCTGCACATGCATTGAAATTGACTGGAAAACAGGCCATCAGAATAGCTATTCGCTTTCCAACACTGACTTCATTGAATTTAAGTAGATGCAGTGATATTGAGGATGCCGATCTTGCTTTGCTTGCTGCACATTGTCCTAAATTAGAAAAACTCGATCTATCGCATGTTGAGCTATCAGAGAGAAAGAGGGGTGAACACATAAAAGACTTTAAGAATCTGACCCATCTCAATCTCTCACATACCGACGCCAACTTTTTATTTTATATAGGCGATTTAAAAAAACTTACACATCTAGATCTGTCCGGTCTATTATTTAAATCGTATACTCAATTCAAAGTCTTGGAAGGACTAACTAATCTTACACATCTCAATTTACAGCATACTTTTACAGATAGTTCTAACTACGATAGATTAAAATATTTAACCAAATTAGAATATCTTAATATTTCCTTCAATAATCTTCTTGACGATGAAGATTTAAGGGTGCTCAAAAACATGCCCGGTCTCAAACGTCTTTATCTATTATTTTGTAAAAAAATAACAGAGGACGGCATCCAAAATCTGAAAGGATTAAAGCAACTGGAATACCTCAATACAGCAGGAAGTAATGATGCTCCGGATCCTATTTTGAGAGAGAATTTAATTATGAAATTTGAAACCTTGGAGGAAATCTATCCAATATTACCCGAGACTCGATGTTGGAAAGAGATGAAGGACTCAAAATACAAAAAAGCAGTAATTGAAAACCTTAAACTTTCAAACGAATCTCTTACAAAATGGATGTTTGAGATTGAGGTGAACGGACGAGAAAGTTTTTGGTGGCATTCTGGGTTCCTGCAGCAAATCATTACCCCCTCAATCATAGATTCTCTACCGTGTAATATCAGTGAGACAGTTCTTGCAGGTTTGAGAGCTTCTTAAGTCACTCTGAGGCGTACGCGACAGCGTTTGGAT
>Ga0207123_1010_pt1 | contig 52422 bp, 46 predicted proteins | sample Alteio_BWMinHeat_39_FD_153503 | JGI IMG/M metagenome (GOLD analysis project Ga0207123, IMG submission 153503) | Enriched cells from forest soil in Barre Woods Harvard Forest LTER site, Petersham, Massachusetts, United States -... | ecosystem: Environmental > Terrestrial > Soil > Temperate forest >... | reverse complement strand
CCGCTGTGACGCGCATCTTAACCAGCGAGTCGCACCGCCCACATTTTAATTTTGTAATTTTGGAGCATGAAATCATAGAAGGAGATGCGATGGTTAATCGCAAATTATTCCGTCCGACTTTAACTGAGGTTAAGGAACCACCCGCGCCGCGCTCTCATGCCACCGGTCCGCAGCCGCACAAAAAACCCGCTCCGCCGGAACAAACGCACGCGGAGAACTTTTACTGGGTAAAGCAGATGCAGGGCCATACGCCTATGACCATCGTGCTGCAAGACGGCGAGACCCTGCGCGGAACCGTCGAGTGGTATGACCGGGATTGCATTAAACTGACCCGCTTCGGAGCACCCAACCTGCTGATCTATAAGCAGGTGATCAAGTACGCTTACAAAGACGGTGAGGACGCAGCTCAGGGCGGCACCAACGGGCAATAACCGCAGCCACCAAGTTACAGGCGTGAAGGAAGTTCGTTAACGAATGGAGTGTGCTCGCCGGATTGTGCCGGTGGCGGGCTCAATTCGCCGCCCCTCGCATCTCCGAAACCAACTCTGGAACTTCGATGCGGATGAGCGTGCCCGCGCCCTCACGACTGGAAATCTGCATACGGAACTCGTCGCCGTATAGCACGCGCAGGCGTTCGTGCACGTTGCTGATTCCGATGCCGTCAACGTAGACCTGCGGCATGCGCTCTTCAGGTATTCCCGCGCCGTTATCCTCGACCTCGATAACCAACCGCCCATCGTTCAGCGAAGTGCGAATCGTGATGTGCCCGCCTTCGAGTTTTGCGGCGAGACCGTGTTTTAGCGAGTTTTCGACGATGGGCTGTAGCAGCATGCTTGGGACAAAGGTTTCCAGCGTGTTCTCATCGACGTGCTTGAAAATCTGCAGGTTGTCGCGGCCAAATCGCGCCACTTCGATGTCCAGGTAGTCGTCGATAAAGTTAAGTTCCTCCTGCAAGGCCACAAAGGTTTCATGCTTGCGCAGGAGCCGCCGAAGGATATTGCTTAACTTCAAAACGACCACGCGCGCCTGATCGGGATCATAACGGATCAGCGAAGCGACCGTATTCAGCGTGTTAAACAGAAAATGCGGATTGATCTGGCTGGTAAGCGCATCCATGCGCGCCTTGAGCAGCAGCTGCTGATGCTGCTCGAGGTTCATCTCAATCCTGGTGTTATTCCAAATCTTGATGGGCACCGCGATGGCCATTACCGTGGCCAGCATCAACAGCAGCACGGACCACCAGCTGTGCGCGTCGATAAAAAATATCCAGGGGCGAGGCTCAACAGCGTGACCGAGCAGCAACCGTCCCACTTCGAGCACGACGCAGCCGGCTAACGGCAGCACCTCCCATCCCACGTCGGAGCCTTGCATCATGCGCCCCAGCCATCTCGGCAAATTCAGGAAGGTGAAGGGACCGAAGCTCCAGATGTCCTCTTTGTTGGGAATGGCCTGGCGGATCAAGCCGCCCATCAAGCCCGCAAGCGCTGCGAACGGTGTCGCCAGCCATTCGTGATGAAAGAAAGCTGGAAGGCTGACGATCGAGCCTCCTAACGGTCCCACAACCAGGCCGCCAAGAAGTCCCAGAAGAAAGGAGCCTTCGGCCATGAGGTCGGCGAATTCATACGGAGTCCCGACCAAGCGCAACAGTACGCTGATGCCCAACACCGGGGTAAGGAACAGCAGAAGCTTGACCTTCTGATCGGAGTCGCGCACTTCGGTAAAAAGGACGCGGCGGAAAATGGCCCAGCGCGCCAGCAGAGCGGCCATAGAGGCAGCGACACCCACCTTTAGCAGGAGGGTGAACAGGAGCCCCTGAGTGCTGGAGAGCAGGTTCATCGATTACATTTCGTAGCTTACATCGAGGCGCGTGCCTACGTTAGCCAATCGCCCCGGGCAATGTAAAGCCAAGTTACTGCTATACTAATTGATTCCATGAAGGCGAAGCGTACAAATGGTGCAGGCGCAGGCCGGGGCGCAGAAGCCACAGGAAGGGTGCGCGTCGTAGCCAAGGCGAACCTGCCTACGCAATATGGACGCTTTACGATTTTAGGAATCGAGGGCGCTACGCCGGATGAAACCGCTGTCGCTCTCGTTCGCGGGCGCCTGAACAGCGGCTCCATTCCTCTTGTTCGCATCCATTCGCAATGCCTTACCGGTGACGTATTGGGATCTCAGCGTTGTGACTGCCGAGCGCAACTGGAGTTATCGCTGCGCAGGATTGCGGCGGCGCGGTCGGGCCTGCTGCTTTATCTTCCGCAGGAGGGCCGCGGAATCGGCCTGATGAATAAGCTGCGCGCGTACGAGCTCCAGGATGGCGGCATGGATACCGTTGAGGCCAACGAGCATTTGGGATTTGCCGCCGATTCGCGGGACTACGGATTTTCTGCTGCGGCTCTGCACGCGCTTGGCGTCCAGCGAGTTCGATTGCTTTCCAACAATCCCGATAAGGTCCGCCAACTTGAAGCGCACGGCATCAAAGTGGTCGAGCGAGTTCCCTGCCAGCCACGCGGCACGGACGCCGCGCGAGATTATCTGCTCACAAAATCCACCAAGCTAGGCCATCTGCTCGCCGGCTTCTGATTTACACGGACGCGCCGAATTTCACGCTTTCAAAAAATAAATTTTAACGCGAATTGAAGTTCTCTGGCGTCCTGCGCGCTGGTGATGACGCCAAAGTTAGCAGCCCCGAAAATTCGGCCCGGCAGATTAAAATTCGGATGGTTCAGAGTATTGAAGGCGTCCACGCGGAATTCCAATAGCCGGCTCTCGCGCAAACTCCATTTCTTCTGCAACGATAGGTCAAGGCTTGCCAAACCAGGCCCGATAACCACGTTTCGTCCCGAATTTCCGAAGCTGTACGGCGCCGGAAGTACGAAGGCGCTAGTATCGAACCATTCTGCCGGCGTTCTGGGTCCGTGATTGGGATTCACAACCAAGGACGGACGCTCGACATTCGTCCCATTGATCAGGCCGATATTAGCGACGTCCTGGGCGGACGACAAATTTACGGTAAACGGAGCACCGCTCTGTACGATCAGAATGCCGCTCCCCGTCCAGTCTCCGAGCAGGCGATGCCGCCAGCCCGCAGAGTCTCTCGCAAAAGGAAAATCATAGACCGCATTTGCCGTCACCCGGTGACGGTGGTCAAAACTCGAAGGTCCCGCCTCCAAACCTGGGGCACGGGCATTCTGCGGCAAATTGTATTCAGCATTGGTTGTGCCGGCGTCCGAGGCGTCATCCAGCGACTTCGAAAACGTATAGTCGGCATCGAACGACAGTCCCGAACCGAAGCGGCGGGTCACCTTCACCGTGAGCGCATTGAATGTAGCCCAGCCATCCCAGCGTATCGTGGTGAAAGCCGCTAAGCCCGGATATGGCCGGCGCTGCTGAACGGCCCCGGCCCCTGGAAAAGGAACGTTGAGGCTTGTGGCGCTATCGGCGTGAACCGTACGCGAGCCTACGTATTCGGCTTCGAGCGCAGTATTCGGCGTGATGGACCGCTGTACGCTGAGGTTCCAGACTTCGTTATATTCAATCCGGAAGTCGTGATTCACGCTGTTGGCCCCGATGGCTCCCGTGGGGCTTTGCGCAAGAATATTTTCAGTGGTCAGAGCGGCAGCGCTGGAGTTGGTGACCGTCTTCACCAAAAAGAAAGGCATATTTTCCGCGAGATTCTGAAGGATGCTGTAGGCGGCTTGGTTGGTGTATATCCCAAATCCCGCGCGCACCACCATCTCCCGCGAACCTGGAATGCGCCACGCCAATCCTAGCCGTGGAGAAAATCTCAGGGAACGCGGAGTGAGCAGGCTGTTGTTCCAGCCGACGCTTGAGGCAGAAACAATGGGAAGCGGGCTTAGCGAAGCCAGTTGCGCCGCCGCTGGCGCCAAGTTCGCGGCGTCGCCGGCGACGACAAAAGCCGGGCCTCCCGGAGCGAAAAGATCGATGTCCGAGGTTTGATCGGCGCGTGCGACGAGGTTGGTATTGTATTCGTAACGCAATCCAGCATTAATCGTGAGGTTGGGGGTGGCCTGCCAGCTATCCTCGAGGTAGAAATGCGCCCAATTCGTGTGCGCGTTTTCAGCGCCGCTGCCGATGCCTACTTGGCCCTGGGATGGATGGCCCAGCAGGAAATCGGCTAGGGGACTACCGGTGCCGGCGCCATTGGCTGTATCGGAGCCGCTATAGGTGTAGACACCGCGAGCGTCGTTTGGAAAGGAAGGCTGAAAATCGAGGTGGAAGAAGTACGCTCCTGCTCGAAAACTGTGGCGGCCATTGTGGATCAGGACGTTATCGAATAACTCGAAATTGCGATCGATGCGCGACGTGAAGCCTGCCGGCGAACCGATCGTGCTGAAAGCATTGCTCAGCGAAATTTGGGGATAGCCCATGTCTGCCGGATTCGCCGTAACGCCCTGGAGCCCATTCTGCGAAGCGAAAGGATTGCCTGCATTGGGATCTCCCTGTCCGCCAGAAACTCCGAGCCAGCCAAATCGAAATTCATTCACCAGATTGGGAGAGAACGTGTGCGTTTCGGCCGCGGACACATTGACGCTATGCGTGGAAAGAGTACGACCGAATCCGGGAAGGAGCGCCTCGTTGAGCACGCTGGAACCGAATGGATCGAACTCATTCGCGTGGAAAACGGAAACGCGAACGAAGCTGTTATCTCGATCTGAGAATTGATGGTCGATCCGCGCGTTGTACTCGTTATTGTCATAGCTCCTTTTCTGCACTGAGATCAGATTGTTCTTTCCGGATAAGCCGGGGGTAGGCAAAGGCAGCTTGCCAAGCAAAGCCACGGCCGCGGGGTCCAGATGAAGCGCGGGATCGTTTGCGATGTTATTGCCGGGGATGGGCTGATGTGTGAAAGGATCAAAAATCGCAGCCGTGCCTGCGAAATTCCCGGCGCGCTCCGCCACGGTAGGGACGCTGAATAGGTCGGCCAGTGATTGGCGGGTTCTCTGGCCATCGTAATTCACGAAGAAAAACGTGCGGTGCTTTAATATCGGGCCGCCCACGGCTCCGCCAAACTGATTTTCGCGAAATGCAGGAGTAGGTCCGGGCAGGTCAAAGAAATTGTTGGCATCGAAGATATCGTTGCGGACAAATTCGTAGGCGCTGCCGTGGAACTGGTCGGTCCCCGATTTCGTGATGAGGTTGATCACCGCGCCCGATTTCCCACCGAATTCCGCGTCGTAATTGGTCTTATCGATCATGAATTCGGCCGTCTCGTCCGGAGAAGGATCCAGGACTACATTGTTGAAGTACTCATCGGTGACGCTCACACCGTCTACCAGGAACAGGTTGTGCCCGGTACGCTGCCCGAGGACATTGATCAGGTTACCTGTCTGCTGCAAGGAATCGCCGCGGGTGCCCCCTGGCGGGTTGACCACGCCTTCGCTCAGCACAGTTAACTGCAGAAATTCGCGGTCCTTTAACGGCAGGTCGACCACTTGCTGGTTCTGAATGACGTCCTTGATTTCCGCCGATTCGGTTTGCATCAAACCGGGCAATGCCTGCACGATCACTGATTCCCTGGCATCGCCCAGCTGCAGCGAAAAATCCTCGCGCAGCAAATCGTTTGCATTCAAAGCGACGTGCTCCGCGAGCGACTGCTTAAATCCTTGCATGTTGGCCGTCAAGGTATATATGCCCGGCGGAAGTTGCGACAGACGGTACTGCCCCGAACCATTCGTAAGCGACTCGAATTTCCGCTGAGTCTCGACATTGACCGCGTCTACAGAGGCGCCCTCCACCGCCGCACCTGAGGGGTCAGTTACCACACCGGTGATATCTCCCGTGTTCATCTGTGCAAACGCGTGAGGAGTGCAGAGGATTCCTACGGTAATGAGGAAAAGCACAATGCGCATGGAACGTCCCTAATGACGAAGAACTATGCGCACATATTACGGCAAGGGAGAGAATCTTGCGAGGGTAGCGGCTTCCCAGGAACCTGCTCAGCCGCCGCCGACCAGGTGGACGATTTCGAAGCGATCGTTTCCGGAAACCACCGTCGTTCCCCACTGGGCGCGCGGAAGAAGTTCCAGATTTCGCTCGATGGCCAGCCGATTGGCGCTGAGCCCCAAATGAGCGACTAGCTCAGTGACGTTCAGGCCCTTCGGCACTTCGCGCGGCTCGCCATTGACTTGTATGGTGACCATCTCGCTCATGATCGGGTCGGTTATCAAGTCGGGCGCTTGGGCTTTAGTTGGTAGCGCAATTCGCCAAGGCTTTCGGCCGCCTGCGCGCGGATAACCAGCGCAGCCAGCGAAGGCTCTGTGAGATTTGGAAACGGAAACTGCAAAGAAGTGCGGCCTTCTCCATTGGTGTGCGCGAAATGGCTTTCCGGAGCACCCGCTCCGTCTTCGATAAAAGCCTCGACCTTTGCGCCAGTCACGGGCTGGCCTCCGCCGGTCGAACTGACTTCGATATCCAGGGACACGTTGCCCGACTCCAGCCAGGAGCCTGCGTTCAGGAGCTTTACCGCGATGCCCTCTTTCTTGACTGGCGCTGCTTTATCCAACGATAAAGCTCCCGCGCGGAGTGCCTCCAATATGTCCCGATGCTGCTTTTCCACTCTTGCCCGGAGAATCGCCTGATCCAAGGCGCCACTGGCAGCCAAATCCTCATAACTCGTGCTGTGCCGGTAGACAACCCGGCCTTTGATCAGGACCAACGTGTCAATGAATGGATGAGATACGCCACGGTCCTCGGTCTGTACGTCATATAGGTCGGCGCCGACTTGTGTCTTCGAATTGAAACCGAATTTCATTTTCCAGCGACAGATTATCCCTGTACGTCCCTTGATTGACCCTTCCCTGAAGCGTCGCTATTATAGCTTGTGCGCTAATGTCCGGGAACCTAGCCCAAGCTTACGCTCCGCTTTTAATACATCTCCTGGTAGCACTGGGGCTTGCCGCAATCCTCGTTGCCCTTTCGAGTCTGATCGGCCAGCATCGTCCCACGCGCGAGAAAATGCAGCCTTATGAATGCGGTATAACGCCCGTGGGTGATGCGCGCGAGCCATTTGACGTAAAGTTTTACCTGGTAGCCATGGTTTTCATCCTTTTCGACGTGGAAGCCGTCTTCCTGTACCCCTGGGCTTACGTCTTCCGAGAACTGCGGTGGTATGGCTTTACGGAGATGCTGGTATACATCTTGATCCTGCTGGCGGGCTATGTTTACCTGTGGAAGAAAGGGGCGCTCGATTGGAACCCCTCACCAACGCAGCGGGACCGCCAAAAGTGACGGATAGACCCGTAGAAGAACATCCAATTGTCCAAAACTTGCGGGCCTGGGACGACAGGGCGGTGGCAGAAGTCTCCCAGTTTCGCGGCGAACTCACTATTGTGTTGCCTCCGGAGCGCCTTCGGCGCGCAGCGGAATATCTGCAGGCAGAGCGGGGGTTGCAGTTTGATCTTCTTTCAGATATTTCTGCGGTAGACCGCTTCCCCATCGAACCTCGTTTCGAGGTGAATTACCACTTGGTTTCGATCCCTTTGCGCCAAACGCTGCGGCTGCGCGTTTGGATTTCGGGCCAGGATCCGGTACTCGCTACGCTTATCCCCGTCTGGCCTACGGCAAACTGGCACGAGCGCGAAATCTATGATCTTTTCGGCATTCGTTTCGAGGGACACCCTGACCTGCATCGCATCCTGATGCCTGACGATTGGGAGGGCCATCCTCTTCGCAAAGACTATCCGGTGGAAGGGTTCCGCACATGACCACGATTGAGACGGCCGCCGGCACAGCTCAAACGATGGTCCTGAATATGGGACCGCAGCACCCCTCGACACACGGCGTGCTGCGCGTCGTAGTCGAGCTCGACGGCGAAACTGTGGTCAAAGCGCGCCCGGAGATCGGTTATCTCCATACCGGCATCGAGAAAAGCTGCGAAGCGCTCACCTATTCGCAGGCAATTACTCTCACCGACCGCATCGATTATCTCGCGCCGCTTTCCAACAACCTCGGCTATTGCTTAGCCGTCGAGAAGCTGCTCGGCCTGGAAGTGCCGAAGCGCGCCCAATACATCCGCGTTTTGCTGACGGAGATGACGCGACTCAATTCGCACTTGGTGTGGCTCGGAACCCATGCCATGGATCTGGGCGCGACGTCCGTAATGCTCTATTGCTTCCGCGAGCGCGAGGAGATTCTAAAGATATTCGAGCTGGTTTCCGGCCAGCGGATGATGACGAGCTACTTTCGAATCGGCGGCCTAGCGCTGGAACCGCCACCAGGGTGGCTGGACCGAGTTCGACGATTCATCGACATGCTCCCCTCCCGCATCGAGGAATACGAAAATCTCCTCACGCGAAACAGCATATGGCTGATGCGTACGCAGGGAGTTGGCATTCTGGGAGCCAAAGACGCAATCGCGCTGGGCGTCACCGGCCCCATGTTGCGCGCCGCAGGCGTCGCTTATGACGTGCGCAAGGTCTTTCCTTACTCGAGCTATGACGAATTCAACTTTGACGTTCCCACACGCACGGAGTGCGATTCTTACGCACGCTACCTCGTGCGCCTGGCTGAAATGCGCGAGAGCCTGAAAATTGTCCGCCAGGCGATGGAGAAAATCCCATCCGAGGGGCCGATCAAAGCCGACGCGCCGGGCATTATTCCGCCGCCACGCGAGAAGATGAAAACGGAAATGGAAGCGCTCATCTATCACTTCAAGATTTTCACCGAAGGCTTTGCGCCGCCGCCGGGCGAAGTCTATCAGCGCATCGAATCGCCGCGTGGCGAAGTGGGCTACTTCGTTGTGAGCGACGGTTCGCCGAAGCCCTATCGCGTCAAGGTCCGCGCGCCCTCCTTTGTCAATCTTCAGGCGCTGCCGAAACTTTCCGAAGGCGGCGTCGTGGCGGACCTGATCGCGTGCATCGGAACGATCGACATCGTCCTTGGAGAAGTGGACCGCTGATGGAGCTGCCTCCGGTACTCGAACAAAAATTTCAGACGCTCATCCAACGTTATCCCGTCAAGCGTTCGGCTCTCGTGCCGATGGCTCTCTACGCGCAAGACGCTTTGGGGTACGTGACCGATGAGCTGATCGCGGAAATTGCCAGGCGACTCGAGCTGAATCCTTTGCAAGTCAACGAGACGCTCGCCTACTACTCCATGATCCGGCGCAAGCCCGCGGGCAAGTATCATGTTCAGGTATGCACCAACGTCTCCTGCATGCTTCGCGGCGGCAATGAGGTCTTCGATTTCGTGCAGAAGAAACTGGAGATCGGAAATAAGCAAGTGACCGCCGATGGCATGTTCTCACTCGAGGAAGTGGAGTGCATCGGCGCCTGCACGGGCGCGCCGGCCATGCAGGTGAATTACGATTTTTACGAAAACCTCGACCAACACCGCACCGACGATTTGCTGGATGCCCTCGACAAGGGCGCACGGCCGGCAACTTCTGTGCCGACTTCCGGCTCCGTGCATGACCGCCATCCTGCCGAAGTGCCGGTGATCAGCCGCCTTTTTGGCGTTCCGGACGCGCACAAAATCGACGTCTACGTGCAACACGACGGCTATAAAGGGCTGGAACGCGCTCTCAAGGAATACACGGCCGAGCAAGTGGTCGAGGAAGTGAAGAAATCAAACTTACGCGGTCGCGGCGGAGCGGGCTTTCCTACCGGAATGAAGTGGAGTTTCGTTCCGAAGGACCCGGCCAAGCCCAAATATATTCTGTGCAACGCCGATGAAAGCGAACCCGGCACCTGCAAGGACCGGCCGCTGATGGAGCTCGTTCCGCATCAGCTCATCGAAGGCATTATCATCGCCGGCCGTGCCGTCGATTCTCATCGCGGATACATCTACATTCGCGGCGAATATCGCTATGTCCTCGAGATCGTCGATGCCGCGATCGAAGAGGCTTATGCCCGCGGCTATCTCGGCAAAAACATCATGGGCAGCGGCTTCGATTTTGATCTCACTACGCATACGGGCGCTGGTGCTTACGAATGCGGCGAAGAGTCCGCTCTGATGGAGTCGCTCGAAGGCAAACGTGGCTACCCGCGAATCCGGCCGCCCTTCCCTGCTGTGGTCGGGCTTTACGGCTCGCCGACGGTGATCAATAACGTGGAGACGCTCTCGTCTATTCCCGCGATTCTGCACCGAGGCGGCGAGTGGTATTCGGGGCTGGGCTCCGCGAAAAACGGTGGTACACGGCTCTTCTGCATCTCGGGTCACGTGAATCGGCCCGGCATCTACGAATTGCCTATGGGATTTAATCTGAAACGCATGATCGATGAAGTGGCGGGCGGAATTCCGGGTGGCCGGAAGTTGAAGGCCGTGATTCCGGGCGGCAGTTCATGTCCGCTGCTGAAGGCCGATGAGATCGATTTGCCGATGGACTTTGATTCGCTAGCCAAGGCCGGATCGATGCTGGGCTCGGGCGGCCTCGTGGTGATCGACGAATCCACCTGCATGGTCGATCTGGCGAGGCGCATCATGCATTTCTACGCGCATGAATCTTGCGGCTGGTGCATACCTTGCCGCGAGGGCACGGATTGGCTGCGCAAGATGCTGGACCGCTTTCATTCCGGCGGGGGCCGCCGCGAGGAAATCGCTTTGATCGGTGAGCTATCGAAAAACATGCTGGGCAAAACTTTCTGCCCGCTTGGCGATGCCGCGGCATTGCCTACAATAAGCATCGTTAAAAAATGGGCTAACGAATTCGAGCAGCATCTCTCAGGCAAGTGTCCTTATCAGCCGGCGGAAGCGTTCACCGCAGCGCTCGGGTAATCTCAAGACATGGCAGAAGCTCCACAAATAAAGTTCAAGCTGGACGACCGCGAATTGACGGTGCCCGCGGGCACACTGGTAATTGAAGCGGCCCGGCAACAAGGTATCGAGGTTCCGTCTTTCTGTTACTACCAGGGGCTTGCCCTGCAAGCCGCCTGTCGGATGTGCCTGGTGGAAGTCGAGAAAGCTCCCAAGCTGCAGACCGCCTGCACGCTGGTAGCTGTGAATAGCATGGTTGTGCGCACGAATACGCCGCAGGTTCACGAAGCGCGCAAGGCCATGCTGGAATTTCTGCTCGCCAATCACCCGCTCGATTGCCCCGTTTGCGATAAGGGAGGCGAATGCGAACTGCAAGACATGGTTTTTAGCTACGGCGCGGATCGCAGCCGCTTTGTGGAAGAAAAGCTTCACGTCCCTGAAGTGAAGTGGTCAAACCTCGTCTATTACGACGCGCCTCGGTGCATCCTGTGCTTCCGGTGCGTCCGCGTATGCGATGAAGGGATGGACGTCAAAGCTCTCGGCGTGGGCCAGCGCGGGGCCAATTCGGTAATCATTCCCAATCGCGAAGACTCTCTCGAGTGCGTTGAGTGCGGGATGTGCATCGATATATGCCCTGTCGGCGCCCTCACCAGCGGAACTTATCGCTATCACACGCGCCCGTGGGAGATGCAGTACGTTCCCACCGTGTGCACACACTGTTCCAACGGCTGCAAAACGACCCTCAGCGTGCGCAATCACGAAATTCTGCGCGCCAATAACCGCGATCTTTCCGGCTTTAACGGGGATTTTCTCTGCGCGAAGGGTCGCTTCGCATTCGATTACACTCGGCATCCCGAACGGCTGACGCAGCCCTTGATCCGCCTGGCCGGCAGGCTCGAGCCTGCGAGCTGGGAAGAGGCGCTGCAAACCGTGGCGTCGCGGCTGGTCTCAATACATAAGCAGAACGGTCCGGACGCGATCGGTTTTTACGGTTCGAATCGGACGACAAACGAAGAGAATTATCTGCTGGGACGCCTCGCGCGGGCCTCGATAGGCACAAACAATGTGGATCATCACCGCACGGCGGATTATGCCGGTCTCATGGCGCTTGCGGCCGAGTTGGCGGGCATTTCTGGAACTGGCGGCATTTTCGCCACCATGCGCGAGCTGGAATCTGCGCCGGCTTTTCTGCTGATCAGCAACGATGCCACGGAGCAGAATCCGCTGGTCGCCTGGCAGATCCGGGCCGCCATCCGGCATTTCCGCTCGCGCCTGTACATTTTGGATTCGAGCGAACAGAAGCTTCATCGCAAAGCGCAGGATTTTGTGCTGATGCCCGGCGGACAGGAAGCAGAGGCAATCGCCAAACTTGCCGCGGCGACGGGCGATGCGAGTGCTTCCGAGAGCGATTTGGACCGCCGCCTCGGCGTGCTTCGCGACGCGCTTGCCCGTGAAAACGATCTGATCGTGCTCTTCGGCGCCGCTGTTCAAGGCGCGGCGCTCACCAGGCTCGGCGATTTCGCGCGAGAACGGGCCGCGCAGGGCAAGCGCACGAGGTTCATGGCTTTGGGCGACTATGCAAATTCGCGCGGCGCCGCGGATATGGGGCTTCTGCCGGACTTGCTGCCGGGATATGCGCCTGTCGCCAACCCTGCCGCTCGGCAATTTTTTGGAGATCTCTGGGGCACAACGCTGCCCGAGAAGCCGGGGCTCCATGGGCGCGCCATGCTGGATGCCGCAACTGCCGGACGGTTGAAAGCGTTGTATGTCGTCGGAGCAAATCCCGCCAAGAGAACTGACTTCGCCGGATCGAAGCGCATGGGCAAGCTCGATCTGCTCGTGGTTCAGGACTTGTATCTTTCGGAGACGGCGCAGCTTGCCGATATCATCTTGCCCGCGCTTTCCGGCTTTGAGAAAAGCGGCACCATGACGAATACTGCCGGCGAGGTTCAGCTTGTGCGCAAGGGCGGGGATTTTATGGGGCCGCGTACAGACTTCGACATTCTGCGCATTCTTTCCTATCAATTGGCGCAGCAGCGCATCGGACAGCCGATCGCGTTGCGAACGCCTGACGCCGCATTCGAGGAGATCGCGCGCATTGTGCCCGGGTATGACGTCTCTTGGACTGGCCTGCTCACCGGCGCTGCGGAACCGACCCAACCGAAACCCGAGGCCACAAACGGCCATCGTCCCGCGGAAACGGCGGCGGGTGTCATTTTTTCGAGCAACGATTCGCTTTTCACCAGCGGCAGCCTGACTCCTTACTGCCGGATGATTCGCTCTCTCCGCGAAGCGGGCGCGACGCCGTGAACGGGACCTTCACGCAGTCGATCCTCGTCATTTCTCTAATCAAGGTGGTGGTGCTGCTCTTTCTCGTCTTAACCGCCGTCGCGTATCTGGTGTGGTTCGAACGCAAGGTTGCTGCGCATCTTCAGGGGCGTTGGGGACCCTACCGTGTCGGTCCGCACGGCCTTTTGCAGCCGCTGGCTGATGGGGCCAAGTTTCTCCTGAAGGAAGATACGACGCCGGCCGGCGCCGACCGCTTGCTTTATTTCACCGCTCCGGCCATCACCCTGACTTTGGCGATCTCCGCCATAGCCATGATTCCGTTTGGCCCCACAACGGTGCACATATTTGGAGTCGCGACGCCGCTCGTCATCGCAAATATTAACGTCGGCCTGCTGGCGATCTTCGCAATGACGTCGATTGGCGTCTACGGCGTGGCTCTGGCTGGCTGGTCTTCGAACAGCAAATATTCGCTGCTCGGGGGCCTGCGCAGTTCAGCCCAGATGATCAGCTACGAATTGTCGCTCACGCTTTCCGTTGTGGGCGTGCTGCTGCTGGCGGGCACGTTTAATTTAAGCGAGCTGATCCTGCGGCAGGACGGCTTCACCTGGGGTTACTTGCCACAATGGAACCTGCTGAACCCGATTCTTCCGCAGATCCTGGGATTTTTCTGTTATTTCATTGCTGCCATCGCCGAAACCAATCGCGCTCCTTTTGACCTTGCCGAAGCCGAATCGGAAATCGTGGCCGGTTACCATACGGAATATTCCAGCTTTAAATTCGCCATGTTCTTCATGGGTGAGTACGCCAGCATGATTACGGTCGCGTGTCTGGCCTCTATTCTCTTCCTGGGCGGCTGGCTTTCGCCTTTTCCCCAAACGCCTGGTATGGACTGGACCCGCTACATCCCGGCTGCCGTCTTGGCCGCCTCCGGAGTCGCGTTGATCCTCGATGGCCTTCGTCACAGGTCGTTCGCACGAATTGTTTTGCCGGTGATGGGACTGCTCCTCGGTGCGCTATCGTTTCTGTGCTCGCAGCCGGGCGTAATCGATTACGTTCAGGGGCCGTTCTGGTTTCTGGCCAAGGTGCTCTTCGTACTCTTTGTCTATGTTTGGGTGCGCTGGACGCTGCCACGTTTTCGCTACGATCAACTGATGGGCTTCGGGTGGAAGGTCTTGTTTCCCGTAGCGCTCTTGAATGTGGTCTTGACGAGCCTTGCCCTGGTGATGCACAGATGACGCCGCAACTGGTGGTCTTCCTGATTCTGGCGGCCATCGCCGTCGCGGGGGCGGTAAGCGTGATCCTGCAGCGCGAGCCGATCCACAGCGCCATCTCACTGATTACCGTGATGATTGCGCTGGCCGGGCTTTTCCTGCTTCTCGAATCGGAATTCATCGCGGCCGTGCAGATTATCGTCTATGCGGGAGCGATCATGGTGCTGTTTGTATTTGTGATCATGCTGCTCAATGCCGGCACCGAAGAACGCACCAATATGAGCCGCATGGCGCGTTATGTGGGGGTGCCGCTGGCGATCTTCTTGCTGATCGAGCTTGCTTATCAGGTTGGCACTGCGACCTTGTCGATGACGGCACAGCCGGCGGCCGACGGCGCGACGCGAGGTCTATCGATGCTTTTGTTCCAGGATTTTGTGTTTCCGTTTGAATTAACGTCTATTTTGATCCTCATCGCCATTCTTGGAGCGCTCGTGCTGGCCCAGCGCAGTGAAGGGGCGCCGGCCCAGCGCGCGCAACAATAGATTCGCGAAACGATCGCTCCAATCGGCAGAAGGTAAGGAGAGAACGTTGGTGCCCATTTCCTATTACCTTGCTCTTAGCGCCGTGCTCTTTGGCCTCGGGGTAATCGGCTTTGTTTTCAAGCGCAACATCGTCACTATTTTTATGTCCATCGAATTGATGCTCAACGCGGTGAACCTAGCGTTCATCGCCTTTGCGCGGGCTCTGGGGCAATTGCAGGGGCAAGTTTTCGTGTTTTTTGTAATCGTCGTGGCGGCAGCGGAAGCGGCCGTGGGCTTGGCCATCGTAATCGTTATCGCCCGCAACCGGCAATCGCTGAACATAGAACGCATCAATCTCCTGAAACTGTAGAGCCGGAATGCTGATACTCGAGCACCTGTGGATCATTCCGCTGCTGCCCTTGCTGGGCGCGGCGCTCAATGGCATTTTGGGTGCGCGATGGCCGCGCAATGTGGTCAATGCTGTCGCTCTGGGCAGCACCGGGCTCTCCTTCCTTGCCGTCCTCGAAGTCGTACGCGAATTCCTCAGGCTGCATGCGGAGCAGATTCCCTGGACGCGGTCGTATTTCACATGGATCGAGGCAGGCAGCTTTCGCGCTAATTTTGCCCTGCAGATCGATCAGCTCACGTTGATCATGCTGCTTGTCGTCACCGGCGTCGGCTGGCTGATCCATGTTTATTCCGTCGGCTACATGGCCGACGATCACGGCTACCGCCGGTTTTTCTCGTACCTGAACCTCTTCATGTTTTTCATGCTGACGCTCGTGTTGGCTGCGAACTATGTACTGATGTTTGTCGGGTGGGAAGGCGTCGGCCTCTGCAGTTACTTGCTGATAGGCTTCTGGTTCTTGCGCAAAACTGCCACGGATGCCGGCAACAAGGCGTTTTGGGTAAACCGCGTCGGCGATTTCGGTTTCCTGCTTGGATTATTTTTACTCTTCCGCCAATTTGGCACACTCGACTTCGCGCCCATTTTTCATGACGCCGCAGCCCTACCCGTCGAAACGTCTGGTCACGGCGTTCTCACTGCGATCGCGCTGCTGCTGCTCGCCGGTGCCACCGGAAAATCCGCGCAGATCCCACTTTACGTTTGGCTGCCGGACGCCATGGAAGGCCCCACGCCTGTCAGCGCGCTAATCCATGCTGCAACCATGGTGGCCGCAGGCGTGTACATGGTGGCGCGTTCGAACGCGATCTTCATTCATGCGCCGGTAGCGATGTTTGCTGTAGCCGTAATCGGCTGCGCGACGGCACTTTTCGCTGCCACCATCGCGGTCGTACAAACCGATATCAAGCGGACGCTCGCCTACTCCACCATAAGCCAATTGGGATACATGTTTCTGGCTTGCGGTGTGGGAGCCTTCGGCGCCGGAATGTTTCATCTGATGACGCACGCTTTCTTCAAGGCGTTGCTTTTTCTGGGCGCCGGCAGCGTGATGCACGCCATGAGCGGCGAACAGGATATGCGCCGCATGGGCGGCCTGCGTCGAATGATCCCGTGGACCTACGGCACCATGTTCGTGGCGACGCTGGCTATTTCCGGCACGCCAGGCTTTTCCGGCTTCTTCAGCAAGGACGAGATTTTGCTCGCCGCGCGCACCGGCCCCTACGCAAATCCCGTGATTTATGCGCTAGGCGTGTTCACCGCGGGCCTTACGGCTCTTTACATGTTCCGGCTTCTCTTTTTGACTTTTCATGGCGCACCGCGTTTTGATCCGAAGAAAACCCACGTGCACGAATCGCCGCGCGTCATGCTTATCCCGCTCGCGGTGCTGGCGGTCCTTTCGCTGGCCGGCGGCTGGTGGGCGGCTCCGCATCTGGTGGGCGGCCTCAATTATTTCGATAACTTTGTGAAGCCGGTTTTTGCAGCTGGCGAAACATCCAGTTCCACCGAACCTTACACGGGCACGGGCCAACTGATCGCCACCGTTTTCGGGCCTCCCGTCATCGCCGCGTTCATCGGATTTCTGCTTGCCTGGTGGCTGTATCTACGCAGTCCGGAAACGCCCAGGCGCCTCGCCGAAAGGTTCCGTGCGCTTTACCGGCTGCTGGTTGGCAAATACTTCATTGACGAACTTTACGCCGCCACAATCGTACGTCCCCTCCTGTGGGTGTCGACCAATTTCCTCTGGCACACCGTCGATGAAGAAACCATCGACGGCCTCGTCAACGGCGTGGCCCACGAGGCTGGCGAATTTGGCGATCGCCTGAGGCATCTGAATTCCGGCAATACACGAACCTACGCGGCCTGGGTAATTCTGGGAGCCGTCGTGCTTACAACCCTGCTCGCCTGGATGGTGCGCTAAAAATGCGTGGTTCCTACCTGCTCACCGTCTTGACGTTTCTTCCGCTCGCGGGAACTCTTGCGATTTTCATGCTACGGCCCGACGATCGTGAATGGATTCGCCGTATCGCGCTGGCCATATCGCTTTTCGAATTCGCGCTTTCGCTCCTACTGCTCCGAGGCTTCGTCCTGAATTCCGCGGACTACCAGTTCGTTGAACTCCACAACTGGATTCCCTCGCCGCCCATCCACTATCACCTCGGGGTCGATGGCATCAGCTTGTTTCTCGTCCTGCTCACCACTTTCCTGACGCCTATCGCCATCCTGGCGTCCTGGAAATCGATCGAGGACCGTGTGCGCGGCTTTTTCATCAGCCTGCTGGTACTCGAAACCGGCGTCATCGGCGTTTTTGTTTCGCTCGATCTCTTCGAATTTTTCCTCTTCTGGGAAGTGATGCTGATCCCGATGTATTTCCTGATCGGAATCTGGGGTCACGAACGGCGTATTTATGCCGCCGTAAAATTCATTCTGTACACAATGTTGGGCTCGATTCTGATGCTCGTGGCCATGATCTGGCTCTACGAGCTCAGCGGCTCCTTCGACCTCCCGCAGATCCAGAACATGCTCGTGAGCGGCCAGGTGGTTCTTTCTCTGCGTACCGAGCAGCTTCTTTTTGCGGCTTTTTTCCTGGCGTTTGCCATCAAGGTGCCGCTTTTCCCGCTGCACACATGGCTTCCAGACGCGCATACCGAAGCGCCCACCGCAGGCTCCGTGATGCTTGCCGGCGTGCTGCTGAAGATGGGCACGTACGGAATGCTGCGTTTCTGCTTGCCGCTTTTCCCCGAAGCGGCTCACCGTTTCGCTCCCTACGTCGCCGTTCTCGCCATCATCGGCATTATTTACGGCGCTCTCGTGGCCATGGTGCAAACCGACCTCAAGCGGCTGGTTGCCTACTCCTCGGTCAGCCACCTTGGATTTGTGGTGCTCGGGCTGTTTGCCTTCGATCCCACAGCGGTGCAGGGCGCCTTGTACCAGATGCTAAACCACGGAGTGTCCACAGGCGCGCTTTTCGTGTTGGTCGGAATGCTCTATGACCGCCGGCACACGCACCTGATTCGCGAATACGGCGGGCTCGCCACTCCCCTGCCGGTCATCGCGGCTTTCTTTCTGTTTGTGTCGCTGTCCTCGGCGGGGCTTCCCATGCTGAATGGATTCATCGGCGAGTTCCTGATTTTGGCAGGCACTTTTGTGCACCACGTGAACTGGGCCTCTTACGCGGCGATCGGCATCATTCTTTCCGCCGTTTACCTGCTGTGGGCCTACCAGCGCGTTTTCTTCGGCGAAGTAACCCAGGATAAAAACCGCACGCTGCACGATGCCGACCGCCGCGAACGCGTAGTTCTCGTTGCCATGGCGGCGCTAATTTTGTGGATGGGCATCGGTTCGGTGAGTTTCACCCGCCGCACGGAAGCCTCCACGCGAAACGTATTCGTGCTCATGCAACGGCCGCAGATTTACAACGCCCGAGCGGCGCTCAGTTCGGCTCGGCCTGCCATCCCAGGTGGCGTCCGCTAATGTTTCCTCCGCGAGAAGACATCCTCCGCGTGATGCCAGAGATCATTTTGTCGGTTTCGGGCATCCTGCTTATGCTTATCGAGCCGCTGCTCACGCGCGCCCGCCGGAACGTACTCGTCAGCCTGGCCGCGCTCGGCAGCGGATTGGCGCTCGTCTCCACGATTTATCCGGCGATGCTTCCTGGCACGGCATTTTCCGGCTTGCTGCGCATTGACGGCTTCAGCGTTTTCGTGCACGTCTTGGTCGAAGCGGTCGCGTTCCTGGTGATCATTGGCTCGGTCGATTATCTCGACCGCGAACACATCCAGCACGGCGAATACTATGCGCTCATCCTTTTCGCCACCGTGGGCATGTGCGTGATGTCCAGCGCCGCCGAACTCATGACCGCCTTCGTTGCCCTCGAAACCAGCTCCATTGCAACCTACATCCTGGCCAGCTACCGCCGGGACTCCCCTCGTTCCAACGAATCGGCCCTGAAATATTTCCTGCTCGGCTCTTTCGCTACCGCGTTTTTTCTGTACGGAATTGCTCTCACTTACGGCGCCACAGGTACTACTCAGCTTGTGCGCATGACTTTTCCCACGACAGCCGGAGGCGAACGCCTCCTCGATCTTGGGTTGGCACTTATGCTCGTCGGCCTCGCCTTCAAAGTTGCCGTGGCTCCTTTTCAGCTCTGGACTCCGGACGTCTATGAAGGCGCGCCCGCCCCGGTCACTGCGCTGATGGCTTCCGGACCGAAAGCTGCAGCCTTCGCGCTGCTGCTGCGCATTCTGGCGAGCGTCTCGGCGGCGGGAACGTTCTGGTTCTGGGCGCTATGGGTTTCCGCTGCGCTAACGATGTTCCTTGGCAATCTGGCGGCGATCGCGCAACACAACGTCAAAAGAATGCTGGCCTACAGCTCCATTTCGCACGCGGGATATATTCTCGTAGCGCTGGCAGCAGCGGCGGCTTCCGACCAGGTGGAGCTCGGCGTCGCCGCCGTGCTCTATTACCTCGCGGTTTACGCGCTCATGAAACTCGGCGCGTTCATTTTGGTTTCCCAGCTCGGTGGCGAATCCGAACGCCACATGGATATCGACGATTTCCGCGGGCTGGCTATGCGCCAGCCCGTCGCTGCGGCGTGTTTTGCATTGTTTCTGCTCTCGCTGCTGGGACTGCCGGTGACGGCAGGATTCCTCGGCAAGTTCTATATCTTCCAGGCGGCGCTCGCGTCGCGGCTGATCTGGCTCGCTGTTCTACTGGCGATCAACACCGTTATCGCCGCGTTTTATTATCTGCGGGTGATCGTGGTGATGTATATGCGCGAGCCCAACCAGACCTGGCCGCCTGTCCCGATGCCGTGGGCGGTAACCTTCGTGCTCTCGATCGCCGCCGCGGGAACTTTCTACCTCGGCCTGTTCCCCGGTCGAGTCATGGCCCTCGCCACCCAAGCGGCCCTCTCCCTCCCCGGCCGCTAAACGGGTCTTCCTCGCGGCATAAACAAAAAGCCCGCGGAGCGCTTTCGCACCCCGCGGGCCTGAACTAAATTCGATCTACTTGGTTATTTAACCTTGATAAAGATGATGGCGAAGGTATACAGCGCCATCGATTCGATCAGCACCAGGGCCAGAATGAGCATGTTTTGAATCACCCCGGCCGCGCCGGGATTGCGTGCCATGCCTTCTGATGCCGCCGCAGACGCACGGCCCTGAGCGATACCGCAAGCGCCCGAGGCGATGGCCATGGCGAATCCCGAAGTGATGGCCACCCAGTTAGTGGCCTGCGCTGCTCCCTGATCTCCGCCTTGAGCGAACGCGGCCGGAGCGATCAGGAAAAAAGCGATAGCCACCAGTAGCCCTATAGCGAGCTTTCTCATCGTGACGAATCTCCTTAGGTTATGAAATGGCCGCTCGGAGGTGGTTCCCGACATCCTCGTGCAGCCGGGCTCACGCGAGACGGCGAATGATGATGCCGTTATAAAAAGTTTAGTGCCCTTCGGAAACCGCTCCAGCCAGATAGATGACCGGCAGAATCGTAAAAACGAATGCCTGCACGAACGCCACAAAGATATGCAAAATAATGAAAATTACCGGCGCGAAAAGCGGTACCGGAGCCAGGATGTATCCCAAGGCGTTGAGCCTCTCCACGAAAATAAATAAGGCGAGCGTCAGCCCCAGGAAAATCCCATAAAGCAGCTCGCTGACCATCATATTCACCCAAAGACGAACGGTGAGCGACAGCAACCGCGCCAGATGGCTGAACGTTTCCACGATCACCATTAGCGGCGAAAGAGCCAGGTTCGGCCCCAGGAAATGCTTGCCGTAATGCAATAGGCCCTGCTTTTTCAGTCCCGACCAGTGGTAATAAAGAAACACAACGATGGCGCAACCCAATGGAACGGAAACCTCAGCCGTGGGCGAAGCAAGCCCCGGCACCACGCTGATGAGGTTCGAGAACAACACGAACAGGCCGACGCTCCCGATAACCGGAAGATACTTCATCGCCCCGTGGCCGATATTGTTTTCGAGCAGGTCGGCCACTCCCAGCGACATCGGATTCCGCAGCAGAAGCTCCATCACCTGCTGCGCGCCGCCGGGTTCTTCCACCGAAAGCCGCGCCCGCAGCCACAGAAAAAACACAACGGCCAGGAGAAAAACCAGCAGCTCCATGGCAACGTGGTTGGGGATGGGATATTCGGGATTGCCGGGATTGATGTGCAGAGCGGTTAACAGCGCCAATGCCACTTTGCCGAAAACCGCATTCACCAGTTTCGTGATTCCCAGGATGCTCTCTTCCATTGTCCTTCCGGGTTAATGATCCGTAGCTTCGGCCGACCTGCTAGGAGCCGCTTGCGTTTTGGTGCACGCCGCTCGACACCAACTCGTACACCAGGGCCAAGACCACCGCGGCGGCCGACGCAAAAAGTCCCGTAAGCACGGGGATCATCGGCAGCCACGAACGCGTGAGAATAACATAGAGAATTCCGAGCAGCAAAGCGAAGCGCGCAAAGAATTTAATATACGCGCCCACCGGTACACGCACGTTCTGCGAACCCGCCTGTGCAGTCGCAGCTCGGCCAAATGCCTGCACGCTGCCCTTCAGCCAGCGAAAATTGATCCACGAAACCAAGGCCCCGATTGCCAGCCCCGCACTCCCGCGCCATCCCCACCGCCACCCCGCCCAAGCCGCACCAGCGCCGCCGAGCACCAGCGTCAACCATTCGATTCGACGCAGCGCTGCCGTTCCAAATGCCTCACCGGCCATCTTACTGTTTTCCAGTAGGGTGCCTTACCGAGAGCCGCCGGATCACTTCAAACATCCCGCCGGCAAATCCCAGCAATCCGAGGATCAAAGTCAAAACGGGCGAGGTGCCAAACCGCTTGTCCAGCAGATAGCCCAGCCCCGCGCCGATCACCAAGCTGCCGACCAGCACAAACGGCAGGTCCATGACGTTCCCAAGCTGCCGGGCAAACCCGTCCGCATCACGCCGTGGCGCGGGGGGAATCTTCGAATCTCGATCGTTATCGGGCAAAGAGTACGGACGGCAAGGTCAACGAATAAGTTGCCAGACGAATGAACGGCTCGGGATAGATCCCGGCAATCACCGTGACGAAGCACATCACCGCCAGCGCCACCGACTGCCCAGGCGTCACGCGCGTGCGCACCTCGCCGGTCGGCTCGCGCAGCCACGCATGCGCCACGATGCGGAAATAATAATAAAGAGCCGGCACGATATAGAGCGCGCCAAACAGCGCCAGATAATAATGTCCCGTCTCGATCAACGAGAGCAAGATGTAATACTTGCCCACAAATCCCGCTAGCGGCGGAATTCCCGCCAGCGAAAGCATGAAGATAAGCAGCAGCACTGCGGAAACCGGGCTGCGCTGGAAGAGGCCGTTCAGGTCGTCGAGTTCGTCGCCAATCAATCCTTGCCGCCGCAGCACAATAATGATGGCGAAAGCGCCGATGGTCATGAACGCATAAACGAAAAGGTAGAAGGCGATGCCCTTCAGCCCAGTTTCATTCCCGTCAGGACCGCTCATCGCCGCTACCAGGCCCAGCAGAATATAGCCAACGTGCGAGATCGAAGAGTAAGCCAGCAATCGTTTGACGTTGGTCTGCGTGATCGCGGCGAAATTACCGAGCGTAAGCGATGCAATCGCCACCGCCGCGATGATTTCCACCCAGTTCACGCGCACCGGCCAGAAGGCATAAAGGAACAGCCGCAGCAGCAGCGCGAAGCTTGCCGTTTTCGAAGCCACGCTGACGTAAGCCGTCACCGTGGTTGGAGCGCCTTCGTAAACGTCCGGCGCCCACTGATGGAACGGCACCGCCGCCACCTTGAAGAAAAGTCCCGCCGCCACGGTCACGATAGCCAGAATTACTAGCAAGTCGGTTGGTCCCCGCAGCTCGAGTGCCGTGCGAACGACGTCAATATTCGTGCGCGGCACCTGCAGCGGCAATCCCAGAGGGCCATTGATCTGCGCCATGGCGCTGATTCCATAGAGAAGCGAAAAGCCATACGCCAGCAGCCCCGAGCTGAAGGCTCCCAGCAGAAGATATTTCACCGCAGCTTCATTCGAACGCCGCTGATGCCGCAAAAATCCGACAAGGATATAAAAGCTGATGGCCATCGTCTCCAGCCCGAGGAACTGCACGATCAGGTCGTAGCCGGAGGCCATGAACATCATTCCCACGGTGGCAAACAGAAGCAGCGCGTAATATTCGCCGTGATGTTCGTTTTCGATTTGCAGGTAGCGCACCGAAAGCAAAATCACCAGCGCCGTGGCGATCAGAAAGATCATCCCGAAAAACAGGAAAAATGGATCGACCACTATTGAGCTATTGAATCCGCCCACCGCTTCCGGCCCGAATGATCGCAACCTGTAAAGCGAGATGCCGCTGAAGATCACGCCCAGCATCGCAAAGACGGCGTTGCCGGCTTTGTCCTTCACGCCCAGCATGAAGTCGAAAAGTAGAATCGCCAGGCCGAAGAGCGCGAGCTCCACCTCGGGCAGGATCAGGAAGAAATCGTGGCGAAATGCGGCAGTATCCATGCGCTTAGCGGTTCTCCGCTGTGTTCTCCGCCGTAGACGCGGAAGCCGCGGCGATAACCGCAGTCACAGCTGGCTTCACCGGCTTTTCAGGTTTCGTCGAATCGGGCTTGGCCGGAGCGGTTGCCGTCACAATCGCGGCCGGAGGTTTTTCGCCCCAGCGCTGCGCGGTCGCGGAATTGTAATAGTTTGGATTCACCTGCTCCACGATCTGCCGCACCGGAGCGTCTAGAACACGGAATAGCGGCTTGGGATAAATGCCGATCCAGAACGCGAGCAGCACCAGCGGCACCAGGGTCGCATACTCGCGCATATTCAAATCCGCCAAGTGCTCGTTCGCGGGATTCGTAACCGGCCCGAACATCACGCGCTGATAGAGCCACAAAAGATACGCGGCGCCCAGCACGATGCCCATCACGGCCCATGCCGTCCAGCTCGTGTTCACCTGAAAAATGCCGCTGAGGATCGTAAATTCGCCGATGAAGCCGTTAAGCAGCGGCAAGCCCAGCGAGCTCAGCGTGGCAATCAGATAGATCGCCGCAAAGTTCGGCATCGGCGTCGAAAGCCCGCCAAACTCCGAAATCAGCCGCGTATGCCGCCTTTCGTACAGCACTCCGATAATCAAGAAGAGCGCACCGGTGGAAATTCCGTGATTGATCTGCTGAATGACGCTGCCGGAGAGGCCGTGCGGATTCAGCGCAAAAATGCCGAGCGTGCAGAAGCCCAGGTGGCTCACCGAACTGTAAGCGACCAGCTTCTTCATATCCTTTTGCATCATGCAGACAAGCGCGCCGTAGATGATGCCAATAATCGAGAGCACCATCAGGATATTGATGATGTGCTGCCGCGCCACCGCGTCCGTCGGCAAAAGAGGCAGCGAGAAGCGGATGAATCCGTATGTTCCCATCTTCAGCAGCACGCCGGCCAGGATTACCGAACCTGCTGTGGGAGCCTCAGTGTGCGCATCGGGAAGCCATGTGTGAAACGGAAACATCGGCACCTTGATGGCAAAGGCGAAGAAAAAACCCCAGAACAACAGCCGCTGCAGGCTGGTCGAAAATTGCGGCACCGCACCCAATAGCGTAGGAATGTCAAACGTATAAGCGGCTCCAGCCCCCGCCACGTCGTGCGCGCGATAGTAAAGCGCCAGAATCGCCAGCAGCATCAGCACCGATCCGGCCAGCGTATACAGGAAAAATTTGATCGCCGCATACAGCCGCCGGTCGCTGCCCCACACGCCGATCAGGAAGTACATCGGCACGAGCATTACTTCCCAGAACAGGTAGAACAAAAAGAAATCGAGCGCCATGAAGACGCCGAGCATGCCCGTCTGCAACAGCAGAAAGAGAATGTAGTATTCCTTCTTGCGCGTCTGAATGGCGCTCCACGACGATAGAATCGAAATCGCGCCCAGAATCGTGGTCAGCATCACCAACAGAAAGCTGATGCCGTCGATTCCCAGCGAATAGTGCGCGCCGATGGAAGGGATCCAGTCGTAGTTTTCGCGGAACTGATACCCCGGCGTCCCGATCTGAAATCGCCAGATCAGCGGCAGCGAGACAACGAAGCCGAGCATTCCGAATACGTTCCCGACCACGCGTTGCGCGTTATCCCATTCGCGCGGCATAAAAAGCAGCACCATAGCACCGATGAGCGGCGTGAATAGAATCCAGCTCAGGATGTGAGTTTGGTTCACTTGCGTTCTCCCTCGCCTTCCAGTGCGACTAGTGCAGCATGTTGTGCAGCGTTACGCCGGTCACCCGCAGGTAATAGCCCAAAAAGACCAGCACGCCCAAAACAATCAGCAGCGCGTAATTCGAAACGCGCCCGCTCTGAATCATCCTTACCGGATAACTGAAAATCCACACGATGCGCGCCGCCAGGTTCACCAGTCCATCGATGATCCATTTGTCCCACACCATCGAAATGCTCGAGAACGCGCGCGTCACCCATCCCGCGCCATTCACGAACAGGCCATCGATCACACCGCGATCGAACGCCCCCAGCGTCGTACCCAAATCCTTTGTGCGGTTCACAAACATCGCGTCGTAGATCTGGTCCACGTAATACTTGTTGTAAATCAAACGGTACAACCCGCCCCATCTTGCCGCGAGCGTTCCGGGTATCGTGGGCCGCCGCAGGTAGAAAAACCACGCCAAGCCGATGCCGATCACCGCCACCAGCACCGATATGCCCATCAAACCCAACTCCGTCATACGCTGTGTTGCCTCTGGAACTGCGGCCACCACTTCCGCGTGCCGAGCGATCACCGGATCCAGGAATTTCGCAAAATGATCGCTGCCGCCCAAAGACTCCGGCCAGCCGATCCACCCGCCCACCACGGAAAGCAGCGCCAAAATCATCAGCGGCACAGTCATCGAGCGCGGTGATTCGTGAATGTGGTGCTCCACATCGTGGGGCACGCGCGATTCGCCGAAAAACGTCAGAAACACCAGCCGGAACATGTAGAACGCCGTCATCCCCGCGGTCACGAACCCGATTCCCCAAAGCAAGGGTCGCGCGTTGAACGAAGCCGCCAGAATCGCGTCTTTGCTTACGAATCCGGCCAGCGGCGGAATTCCCGAAATAGCGATGGTGGCTAGCAAAAACGTCCACGCCGTAATGGGGATTTTGCTCCACAGACCGCCCATCTTGCGCATGTCCTGTTCGCCGCCGAGCGCGTGGATCACGCTGCCCGAACCAAGAAAGAGCAGCGCCTTGAAGAACGCATGCGTCATCAGGTGAAAAATTCCCGCCGTGAACGCGCCCACGCCCAGCGCCAGAAACATGTAGCCAAGCTGGCTGATCGTGGAGTAGGCCAGCACGCGCTTGATATCGTTCTGCACCAGGCCCATGCTGGCCGCATAGATCGCCGTCACCGCGCCAACCGTGGCCACCGCCGCCAAGGCCACTGGCGCAAGCTGAAAGACCACGTTCATGCGCGTGATCATGTAGACGCCCGCCGTCACCATCGTCGCCGCATGAATCAGCGCGCTCACCGGCGTGGGCCCTTCCATCGCGTCCGGCAGCCAGACGTACAGCGGAATCTGCGCCGACTTCCCCGTCGCGCCCACGAAAAGCAGCAGCGCAATCGCGGTCATCACGCCATTGCCCACTGTGAATCCGGCTGCCTCGATGGCCGGACCGATCTCCGTGAAGCGCAGCGTGCCAATCGCATTCAGCAAAAGCAACAGCCCGAGAACGAAGCCCGCGTCGCCGATCCGGTTGACGATGAACGCCTTCTTGCCCGCGTCCGATGCCGACTTGCGCAGGAAATAAAATCCGATCAGCAGATAACTGCAAAGTCCCACGCCTTCCCAGCCGACGAAAAGCAGCAGCAGATTATTCCCCAGCACCAGAACCAGCATGGAAAACATGAACAGATTCAGATACCCGAAGAATCGGTAATACCCGCCCTCATGCGCCATGTAGCCGGTGGAATAAACGTGAATGAGAAAGCCCACGCCCGTCACGACGCCCAGCATCACCGCCGAAAGCGGATCGAGCAGCATGGCCCATTGCGCGTCGAAGTTCACGAGATGCCCGGACATCGTGTGCATTGCGCCGGCAGGCATCCAATCGAACAGGATAATCTCCACCACGCGCTGTGCCGGTTCTCGCGCGATGAGCTGCAGGATCGCTCCAAACGCGAAGATCATCGACAGGCCGACGCTGCCCACACCGACCGCGCTCACCGCTCCGTTCGAAAGGCGCCGCCCGATGAAAAACATCGTCGCCGCGCCCGCCAGCGGAAACAGCGGGATCAGCCAGATGCTTCGCAGAAAGAATTCAGTCGGCATACGCGAATCCTCGAGCCGCCGCTTCCCTGCCGCTTACCATTTGAGGATATCCATTTCGTCCGCCAATACCGTCTCGCGATTCCGGAAGAAGGCGATGATGATCCCCAATCCCACGGCCGCCTCTGCCGCGGCATCGGTAATAATAAAGATGGCGAAGATCTGCCCTTCCACCGAGCCCACCAGCCGCGAGAAAGCCACCAGATTGATGTTCACCGCGTTCAGTATCAATTCAACGGACATCAGGATGATGATCACGTTGCGCCGCGTCACAATTCCCACGATGCCGATGGCCAGCATGGCCACGCTTAGAAAGATGTAATGTCCGATCGGGACCATCGCTCACACCCTCTTTTTGGCCATGACCACGGCGCCAACCATGGCCACCAGCAACAGGATCGAGGCAAGCTCAAAAGGCAGCATATAGGTATGGAACAAATAGAAAGCCACGCGCTCGGTATTCGGTTCGAGCGTTTCCGGAGCCGCCGCCGGCATGATGTATAGCGAGTGGCGGCTGACCGCAATCGCCGCCGCCACCTGCGCCGCCAGTACCGCCGAGATAATCAGCGCGACGAACCATTGCCGGTTAAACTGCACCTGATGCAATGCCACGTCCAGGTTTACGAGCATGATCACGAAAACAAACAGCACCATGATCCCGCCCGCATAAAGAATCACCTGCACGATAAAGACAAATTCAGCGTTCAGGTTCAGGAAGATCCCCGCCGTCGCGAGCAGCGCCGTCACCAGAAAAATCGCGCTCTGCACGGCGTTTCGCCGCGTCACCACCAGAATCGCCGAAACGATTGCCATCGTCGCGAAGAAGTAGAAGACGGCCTGATCAAGCATGGACGGGCGTCTCCTCCTCTTGCCCTTCTCCCACTTCGCCGACGAACGGATGTTCGTGTTTCTCACCCGTCGCCAAAAGAAAGCCGCCCGCTATCAGCGTCAGCACGATACACAGGGGAAACGAAATCCAATTCGGCCAGCCAAATTGGCGATGCAGCGCGAGAGCCAGGCCGATCATCATCACGTTCACAATCGAAAGCGGCACCAGGAATTGCCAGCCCAGCCGCATCAATTGGTCGAACCGATATCGCGGAAACGTGAACCGTAGCCACATGAACACGTAGATGTACGCGGCAACCTTGAAAAGGAACCAGAACGCTCCGTGTATGCCGGGTTTCGACGTGGCCAGAAAAGAGTCGCGCGGTACGGCCATCGGCATGATCAGAACCAGCGCCACCACGATGCAGAGCAATCCCACTGCAGCCATAAACATCTTCTGCACCTGCACGGGCTGCTTCGGCGTCCGCCGGAAGCAATATCCGGCCACCCAAAGCATCAGCAGCGGTGGCAGATAATCGAGGAAATTGAATGCGGGCGTATTCGCAAACGGCCGCATCCAGCCGCCCAGAAACAGGGTTGTAGCGATGGACGCCACCACGACCATATTGGTGTATTCGGCCAGGAAATAGAGCGCCCAGCGGAAGCCGCTGTATTCCGTCATGTACCCAGCCACGAGTTCCGATTCCGCTTCCGGCATATCGAACGGAGCGCGATTCGTTTCCGCGATCGATGCCACGAGGTAGATAAAAAAGCCCACTGGCGCGACAAAGATGAACCACCAGCCCGTATCCGACTGCTCCTGCACGATTCCGCGCGTCGAGAGCGTTCCCGCCAGCAGCAGCGCGCCCACAATCGCCATTCCCGCCGACGTCTCGTAGCTCACCAGTTGAGCTGCGCTCCGCAGCGCTCCCATCAGCGAATAGTGGCTGTTCGACGCCCAGCCACCCAGCACGATTCCGAAGATTCCGAGCGAACTGATACCTAGGATATAAAGCAAGCCGATATTCAGGTCGGCAATCTGAAAGAAAGGACCGATCGGCAACGCGGCCAGCGCCAACATCGCCGCAGTAACCGAAATGAGCGGTGCGCCCCAGAACACCAACTTGTCCGCGCTCTCCGGGATGATGTCTTCCTTGAGCAGCAGCTTGACGGCGTCGGCAATGGGCTGCAGCAATCCGTGTGGACCGACGCGCATCGGTCCCAGGCGAACCTGCATATCCGCCATCACCTTGCGTTCCACCAGCACGATGTAGCCCGCCACCAACGGCAGCAACGCGACGATCACCAGCGCAAACAGCACGGGAAGAATGTAGGGAATGATCGCGTTCAAGTTCATCAGCGATCGACCTCACCCAGCACGATGTCGAGAGTCCCAATGATGGCTACCACGTCCGCCACCAGATGCCCCCGGATCATCTGATCCAGCGCTTCCAGATTAATCAGTGACGGCGGACGAATCCGCACGCGATAGGGTTGCGTAGTGCCATCGCTCACGATGTAGTAGCCCAGTTCGCCTTTGGGCGCTTCGATCGAGTGATAGACCTCTCCCGGCGGCGGCTTCAGCACTTTCCCCACTTTGCCGAGAATCGGCCCGGCCGGAATATTCTCAATGGCCTGCAGGCAGATCTTGCGCGATTGCCGCATCTCTTCCATACGCACCAGGTAACGGTCGTAGGTGTCGCCGTTTTGCCTTGTCGGTATGCTGAACTCGTATTGATCGTAGGCCGCATACGGCATCGCCTTGCGAATATCCCACTCCACTCCGCTCGCGCGCAGCACGGGGCCGGTAACACCCATGGCAATAGCGGCTTCCGCAGTCAGAATTCCGATGCCTTTAGTGCGGCCCACCCAGATGCGATTTTCCGTGAGTAGCGATTCGTATTCGTCGACGCGCTTGTCGAAATCCTTGCAGAATCTTTCGACGTCTTTTTCCAGCTCATCGTAGGCTTCGTATTGCAGGCCGCCAATACGGAAGGCGTGCGTAGTGAGACGCGCGCCGCAATACTTCTCGAAAATTTTCAGGATCTCTTCGCGTTCCCGCAGGCAATAAAACAGTGGCGTAAGCGCGCCGATATCGAGCGCATGCGTGCCGAGCCAAAACAGATGGCTCGCGATCCGCTGCAGTTCGGTGAGAATCGTGCGGATCACGCGCGCTCGCAGCGGCGCTTCCACCTGCATCAGCTTTTCCACCGCCTCGCAGTAGCCCAAGCCGTTAGAGACCGCCGCCACATAATCCATGCGGTCCACATATGGCGCGAACTGCTGATAGCTACGATGTTCCGCAATCTTCTCGACGCCGCGATGCAGGTAGCCGATTACGCATTCCGAACCGACCACCTTCTCGCCATCCAGGCGCAACTTCACGCGCAGCACGCCGTGCGTGGAGGGGTGCTGCGGCCCCATGTTGAGGATGATTTCGTCCGCGCCAAGAACTGTGGTCTCGACGTTCACCCCGCCCCCACTGTATCGGTCCGCCATGACGCTATTGCCCGCTCTCGATGCCCAGGTTTTCGCGCACCCAGGCCTCGTCCTGTTGCAGAATGTCGTAATCCTTCCGCAGCGGATAGCCTTGCCACTCTTCCGGCAGCAACAAACGCTTCAGGTTCGAATGCCCTTCAAAAACGATGCCGAACATGTCGTAGACTTCGCGCTCCAGCCAATTGGCCGTCGGCCAGACGCTCTCTACGCTTGCCACCGGCTCGTTTTCCCCAAGCAACGCCTTGATACGGAACCGCTCATTCTTCGCAAATGAGTAGAGAATCAGCACCAGGTCAAATCGCTTCTCGCGCTTGGGCCAATCCACCGCTGTAAGGTCCACTAGTAGATCGAAGCCTTCCTCGTCGCGGGTGTAGCGCGCAATCTCCAGCAGCCGATCCGCTGCAACCACAAGAATTGCCTGCTTGCGGTCGAGCCAAGCTTCCGCAATGGAGCCGCCAAAGCGCGCCTTATAGCGCTTCACCAACTCATTATCCAGTGGCACCGGCTTGACCGGCGGTTCCTTCGGAGGCGGCGGTGGCCCAGGTGGTTTCGCTGGCGCCCCAGGCACCGCGGGCTTTGGCGGCGCTGCAGCTACTGGCGGTTTTGCCGGAGCCGCGGGAGCAGGCGGAGCCGCAGGCTTGCCGGGCGCGTCGCCCGGCTTTGTTCCGCCCGAAGCAGAAGGGGAAGCGGAAGGTGCAGCAGGAGCCGCGGGCTTTTCTGCCTCGGCTGGACGAGGCGGCTGCTTTTCCTCAGAATCGTTGGTCATGAGCCCGAAAGGAGTGCAAAAGCTTCATTCATGCCAAGCCCTCGCAGCACCAAAATTCAGCGCACACACGCACAAACCCGGTGCAAATCGAACCGTAACTTCTAACACACGCCACCACGCAAGGCAACCGCGCAAAAAAATTCCCGGCCGCCAAATCCTGCCGGGAAAGCCTCGCAATTTGCTGTTGATTTATACCCACTCCAGCGCGCCCTTACGATAAAGCCATACGTAACCGACGATTAGTATTCCCAGAAAGACAAACATGCTTGCCAGGCCATACAGCGGCGTCAGCCGGAAGCCCTCCTCGTGCGTAGAATATAAGACGGCCCAGGGAAACAGAAAAATCGTCTCCACGTCGAAGATCACGAATAGGATAGCGATAATATAGAAGCGCACCGAATAGCGGCCGCGCGCGTCGCCTTCCGCTGGAATGCCGCACTCATAGGGCTTGAGTTTCGCCCCCGTCGCTCGTGAATCCGGCCGAATGAATTTGAAAAGGACCAGCGTAACGGCGGGAAAGGCCATCGCCAGAAAGGCAAAAATCAGAATGGGGACGTATTGTCTGGGCATCGTCCTGAGCCGCACATCCTAACACAAGCCGCAAGCCTCATCCACTCTTGCGATGTCAAAGTAGAGTGAAAATTTTCACGACAGATCCGAGCTTGACAGTCGAAGAAGGCTGGCATAGCTTGCTTGCGAGAAGGCAACTTCAAACCAAACTGGGAAGCCCACCGCTACAAAAAGGAGTGAGCCAATGACTGATCAAAAGCATGATTCCGAGATAAGAGATGAGGTAAGCAGCGATCTTTCGCGGCGCAACTTCATCGCCATGTCGGTGGCCGCTGGCGTCGCCGCTGCGGCGACTTCGGCGTCCGCCGCCGCGATGCCCGTTGTCGAAACCGACGTCACCATCAAGACGCCCGACGGCATGTGCGACGCCGCGTTCATTCATCCGAGCACCGGCTCGCACCCGGGTGTCATCATCTGGCCGGACGCGTTCGGCTTGCGCCCGACGATGCGCGACATCGGAAAGCGCATTGCTGCCGAAGGCTATTCGGTCCTCGTGCCGAATCCCTTCTATCGCGTAGCCAAAGCGCCTGTGATCCCGGAAGAGCAAGTTTCCTCCTTCAATTTTCAGACGGACATGCAAAAGATCATGCCGCTTATGGCTTCGATCAATGCGCCGGGCAACGCGGAGAAAGATGCCGTAGCCTTCGTCGCGTTCCTCGACGCACAGAAGGAAGTCAACAAGGGCAAGAAAATTGGCACGCAAGGCTACTGCATGGGCGGGCCGTTAGTCGTGAAGACCTGCGCTGCAGTGCCGAATCGCGTTGGCGCCGGCGGGTCTTTCCACGGCGGCGGCTTGGTGACTGACAAGCCCGACAGCCCGCACCTGCTCGCTTCAAAGATCAAGGGGCGAATGTATTTTGGAATCGCTTCCAACGACGACATGCGCCAACCGGATGCCAAGGACAAGCTGAAGGAATCTTTCGCGGCGGCCAAGGTTCCGGCGGAAATTGAAGTATATTCATCCAAGCACGGCTGGTGCGTTTCGGATATGCCGCATGACGCCCAGGGACCGATCTACAACATGACCGACGCGGAAAAAGCCTGGGGCAAGCTCGTCGCTCTGTACAAAGCAGCGCTCGCGTAGCGCTCCCACGCAGCCTTGGTTTTGCAGGTGCCCACCCTCGGTTTACAAGGGTGGGCACCTGCTTTGGTATCTCTCTGTGTGCTCCGCGCCTCTGGAATCTTTCTCTTCAGACCGCGTCGAACATCAATTCCTTCGCCCGCTCCGTGGCCTTTACGATCGCCTTGATCAGCGTCACGCGGACTTTGCCGTCTTCCAGTTCCATGATGCCGTCAATAGTGCAGCCCGCCGGCGTCGTCACGGCGTCTTTCAGCAGCGCCGGATGATCGCCCGTCTCCAGCACAGTTCGCGCCGCTCCTTGCATCGTCTGCGCAGCGAGTAGCGTAGCCACGTCGCGCGGCAGGCCCACCTTCACCCCTCCTTCTGCCAGCGACTCCAGGATGATGTACACAAACGCCGCGCCGCTCGCCGAAAGTCCTGTTACCGCGTCCATGTGCTTCTCGTCGAGCACCACCACGCGCCCGACAGCCTCAAACATGGCCTTCGCCATCTCCACATGCGCAGCACTGGCATGGCTGCCGCGAGCGATTCCTGTCATTCCGTACCCAATAGCGCATGGAGTATTCGGCATGGCGCGCACCACTGCGACTTCTCGCCCCAGATGCTGCTCGATAAATTTCGTCGGCACCGAAGCCGCAATGGAGACCAGCACGCTCCCGGCCTTCAGCTCCGCCTGAATCTCCTGCAGCACTTCGGCCACCTGCATCGGCTTCACTGCCAGCAGCACCACGTCCGCGCCGTGCACCGCTGCGCGATTGTCCGTTCCAATGCGAACGCCCAGTTCCTTGCTGAGTTTTTCGGCGCGGTCCGCGTGCCGCACGGTCGCGGCCACGTGTCCCGGAGACACCAACTTCTGATTCAGAAATGCGCGCAGCAGAATGCCGCCCATCTTGCCTGCGCCCAGCACAGCAAAACGCTTGTGTAAAAGAGGATTAGCCATAGGGCGAGTATTCTTAGGCAGATTGCCACTGCGGTCAATCGCTCATCCGATCAGGATCGGCTTCCCGAGAGAAGATCGTCGGCGAGAGATTCTCTGGCTTCAGGCGCGAAAAACTTAGCTCGCTGGCTTTGCGCGCAACGAATCGGATTCAGACCTGACGCGCCGCACGGATGATTGCGGCGTCAAAGCACCGCCCACGCGCGTGGGATGCAACAGAGACGCCAGTAAGGCCACTCCCTCACTCAGGCGTGGCCCTGGACGCGAGAAATTCGCGTTGGCATCAACGGCGTAAACGCGATCATTCCTCACTGCGGGAATCTCGTCCCATCCCGGGGGCAGTTTCGTCGACCGCCACACATTGATGTTACGTTCCAGGTTGTAACCGCAAGACATCAGCACGACGATCTCTGGTTGCGCCGAGATGGCGTCTTGCCACTCGATGCGAAAAGAAGGCGCGCCTTCACGACCGAGAACATCGATGCCGCCCGCGAGCCGCACCATCTCTGGAACCCAATGTCCGGCTACGTAAGGCGGATCGAACCACTCGAGGCACAGCACTTTGGGGCGCGCCGACGATTCAGACACGGCCTGCCGCACAGTTGCGACTTCCAAGGCCAGCCATTCAGCCAGCGCTTGCCCCTCCGACTCGCGTTCGGCAGCTTCTCCGATTTCACGGATGCCCTTCCAAACATCAGCCAGGCTGTGTGGAGAGAAGCTGACTACTCGAGGCCTGCTTTCCGCGGGAAACCGCGAGAGGCCCGCCGCGAGGTCGTCGGCTGATATGGCACAAACGTCGCACAAATCCTGGGTAACGATAAGATCCGGCTGCAGCCTCAGGAGCAGTTCGGAATCGAGCGCGTAGATATTCTCGCGCCGGCCGACCAGCTCCCTCACCTGGCGGTCTATTTCGGCCGGAAGCGCGGAAGGATCCACACGCGGCCGAATCAGTGCAGGTTTCTTAGCCGCTTCGGCGGGGAAATCGCATTCGTGAGTGACGCCAACCACCGAGTCGCCCGCCCCGACGGCGTAGAGGATTTCCGTCGCGGCTGGAAGGAGGGAAACGATGCGCATTGAAGCGATTTTAGCTTCCCCTTTGACGCGGTGCAATCCGGTGGAATCTCGATCTAAATGGCGCTGCCAAGGCCGATCGGGCACTCAGAGTTCGCTGCAAAGCGGCGCTCTTACCATTTACGCGCGATTCAGCCCCGCATTTCTTGTGTGACGATTCGACGCCGCTTTATACTTTTTGACGCGGCACAGTTTCCTCTATTCGTAAACTCGCCGCTATCCACGCATGCAGCACAAACCACTCGCCGCTTGCCGGTTCCAAATCGAATCTTCCGCGCTTTTCCTGCGGCCGGCCCGCTGATGCCAAATTCCCGCCGCCCGCCAGTACAACGTTCCGCCGTCCGCAAAGGCACGCGCCAGCGCCCTTCAGGGGCGGCCGAGTCCTGGATCAAGCGCACGCTCGCAAAAATGAGCTTGGAGGAAAAGCTTGGGCAGCTCGTAATGCTGCCATTCCATGGCGAATTCACGTCCTTTGATACCTCGGAATATAAAGAATTGCTGCGCGCGATTGAGCAAAACCACGTCGGTGGATTCATGTTGGGCACGCGTACCGGCCCCTTCGGAATCGAGCGCGGTAAGCCATACGAAACCGCCGCGCTCAGTAATCTCCTGCAGAAAGCTTCCCGCGTCCCTCTGCTGTTTGCGGCGGATTTCGAACGCGGTACCGCCATGCGCCTCGAGGATGGCACGTCTTTTCCTCATGCCATGGCCGTCGCTGCAACCGGCCGTCCCGAAGACGCCTACACGGTCGCGCGCATTACCGCCGCCGAAGCGCGGGCTGTTGGCGTGCACTGGATTTTCGCGCCCGTCGCGGACGTAAACAGCAACCCCGACAACCCGATCATCAACGTGCGTTCTTTCGGCGAAGATCCGCAGCGGGTTTCTGCGTTCGTCGAAGCGTACGTCCGCGGCCTCGAAGAAAACGGCGCGCTTTCCACAGCCAAGCATTTCCCAGGCCATGGCGATACTCAGATCGACTCGCATCTCGACTTGCCCGTCGTCGCGAGCGACCGCCCCCATCTCGACTCTGTGGAATTGCCGCCGTTTCGCGCAGCCTTTACCGCCGAAGCAAGCACGGTCATGACCGGGCACCTCGCCGTGCCGGCGCTCGAGCCCGAAAGTGGCAGACCTGCGACACTCTCGCCGAGAATTGTCGGCGCCCTGCTCCGCGATGAACTCGGCTTCGATGGACTCGTAGTCACCGACGCAATGGATATGGGAGGCGTCGCCCGGCACTACACTCCCGGCGAAGCCGCCGTGCAGGCACTTCTCGCCGGAGTGGATCTGCTTTTGCAGCCGCCCGTGCCCGACGCAGCCTTGGCGGCACTCAAGGAAGCGGCAGGCTCGGGCCGTCTGCCGCTCGCGCGAATCGATCAGGCGGTGACCCGCGTCCTTCGCGCGAAAGCGCGAGTCGGGTTGCATCAGAATCGATTAGTCGATCTCGAGTCGCTTCCGAAACTACTGGCCCGCCGCGAATTCAGCCAGGCGGCGGACGAAATCGCGAATCGCGGTGTCACGCTGCTTCGCGAGACGCAGCGAATTCTGCCTCTCGACGCGACGCGGCCCTTGAAGTTGCTGCTCGTAAGTATTGCCGGTGACCCCGACGCCCAGCCCGGCCGATTCCTTGAAAACGAGCTCCGCTGCCGCGTCGATTCGCTCGATACTTTGCGCTTTGATACCCGGTACAGTCTGATCGGCAATCTCGATCTCTCCAAAGTTTCGACCTACGACGCCGTGATCCTCGCGCTTTTTGTTCGTGTGGCCGACCGCAAAGGCAGCGTGGCGCTGCCCGAAGAACAAGCGTCGGCAGTTCATCGACTCCTTGCCATCGACAAACCGGTGATCGTAGCTTGCTTCGGCAGCCCTTACGTGATCAGACACTTCCCTGAAGCAAAAACATGGGTGGGCGTTTTCAGCAACGCTGATGTGGCGCAACGTGCCGCCGCTCGCGCAATTTTCGGCGAAGCGGGAATCTCGGGCCGCATTCCGGTCAACGTGCCCGGTGCAGTCCCTATAGGCGCAGGAATGGTTCTCCCACCCGATCCGATGAAGCTCACCCCCACTAGCGACGAGACGCGCGCCAAGCTGACGCCTGCCTGTTCCCTGCTCGATCGCGCAATTGCAGATCGCGCCTACCCAGGCGGCGTGCTCGCTGTGGGATACAAGGGCGAGCTATTCACTCACGCCTTCGGACGCCAGAGTTATGCCGCGCATGCCGTCAGCGTTAACGAGAAGACGATTTACGATACGGCTTCGCTCACCAAGCCCGTCGTCACAACTACCCTTTGCGCCATTCTGAGCGAATCGGGGCAACTCGATATCGGCGCTCCTGTCAGCCGATACATCGCCGGTTGGGCTTGCGGAGCCGACCACGACCGGCGAGAGCGCGTGACGGTCGGTCAACTCCTCACCCACTCTTCGGGACTCCCCGCGCACCAGGATTATTTTCTGAAACTCAAGGGCCGAAGCGAAATTCTTGCGCGTGTTGCGGCCGAACCCCTTGTGTACGAACCCGGCGCCAAATCGATCTATTCCGATATTGGTTTCATTCTGCTGGCCGCGATTATCGAGCGCCTGACCGGCCGACCGCTCGACGAATTAGCCCACGAGTGCATTTTTGCCCCACTTGGCATGACAGACACGATGTTTCGTCCGCCTAAATCGCTCGGCCCGCGCATTGCCTCTACGGAAAGAATCTCCCGCGCCCGCAAGCAGACGCTTCACGGTGAGGTCCATGACCAAAACGCCGCAGCCATGGGCGGAATCGCCGGCCACGCGGGGATGTTCTCCACTGCCCCCGACCTGGCAATCTTCTGCCAGATGATGCTGAACGGAGGCATCTATGCGCATCAGCGAATCCTCCGACGTGAAACGGTCACGCAATTCACCTCGCCGGCCCCGCTGGCGAAAAACGCACGCACGCTGGGCTGGAACGTGCCCACCGAGACTTCGTCGAGCGGCAGGTATTTTTCGAAGGAGAGCTTCGGCCACACCGGATTCACCGGCACTTCCATATGGATCGATCCGCAAAAAGATCTTTTCGTTGTGCTGCTGACGAATGCAAGCCGCACGCATGCCAATCACGACGACGACGAAATCCGTCGCGTGCAGCCGGCGATTCACAACGCAGTCGTTGAATCTTTGGGCTTGGCATCCGGAAAACATCGATGAATTGCCCGGGGAAGCCACTCGCCTCAGCACTAACGATTTTTGCGTCTTACTCACACTACGCACTCAGCAGTACATACAAGTTCACGCGTTGAAAAACTCCTCGCACAAACTGACGGCCACAGAGCGGCGCAATCCGCGCTCGCAGAGCCTCGATCAAATGACCACGCCCGCTCTGCTGAAGCTGATCAATCGCGAAGACCAAATCGTCCCTCGCGCCGTCGAACGAGAGCTTCCTTCAATAGAGCGCGCCGTGGACGCCATCGCCAAAGCTATCGCACAGGGCGGACGTTTGATCTATGTGGGCGCGGGCACGAGCGGCCGTCTAGCTGCGCTTGACGCCGCGGAATGCCCTCCCACATTTGGCGTCTCCTCTCGCCTTGTTCAGGCCGTGGTCGCGGGCGGACGTCGCGCCCTGACCCGCGCCGCCGAAAACGTAGAGGACTCCGCTGCTCAGGGCTCCCGTGATCTCGCCGTTAAAAAGATTGGCGCGCGCGATATCGTGATAGGCGTCACGGCCAGCGGCCGTACGCCGTATGTTCTGGGCGCCTTGCGTCTGGCGCGCAAGCGCGGCGCTACAACGGTGCTAATCACATCGAACCGGAATTCGCCGGCCTCTCGCCTGGCACAAATCACCATCGCTCCGCAAACCGGTCCTGAAGTGATTACCGGCTCGACGCGCATGAAGGCCGGCACCGCCCAGAAACTGATTCTGAACATGCTCAGCACGGCCGCGATGATTCGTCTCGGGCGCGTTTACAATAATTGGATGGTTGACCTCAGCATGACCAACCAGAAGCTGCGCAGCCGGGGCTTGCGGATACTCGAACAGGCTGCCGGTGCAAGCGCTCCGGAGGCAAAACGCGCGCTCGCTGAGTCCGGCAGTCTGCGCATCGCGCTGGTTATGCTGAAAACCGGCATGTCTCTGTCCGAGTCGCGCCGCTGGCTGCAACGTTTTGGAACAAATCTGTCGCATGCACTGGCCATGGATTCAGCTCGCCCACATAAACAAAGCAAAACGAGCCGCCCAGTCAAGACCAATTCCCGGAAGAAGGGCTGATGGACCGTTTTCGTATCGAAGGCGGCACTCGTCTCGAAGGTACCGTTCGCGTCAGCGGCGCGAAAAATTCCGCGCTGCCGGCGATGGCTGCGGCGCTGCTCACCGCGGAGCCCGTGCACCTTAAGAATATTCCCCGCGTGCGCGACATCATAACCATGGGGCGTCTGCTGGCGCACATGAGTGCCCGCGTGGAAACCCCGGATTTGCCGCCCACCGATCTCACCATTCAAGCCGAAAAGATTTCCGATGCCGAAGCGCCCTACGACCTTGTCCGCACCATGCGCGCCTCGATTCTCACGCTCGGGCCGCTCGTCGGCCGCTTGGGTTACGCGCGCGTCTCTCTTCCGGGAGGCTGCGCCATCGGCGCTCGGCCCGTCGATCTGCATCTGAAAGCGCTCGAGCAGATGGGCGCGGAAATTTCTACTGAGCACGGCTACGTGGCCGCTAGCGTCCCGCAGGGCCGCCGATTGCCCGGAGGCCAGGTCATCTTTGACAAAATAACCGTCACGGGTACGGAAAACATCCTGATGGCCGCCGTGCTCGCCGATGGAGAAACCTGCATCGAAAACGCCGCGCTGGAACCTGAAGTTACGGACCTGATCGAGTTGCTCACGAAGATGGGGGCTCGAATCGACGGCGCGGGGACCTCCTCACTTCGCGTGCAAGGCGTTCAGAAGTTGGGCGGCGCAACTCACAGCATCATTCCCGACCGAATCGAGGCTGGCACCTTTCTCGTCGCGGGTGCGATAACAAAAGGCGCAGTGGAGTTAACCGATTGCGCGCCGCATCACCTCGCGTCACTCATCGCCAAGCTGCGCGAGACCGGCGTCGATATTCAGCAACCTGACGATCACACTCTGCGCGTCTGCGGCGCCCTCAACCTTGTCGCCGCCGATGTGCGAACCGAAGAGTATCCCGGCTTCGCTACCGACATGCAGGCCCAATTCATGGCCCTGGCCACGCAAGCCGAGGGAACTTCGGTAATCACCGAAACGATTTTCGAGAATCGCTTCATGCACGCCAGTGAAATGACGCGCATGGGCGCGAATATCTCGATTGATGGCCGCAAAGCCATCGTCCGCGGACCGACTGCGCTACAGGGCAGCAGCGTGATTGCCTCTGATTTGCGCGCCAGCGCCTCGCTGGTTCTCGCAGCGCTGGTGGCGCAAGGGGAAAGCTACATCGACCGCGTGTACCACATTGACCGTGGTTACGAGCGCATCGAAGAAAAACTCAGCCGCCTCGGCGCTCGCATCGAACGCGTCAGCTGAAGGATTCGACAAAAAAGAAGGGAGGCGAAATCGCCTCCCCTTTTTGCTTTTAACAGCGCTGGCTTGCCGTACCGTTATTGTGCGCTCGCCTCGCGTTTCTGTTTCTCGCGTTGCTCGCGCAGAATGGCCTTCCGCGACAGGCGAATCTTGTTCCCCTCGATCGCCAGGACCTTTACCAGTACCTGATCGCCGAGTTTCAGCTCGTCTCGAACATCGCGAATGCGCTGTTCGGAGATCTCGCTGATGTGCAGCAGTCCGTCGGTGCCGGGAAAAATCTCCACGAACGCGCCGAAATCCGCCAGCCGGACAACTTTACCGAGGTAAGTCTTGCCCACCTCGGCGGTGGCCGTAACATCACGGATCATGCGCAGTGCCGATTCAGCCGACTCTCCATCGGAAGCAAAAACGTGCACTTTGCCATCGTCCATGACGTCAATCTTCACGCCCGTCGCCTCGATGATGGAGCGAATCTTCTTTCCGCCCGGGCCGATCAGATCGCGAATCTTGTCGGTAGGAATGGTCAACTGGAAGAGTCTTGGTGCATATTGCGACATCGTCCCGCGATGCTCCGTGAGCGTGCGATCCATGATGTCGAGAATCTCGAGCCGCGCCTTTCGGGCTTGCTCGAGCGCCTTGCGCATCACGCCAACACTCACGCCGCCGACCTTGATGTCCATCTGTAGCGCCGTGATTCCGGCTCGCGTGCCCGCAACCTTGAAGTCCATATCGCCGTAGTGATCTTCAGCCCCGGCGATATCCGTTAACACGGCCGTCTTGTCTCCCTCAATGACCAGGCCCATGGCGATTCCCGCACACGCGGAGCGCATCGGTACTCCTGCGTCCATGAGCGCCAGCGAACCACCGCATACCGTTGCCATCGACGATGAGCCGTTGGATTCCAGAATGTCCGAGACGAGCCGCATGGCATAGGGGAAATCGGCTTCCGGAGGCAGCAGGTTCACCAACGCCCGTTCCGCCAGCGCTCCGTGCCCAATCTCGCGCCGCCCTGGCCCGCGTAGAAACTTGACCTCGCCCACCGAAAACGGCGGGAAATTGTAGTGCAGCATGAACCGCTTGAAGGCTTCATCCTCGAAAAGCAGGTCCAGCCGCTGCATATCTTCCTTGGTTCCCAGGGTCAGCGTTGCCAAGGCCTGTGTCTCACCTCGGGTGAAAAGCGCCGAACCATGAACCCGCGGCAATAATCCCACTTCGCAGGAGATCTGCCGGATCTGATCAAAGGCGCGCCCATCCGGACGCCGGTGCCGGTTGAGCACATCATCGCGGAAATACTTCTCGCGCAGGCGTTCAAACGCCCGCAGGGCGTCCTTTTGTAACTCCTCGTCCTCTTCCGGGATCGTGGCCAGCACTTCATGTTTTAGCTCGTCCACAAGCCGGTAGCTTTCTTTCTTGGGGTGCTTCTCGGTATTGAGAGCGTCATGCAATCGTTCGCCAAAGCGCTTCTCGATGTCCCGACTCACTTCTTCATTGAATTCCAGCGGCGGGACGACCACTTTCTTTGGCCGAACAAGATCGTGCAATTGGCGTATCGCTGCAATGATGCGGCGAATCTGGTCGTGACCGAAACTGAGCGCATCCGCGATCGTGTCTTCGGACACTTCCAGCGCGCCGGCCTCGATCATCACAATCGCATCTTCGCTGCCTGCGACCACGATATTTAGCAGGCTCTTCTTCTGTTCGGCTACAGTCGGATTCGCGACCAGTTGGCCTTCCAGCAAACCAACGCGTACCGCGGCAATCGGTTTGTCAAAAGGCAGATCGGAAATGAACGCGGCCGCCGATGCCCCCGTCACCGCAATGACGTCGGGATCATTCTCGCTATCGGCGGATAGCACCAAACCGACGATTTGGGTTTCATTGCGCCAGCCTTCGGGAAAAAGAGGCCGCAGCGGGCGGTCAATCAACCGCGAAATAAGAATTTCGCGCTCTGAGGGACGTCCCTCGCGCTTGAAGAATCCTCCGGGAATTTTGCCTGCCGAATAGGTGTACTCCCGATAATCGACCGTCAGAGGCAAAAAATCGCGGTCGTTGGGACGCGAATCCATGCACGCCGTAACGAGCAGTTGGGTGTCTCCATACTTGAGGACAACGGCCCCATTCGCCTGCTTGGCCAGTTTTCCCGTTTCAAACGTCAGCATGCGTCCGCCAACTTCGACTTGTACTTGATGTGGAGCTGATTGCGACATAACTTCGATTCCTTTCGCCGCATAAATCGCGGCTTCCCTGCATTGGGTAAGTAAATTCAATTTGCCGGAGAGAATACGGAAGAGCCTGGGAGGAGTATGAAATGCGGCAAAAATTAAAAATCGTTAAACCGCCTGGCGAACACGCCTGGCTTCTAATGCCGCTTTCGCGGGACGCCAAAAATCTGAGGAAGCAGTCGCAACTACTTTCGCAGACTCAATCGTTCGACAATCTCGCGGTACCGATCGGGATCTCGACGGTTCAAATAATCCAGCAAACGCCGGCGCCGGTTCACCATCATGATCAATCCGCGGCGCGAGGCGTGGTCTTTCGCGTGAGACTTGAGATGCGAGGTCAGGTAGTTGATTCGTTCGCTGAGCAGTGCGATTTGTACTTCGGGTGAGCCTGTGTCCTTGGGGTGACTTCGATATTGCTCGATCAACATTGACTTTGCTTCTCTCAAGACTTTCTCCGTCGTTTCCCTACGCTCTCATTTTCTCTTCTCTTCGACGCTCTTAGCGTACCACACGCATCACCCGCTGCCTAAGGGGAATTTAGGATAAACGGTCAGACGAAATCCCGGAAAACCCTTAGCGGAAGAAGTGGGTCGCCAAAGCCACTGAGTTTTCCACAGGTAGGTGAGCCGATAGACCGCTTGTGGTTCGTTTAGACCGACCGTCGGCCAATTAGCGATAAGAATTCCTCGCGCGTCTGCTGATTCTCGCGGAAAGCGCCCAGCATCGCGCTGGTGATGGTCTCGGCGCGATGTTTTTCCACGCCGCGCATGACCATGCATAAATGGCGCGCCTCGATCACCACGCCCACGCCCAGCGGTTGAGTAGCTTTCTGAATCGCCTGCGCGATTTGATTCGTCAGCCGCTCCTGAATCTGCAGCCGCCGCGAAAACATATTCACCAGCCGCGGAATCTTCGAAAGCCCCACGACGCGCTTGTCCGGCAGGTACGCCACGTGGCACTTCCCGAAAAACGGAAGGATGTGGTGTTCGCACAAACTGAAAAGATCGATGTCTTTGACCACCACCATCTGGTCGTATGCGACCGAAAACATCGCGCCGTTCAGTACTTTCTCCGGATCCTGATGGTAGCCGTTGGTCAGGTAGCGCAGCGCTCGTTCAAACCGCTCCGGCGTGCGCCGCAGCCCTTCACGGGTTGGATCCTCGCCGATCCGCGCGAGCATCACGCGCACCAGATCAGCGATGCTCTCTCCCTTTTCCTGCTGAGGTTCGTCGTTCAGCTTGAGCTCTTCTATCTTCTTCGGCGAATCAGTCATGTTCATCACCATTTTTTTGGCCGGCGTATTCGAAACTGTTCCGGCCAGTCTCTTCCAGCCGGATACGCACCAAACGCGCACCGGGGAACCGCTTCAAGCGCTCAAAAATCTCCATACAGAAATTCTCCGTCGTCGGCACGCGGTCTCGGAAAGCCTCCACGTCTTTATTCAAGTAAGTATGGTCGAATGGCTCGATAATCTCGCGGGTCACGTAACTGTCCAGGTCGCCAAGATGCGCGATCATACCCGTGGCAGGATCAACCGGCCCGGTAACGGTCACCTCCACCACGTAGTTGTGCCCATGCCCGTAAGGATTGTTGCACTTCCCGTAGATGCGCTGATTTTCGGCTTCGTCTAAATGCGCGCTGTGCAGCCGGTGCGAAGCCGCCAGCGCGTAACGCCGCGTCAGTTCCAGCCTCACCGCGCGCCATCCGCGTAGCAATCAACGTAAAGATCGGAGGACTCCCATAGCCTTACGCGCGTCAGCCGCCCCTTGCTAATTTTCGGCGCCAGCAGCTTCCAGATCAGCGCGGCTATGTTCTCGCAAGTCGGAATCTGGTCCGCCAACTCCGGCACCTCATAATTCAGAAATCGGTGATCCATGCGATTCATGATCTCGCGCTCGAGAATTTCCTTCAGTTCCTTCAAATCCAGCACCATTCCGGTGCGCGGATCCGTTTCTCCGCCCACGGTAACTTCGAGCACGTAATTATGGCCGTGCCCATTCGGGTTGTTGCATTTGCCGAAGATTCGCCGGTTCTCTTCCGCCGAAAACGCCGGATTGTGGTACCGGTGCGCGGCCGAAAACTCGATTTTACGTGTCAGATAGACCATCGCCTCATTACCTGCGGGCTGGCGTGGCGACTGGATATTCTCGCCCTTTCCACGCTATCTTCCCGCGCGAGTATCCCCAATCCGATGCCAGCAATGCGGCGCAATATAGAACCACGCCTGCCGAGTAGTATAAGACGCTGGACAGCGGGAATCGATTCTTCCGCAGCAGCGCGGCATAGCTCGCAAGGCGCCCTGCAAGCAGGAAGATACCGAGGGCTCCGAAAACCAAGTGAAACGGCGTAAGTAGCAGGCATAGCAATGGAATCCAGGGCATCACCGAAAGCAGCTCGCGAGTAACCCTCTGGCCGGACCACCTGACTAGCGGAAGCAGATTCTTAGACCAGCCTTCCCACATCGCTCCGAAGCTTGCGTACATTCGAACGCGGCAGATCTCGTCGCCCGGCCCGAAATACAACCGAAACCCTGCCGACTTTGCGAGACGCGCCAGCGCTACGTCCTCGAGCACCTCTTCGCGCACGGCCGCATGGCCCCCGATCTTTTCGTACACATCGCGACGTATCAGCAGATATTGCCCGTTGGCCGCTGCCGCGGGCGATTTCGGATCGTTTATGGCGCCGTAAGAATAGAGTTGCGAAAGCCGGCAAAAAACGAACGGAATCAGCGCCAGCTCCCACCACGTATGCATCTCCTGTGCCGGAGAATAGGAAACCAGATCTGCGCCGAAAGATTCAGCGTCGGCGAGCGCCCGAGCCGTCGATCCCGGCAAATGCACCGCATCCGCGTCCGTGAAAAGAAGCCAATCGCATCCGGCTTTCTCCGCGCCAAGCCATGCCGCGTGGCTTTTCCCCACCCAGCCCGCCGGCAGAGCTGGCGCTTGAAAAGCACGCAGCTTCGACTCTTCGCACGCAAGCTGTCGCAATATCTCTCCCGTGCCATCGCTCGACTGATCGTCAATTACAACAATTTCCCGAACTTCGCTTTGCTCCGCCACCGACCTCACCGCTCGCGCAATCGTGCGCTCCTCGTTTCTCGCGGGAATGATCGCGGATACGAATGCGTCTGGATTCATTGTGTGGGAGGGATGAAAGTCGCGCGGATCCTACCGGCGAGTTATTATAACTGACGATGCGGCCAGCATCGTCATCCCGAGCAAATAGCCGGGGTCCCCAGAACGCGCCGCTTTTGCGTGTGCTGGGGTGGGTGAGCGAGGGATCTTTCGTGAGAATGTCCTATGAGTCTTGTGCCACTCCCAATCCATTTGTAATGGAAAGCTGCTGATGAAACAAAAACTCCTCGGCGGCTTGGCAATGGTGGCAGCTATCGCCGTGTTGTACGTCTTCTCCATGCCCAGTTACCGTCAGGGCGAACCCAGCATCGCGGGTCGCCGTGCACCCGACTTCACGATCGCGACCGATGGGAAGCAATTCCATCTCTCCGATCTTCGCGGCAAAGTCGTTGTGCTCGATTTCTGGGCTTCCTGGTGCCCGCCCTGCGTCGAAGAGGCGTCTTCAATGAATGCTCTTCAGCAACGCATTTCTACTCAGGGCGGAACGGTTTTGGGCATTAGCTGGGATGACGATCCCGCCGCGTATCAGAAATTCCTTCAGGAACACGGCGTCAACTTCCCCACCTATCGCGATGACAACAGAAAAATTGGAACGAACTACGGCACGGTGATGATTCCCGAAGTCTATCTGATCAGCCGTGATGGCCGCATCGCTCGAAAGATCGTTGGCCCGCAGGATTGGACCAGCCCTGAACTCACCGCCGCCCTCGACGCCCTCCTCCGCTCCAACTGATCAGCGCGCATTCCTCTTGTTGTCATTCTGAGCGGAGTGGTCGCTCGTGTTTTCTTCGACCCAGCCGGCCTATTAGAACTTAGTTGTCATCACGAGGAGCGCATCCAGCACGCCCGTTCCAGGCGTGCTGCACGGAAGCGACGAGGGATCTGCTTTTTCTTTTGCTTCTGTACCGCGCCTACACTTGGGCATTGTCATTCTGAGCGGAGTAGCCGCGCTCTCTCTTCGGACCGTCCTCTGGTCCGCGCGGCCACGAAGTCGAAGAATCCCTCCTACATTTCGCCGCACGTCAGATTCTAGCGGTAGCCGAACCGGTAGCCTTAGGGGGTCGGAGCTTTAGCTCCGACATTCAGTACCGCGACTCGTGGGGCTTTAGCCCCTGAAGTCCAACTTCCGTCTCCTAAAGTTTCAAATCGCCGCCTTCCGCAATCGCAACGCATTCGTGATTACCGAAACCGAGCTGAAGCTCATCGCCGCCGCCGCAATCATGGGACTCAGCAGAAGCCCAAATAACGGATAGAGTGCTCCCGCGGCAATTGGCACTCCAATAGCGTTGTATATAAACGCCCAGAAAAGATTTTGTTTGATGTTGCGCATCGTCGCGCGGCTCAGCAGCCTCGCCCGCACTATTCCTCGCAGATCTCCCTTCACCAATGTCACGTCGGCGCTCTCCATCGCCACGTCGGTGCCCGTCCCCATGGCAATCCCAACGTGCGCTTGAGCCAATGCCGGCGCGTCGTTGATTCCGTCTCCCGCCATCGCGACGAAGTGCCCTTCACTTTGCAGCCGCTTCACTACGTCCAGCTTTTTGTCGGGCAGGACTTCGGCGATCACTTCATCGATTCCCAGTTTGTGCCCCACAGCTTCTGCCGTCGTTCGACTGTCTCCCGTCAGCATCACAACACGGATGCCATCCCTATGGAGCTGTTCGATCGCCTCCGGAGTGCTTTGCTTGATCGGGTCCGCCACCCCAAGCAATCCGGCTACTCGATCGTTCACGACCACAAACATTACCGTTTGCCCGTCCCGGCGTAACGCCTCCGCGCGCTCCGCCAAAGCGCCGGCATTGATCGCCAGATCATCTAGAAGCTTGCGATTACCCAGCACAACCTGAAAGCCGTCCGCCCGCCCGCGCACCCCTTGTCCCGTAATCGATTCGAATCCATCAGTGGATCCGAGCAGGATGCCTCGTTCGTCAGCGCCATTCACAATCGCAGAAGCCAAAGGATGCTCGCTTCCGCGCTCGAGCGTGGCCGCAAGCCGCAAAAGCTCTCCCGACTGAAAGTTATCAGTCGGCTCAACTGAGACCAGTTTCGGTTTGCCCTCGGTTAGCGTCCCCGTCTTGTCCACGACAAGCGTGTCCACTTTGCGCATAAGTTCAATCGCTTCGGCATTCTTGAAAAGAACGCCCGCCGTCGCTCCGCGCCCCATCGCCACCATGATGGACATCGGCGTAGCCAGCCCCAGCGCACAGGGACACGCAATGATCAGAACTGCCACAGCATTCACCAGACCATGTGCTAGCCGAGGCGCCGGCCCCCACAGACCCCAAATCACAAAGGTCAAAACCGCGGCGCCCACCACGATGGGAACGAAATACCCCGAAACTTGGTCGGCTAGCTTCTGGATCGGCGCCCGGCTCCGCTGCGCCTCCGCGACCATGCGCACGATTTGCGCCAGCAGCGTTTCGCTGCCCACTCGTTCCGCGCGCATGATCAGCGACCCCGTGCCGTTCACCGTCGCGCCCGTCACCCGATCGCCTTTTTGCTTCTCCACAGGTATCGGTTCGCCTGTGATCATCGATTCGTCTATGCTGCTCTTCCCTTCCAGAACGATTCCGTCCACGGGAATCTTTTCGCCCGGCCTCACGCGCAGCCGGTCCCCCGGCATCACTTGCTCCAGCGGCACGTCTTTTTCCGATCCGTCTTCTCCCACGAGTCGCGCCGTCTTCGGAGCCAAGCCCAGCAGCGCTCGAATCGCTGCTCCCGTTCGGCTCCGTGCCCGCAGCTCCATTACTTGCCCCAACAGGACAAGCGTCGTGATAACCGCGGCAGCCTCGAAATAAACTCCCACCTGCCCCGAAGCGTCTCGAAACGATGCCGGAAAAATTCCGGGCGCTAGCGCCGCAACAACGCTGTACCCATACGCCACGGCCACGCCGAGGCCAATCAGCGTAAACATGTTCAGGCTGCGATTGATAATCGACTGCCAGCCGCGAACAAAAAACGGCCAGCCGCCCCACAGCACCACCGGCGTCGCCAAGATCAACTCAACCCACGTGAGGGCGCGCACCGAAATCAGCTTTTCGAGCGGAGCCCCCGGCAGATATGCGCCCATAGCAGCGAGAAGGATCGGCGCGGTCAACGCGACGCTCGCCCAGAACCGGCGCGTCATGCTCGTCAGCTCCGGATTCTCTTCCTCTTCCGCGGTTACGACGCGCGGCTCGAGCGCCATCCCGCAAATTGGGCATGAGCCCGGCTCCGGCCGCACGATTTGCGGATGCATCGGACACACATATTCGGTTTTCGTCGACGGACCAGCGGGGACCGCTGACTCCAGTGCCATTCCGCACTTCGGACAGGCCCCCGGCTTGTTCTCGTGTACTTCGGGGTCCATCGGACAGACGTAATCGGCCACGCCCGCCCCGGCGGTCTTGGAGCTTGCAGGCGCGGCTGCGCCGGCGCTCGCAGCAGGAGCCGCGCTCGGATGCATGGGAACAATGTTCCGGACCGCCGCGCCGGGCGCCCCAGGCGCACCTGCCGGCGAGATCATGGTCAGCGTCGGTCCTGATGCCGCTGGCCGCGGCTTCAGGTATTGCTCCGGGGCTGCCTCAAATTTCTGCGCGCATCCAGCGCAGCAGAAAAAATAGCTCTTCCCGCCGTACTCAGCTTTGGCACGCGCCGATGCAGGGTCCACCTGCATACCGCAGACAGGATCTCGCTCCATCACTTTCTGCTCAGCCATTTTCTCCGCAGCCTCAACGTGCCGCTACCCGCGCACGACTATATCGCGAACGCACGTGGCTATATAGATGACGCGATGATGCGCGAGGCTTCATATCTCTGCTGGCACCGTCTCCGGCACTCAAATCCAGACGGCAACTCAAATCCACAGAGTTGCTATAATCCACCCATGACCCTCGTCGAAGTAACCTACGAATTGCAAAGCGCGCTTCATCCTGAGCAGCTCCGCACCCTCGGTCTATTCGCCAACACCTACGGCCTGCGGCGCTTTCGCGTCGACGAACTCACGAATCGCCTCTCTTTCGAATACGACGCCTCGCGCCTTAAAGAATCCGAAGTCGCCCACGTCTTGCGTATGGCGCGAATTCCCGTCCAGCGCCGCGTCTGACGCAGGCTCAACTTAAAATCATGATGTGAGGATGAGAGTCGCCCGGCGAGTTTTGTCGAGCGAGCAGTCGATGAAGGTAAACCGGGGTTAAACCGCGATGGCGACGTTAACGGGGTGTCTGCCCACATTTTGCCGCCGCCACCGCTTAACGAAAATCGAAAAGCCGGAGAGCCAGCTTATTTCGCTTTGCCGCCTTTGGCCGCTTTCTTGGTTGCCTTTTTCTTGGCCATCGCGCCTCCTTTCCCCGAGGATGAGACCCTCAACGCGCGAAGACAGTTGATGCTGCCCACAAAGTTTAACCGGCGCCATCATTCGTCGATTCGCGCTACTCCGCGACCTTAACACAGGTTGCGCGCCGATTCTCACATAACTGTGCGAATGATCGAACTTCGCGGCTTCGCAGCCGCCGCCATCCACGTTCACGTCTTCTCAAAGTCTTTGACAACGTGAGGGCGTCTGCATATGTTTAGCATCAAAATCAACACCGAAGGGAAGGCTGGCGATGAAACACAGATTTGTATTCAGCTTTGTTGCTTCTTTCATTCTCTCGGTCGCTTCCGCGCCGCTATCGGCGCACCACGGCAACGCTGCCTACGACGCGACCAAAGAAGTCACCGTGATGGGAGTCGTCACGGAATGGATCGTAGCCAACCCGCATAGCCTTCTGAAATTTGACGTGACGGATGACAAAGGGAACGTCGCTCATTGGATCGTCGAAAGCGGTGCTGCAAGTGTGAACCAGGCGCGCGGCGTGCGTCTCACCAAAAACTTGCTAAAGCCCGGAGATAAGGTCACCGTGACGATGATGGTAGCGAAAAATGGCCAACCCGTCGGGCGAATCCATCAACTCGTGCTGCCAGACGGTCGCTTGATGGTTAACGATCTCCCATAATCGAAGCCCAGCAGACGGAGGCTCCCCAAATGCAGAACTTCGTAGCGAGAGCCATGATGATGGCTCCCCTCTTGATGTTGTCATCGTTTGCGCTCGCCCAGGCGCCTCCGCAGTCGAGCGGAGCCAAAGATCACAAGGGACTCCCTCCCATCTGCCAGGGAGAAGCCAATCGGTTCAACTGCGCCTCAGCCAAAGTCGAGGGTACCGAGGACGCACCCGCTGTCGATTCCTGGGGCCGGCCCGTAACTCCGCCTGCAAAAGTTCAAAAATCGGCGCCAGCCCCGCGGCATGAAATTTCGGGCACATGGCAGGTGGACGGCGCCGACGAATTTGGATTCCGGATCATCGGCGTATTTGGAGCCGGAGCGATGCCGTCCGATGGGTATCCCGAACATGAACCGCCTTACACCAAAGAGGGACTGGAAGCCTATCACCGCAATAAGCCGGTATTTGGAATGACCGCGGTTCCCGCGGCGCAAACAAACGATCCTCTCGACAAGTTTTGCGATCCGCCCGGCTTTCCCCGTGACGATCTCCATAGATTGGACTCAATAGAGCTGCTTCAAACGCCCGTTCAGGTGGTCGTCTTGTATCCGCGTGACAAGCATTGGCGCGTAATCTGGGCCGATGGCCGGGAGCTTCCCAAAGATCCCGATCCCACGTGGGACGGCTACTCCGCAGGCAAATGGTTGGACGACACCACTTTTGTAGTGCAGACCAATGGCACGGATGAGAGGACTTGGCTTGATAACGCCGGGCGCCCGCATAGCGACGATCTGCGCGTCGAGGAGCGATTCCACCGCGTCGATCACGACCACATGCAGCTGACGGTGACCCTTGATGATCCGAGGATGTATACCAAGCCCTGGGTGGCGCTGGATAAACAGGCTCTTAGATTGATGCCGGCGGATTTCACCCTGAACGAGACGCGCTGCTCGCCGTCAGAGCTGGCGAACTACGACAGCCTCGTCTCCACCCCCATCGTCAAGTAACATTCCACGGCCCCTCCCGGAACTGCAAAAACTTCCGTTGATCTTTTCCTATATTGTGTTACCCTATGGGTAACACATACTAACGTGGCAGTTGTTACCCGTCGGGGAACGCATGGAGATATACGCCAACGAGAAGAAGCTGGCTAGCGCAATCGAGGATGAAGCCGCGGCGAAGCGGCAGCTGGGAGCACAGATGGCAAAAAAGCTGAAGCTACGAGTAGACGCGCTTCGAGCCGCGGATTCGCTCGTCGATTTTTGGCCTCCCAACTCGGGACCCGAACGGTGTCACGAATTGAAAGGAGATCGTGTCGGGACATTCTCGATGGATTTGAACCAGCCGCATCGGTTGCTGTTCAAACCTATCGAAGCGATGCCGCCGACGGATCGTTCAGATGAGCAACAACGATGG